>ENA-ORIC01000296-ORIC01000296.1-human-gut-metagenome-genome-assembly--contig:-NODE-296-length-67081-cov-4.445899_pt1 | contig 67081 bp, 46 predicted proteins | sample MGYA00243023_ERZ508732 | MGnify/ENA primary metagenome ERZ508732 (study PRJEB26277, sample SAMN04329767) | human gut metagenome | biome: human-associated habitat | host: Homo sapiens | place: USA... | reverse complement strand
GTACTTCACGGCGCCGCCCAGTTTATCGAGAAGGATCAGCGAGAAGTCGTCGGGGTTCACGTACGTTGTCGCAACCGTTTCCGACTGATAAATCACAAAGCAGGGAATCGTGGAATTACCCGACGACAGACCTCTGATGACGCCCGTAACGGTTTTGGTTTCGCCGTTGTACGTCCAGGTGAACGTGTATTCGCCGTTATTGCTCGTATAATCTACGTTTTCCGCCACGTAAATTTTGTTTTCGGAAGTGGATTTTTCCACGTCGTATACGGAAAGTTTTCCGTAGCCGTCCATTTCCGCCGCCAGTCCGGTCAGCTGCTGATTATCGATGAAGAAGTACGTGCCGTATTCGTTGCCGCGGATTCTGAACGCGTTATCTTCCGTAAGGTCGAAATAATACGTATCGCCGTCCGCCGAATAAAAATACAGCAGATTTTCTTTGCCGCGCACCAAGCTGTAAACGCCGCGCACGCTTGTGCCGTTCGGAGCCACGTATTCGGCAAGCAGTCCGTATCCGTCCAGATTCAGATTGCCTTCCGTCGCCGAAGTAAATTCCCCGTTCAGTTTTTCGTTATATTTGTAAATATTGATCGAAGAAGAACCTTTCACGCGCAGGAATCTGAAAGTGATTGCCTTATCGTCGTCGGTTTTTCCCGTGAATACGCACACATACAGGGAAGAATTGAACGGATCGCCTTCTTCGGTCTGTTCAAACGTACCCGTGTACGTCGTGGTAACTCTTTCTTCGCCGGAACCGGTAATCACCGTATATGAGGCGCCGCCGCCCGCCGAAGTGCCCGTGCCGTCGAACGTAAGATACTGCGTTCTGTCGGCAGCACCGTACTCGTTTACGAGATAGGAAGAATAAGGAGAGGTCCAGAGAACTTCGAACGTACCTTTCTCTTCGTCGATTTTCACGTAAGCGGTGCTCTTGCCGTTCGTAATCGCGGTTACGTGCGTGCTCGTACTCGTGGAATAGGTACCCGAAGTAACGATGCCGTCGTTATCCAGCACCATAATGCTGCCGATTTTCTTCAGCGTAACTTTTGCGTTGGAAGAGGCATAAACCTTCTGATAGTTTTCCACTTCCTCGCCGATCGTGGTTGTATACCAGTAATACACGCGATAGGAAGTGCTGGCGGTATCCAGACAAAGCACAGCCGTTTTCAGGTTGGTTACGTCGTACAGCCCCATACCGCCCGTTACTTCGTAGCTCTTCGTAGCCGTATAGGTGTACAGTCCGTCCGTTTCCGTGTACGTGCCTTCGGAAGCGATCACATACGATTTCGCCGTCGATACGTATTCGTAAATGGAAGCCGTACCCTCGGCTTTATCGTTCAATACGAAAAGCGGTCCCGGCTGCGGCTTAGAGTTGTCGGCACTCAGGAAATAATATTCGGCGTAATCCGCAGGTTTTTCGGTAAAGCTGTACTTCGTAACCGTCGTCGTCTTGCCGTCGGAACCGATTTCTTCTTCCGTGCGGGAAGTAATCATAAAACTGTACCGCACGTCGTTTACGCTCATCCCCACCATCGTGCCCATCACGGAGGAAGAGGTTGCGTACAAGCCGTCCGTAATTACTCCGTCCGCGTTTTTATACGAAAGGTTGTAAACGCCGTCCATCGTAATGGTTGCGCCGTTTTCGCCTTCGATCGTGCGGTCGTATTCGGCATTATAGAACATCCAGCCCGTTTTACCGTTGTAATCGAACACGCGCAGCGTGTACTGCGGCAAACGGTAAGAATTATACAAGGTGATTTCGCCGTTTGCCATCTTGTAATAGAACTGCGAAACCTGCGGATTCTCGGTGGTACCCGCGTTCAGCGATGCGATGCCGAACCCGTTCAGCGAAAGCTGCATGTATCCGTCGGCGTACATCGAACTTAAAATCAGCGACGAGCCGTTTACAATATGGCGGTACATCGAACCGATTTCTTCGTCGTTTCTCTGCACGAAAACTTTCGCGCCGCTGTTTAAATTGCCGCGGAAGAACGTAAGCGTTTTGCCTTCCAGTTCGCCGTCGGAGAACGTCGCCACGAAGTAGCCGTCCTTGTCCAGCAGATACTTACCCTCGGAAGAATGATTGAGTTCGCCCTCCGTGCGGATATATTCCAGCGTGTTGTCGTTTTTAAACGTAATCGTTCTGGTGTCGTCCGTTTTGCCCGTCGCGTAATCGAACGCGGTAGCCATACCGGAACGGCTGTCGTCCAGATACGCAAACGCGTCGTCGCTCACCAGTTTTCCGTTCAGGTTAAAGCTTCTGCCGTTGAATTCGAAGCTGGAATTCGAAGCTCTGTACGTGCCCTTGAAGAACTTGTCTCCGCGGCAAAGATAAATATCGGAACCCGTCTTATCGAAAAGATACAGATAATCGCCGCCGCCGAACATATCGGTGTAGCCCTTTTCCCATACGGCAAACAGATTCATGCTGCTTTCGGGCGCCACTTCGTCGGAAGTTTCCTCCGCCTGTTCCTCGCCGTACAGCGCATGTTTCATCGTATCGGCAAGATAGGTTGCCTCGCCGTTTTCGCGCGTGCTCCAGCCTTTGAGAACATACCCTTGCGCCGTGAAATCGCAGGGCACTTTCATGCTCTTGCCGTACAACAAATCCGCCGTTCTTCTCGCCGTGCCCGAACCGTCCGGATACGTTACTCTGTATGTAACCGTAAACGTTTCGCGGTCGAAATACAGGCGCATTACGTTCTCCGCCGCATTTTCCGTCAGCGTGATTTTCGCAAGCGTGCCGTTCTCGCCGTCTTTCTTAACTTCTCTGAATCCGCGCAGACGTTCTTCCGCGATCACCGTCGTACCGGGATAATCGGAATATTCAAGCGCCTGCTCGTCTTTATCGTAGCCATCCTGCGTAAGATTCTGGCGGTAAATTTCCACCTTATAGCTCACCTTATATTTTGCGGTGAGGCTGAGATCCCCCTCCGGCATCGTTGCCGCTTTGGAAATTTCCTTGTCGTTTTCGTCGAACCAGGCGCCGAATACGTACCCTTCCTTTACGGGCGTATATGCGGCAAGCAATCCGGAAAGATTCGTGCCCGCCTTCGTTTTGAAGGAAGTAACGGAAAGCGTTCCGCCGTTTAAGTTCAGCGTTACGGTATAAACTTTCGCCCATTTTGCGTAAAACGTAAGGTTTTCCTGCGCGTCGCCGATTTTTTCGACGGGGTTGCCCGACAAATCTTCCGTGGTATACCATCCCTCGAATTCGTAGCCTTCGCGCGTAGGTACGGGCAAAGAATATTCCTCGCCCTTCTTCACTTCCGCAGCGGCGATTTCCGCGCCGCCGTTCACCGCGAAAGAAAACGTAATCTTATCTTTCGCGCAGGAAGCCGCGCCCAGACAACCCGCCGCAGCCAGTACAAATAAAAATGTGCGCAAAGATTTTTTCTTTGTTTTATTCTTCATGTTGCAATCTCCTTCTTTGCTCATCGTCAGAATCGTTTCGAATCGTATCGTCCGGACGTTTCCGGACTTTTCATATCAACGGAAAAAATCGATTTTCTTACCCTCTATCATTTCCGTTTCGAATATTATAAAACTTTTTTCGCTAAAAATCAACAAATTTCACCGCGCTTTCGGCTTTGTGATAAAATTTTCACGCTTGAAACAGTTATTTCGTTTTTCCCCTGTCCCGAGGATACTCCTCGCAAGGCAGAGGAAGTTCGTTTTATGCCGCTTCCCCGGTCTGTTCCGTCCATACGGCGTAAAGCGTTGTGCCCGCGGGCAGCGCCGCCGCTTCCGCCGTGGTGTATTCACCCGTCGTCGCGTTTTCGCTCGTCGCCCAGCCGCCGAACGTATAGCCGGCTCTGGCGGGGTTGGATACGCCGCCCACCGCCGTCGTATATTCCGTATTGCCCGTAACAATCGATACAACGTAAGATTTATCTTCCGAAAGAGTGCAGGAATACACTACGGGGCGATAGGAAGAATTCCAGAATTTAATCCACTGTCTGTCCGTCGCGCCCGCGTCGGTGTATATCGTAAGGAAATCGCACCAGTAGAACGCGTGCAGCCCGATGTCTTTCACCGTGGAGCTTATCGTTGCCGAAGTGAGCGACGTGCAGTACCTGAACGCGCCGGTTCCCAGCGTTTCCAGCCCTTCGGGCAGCGTGATATCCGTCAGCGCCGCATCTTCCGCAAAAGCGTAAAGACCGATTTCTTTCAGCCCCTTGCCGAACGTTACTTCTTTCAGCGACGCATTGTTGTAAAACGCGAACGAGCCCACTTTTTCCAGTCCGTCGGGCAGATGCAGCGAAATCAGTCCGCTGTCGCTGAACGCGCTGCTTCCGATTTCTTTCAGTCCATTGCCGAACGTTACTTCTTTCAGATTTACGCATTTTCTGAACGCGCTCGAGCCGATGACTTCCAGCGAATCGGGAAGCGCGGACCCCGGGAGCGACAAATCCAGCGCCGAGCACCCGTAAAACGCATACGCGCCGATTTCTTTCACGGTAACGCCGAAATTCACTCTTTCAAGGCTCGTCGCGCCGAAAAACGCATACGCGCCAACCGTTTCCAGCTTGTTCGATCTCGAAAAATCCACTCTCGCCAGCTGCGTTTCGTAAAACGCCGAACGCCCGATAGACGTAAGATTCACAGGCAAATCGATGGTTCTCAGCTGACAGCCGTAAAACGCGTAATCTTCGATGGTCGTAATCTTGCTGCCCAGCGAAATGCTGCGGAGCGTACTCTTATAAAACGCGCTTCTGCCGATATATTCCACGTCGGAAGTATCCGTAACGTCGGAAATCGTATCGCATTCTTTAAACGCGTAATCGGCAATGCCTTTCTTGCCTTCCATCGATACCGAACCCACGTCCGTGCCGTCGATGAAGCCTACCGCCCAGTTGCCCGCGGTAACCACGGCTTTGCCGTCGTTTTTCGTCGCCGTCCAGAGGCTGCTCTCTTTAAAAGCGTCCTGTCCGATTCGCGTTACCGTCGCGGGGATGTTGGAACCGTTGTGCGCGGTACCGTAAAACGCCAGCGCGCCGATCGTCTGCAAACCAATTTTTCCCGTCTGATTATCTACGGGGAAGCTTGCCGTGGCAAGCAACGAAGATTTATAAAACGCGCACGAATCCAGCAGCCTGAGCGCGCCGCCCGCCACCGAACGCACCGACAGCAGACTTGCGCAGTTTGAAAAAGCATACGCGCCCACCGTTTTTACGCTTTCGGGCAGCATCACGTAATAGACGCCGTGGCAATCCTTAAACACCGACGCCGCGATGCCCCGCGTATCCGCGGGCAACGTTTCCGTCTTTTTGGCGCCGGTATTGCCGATCGCCACATTGAGATTGACTTTATTGTCTTTATCGGAAAGCTCCGTCTTTTTCGCCTCGGTAATTTGCGTCAGCCACTTATCCGCATAAATATAACCGCTTTCTTCCTGCGCACGAGCAATCGCCGTGCCGGAAATCAGCAAAGCCCCAACGCGGGTAACGCTGTCCGGAATGACGATCTTTTCCAGCGCCGTATCGGCCGCGAACACGTACGAGCCAAGCGTTTCCACCGTATCGGGAATTTTTACTTCGCTCAACGCCGTGCATTCGCGGAAAGCGCTGTTGTCTATCGAAATCAGGTTGCCTTTGTCCGCTCCGTCGGCTCCGTAAAAATCAATCGCCGTCAACGCCGTGCATTTGCCGAACGCCTGCACGCCGACGTACATAAGATTTTTTCCCGTCGTCAGTTTCGTCGCCTCGGTATTTCCGTAAAACGCGTATTGCGCCACCGTAACCACCGAATCGGGCAACGTGATTTCCTTCATCGCGCTGCAGTTCGAAAACGCCGAAGCGCCGATCGTCTGCACGTTTTTACCGATTTCTATGCGTTCCAGCGAATAGCAATACCCGAACGTGCTTTCTTCGATCGCCGTGATGCCGTCGGGAATGTTCACCGTCGTCAGAGCGTTGCAGTTCTGAAACGCTCCGCCGCCGAGGGAAGTAAGCGCGTCGTTCAACGTCGCCGTTTCCAGATTCGCGCAGTTGTAAAAGGCTTCTTTGCCCACCGAACGCATATTCGCGCCCAACACCACGCCCGTTACTCTCGAACTGCCGCGGAACGCGCCGTCCGCAATGCTCGTTACCGGCTTGCCTCGGTATTCGTCCTCAAACGTAACCGCGCCCGTCGTGGAAGTGCCCACCTGCGTGATTTCATATTCCGAATTATTGTTGATCAGCGTGTATACGCACCCCGTGGTGTAATTCATGTGGAATTCCAGTCCCGCCGACCATGCGGACTGCACGGAATCCTGTTTGCCCGAATTTGCGCGTACGCGCAGCACGTAATCGCCCGTCTGTAAAAAAGCCAGGTCCAGCACGGGTTTTCTTACGCTTTTTTCTTCTTTTTCTTCGCTTGAAACGTTCGTAACTTCCACGGTGTAGGTACGCGCCCCGGAAATTTCGCTCCACGTTAAATTATTATCTACATCCACCGCCAGATTCGTCGGCGTTTCCAACGCATCCTCTTTGGCGCATGCGGAAAAAAACGCGGCGATGACGAGCGTCAGCGTTAATAATAAACTCTTTAATCTCTTCATAGCGTACTCCTCTTTCAAGCCCGCCGCCCGGACAAAATTCATCTGTCCGGGCAACAAAGCTTCGCCGCGGCTAAGCCGCTTTCCGATTTTCTTTCTGCTGTTTCTTTTGGCGGATGATTTCGTGCAGCCACTTGAACTTGAATTTTCTCACGGCGATATCCGTAAGAAGCAACACAATGGAAAGAATCGCAAACAGGTACCGCGGGTCGAACGTCTTTTCGATGCCCGTAATAAACCCTTCGAAAACTTCCTTCGGGTCGGTAACGTCTTCTATTTTCTTTCCGTTTCCGTTTGCGGCAAGCCGCACAAGAAACGATTCCGCGTCGTCCGTTTCGGGGTAAAGATTGTATTCCTCCGAAAACGCAAACGTTTTATAAAGTTCCACCGCCTGCTGTGCGATTTCTTCGCCGTCCGCGTTCCGCTTCGTCAGTAAAATCTTGTACACGCCCGCTTTTTTCACGATAAATTCGCAGCGGCTGTACTGATTCGATTTGCCGAACGGCGTAATCACATAAACGTCCGCGCCGTTGGAATTTTCGTTCAGAGAAACGGAATAATCTTCCGCCCCGCCGCTCATGCACACCAATTTCGCCTCCAGCGTTTCGCCGTTTTCCAGATTTGCGTATACCCGCAGCGTGTTCGTATAATTGCGCTCCGTCAGCTGATATTCGTACGCCGCGGGAGAGATGTCCTCAAGCGGCATCAGATTGTCGATGATGTTTAAAATCAGTTTCTTCCCGTTGGCGTCCGCCATAAACTCTGCCGACCACGACTGCGAGCCGTCCCATCTGGCAAGCCCCGTCAGATCGCACATAAAGCTGCCCACCGTTCCGGCGCCGAATTTCCACTGCGCGTACAGCGGCGTAACGTCGTATTCGCCCGTCAGCAGCGTTTCCGCTCCGTCTTTTTTCTTCACGCCGTAGAAGCCGCCCAGCTTCACCCGCATTCTGAACGCGTCGCGCTCGTCTTTTTCCTTATCGTCGTCCGAGCCGCTGCCCGAACCGCTGCTGCCCGCATCCTGATTGATTCCGTATTCCACGCCGCTGAAAACAGAGGACGTGGGCGATTTCACGATCGGCGCGAACGGCTCGTTCACCGTTTCTTCCACCTGCTTCGCACGAAGATCGTTATACATTTCGTCGATCAGATCTTTGCCGCTCGCTTCGGTTACCCTTCCGCCCAGTTTCAGCGCCTGTCCCGGCTCAACCAGCTTCTGCATAATGTCTTTCACTTCGGCGGAAGGCGAACCCACCAGTACGATGGAAATGGAAATGCCTCTCTGCGCAAGGCTCCTCGCCTCGTCGTAAGGAGGGTCGTTTTCGCCGTTGCAGTACCCGTCCGACACAATTATGATGTGCCGCTTTTCCACCTGCTTGTTCGATTGCAGCATTTCGCCCGCACGTTGCAGCGCGCTGAAGAAATTCGTGGAACCGCCCGTCTCTTTCAGCGCGTCGTCCGCAAACGCGCGCGTAATCGCGTTCGCGTTCGTTCTCGAAGTCAGCGGCAGAATCGTACCGTATTCGTTATCCAGCGACACGATGCCGATGTAATCCCGCTCGGTAAGCGCTTCGTAGCACGATCTTAAGCCGGCGCGCGCATATGCGAACAATTCGGACATACTTCCCGAACGGTCCACGCACACCACAAGCCCCACGGGCGGCGTATAATTGATCGCCTCCACGGGCAGCAATTCCTGATACTGCGTACCCCTCAGGTCGTTCCGGCTGTACGCGTGCGCGTTGCCTTCGGCATCGTCGCCGCCGAGCGTCAGCAATCCTCCGCCGTAATCGTTCACGTAGCTGTACAGCATCTCCGTAAAGCCGTCGAACCGCGCCAGATCTCCGTTGGATACGTTGTTCATAATCACCTGGTCGTACCGTCTTAAATCGTTTACCGTTTTCAGCTCCGCGTCGTTTGCCGTTTTCAGTTCGTTTCCGGAAGCAAGATTCAGTCGGTCCACCACGTATTCGTTGTCGTTCAGGAGTTTTATCAGCGCTTCCGATTCCGCGCTCTTCTGCTCGATAATCAGCACTTTGTTGAACGACTGCAGGTTGATATACGTCGTATATTCGTTATTTTCCGCAAGAGCGTCGCCCGCGGCAACGATTTCCGCCGTAATTTCGTGCACGCCGGCGGAAGCGAATTTCAGGGTAAACGTTACCTCGTTCGCGCCCAGCGCAAGATCGGTAACTTTCGCGCCCTGTTCTTTGCCGTCCGCGTCGGTTACTTTCACGGCTTCGCCGTTGTCTTTCAGCACCACGCGCACGTCTTTATTTACTTGTCTGCTGCGAAGCAGCACTTTCACGGTGCAGTCCTCGTTCGGTTTCACGTGCGTTTCGGGAAGCTGAATCCCCGTTATCTGCACGTCGTTTTCGATGAACGCTTCGGAAATCAGCGCCGTATCCACCACCGTTCCCTGTGCCGTAAGCGCGCGGATGGCGGAAAACGCGTTTCCGTCCGTCTCCAGTCCGTCGGAAATCAGCACCACTTTCGAACTTTCGGGATGCCCGAACAAATCTTTCGCGTATTTCAGCGCGCCTTCGATGTTCGTCGCGCTCGTATCGGGCAGCTCCGCCGCCTTGTACATATCGTAAATATCGTCTACTTTATACGTGAGCGGCACGGCGTAATTCTGCGTAAAGCCGAAGGTTACCACGCCCATCTTGTAGCCGTCGTATCTGCCGTCGGCAAGCACCGTCCGCACAAATTCGTCGCGGCGCGCCTTCGCCCGCTCCTCGGTATCGGAAACGTCTACCAGCAGCAGAATTTCGTTTTCTTTGTTCGTTTTCACGTAGCGGAATTGAATACCGCACAGCACGCAGATGCAAAGCACCATCACGCAAAGATGCGTTACGATGGATATGATGCGGTTCCGCGTTCTTCTGTAACGCTTCGAAAGGCGGAAATACGGAATTAACGCCAGTGCAAACGCCGGTATCAGCAGCAGAAGCAGCCAAGGATATGAAAAATGTATGGAAAAACGATTCATATTTTCACCTCCTTAAACTCCGTCTTTCAGGTGCAGGCACCATTCAAGGAAGAGCAACGCCACCAGTGCCGCCGCAATATACGTAAGCACGTCTTTATAGTAGTCCGCCTCGTTCTTTTCTCGGTCGGGATTATACAAATTGCTTCTGATTTCCGTAATGTTGCTTTCCGCTTCCGGCATTTTCACGTACACGGATTCTTCCGTTTCCGTGCCGTAATACGTCGTCTGCTTCAGCGTATACGTTCCGGGCACCGAAAGCGTAATCGTCGCAGGGAACTCCGTAATCACCATGGGTTCTTCAAAATCCCCTCCGGTAATCGTAAGCGACGTGCCGCGCGCGTTCAGTTCCGCTTTTTCGCCCACCGAGAAAACGTATTTTTCCACCGTCGCGGGGAAGAAGTATTCAAACGAATTTTTCATCAGAAGATAAAATTCGGGCAGAATGCCGAGGTTCGAATAAGCGAACGAAAAGTTCATCACCAGCGTCTGCGCGCCGCCCGGCATATTGTTTCGCACCATCAGCATCGGCATCTGGTTCAAAGACATCAATACCTGATAGCCTGCGTCGTAATTCGAAATCACCTGACAACGGCTGACGCGGATATAGTTCGGGTCTACGTTCTTCATCACGGCGTGTTCCGTATCGCCGAAGAGAGACGGATACTTCCCGTTCGTGGGCGAAAGCCCCACTTCGGAACTTCTCGTAAAGCCGCAGTTTTCCGGCGACGTTGCGGGATCCAGCAAAAACACCACGCCGTCCGTGGGCATTCTTTCGGGCATCGTCCGTTCGAAAATGTAGAGGTCGAACCCTTGCGTCGCCCCCGCTTCTCCTTTTTTCACTTCCGTCGGCTGAATATCCCAGGAGTCCGCAAAATCGCTTCTCAGATTAGAAATCACGCCGTTCACGAACGGATTCGGTTCCGCACTGACGTACTGTACTTTCAGCGTCTGTTTCTGTCCGCCGAACACGTCGAAGTTATCGTCCAGCGCATAGCAATCTTCCATATCTCCCGAAAACGAGAGGTGCACGGAAGAAAACGAATTGATTTTCGTCTGGTCCGAGCCGCCAAGATTGCCGAGGTCGAACACCTGTTGTTTTTTCACGTTCGTATCGGCGGCTTCGCCGTCTTTTCTGTATCTGAAAATCAGCGTCGTCGTTTCGTTGTCGCTGCAATCCGCGGCAACCGTGTAATTCAGGCTCTTGCCCGCTTCGCCGTTCACCCCGTACACTCTCATGTTCAGGGAAAGGCGGGCGTCTTTGCCGTAACACGCCACCTGCACGGTAAACGAGTAGTACCCGTCGTCCCATACGGCGCGCGCGTCTAAAATCGCGGCGTTCCATTCGCCTTCCTCCGCCACGTTCACCACTTCGACGCCGTTTGGCGTGGTGTAATAGCTCGCGTCCGTGTATACGTAAATCATGGCGTCGGGGTTGCCGTACAGAATATCTTCGCACTCTTTCAAAGCGCCGTCGATATCCGCCGAACCATACCCGAAATTCTGCATGTCCAGTCCTTTCAGCGCTTCCGAAACCGTCGCCGCGGCGCCGTCGCCGGAAATTTGCTTGAACAGAAAGTCCGTATCGTCGCCTGCAAGCGCCACGGAAAGCGTTCCTCCGCCGCGCAGCACCTGTTTCGCCTGTTCATCCGCCTGCGTTACGGCGCGTTCGAAACGCGTTGTCTCCGTTTCGGCGCTTTCCGTACGCATGCTTGCGGAAGTATCGATAATCAGAATCGCTTCGGTAATTTCGGAAGGCGTTTTAAGTACGATCGCCGGCTTCATCAGCACCATCGCAAGGCACGTAAGCGCCAGCATCTGGCACAGAAACAGCAACAGGTTGCGTATCTTGCTTACCGGTACTTTCTTTTTCTTCTTTTTCAGGCTCAGTTTCCATACGTACGTACTGGAAACCGTTTTCTGCTGATAGTTGGGGCGGATCAGGTAAATTACGATGAGCGCCACAACACCGAGCAGACCTATCAGTCCTATTTTATTGATAAGCGTCATTCCATAATCCCTACCTTTAATAATTCGCCGAACAGCATTCTTTCAATCGGCGTATCCGTATTCACCGAAACGAAATCCGCGCCGCGTTTCGAGCAGAAAGATTTCAGATCCGCGCGGAATTCTTCCAGCGCCTCTTCGTACGCTTGCAGCATGCCGCGCGTAATTTTTACTTTCATGTTCTTTTCGTCGGAAGCGTCCACCGCTTCGGAATCGAGCAGATTCACACGCCCGTCGTACGCGGGATTGATTTCTTCCGGCGTAAGCACCTGCACCAGCAGCACCTGCCGCTTTTTGTACGCGAGATAGTCCACCGCTTTTTTCCAGTTGCTGTCCGTGAAAAAATCGGAAACAATCACGGTCAACCCGTTGTTCGTGCCCGTGTCGCGGCAATTCGTAACGCATTTTTCAATGTCCGTTTCGCCGTCGAAATCGATGTTTTCCAACGTTTTCACCGCACGGAAAAACGCGTTTTTCCCTACGATGGTGCCGTTTTCGTTTTCCGCGTTGTCGCCTTTCATCAGATAGAACGACGCTTTGTCCATGTTCTGAACCGCAAGAAAACCGAGCGCCGCCGCCGTAGCCACCACGTACGCCGCCTTTTTAGGGTTGTCCTTCCCCATCGACGCGGAGCAGTCGATAAAAATCTGCACCTGCATCTGCCGTTCGTCCGTAAACAGTTTCAGAAAGTATTTTTCGAATCTGCTGTACAGGTTCCAGTCGATACGGCGGATGTCGTCGCCGGGCTGATACTCTCTGAAATCGGAAAATTCCACCGTCTGCCCGTAAGTGCTGACAAGGTGTTTTCCTCCGAAATATCCGGAAAGGTTTGTTTTTAAATTCAACGCCAGCGTTTCCAGTCTGCTGAAAAAGCCGTCGTTCAGGTAAGAAAGCTTCATATCCTTCTCTCCGGTGATCTCCCGCAAGGCGCGAAAGGCGCCCTGCGCTTTTTATCTTTTCCGCCTGCCCGGCGGCTTTTGTTATTTGCTTCTGTACTTTCTCCGGATTTCTTCCAGAATCTGCGAAATCGCCTGATCAGCGCTTATGCGTTCGGCAATCGCTTCGAAGTTCATCTTGATTCTGTGGCGAAGTACGGGATAGGCAAGTTCCTCCACGTCGGAATACGCCACGTTGAATCTACCTTTCATCAGCGCTTTTACTTTCGCCGCGGAAATCAACGCCTGACCGGCACGGGGCGAAGCGCCCACGCGGATGTATTTCTTCGCCGCTTCCGCCGCGCATTCTCCGTCCGGGTGCGTCGCCGCGGTTAAAATCATCGCATAGCGCAGCACTTCTTCCGCCACGGGAATCTGGTTCGCCGTTTCGCGCATTTTTAAAAGCTGTTCTCCGTTGCAGGCGCTCTCCGCAACTTCCGCCATCGTTTTCTGCGTCATGTTTACAATCGCCATCAGCTCGTCCAGCGAAGGATCGGGAACGATCAGCTTAAACATAAAGCGGTCCATCTGCGCTTCGGGCAGCGGATACGTACCGTCCTGTTCTATCGGGTTCTGCGTGGCAAGTACGAAGAACGGCTCGTTGAGTTTGCGCGATACGCCCATTACCGTAACGGTGTGTTCTTGCATCGCTTCGAGAAGCGCGGACTGCGTTTTCGGCGTGGCACGGTTGATTTCGTCGGCAAGAATAATGTTGCTGAAAATCGGGCCCGGCTGAAATTCGAACACGGAATTTCCCTGCGCGTCTTTCGTGATGATGTTGGTACCCGTAACGTCGGCGGGCATCAGATCGGGCGTAAACTGTATACGCGAGAACGGCAACGAAAATACTCTTCCGAGCGAACGCACCAGACGCGTTTTTCCTACGCCGGGCACGCCTTCCAGAAGAACGTTGCCGCCCGCAATCATCGCGATGATCGTTCCTTCCACCACTTCTTTCTGACCGATAACGTCGCGCGCTACCTGAGCGAAAATATTTTTGCATTGTTCGCTGAACTGCTCGATGTCTTTCTCTGTAACCATTTTACTTTCCTCTTTCCTTTGCTGTTTGTATTTTAGTAATTTATATCTTTTAACGCGAAAAATCACGTGAATAAAATCACGCAATTTTCCCGCCGTTTTATCCCGTTTTTAACGCGGGAGAGAGTTCCTCTCCCGCGTCGTTTTTTCTTTATTTTCGAATCGAATCCAGATAGTCCGAAATTGCTTTCTTTTCCGCTTCCGAAAGCGAATTGTTGTTTTTCATGCGTTCAAGCATCTCGCGGTAAGCGTCCTCGAAGACATCCCCGTAATAGGTTTTGCCGTTGATTACCTGGTTCGCCGGCGATGCTTTCGCGCCTTCGCCGCCGGAGATGCCGGTATCCGGCATTCCGGCGCCGTCCGAACCGTTTCCGGAAGAGTTGCTGTTGCCGGAATCTTCGTCGCCGGCTTCTTCGCCTTGGCCCTGACCTTCGCCTTTTTCGCCGTTCAACAAGTCCGTAACTTTTTCGAACGTCGCCGTAACCGTCTTCGTCGCCGTCGCTTCCATATCTTCGCGGTACGGGGAAGTTACTCCGTCCGACCACCCCACAAAAACATATCCTTTCTGAGGCAGCGCCATCAGCTTCACGCCGAATTCATCGCCTTCCGTTACTTCAAACGTATACGTCGTATCTTCGTAATTCGCGCCGTCCAGCACTATCGTCGCCTGCGCCGTTTCGTCGATTGCCGTATACACGATACCAAGTCTGTTTTGGAAAGTATCGGGAAGCGTTTCGTCCTCGGTAACTTCTTTACCGTTGGCTTTATCTATTTCCCGCTGCCGAGCTCTCTCTTTCATCGCGGCAATCAGCGCGGCGTTCTCTTTTTTCGTGAAGTCGATCACCCAGCCTTTGCCTTCCACGGTATAGGTAATCTCGTACGTGTGCTTTTCTTTCAGCCCATCCACGAAGTGCTTTCCGCCATCGGGCGCCACCGCAGCCGCCACCGTCATGCCGGTACCCAGCGTAGCGCTGATCGCCACCGCCGCAATCAACGGTACCGATACCGCGATTTTCAGCATTTCGGAACTCACCGATTTCATCGCTTTCATCGCGTCCTCGCGTTGCTTCATCGCGATAAACGAATCGTCGTTTTCCAGCTCCGCCATCGTCAGGATTCTCTCTTCCAGCCCCAGCGTATCTATCCGCTGCGCAATCTTCTTTGTGGTAGGGCGGAATCTGAACGTATAGAACAGCGGCGTCGCAATCGCCGTTGCGGCGACAAACAGTCCGAGTCCGATATAAATGCCCGCCTTAAACCCCGCCAGCCAGCTGGCGGCAATGCACACGAACATCAGCGAAAAACCAATCGTCAAACCGCACAGCAATGCTTTCAGAATGCTTTCGCGCCCGATCTTCTTGTAATACTTTTTAAATACTTTGCTTGTCATCTCTCCGGACCTCCTTGTTCCGTTTTAGATTTTTTCCGCCGCGTTTTTTCCGCGGTTCCGGAATCTTATTTCTTAATATACCGCCCGAACTTTGTTCTTAAACGATATATGTTAAGATTATATCACAATCTCCCCGATTTGTAAAGCATTCCCGACCGAAAACGCGAATAAATAACTTATTTTTGATAGATTTTTCGAATCGATTCTATCTTAAAATCAAATTACCCCGCAAAACGAACAAAAAACAAATATACATGCAGAACAATTATTTTTACTATTATATGCAGGAACCACACGGAAATGTTTCCGTTTTTATGCATTTTATGCAAATTTTATGCAATCCGAAAAAACGAAAAGCCGGCGACAGCTTATCGCTGCCGCCGACCGGTTTGAAACCCTCGAATCCGTTTATCGATTCATAGTTTCGTTTGTTTTGCAAATTACTTTGCGTTTTCGCCCGCGGTAGTCGCCTCCGGGCTATAATTCCACACAATCTTCGCTTCGCAAGGATAGAAGGCTTGATTTTCGTTGGAACTGTAATTCTTCTTCATAATCCAGAAGAAGCCTCCGTCGCTGTCCGTAGCCCACTGGTTATAAACTTCGGAAGGCGATTTTTCGATATAAATCGTCTGCTCGGAAGTCCATCCATTAAACGCAAATCCTACGCTCGTTACCGAAGAAGGAATCACAAGAGATTTCAGTGCCGTACAACCGTTGAACGTCTCGGAAGAAATTGTTTCCAACGTACCGGGAAGAGTGATTTCCTTCAGATTCGTACAACCGGTAAAGCCGTCAAGTTTCGTCAAGCCTTCGGGAAGTTCCACTTTTTCCAACGCCGTGCAATTTTCAAACGCATGCACACCGATAGACGTCAGACCTTCATGGAATACCACTTTCGTCAGGTTTGCACAATCCATAAACGCCCAGTTAGGAATCGCCTCGATACCGGCAGGGATCTCGATTTCCTTAATTCCCGATCCGAGGAATATTTTATTACCGAGCATCGTAACGGATTCGGGAATCGTAATGCTCGTCAAAGCAGTACACTCAGCAAACATAGATTCTCCAAGAGTCGTGGTTTTCGAAGGCAGCTGTACCGACGTTAAAGCCGTACATCCGTAGAACAGATTCTGGCCGTACTGAGCCGTTTCAGCCATGAATTTAACGTCCGTCAGCTGTACGCAGTTGGCAAACACGCCCTCCGCGCCGGATGAGTTCATAGCAAAATACGTTTCCGCACCTTCAATCACAACGCTCTTCAACGCCGAAGCGGAAAAAGCGCCGTCTTTAATCGAATAGCTGTTAACTCTTCCGCTTGAGCTAAACTCTACGCCGTTCAGCGTTTCGGGAAGAATTACTTTTTCCAGCTGAGTTCCCTTAAACGCATGTTTACCGATGGTTTTCAGCGTTGCGGGGAATACGGAAGTTTTCAGCGTTTCCGCTTCGTCGCTTTCATATCCGTTGTAAGTAATCTTCTTCAAGCCGGAACCGTCAAACGCTTCATTGCCGATGCTTTCCGTCTTGGAAGAAATTACAATTTCCTCAAGATATTTTGCATTCTGGAAATAGTCGTCGGCAATCGTCGTTATCGATTCGGGAAGAACCAGCTTCTTCAGGTTTACGCAACCGTCCAACGCTCCCGCGCCGATTTTTTCGTCGTCTCCCAGCGTAACCGTATTATTTTCGAATTCAAGACCGGCAGGGATGCAGATAATCGTTCCGTCCGCCTTGTAAAGCAACCCGTTTTTCGCTTCGAAATTCGTATTCGCGTCCGTATTGAACGTTGTCAGATTGGCGCAGCTTCCGAATGCCGAAGTATTGATAGTGGTAACGTTCTTCGAAAGCGTAACCGAAGTTAACGAAGAACATCCTCTGAACGCAGTAGCACTGATAGTAATCTTGCCCGTAGCGCTTGCCAACGTAGCCGTTTCCAGCTTCGTAAACCCGGTGCAGCCTTCAAACGCGCTTGTTCCGAATGAAGTAACTTTCGTTAAAGCAGTGAACGGGAAAGCGGAAATTTTAGCGCCTTCGGGTGTGTCTTCGGGCACTACGCTCACAAGCGACGTGCAATTTCTGAAGGCATAGTTTCTTATGGATGTAAGTTTACCCGTATTCAGCTTCACGTCCGCAAGTTTTGTACAACCGTCGAACATACCGGTAGCAATGCTTGTTGCCGTCGCTTTGGATAAATCGATGGCTTCCAGCGACGTGCACCCGGCAAACGTATAATCACCAAACAAAGTAATCGCTTTATCGGTATTTTTAATCTCTTTCAATGCGGAACAGCCGTAGAAAGTCTGATCGGCAAACGTTACTGCAGAAGCAGGCATCTCCACCGATTCAAGCGCCGTACAGCCCTTGAACATCTGCGCGCCGAATTCTACTTTCACGGTTTTCGACGTAGCGCCGCTTCCGAAAGCAAAGGTTCCCGTCTGATTTGAGAACGTTACTTTGGTCAGCTGCGTGCAGTTTTCAAACACGCCCTCTCCATCCGAATTCGTCAATAACGTCGTTCTATTTGAGCTACCGTTGCCAAATCCCATAGGAGGATTCTTTGCCGACGTTCCGGTAGATTTCAGCAAGACACCGGAAAGATTCACCTGTTTCAAGCCCGTACCGGCAAATGCACCGGTACCGAATTCCTCTACTTTGGAAAGGTCCAAAGTATCGGCAACTTCGGTAAGAGGGCAATTTCTGAACGCCAATCCGCCGATTCTGATAACGTTGTTCAAATCAAGATTCGTCAGTTTTGTACATCCGTCAAAAACGCCGACTTTCGTAGTAAGAGAAGGATATAAGCTTGTAGCGCCGCTGCCAAGTACAGATACGCCGTCGGGAATACGCACTTTCTTCAAACTGGAATTACGGAACGTATACGTACCGAGATACGTCAGCTGATTGGGAAGCGTAACTTCCTCCAGTGCCGAGCATCCGTCGAACAGGTAATTGCTCAACGCCGTAAACGAGCTGTCGGTGGAAAGCGTTACTTTTTTCAACCCTGTACAATACTGGAAAGCGTTGGAGCCGAACGAAGTAATCTGCGAAAGATCCGCAACGTTCGCCGTTTCTCCGGTTGCTCCCGCTTTATGAATATCCGAAAGGCGGTAGCAGTAGATAAACGCTTTCGCAGGCAACGTTTTTAAATCGGCACATAACGTTACCGTTTCCAGACTTTCGCAATGCGCAAACGCCCCTTCGCCCAGTTGCCCGTTAGCAACGTTCAAATCAATCGTCCGTAAAGATTTGCAGTTCAGGAACGAATAATTCTGAATCCACTTCACGCTTTCCGGAATATTGATTTCCGCAAGATTTTCGCAATGCGCAAATACATATCCGCCGGAAGCGTTAAGTTTTTCCGTAGTGCCGGAAACATAATAACCGATTCTCGTGAGATTTTCCGGCAAAACCGCTTTAACAAGCGATTTGCAGTTGTAGAACGTATACGGATTCAGCGTAGTTACTTTCGAAGGAATCGAGATGGATTTCAGCGAAATGCAGTTTCTGAACGCCGACGCGCCGATGGTATCAAGAGCGCTGTTTTCCGCAAATTGCACCGTTTCCAAACCAAGGCAATCGTAAAAAGCCTTCTCTTCGACGACAGTTACGCTCACGGGAATAATCACCTTTTTCAAAGTGGCTTTTCCTGCAAACACGCCGGATTTCAGCGTGGTAACGCCCTCTTTGATTTCAAACGTTTCGGGAACGTCGCCTAAAATATAGGTGATTTCCGTTCCGTCCTTACTGTATATCACAGAACCGTCCGCTTTAAAGTACCCAAGCTGATTACCGCTTTCGTCCGTCGGCAGTTTCACTTCGGTAATCGAGCCGCAAAGGTCGAACACCTTGGAAATATCCGCCACCGTAGACGAAAGTTCTATCGTTTTCAGCTTTCTGCATCCCTTAAACAGTTCTGCGCCCAACGCCCCGGTATTCAGTACTTCAATCGTTTCGGGGAACTTGAACGAGGTAAGTCCCGTGTTTTCAAACGCCTGCGTAGCGATAGACCGCAACGAGCTCTTGCCTTGCACCGTGCCCGCTTCCTGGTTGGTTTCCGCATACGTTTCAAACGTTACGGTTTTCAACGCGGAACAATCACAGAAAGCTTCTCTGTCTATCGTTTCCAACGTAGCGGGAAGTGCTATGTTTTCCAGTTTCACACATTTTTGGAATGCATTCCCTTCAATCGTTTTCAGCTTGCTGTTCTCGCCGAAATCGATATTAGTCAACTGGCTGCAGAAACCAAATGCACGATATTTTATCGTTTCCAACGCGCTGTTATTGCCAAACGAAACGGAAGTGAACGGCTGCTTTCCGCCGTCTGAATCGGCAAAAGCGTTTTCATGCACGGCGGTAAGCTTGTTGTTATCCGCAAAGATTACTTCTTTTACGTTCGTTTCGCCGAACACTCGTCCTGCTTTCGAATAAGCCGAAGCGGAAGAAGAAATCGTATCTTCGCCGAAATCGGTAACGTTTGCGCCGATTTTAATCGTGGTATTTTCGGGGAACTTCGTTGCATAAAACGCCCGAGCTCGCACCGCCGTAAGCTTTTCGGGCAGAGTCAGCGTAAGTTTTCCCGTTGCGTCCGCCTGAACGTCATCGCCGTTTTTAATCATGTTCAAAGGCGTATTCATAAACGCGCCGTCGCCGAGCACGCCTACATTCGAATCCGCCCCGAAATCAATCGTCGTCAGACTTTCGCAGCCGTAAAATGCATAAGCGCCTACGTACGAAAGTCGTTTCGGGAATTTAATCGAAGTCAGCGAAATGCAACCCTTTTCAACGGTGCGACCACCCGTAACCCAACGCCTCTCATAATAATATCCGAACGCGCCCGTATAAATCGTAGTATCTACCATGTCGGATCCGGTACCGGAATGAGTCGTTGAATACGATCCGTCTTCCAGCACCAACGGATTTCCGTCGTTGCCCTCGGCAAAGTTTACGGTAGCCAGCGAAACGCATCCCTGGAAGGCTCCCGCGGCAATCGAGGATACCGTGTTGGGGACAACAATCGTTTTAAGACCGCTGCACCCCTTGAACAATCCGGTTTTAATCGTTTTCAACCCCACGGGAAGCTCAAACGTCGTCAGCGCTTTCGCGTTATACAACGCATTTTCGCCGATATCGAACGCTTCGCTCGCCAGTTCGCCGTTAAAGCTTACCGAAGTAACCCCGGTATTGTAAGCAAACGCTTCTTTATAAATTTCAATCAGCGTGTTCGGCAATTTCACGTCGCCCGTTTTGGCAAACGGACAGAAATACAATCTCACCGGCACTTCTTTCGCCGTCGTTTCGTCGCCTTCTTTCTCGTACTTTCCGAAGAGCATGCCGTTTTCCGAATAATAGTGCGTGTTGTTTTCGTTTACGTCCACTCTTTCCAGTTTCGGAGAAACGCCCGTCGTTTTGAAAAGATCCATCGAAACAAACGTATATTTCTTCGTTTCCGAACCTTCTTCCTGAACTTCCGCCCAGGTACCGAGGCGCTCTACGGAAGCAGGCAGACTTACGCTGACAAGTTCCGCGCAGTTTGCAAACGCACCGTCGCCCACGGAAACAACGCCCTCGCGCAGCGCAAGCGCGGTAAGCGCATGGCAGCCCGAGAAAGCTTTCGCGCCGATGGTCAGCGCGCCCGTGCCGTCCTCAAACGTGAACGTAGTCATATATTTGCAATTCTGGAACGCGCCCTCGCCGATAGACGTAACGCGGGCGGGAAGCACGAACGCCGTAAACCCGTAGCAACCGGAAAATACGTTGTCGCCAAGAGTCAGCGCCTGTTCCTCGGCAGTTACGCCCTCTGCGGAAACTACAGGCTTTTTCCATACCACTTCGGTAAGCGCCGTGCAGTCTTTGAACGCCGCGTTTCCGATTTCCGTTACGTTCGCGCCGATCGTAACTTTCGTAAGCTTCTTTCTGCCTACAAACACGTTCGCGCCGATCGTCGTAATCGATCCGGGAAGTTCGTACTCGCCCTCTTTCAACATCGGGTAATACAAAATCTTCGTAGGAATATTTACCTGTTCTTCGCTCAGATGTTTATCGTAAATAACGCCGTCGCTGCCTTCGTAGTAATAGCTGTTTTCTTTATCTACGGTTACGGTAGCAAGTACGGCGTTGGTGCCGCCGAACACCGCGGAAATATCCACGTTGGCAAGTCCCTTGCCGATGTGCAGCGTTTTCACGCTGCTTCCGCCTAAATCGGAAACAAACGCCCCGTCTTTGAAGGTAACGCTGCCGTTACTGTTTACGGTTACTTCTGTAATATACGTACCGCCGAACGCAGCCACCCCCAGATAACGCACGTTTTCCGTGAGCGTAAGCGTTTTAATCTTCTGGCAGCCGTAAAACGCCCGGTCTTCGATTCTGAGATCGGCGTCTCCTTCTCCGCCTTCAAATGTCAGCGTTTCTAAGCCGTAAGTATTTCCTCCACAACCTTCAAATGCCGATTCGCCGATATACTGAAGTCTTGCCGGCACCGCAAACGTCTTTATTTTTGTATTCTTATAAAACGCCTTGTCGCCGATACTCGTTACCGAATCGGGCAGCACAACGGTGGTATCCGTTTTTCCTGCGGGATAATACAATAACGTTTTTCCGTCGGCGCTTAAAAGCATGCCGTTCTGCGCGGAATATACCTGTTCCTGGTTCGGCGCAGCATTGCCTCTCACTTCGATATTCGCCAGATGGCTGCATCCTTTGAATACGGACTGCGTATAAGAACCGTCGGCAGCCTTAGCGTCGTACAACTTCATCGTCATAAGACGTGCGGGCAGAATCAGGTTCTCCAGTCTATAGCAGCCTTCAAATGCCTTTTCGTCTATCGTCAGCGCTTTTTCTTCCGTTCCTTCCGGCGCGGCAAGGAATTCCACCTCCGTCAGGTATCTTGCGGTAGCAAACCCGTTTGCCATCACGTTCGTAACGCTTGCGGGCACAATAATCTTCGTAAGTTCTCTGCCGGAGAATATTTCCGCGGGAATCGTCTCTACGTCGTCGGGAATGGCATAAACGCCGTTGTTCCCGGTTTTCGCGTTGGGGAAATAGAACAGCGTCTTACCGGTAACGCCGTCGTTCTTGATTACCACGCCGTCCTTATGCGTCTTTCCGTCCGCCCCGGTAATTTCCGGCGAATAGTACACCGGATCCACAGTTCCCTCTACTTCGTAAATCGTTACGGATTCAAGCGCGGAACAATCGGAGAACGCCTCAGGCACAATCTTGGTGATGCTGTTCGGAATGTTGATGGCAACGATATTTTTGCATCCGGTGAACGCTTCCGCTTTGATTTCCAGCACCTTTTTCCCGTTGTACGTCGCGGGAACGGTAATCGTAGTGAGATATTTCGCGCCCGCCGCGGGCTTTTTCACGTTATAGCCGCCGAAACCGGCTTCAAATTCGAATATTTCCGCCCAGCGCGCGGTAAGCGTAGCGCCGCCGAGATACTGCCAGCCGTTTTCGGTGATGCTCGCGCCGTTCTGGTCCGCTACCTGCGTATTGCCGTTGAACCAGCCCACAAACGCACGGTTCGTGTCGTTCGATTCGGGCACGGGTAAAGTGAACGGCTGTCTGTATTTCACAGTCGCTCCTTCCGATAAGTCGGAGGCATTATACGTGCCGCCGTCCAGAGTCAGCTGATACGATTTCGGTTCCCACTTCGCATACAACGTCAGATTGCCGTCGTTTTCGAATACGGGCAACGCGCCGTAAGTCAGTTCGTACTTTCTTCCGGCCCCGTTCTCGCCGTCGTACCAGCCGGCAAAATCATAGCCGTTGAAATCGGGGGCGGGCAGCGCAATTTCGTCGCCCGTCGCATAATATCTGTCCGCAATCGTCTGCTCGCTATCGCCTACGTTGTAGCTCACGGTATACGCTTCCACCGTCGTTTCCGCCCATGCCGAAGCCTCGCCCGCCGCATTGTACGAACGCACGCGCAAAATATTGTTTCCGCTCGTCGTCAGCGTAACTTTCGCGAAAGCGTCGCTCGCTTCGAATACTTCGCCGTCGTTCACCTGCACTTCGTATTTCTTCGCGCCTACAACGCTGTTCCAGGTCAACGTCCCGTTCGAATATTCGGGGTTCAGCTCCGCCGCGGTCGTCAGCGTGAGAATCTCGCCGAACAGCGAATTGCCCGCAGCCGCCTCGTCTTTCGCGCAGACGGAAATCGCGTACGTCTTGTTCGCGGCAAAATCGCCCGCGGTAAACGTATACGCGTTCGTATCCGTATCAATCGTTCTGTCGCCGATTTTAACGATATACCCCTTCGCGCCCTCCACGGCGTTCCAGGTCAGCGTGTAATCGTTCAGTACCGGCTTCGAAGGCGCGGCAAGCGTGCTCTTCGTCCAGGTAGCGGTTGCGGCAACGGAATTGTTGAATCCTCTGCCCACGGCAACCAGTTTGATTGTATATTCGCCCTTCGCATAGCCTTTCAGATCGAACGAGGTTTTCGTGCCCATGTTAATCGCTTCGCCGTCGTTGATCGTCAACAGATAATAATCCGCGTACTTTACCGCGCTCCACGATAATTTTTCGTTCGTCCCGTCAAGCACGAAGTTTTCGGGCGTTGCCAGCGAGCCGTCGAACGTATACGTTGCCGATACGGAATTGCGATACCCTTCTTTCGCCACCGCCGTTACGGTAAACGTAATGCCGCCTTCTTTCATCGCGCAGCCGGAAAAATCATAGAACGTATCCGTTCCGAGGTCGATTTCTTCATGTACGTGATTTTCCGTACCGCACTCGTACGTAAGCAGATACTTTTCCGCTCCTTCCACGGCGCCGAACGTAAACACGGAAGGATATTTCACCGCAAACAGACATACGTGCGCCAGCGTCTTGTTTTTATAATATGCTTTCGTCTCGCTGTTGCCGCTCTTTACGGTAACAACGTAGTCGCCCGCTTCCTCCGCGGAAAAATCGAACGAATATCTGAGCGAGGAAGTCGTCGTTTCGCGCACCGTCTGCTCCGTACCGTCGTCCGCCAGTTTCGCAACGGTGATTTCATACGACTTGTTCACGCCGAGCGACGTCCAGGAAATTTCCTTTTCGCCCACGGAAACCGCGGAAACGCCGGAATTTTCCCATACGGCGTACAGCACGATGTTTTCGTAAATCGCGTCGCCTTCGTTATATTTCGCCGTCAGCTTCGTTTCGTCGTTGTACGCGCTGTACCACCAGCCGAGGAATTTCGCTCCGTCCTTTTCTCCGGGCTGCGGCAGATTAAACAGCTTTCTTCCCGTCGTTTTACCGGGGAACTCCGCCCCCGTGAATCCGGAGAACGTAACCGTGTATTCTTCCGTGCCTAAAAGCTCCACGAAGTAAGCGTAGAGCGTGATGTCCTTCGTAACGGGCTGGTCGAACGAATATTTTTCCTTGAACGAGGAATCTTTATACCAGCCGATGAAAGCAAATTCTTTGCCGTCAACCGTCTTTACGGGGTCGGCGGGTTTTTCCAGCTTCTTGCCGTTCAGCACCTTAACGTCCGCCTGCGCCGAACCGCCGTTCATTTCAAACGTTACGGTATATTCCACGTTTTTAATAAAGGTGTACGACATACCGTTGTATGTAAACTTAATCGCGGCGTCGCTGTACGTCGCTTCGATAATCGTTCCGTCCGTCGTAACCAATCTGAGAGTCGTACCGTTGAAAAGATACGTTCCTCCGATCGTCTGTCCGCCCAGTTTCAGCGTGAACGTCGAATCGGTCAGCTCAAACGTGTTTCTCGTCTCTCCCTCGTCGGCGTAATACGATCCGACCTCAGTGAAATGTTTGTCGTAGCCGTCGGGAATCGCAGGCTCGTTCGGCTTGTCTTTGCAAGCCGCGCCGCCCGCCGCCGTAGAGCCGAGCAGAAACGTGAAACACAGCAATTTGAGGAATAAGTGTTTCTTGTCCTTCATAAAAATATACCTCCGTTTTTCGGTTAAAAACTTTGTATCCGAATCGGCTTTGCGCTTTGCGGCGCCGCCGGAATTCACGTAAATCGGTAAATCGCCCGCCCGTTTTCGCACGAAAATCAATCGATTTATCCGATTGATTTATTCGAAAAAACGCTTTAATCGCAATTTTTGCCGTTTTTCGAATCGACATATCCGATAGAAAAAACAAATTGAAATCATTTAATAATGCGATTTTGGAGCTATTTTTGGATATATCGCGGTAAAATAAGCACGTTTGCGATATAATTATGCTTTATTATAGCTTTTTTTCGCAAAAAAGTCAAGTAATTCGAACGGTTTTTTCGATTTTCCGCCCCGCGGCAATTACAGAAACAAATTATCGGAAGCCTCCGATCGTTTTTTTCGAAACGGAAAGCGCCGATAAAAAATACGCAAAGCGCAAAAAAACAAGTCCGGAAACTCCCGGACCTGCTTCTTTTTTTTCGGCTGCATTATCTGCCGCCGTACATTTTTTCGTAATAATTTCTGTATTCGCCGCTCACTATTGTTTCCCACCATTCGCGGTTGTCGAGATACCAGTCGATTGTTTTTTTAATGCCGTCGGCGAATTTCGTTTCCGGCAACCAGCCCAGCTCGTCGTGAATCTTCGTCGGATCGATCGCATAGCGCATATCATGCCCTTTTCGGTCGGCTACGTGCTTTATCAGGCTGTACGGTTTTCCGAGATAATTGCAAATCAGCTTCACGATGTCGATATTTCTCATCTCGTTATGTCCGCCCACGTTATACACTTCGCCTACTCTCCCGCGATGAATAATCAAATCTATCGCACGGCAATGATCCTCCACGTACAACCAGTCGCGCACGTTCAGCCCCTCGCCGTATACGGGCAGCGGCTTGTCGTTCAGGCAGTTCGCAATCGTCAGCGGAATCAGCTTTTCGGGAAAATGATACGGTCCGTAGTTATTCGAACAGCGGGAAATCGTAACAGGCAGACCGAACGTCCTGTGATACGCCTGCACCAGCAGATCCGCCGACGCCTTGCTCGCCGAATAGGGAGAAGAAGTACGTATCGGCGTATTTTCCGTAAAAAACAAATCGGGCCGGTCCAGCGGCAAATCCCCGTAAACTTCATCCGTCGAAACCTGATGATACCGTCCGATACCGTATTTCCGGCAGGCATCCATCATCACTTGCGTACCGAGAATATTCGTCTGCAAAAAAATTTCGGGCGTTTCAATCGAACGGTCCACATGGCTTTCCGCGGCAAAGTTTACAACGATATCCGGATGTTCCGTTTCAAAGATTTTATAAATCCCCGCGCGGTCGCAGATGTTCGTTTTATAAAAAACAAACCGCTCGTTTTTCATCGCCTCCGCCAGCGTAGACATATTCCCCGCGTACGTCAGGCAGTCCACGCACACGATTTTATCATCGGGATGTTCTTTCAGCATGTGGTACACGAAATTCGAACCGATAAACCCCGCTCCGCCCGTTATAAGCACAGTTTCACTCATTGTTTCTTCTCCCCGAACGCAAATTTGCAATCTTTCAGCAGCGGATGAATTTTATCCTTTTCGCTTAAAATCACGCCGGAAACGTCTCCCCAGTCGATGCCGATGTCCGGGTCGTTCCACATAATGCCGCTTTCGTCGTCCGGATGCCAATAATCCGTAACCTTATAACAGAATTCCGCCGTTTCCGAACGCACCAAAAATCCGTGCGCGAACCCTTCCGGAATATAAAATTGTTTCTTGTTCTCCGCCGTCAGCTCCACGCCGTACCATTTCCCGAACGTTCCGGAATTTTTCCGCAAATCCACGGCAACGTCGAACACCGCGCCCGAAATCACCCGCACCAGCTTCCCCTGCGGATATTGTTTCTGAAAATGAAGCCCGCGCAGCACGCCTTTTTTCGACATTGACTGATTATCCTGCACAAACGTCATATCCAGTCCGACTTCGCGCATATCCCGCGCGTTATACGTTTCCATGAAATACCCGCGTTCGTCGCCGTGCACCGCCGGTTCTATAACGCAAAGCCCTTTTATATTTCCCGCGTTTTTCAATACTTTAATCTGTCCCATTTTTATCCTCCGTTTTTCCGTTCCGCAACGCTTTCAGGCTCCGGAAAGTTTCCTTGATATCCCTGCTTTTAAGCGCCAGATATAAAACGTACCCCGCGCAATACAACGCTACGCCCGTCCAGCCGCCGATAAACCGGTTCACGCCGACGAACAACACCGTCAGCAGCACTTCCAGCACGTTATCCTTCGCCACGGCAACGTTCATCCGCTTCGATAAAACGATTTCCCCGGTAATGCAGCAGAACATCTGGTTCACCACCACGCTCATCATCGCCAGCGTCAGATTATGCAACGCGAAAACCGATACCGCCGTAGTCAGCGCCGCCACCGCCACGCTTGCCAGATTGATGTACAGCATTTTCTTTTCCATTCTGCAAACGTTCAGATACGTGTTCACCAGCAGCGTATTTTTCGCCGCGTAAATACATACAGGAAAGAGAATCGCCATATATCGCATGCTTTCGGCATACTGCGGCAGCCAATAAGACAATAACAACTCCACGGGATAATACGCCGCAAGAAAGCCGAGCGTCGGCACCATCAGCACGTTTCTCAGAACGCAGTATATTCCGGTAAGACTTTCTCTGTTCGTCCGTCTTAACGTCGGGTACAAAACCAGCGCCACCGCGCTGATGAACTGCAACAGCAGATTCGAAATGCTCAGCGTAAAAGAAATTTTACCGTACGTCGCCACATCCCATTTCGCCTGAATCCCCCATTGCACGATGCCGGTAACCAGCATGCTCGCAATGTTCGCGAACAACAGTTTGATTCCCACGGATATGTTCACGCCCGCTTCTTTGAACGTGGCTTTAAGCGGCGCGGATTTTGTTTTCAGTACGATATCCCTGCACCACCATATCGCCACAAACAAAGCCACCGTCTTTCCGATAATATCCCCGATTACGAAATGTCTGTAACTCCGCGTAAAAAACATCAGAATCAGAACGATGGAAATGCCGTAAACGGATCTGCCCGCCGTGGTGATCGAAGAATACTCTTTGATACGGTTCGTCGTCTGCAGATAATACGCAAGCATGGTGCGCGGCAGATACACGAGAACGTTCACGCCGATCGCAACAAAAATAAATTGATAATCCGCATCCGAGGCGAATATGCAGCCGAACGCGGAAATCAACGCGCCCACCGCCAGCTGCATCAGTGAAAGCAGACGAAACTGTCCCGCATACAACGGCTTATCCAGTTCGCTCCATTGCTTTCCGCCGTCGCGCAGAAAAATTCCGTCGCACCATCCCAGATGAAAAAATCCTATATACCCTACGTAGAACAAATAAATTTTCAGATACCCGTATTGTTCTACGGCGTCGCCGAAAAATTTCGGAACGATCAGCGTCGTCAGCACGGAAACCAGCAGACTGAGCAGATTCGCGCCGACGGCATACAGAACTTTTTTGAAAAAAGCGCCCAAACTACGAATTCTCCTTCAGAACGTTCAAGTATCTTTTCAGCGCGTCCTTCCACAAAGGCAACGGCTCGAAACCCGAAGCGACCAGCTTCGATTTATCCAGCCGACTGTTGAACGGGCGTTTTGCCTTCGATATTCCGTATTCCGCCGTCGTTACGGGAATCACCCGCGTGTTTTTCCCGGCTTGTCTGAAAATTTCCTCCGCAAATTCCGCCCAGGATATATATCCGCCCTCGTTCGTCGCGTGATAAACTCCGTATTTTTCCGTTTCAATCATATCCGCGAGCAATTTTGCAAGGTCGTACGTATACGTCGGCGTGCCTATCTGGTCGTTCACCACCCGCAACGTATCGTGCGTTTCGCTCAGTTTCAGCATCGTTTTCACGAAATTGTTTCCGTTTTTCCCGAACACCCACGCAATGCGGACGATAAAATATTTTTCGAGCAGTGCCTCCACCGCTTTCTCTCCGTTTAGTTTACTTTCGCCGTACACGTTCAGCGGAGCATATGCTTTACAATCCGGTTGCCACGGCTCCTCTCCCTGCCCGTCGAACACGTAATCGGTGGAAATGTACATCATTTTCGCATCGGTTTCACGGCATGCCTCCGCGATATATTTCGTGCCGTCCGCGTTGATTTTCATCGCTTTCGCCGCGTTTTCCGGTTCTTCCGCCGCGTCCACCGCCGTCCAGGCGGCACAGTGAATCACCGCGTCCGGCTTCGCCTCGCCGATCACGCGCTTTACGACGGATTCGTTCGTAACGTCCATCTCGTCCACGTCCACGCCGATAACTTCATGATTCCGTTTTTTCAATTCGTTTACTACGTCGTATCCGAGCTGTCCTTTCACGCCCGTAACCAAAACGCGCATATCTTCTTTCTCCTTGTCGTATCAGTACTGAATTTTCCCTTCCGCCACCTTTCTCAGGTGCGTTCCGTAAGGAGATTTTCCGTACCTGTCCGCAGACTCCAGCAATTCCGCTTTGTCTATCCAGCCGTTTTTGTAGGCGATTTCTTCCAGGGCGGAAATCTGAATTCCCTGTCTGTTCTGCATCATCTGCACAAAATTCGAAGCCTCCGCCAGAGAATCCGTCGTGCCCGTATCCAGCCAGGCGAACCCGCGCCCCAGAAGCTGTACGTCCAGCTTCTTATCTTTCAGGTACATCTCGTTCAGACTCGTAATTTCCAGCTCGCCGCGCGCCGAAGGCTTCACCGCCTGAGCCTTTTCGCTTACGCCGGACGGATAAAAATACAGCCCCGTAACCGCGTAATTGCTCTTCGGCGCTTCCGGCTTTTCCTCTATCGATACCACCTGTCCCCGCTCGTCGAATTCCACCACGCCGAACCGTTCCGGATCGTTCACATAATACCCGAACACGGTCGCCCGTTTATTTTTTTCCGCGTTTTCCGTCGCGGCGCGAATCGTCTTTCCGAATCCGTTTCCGTAAAACACGTTATCGCCGAGCACCATCGCACAGGCGTCCGCTCCGATAAACTCTTTTCCTATCAGAAACGCCTGTGCCAACCCGTCCGGCGAAGGCTGCTCCCGATACGATAAGTTGATGCCATACCGCCGCCCGTCGCCGAGAAGTCTTTCGAAATTCGGCAAATCCGACGGCGTCGATATCAACAGTATGTCTTTGATACCCGCCAGCATCAGCGTCGATATCGGATAAAACACCATCGGTTTATCGTACACCGGCAAAAGCTGTTTGCTTGTTACCATCGTGAGCGGATACAACCTTGTCCCGCTTCCCCCTGCAAGTATGATTCCTTTCATTTGTATTCCCCGTCCTTTACATTTCCGCCGTTTCCATTGCAGAACCGAGAGCGCGCAGCGGCAGCGTACCCGTTTCCCCGCGAACGGTTTCGTTTGTTCTCAGTATCGCCGAATATAACAGAATCAGGAACGAAAAACCCGTCGTCGAATACAAAAACGGATTCGTATAGGAAATCAGCAAAAAACCGATATACGGCAACAGTATGTCGTAATTTCTCGTCCACAGTTGCCATTTCCCGTATTTCGGCGCAAACGGATAAGCGGGAATCGTCATCGCGGCAATCGGGTATAACAGCGTCGCCATAAACGGCAGAAATCCCGTAAGCCCCACTCTCCGTATCATATCCCAGTACGACAATTCAACGTTGTTTTCAAATCTGTTCGTGCCGTAAGAATAATAGCTGCTGCCGAATCCCGTTCCGAAAAAGAAATCCGATGGTTTGTTCTTCCACAGAACGAACATTCCCTGTAAATGCCCGTCTCTCGTCGCGTCCGAACTCGCTTTATTCAAAAAAATCGTAATCACTCTGTCTACGATTTTATTGCAGAATAACAGACAGATCAACGTGGCGGCAACCACGAAAATCATTCTCGCCCGCGCCTGCTTCTGAAAGAACGCCAGATATATCACAAGCAGGGCAATCATCACAAACACGTTTGCCCGCGTACCTGAAAAATAACACGCCAGCGCACTGATTACCGCCCAGAACAAGTCCCCCTTTTTCAGCGAATCGAACAACAAAATCAAAAGCAGCGGCGAAGTCTTGATGAACACCATATAGTAGGTAAAAAAGTACGTTCCACTGCCTATCATGGCGTTTTCCGTGCGGGCATACCATGAAAGAATCGGATTTTCGGTGATTTTCAGCATCGAAAATATATCGAAATACACGGAAAGCACGATAATCGCGCTTTCTGCTTTCAACGCCCAAAGATAATATTTTTTGTAATCTTTTACGAATCCTTTCAGAAGTATCGCGGTCAGCAGCAGAAAACCGGGATACGCCATACCGACGGCAGCGGAAATATTATCGGTATTTTTCAGCACGGAATCCAGCGTGTACCATAAAGGCACCGCGCCGCCCAGAAAGATTATCCAGGCGTCCGCCATCGTACGTTTCTTCCTTAAAAAATAAATTCCCGTCAGTACCAGCAACGCCGCGCACGACAATTTTTTCGTATAAAACGTATCGTACGGAATCAACACCGAAGAGAATAAAAACACAAACAAAAACGCCCGTACAACGCAGTCGTACAAGTTCTTGTCATTCCGTTTTCCTTTCAGCGACGACAGCTTCACAGCTTCCCGGTCAATACACATACTCTGAACCCCAATTTGTCCGCAAAACCGCGCAACCTGTAATTTTTATCTTTCAATAAACGGCGTTTGTTTTTCAAGCAGTCGCCGTATTCCGCCAGAATCTCCAACTCCCGCTTTCTGTCCTCTTCTATTTCTTCCCTGTAAGCTTCCAGCACGTTCTGCGCCGCAACGGCGCGTCTCCATTTACCGCGCATAACGTTTTTCACCGAACGGAATTTTAAACGTATTTTCCCCGTCGCCCCGATTTCATTGTTCCCATGCTGACGGTACAGAATATACGCGTTTTCGTCGAAATGTATTTCTCCGAACACGGAAACGATTTTCGTCATCATCCAGTCGTGGATATCCAACGCCCCGTTGTATTCCGCGCAGATTCCGCGCGCCCGTTCGTTGAATACAAACGTGCACCCCGGCGCTATGCTTTTTATAAACGGCAACGGAAATTTCGTCGCATACGCTTTTCCGCCCGCCTCGGCGCCCGCAATCGGCTGCAAAGTGCTGTTAACAACCCGTACGCTGCCGCAATACAGCTGCGGAATCGTATCATCGTAACCGCGCAGCATCTCCGTCGCCGCTTTCAGTTTATCGGGCAGCCATACGTCGTCCTGGTCGGCAAAAGCGTAATAATCCGCCTCCGGCGCCTCCCGCAACAGCTGCCAGAAACTCTTCGCACAGCCGAGATTCTCCCCTTCGAGCAAGGATACTCTTTCGTCTTTCGCAACGTATTCGCGGATAATCCTCCTCGTTTTCTCTTCCGGATCTCCGCCATCGTTGCGAATCGTCAGTTTCACGTTCACGCCGTTCTGATTCAGTATGCTCTCAATCTGTTCTTTTATAAACTTGTCGCCGTTATAGGCAGACAACAACACCGCTACGTTAACCAATCTGCGACTCCTGTTATCCGGTAATTTTTCGTGTGTTTATTATTTTTTCCCGCGCCACTTTCCGAAATAACTGAACATAGATCGCAGCGCGATTTTTCTTGCTTTGTTCGAACGAGTTACGTCCCTGTGCCAGGCGTGCGTAACAGAACAATCGGGAACATACATCGCCTTTCCGTACTTTTGCAGTTCCCGCGTCAGATCTGCGTCCTCGAAATACAAAAAATACCTTTCGTCAAACCCGCCGACGCGCAACAGCGCGGAAGTCCGGCAAAACATAAAACAACCGGAACAGCAATCGATTTCCGTCGGTTCGGTTACGGAAACGTCTCTTAAGGTATATTCGCTCCGCAATTTATAACACCGTTTAAACTTATTTTCGAATCTTCCCGCAAAAATATATTTGAATTTCGGGCGCTTTTTCGGCACGAATTGCTCCGTTCCGTCCGTATTGAAGATTTTCGGCGTCATCACAACTACGTCCTTGTGGCTTTCCATATACGCCGCCATCTTTTCAATCTCCCCTTCCTTCACGATAATGTCCGGGTTGATGAAAATGTGATAATCCGATTGCACCGAACGCAAAGCGAGATTATGCCCCGCCCCGAATCCGATGTTCTTCCCCGTTTCAATGATGTTCACGCCTGCAAACTTCTCTCTGACGATTTCCGCCGTGCCGTCCGAAGAGCCGTTATCCACCACATAAATGTTTGCGGCTTCAAGGTTACATTTCAGCAAAGAAGCAAGCAGTTTTTCTATTTCGTCCACACTGTTAAAAGTTACAATGCTTGCCGTTATCTTCATGGCAACCTCCTGCTTTTTCTTCGTCTTTTTCCGCTTCAGCGCATTTTTTCCGCGTCGTTGCCGTCGCGGCGGAGTACCGCCACCAGCGTGCGGAAAAACAATTTAATATCCAGCCACAGCGAAGCGTGTTTCACGTAATACGCGTCCAGAATCGCCTTGTTTTTATAATACACGTCGTCGCGCCCGTGCACCTGCGCGTAACCCGAAATGCCGGGGCGCATCTCAAACACTCCCAGCCGCGCCCGCATCTCGTTGCAATGCGCTTCGCTCAGTATCAGCGGACGATACCCGATAATCGACATTTTACCGGAAAGACAGCAGAATAATTGCGGAAGCTCGTCCAGCGAAAATCGGCGCAGCAACTTTCCCACTTTCGTCATATACCGTTCGGGATGATCGAGAATCGAAGTCGCCGTATCCCCGGGCGCCGTTATCTTCATCGAGCGGAATTTCAGGCAGTAAAACACCTTTCCCTTCCGCCCCACCCGCTTTTGTTTAAACAAAACGGGACCCTTCGAATCGCACTTGATGGCAATCGCGATCGCCAGAAACAACGGCGAAAAAACAATAATCGCCAACAACGATAAAACTATATCCAGCGTCCTTTTGCAAAAACGATATACGTACCGCTTTTTCGTGTTCGGCCGAAACGCGGCGATATACTCCTCGTAATATTCGTCGGAATATTTCCGCGCAACGTCGAATCGATCCGGATTGCCCGCCATACCGTTTTCGGCGCACGCCTCTGTTTTTCCATCCATCGGACGGCACGCGGGATCCGTCGCTTCGGAAAAAGCGACTTTTTCGTTAACTTTTTCCGCGCGCTTTTCCGCGCCGTGCTCCAACGTAACAGTATTCATTGTGCTCAAATTTTTCTCCACATGTCTTCGGGCGGAACCGTCCGGAATATCCGACCGTTTTTCGCCCGAAACCGCGTATTTCTTCGTTATCGTACCGCGTGCGCCGTACGGGCGCACGAATTTCTTTCATTATATCACGATTGACCATATTTGGCAAGTAAATTAACGGCGTTACGCTTTTTTAGCCCGTTTTTCGCATTTTTTTTGCCTTTATTTGCCTTTTTTGTATGAAAAATCCACAAAAACAGTTCATTTTTACCTGTTTTTCCGCAATTCTCCGTTCCCGTCCGTACACACGCTTTCCCCTTGTCCTCGGCATACTTTTCCCGCAACCGTTTTTGTCGGTACGGAGCACTTCCTTCCTGCCTTTTCGCCTCTGCCGCGCGCAGGGCTCTTTATTCTCCCGTTCCGCCCGATTCTCATACGCACGCGCCGCGTAAATCCGCCTCCGAATTTGCCGGTAAAAATAAGCCGCACGCTTTCCGCTTGTATCTTCTGCACGTCCTGCCGCTCCTCCCGCCGCACGTATTTTTCCCGTCCGTATGCGTTCGTTTTTCTCGCAATAAACCGCCCGCCGCAACGCCGCTTTCGCGCGGCTGACATCCGCGGCCGAACCGACGACAGCCGCAACCAAAAGCGCAAGCAAAAAGCACATAAAGAAAAATCGTTCCGGAGAAACGTTTCTCCGGAAAGATTCCGAAATCAAAAATTCGTCTTACTTCTTCGCCGCGGCAACCTGCTTCGCAACTTCTTCGCTCAGGTCCTCGCTCTTCTTTTCCAAGCCTTCGCCCATCACGTAGAACACGAAACGGTTCGCTTTCGCGCCCGCCGCATTCAGAATGTCGGCAACCGTCTTTTTGTCGTCCTTGATGAATGCCTGCTTCAGAAGGCAGTTTTCTTCGTAGAACTTCTTGATTCTGCCGAGCACCATCTTTTCCGCAATCGCTTCGGGCTTACCTTCGTTGATTGCCTGCTGCTTCAGCACTTCTTTCTCTTTTTCAAGGGTTTCCGTCGAAACCTCGTCCTCGGAAAGATATGCGGGCTTCGTGAACGCGATCTGCAGCGTAAGTTCGTGCGCGGCTTCTTTCGCGGCTTCCGTTTCTTCGCCCGCCATGTCTACCAGCACGCCCAGCTTTCCGCCGAGGTGGATGTACTTCGCAAGGAATCCTTCCGTTTCGTACGCCGTGAATCTGCGTACGGCAATCTTTTCGCCGATAACCGCCGTCTGTCCTTTCAGGTAATTTTCAACGGTGTTGCCGTCGGAAACTTTGCAGGAAGCAAGCGCTTCCGCGTCCGCGGGCTTTTCCGCAAGAATCACCTTCGAAATTTCTTCGGCAATCGCCGTAAACTGCGGGTTCTTCGCCACGAAGTCCGATTCGCAGTTCACTTCCACAAGCACGCCTTTCTTATCTTTGATATACGCGTAAACGATACCTTCCGCCGCAATGCGGGAAGCCTTCTTTTCCGCTTTCGCAATGCCCCGTTCGCGAAGGAGGTCCATCGCCTTTTCCATATCGCCGTCGGTATCCGTCAACGCTTTTTTACAATCCATTACGCCCGCGCCCGTCTTTTCGCGCAGAGCCATTACGTCTTTTGCCGTAAACGCCATTGTTTTATTCTCCTTTCCCTGATAATTCTTTGTTTACCCGTGCGTTCCGCCGCGCCTTTTCGCCCGCTTGTCCGCACAAAGCGGAAACGGCGTGAAAGATTGCCGCAAAATATCCGGAACGCCGGAATTTCACGAACGCGCCGATCGGAAATCTCTCACGGCGCGCTCCTGTTTTTCGTTGCCTGTTACTCGGCTTTTTCTTCCGCCTCGGCTGCGGGTTCCGCCGCCACGACTTCTTCCATATCTTTCGCCTCGGTCGCGGTTTCTTCCTGCGCGGGCGCCAGAGCTTCCGCGCCCTGGTTCGCTTCGATCACGGCGTTCGCAATCACCGACGTGATCAGTTTGATCGCGCGGATAGCGTCGTCGTTACCGGGAATCACGTAATCGATTTCGTCGGGGTCGCAGTTGGTATCGGTAATCGCCACTACGGGGATGCCCATTTTCTTCGCTTCCTTCACCGCGATTTCTTCGCCGTGAGGGTCCACCACAAACATCACGCCGGGCATCGATTTCATGTTCTTGATGCCGCCGAGATTCGCCTGCAATTTGCCCATTTCCTTTTTAAGAAGCATTACTTCTTTCTTGGGCAGAAGCTCGAACTCTCCGTTCGCTTCCATCTTTTCCAGCTTTTCAAGGCGTTCCACGCGCGAACGCATCGTCTTGAAGTTGGTAAGGCAACCGCCCAGCCAGCGCGAATTCACGTAGAATTGCCCGCAGCGTTCCGCCTCTTCCTTCACCGCTTCCTGCGCCTGGTTCTTCGTACCCACGAAAAGTACGGTCTTGCCCGCTTTCACGCTGTCGCATACAAACTTGTACGCTTCTTCGATCAGACCTACGGTAAGTTGTAAGTCGATGATGTGAATGTCGTTTCTCGCGGCGAAGATGTACTTCTTCATTTTCGGGTTCCATTTTCTCGTCTGATGTCCGAAATGAACGCCTGCTTCGAGAAGCTGTTTCATTGTGATAACTGCCATAATTGTGCCTCCGTTAAACCTCCCCGCTTCGCGTATCACCGCCTTTCATCATCCGCATTGAATAAGATTTACGGACACGGTAGGCGCGCGAAAAATCGGGTGCGTATTTTTTAGCTCTATCTATTTTAGCATATCTTAGATTTTTGAGCAACTTTTTTTGCGCCGTTTTTCCCGATAATTTTTCTTTTTTTCCGATTTTTTTTGTTTATCGCAACATATCCGGGCAAAAACGGCGTTATTTCAGCCGAAATAATCTATCTGCATCGCTTTGCGCACGGCTGCAAGCGTCTGCGCCGCCTTCTTTTCCGCCGCTTCGCATCCGCGGCGCAGAATTTCGCGCACTTCGTCCTTTCTGCCTTCCCACGCCTTGCGCCGCTCGTAAATGGGCGCGAGTTCCTCGTTTAAAACGTTGATCAGAAACTTCTTTATTTTTACGTCGCCTAAGCCCCCGCGGCGATAATGATCTTTCAGTTCGTCCAGATTTTTATAGTCGGGCAGATACTTCGCAAACTGATCTTCGCGGCAGAACGCGTCAAGGTAGGTGAACACCGTGTTTCCTTCCACCTTTCCGGGATCGCTTACTTTAATGTGGTCGGGGTCGGTATACATCGACATTACCTTTTCCTTAATAGTCGCGGGCTCGTCCGCAAGGTAAATGCAGTTTCCCAGCGATTTGCTCATCTTCGCCTTGCCGTCAAGCCCCGGCAGGCGGAAGCAGTTCTTGTTCGCGGGCAGCACGATTTCCGGCTCCACCAGCGTTTCGCCGTACACCGCGTTGAATTTATGCACGATTTCCTTGCACTGTTCTATCATCGGCGCCTGATCCTCCCCCACGGGAACGGCGGTCGCGCCGAACGCCGTAATGTCCGCCGCCTGCGAGATAGGATACGTTAAAAAGCCTACAGGTATGCTCGTTTCGAAATTTCTCAGCTGAATTTCGGCTTTCACCGTCGGGTTTCTCTGCAACCTCGAAAGGGTTACGAGATTCATATAGTAGAACGTCAGCTCGGTCAGTTCGGGCACCGTAGACTGTATAAAAATCGTGGATTTCTCGGGGTCGATACCGCAGGCAAGATAGTCCAGCGCCACTTCCATCACGTTGGAGCGCACCTTTTCGGGGTGTTCGGCGTTGTCGGTGAGCGCCTGCGCGTCGGCAATCATAATGTAAATTTCGTCGAATTTACCCGTGTTCTGCAGCCGCACGCGTTCGCGCAGCGAACCTACGTAATGCCCGATATGCAGTCTGCCCGTGGGTCTGTCGCCCGTCAGAATAACGTTTTTCATCGCAAAAATGCTCCTTAATTCCGCCGCGTTTTTCGGAGAAGTTTTTTGAAAAAAGCACAGAAAAACGCAACAAAACAATTTATATTTGTAAAATTATAGCACTTTTCGCGCGCCTTGTCAACGGTTTTCGCCCGCCGCCCGCCGATTCGCCCGTTCAGCCCGCTCAACCCGCCCGGACTGCCGTCTGCTCAGCCCGCCGCCGATTCGGCTATCCGCCCGCTATTCAATCGAAGCCGCCGCAAACCATTCCTTTATTTCGCCTTTCTCGTCGCGATACCAGTATTTCAGCACCTCGTTATCGGGCTTGCTTTCGCTGTAATAGTATCGTTCCGCGGCAAGCAACGCTTCGTTTTCGCCGCCGATTTCAATTTCGTCCCATTCTTCCGCCGTGCCGCCGTAATAAACTTTGGCAAGCTTTAATTCTTCGCTCTGCGGATACTTGCCGAACGCCTTATCGCCGATACGTTTTACGCTTTTCGGAATTTCTATGCTCGTCAATGCGGTACAGTTATAAAATGCGCCCGTTTCCAACTCTTCCACACTTTGCGGAATATTCACGCGCGAAAGCTTCACGCAATGCGCCAGCGAACCTTCGCCGATTGTCTTCACCCCTTCGGGCAACCGCACGCTTACGAGATTATCGCACCCATTAAACAGCCCCGACGGAATCTTTGCCAACTTTCCCGAAATCGTAACGCTCGTAAGCCCTCGGCACAGCTGAAACGCGCCCTCGCCGATAGATACCACGCCTTGCGGCAATTCGATTTCCGTCAGTTTTTCGCACCGCAAAAACGCATATCTGCCGATTGAAACCAACTTTTCGGGGAAATTCACGCTTTCTAATTGTCTGCAATCATCAAACGCCATTTCGCGGATTCCCGTGGTGTAGTCGGGCACCGTTGCCGAAATAATCGTCTTGTCTTTCACGCCCGTAATCACAAAAGTATTGTATGTAGAAGTAAATTCGAACCCCGCCGTTTCGGGCAACGCGGAATACTTCGCTTCAACCTTTATATCGTGCAAAATCGGTTGCGTAAAATCGAAATCCCACCCCTCGAACGCACAGCCGAGTTTCGAAGTCGTGCCCGTACCCGAAGCGAAGCCGTCTTCTTCCACCGTTTCGCTTTCCACTGCCGAACCGCCCGCCGTATCGTAACTTACGGTGTATACGGGGCGGCGCCGAACGGTTACGGGGTAAACGGAAACGTCGTTGCCGTTCGTAACCAGCGCATAAAAAAGATTATCGCCCGCGGCAACGTCCGCAATTCTGCTCGGAATTTTATCTCTGCCCTGTCTGTCGGTGCAAATTTCGAATTTCGCCCCGTACGCCACGGAAAATTTCCCGTTGAAATCGTATTCCTCCGCCGCGTTCGGCAGTTTTGCGTTCGCCCGCCATACCTTCGCTTCCTCGTCGAACGTAAAAAATTCCGATTGCAATTCCGCGCCCACGGGTTGTGAAGTATGATAGCCGCAGATTTCGCATTCGTGTTCCGCGTTGAAATCGTGCCGAGCCTTGTCCTTTTCTATGCCGTGCACGCATTCCGATTTGTAAAAATGAAAATTTTCATCGTGATTCCATTCTTCGGTAAAGGGATGCGCGGCAGATATTTCGCCGTAATCGAACGTACCTGTGCCCGCTTCGCCGCATTCGCACGAATAATAATATTTCGCTCTTGCCGTACACGTCGCCGCGCTTGCCAGATATTTTTCCGCCGCAATCTGTTCGTCGTATGTATGCGCGTGTTCCTGCGGCTCGCCGCGCCCGGGCGCTTCGTTCTCCCTCGCCCCGCCCGCGGAATTTTCGCACGCCGCAAGGCCCGCGCCCGCGCACAGCGAGGCAAACAACGCCGCTAATTTCGCCCAAAGTTTTGTTTTCATTCCTTTTTCCTCCTTTTGTTTTCCCGCGCTTTATCGGGAAATCGGTATATCGTCTGTTAAATTGTACCATATCACCCGCGTTAAGTCAAGCAAAAACCGCCCGCGCGCGTATCATGGCTATCAAACACTACCAAACGCACGGGCATTTTATCAAAAACTCATTCAAAAGCCGCAAATTCATTCGTATTCGTCGAACGATCTTCTTCCGTCCCCCCTCGGCGCGGGCGCATACGTCGGCGCGGGCGGATACAAAGGCGGCGCGAAGCCGCCGGGCGTCCCCTCTCCCGGCATGCACGGTACCCCCTGCCGCGCGGACGGCGCTCCCTGCGGCGCTTTCCCGCGGTTTTTCCCCGCGCGGCGCAACCCTTCGGCGCGCACCAGAATCACGTCCTCTCCGATGCAGGAGATACATTTCACGTCGATGAACACGTCGCCCTTTTTAAACGAAAACCCCTTGTTTCCGGGCACCACTATGCCGAGAAACACGTTTTCCGGGTAGCGGAACACCACGTCGCACACTCTGCCCAGCCGCTTCCCGTCCGTCAGATTCACCACTTCCTTGCTGCGCAGATACGTATAGGAAATTTCCATGTCCGTTTCCTCCTTTTCGCTCCGCTTCCGCCCGACAGAGCCTGCCGCGGGGCTATTTATTATATGCCGTAAAATGACGAAAAAGTGATAATTTCCCCGGATTCCGCCGTTTTTCGCCATAAAAAGCACCCGAACCCGCAAAAAAATGAAATATCGGTGAAAGGGGCGGCAAACTTCCGCGTTGTCGTTGACAAAACATTAAAAAAGAGGTATACTGTATTTAAAAGAAGCAGACGCAGGGGTGCAAGGCATGAAGCAAATGAGCGAAAAGCGTCGCCGTCGTATAGAAAAAATTCTGTATCGCGACAGGCGCGGCAAAGTTATTATTTACAACCGAATTTTCGTAATGGGGCTCGCCATGCTGCTGCAGATCGCGCTGGTTTCGGTATTGCTCGTAAAAGTGTTTTACACAAATTCGCAAAACGCCGTGCTCACGTTTCTGGCAACCAACGTCGTTGCTTTTCTGCTGCTTCTGCACATCATCAACAACAACGATAAGCTTTCCGGAAAATTCGGCTGGGTAATCATCATTCTGCTGATGCCCGTGTTCGGTATTTTAATGTTCTTCCTTTACGGCGACGGTCGTCCCACAAAAAAGATGAACATGAAAATCAACGCCGAAAAGCAGAAAAACTACGCGGCGCTTCCCGCGGCGAAATGTATTCCGGGCACGCCGCCCATGCTTTCCGCCCTTTCTGCTTCGCAGTTCTTGCGTACGCCCAAAGAAAAAAAAGCGGAACAAACGGACGATACCCCCCGCGAATTTGCCGACGAAACGGAAAACGCAAAGCCTTGCGGCATCACGAAATACCTTTCCGATTTCGCCGGTTTTCCCGTTTCTTACGACGGCGAAGCCACCTACTTTTCCTCCGGCAAAGAAACGTTCGAAGCCATCATGGAAGCGGTGCGCGGCGCCAAAAAATTCATTCTTGCCGAATACTTCATCATCGCGCCGGGAAAAACGTGGTCGGAATTTTTAACCGCGCTCGTAAAAAAGGCGGAAGAAGGGGTACAGGTACGCCTGATTTTCGATAACGCGGGCTGTCTGAAAGCTCTCCCCCCGCACTACGACAGATATGTGGAATCCCTCCACGAAAACATCAGGTGTCTTACATTCAACCCCATCGCCCCCGTGTTCACGGTGCGCATCAACAACCGCGATCACCGCAAACAAATCGTCGTGGACGGCGAAGTGGCGTTCACCGGCGGCATCAATCTCGCCGACGAGTACGTGGGCGAAATCGTCCGGTTCGGCAACTGGAAAGATTCGGGCTTACGCATCCGCGGCAGCGCGGCAAACACGTTCACCATGCTGTTTTTCAACGTGTGGAACGCCTTCCGCAAAGATAAAGACGACGTGTCCTTGTTCTACAATTTCTCCGCACCCGTTCCCTCCGATACGCTTGCAAAAGAGCAATCTCTGGCGCGGGCGAAAGCGGCGAAAGACGGCGAGCGCGCCTTTCTGCAACCGTACGACGATTCCCCGCTCGATAAAGAGAGCGTGGGCGAAACGGTCTATCTCGACGTTATCAACAGCGCACGGCGCTACGTGTGGATATACACGCCCTATCTGATTCTCGACGACGAAATGCGCGTCGCCCTCTGTTCGGCGGCGAAACGCGGCGTAGACGTACGAATCGTCGCGCCGGGCATTCCCGATAAAAAGCTTACTTACCGCCTTACCAAGGCAAACTTCCCGCCGCTGATGAAAGCGGGCGTGAAGATATATACGTATACCCCCGGCTTCGTGCACGCGAAGAGCGTTCTCACCGACGACAGATTCGCCGTGGTGGGCACCATCAATCTCGATTACCGCAGCCTGTATCTGAATTTCGAAAACGCCGTATATTTCTCCGATTGCTCGGTAGCGGACGCGCTCAAAGCGGATTATCTTTCCACTTTTCCCCTCTGCAAGAGAATCGACTATCCGGATCTGAAACGGGGCAGACTGGGCAGATTCGTCGATTCGCTGCTGCGCGTATTCGAAACGCTGTTTTAAATACTTACCTTATACTTGCTTTCCCCTTCGGGCAGGCTTCGCCTGTTTCGTAACGGACTGTCGCTTATCGTTTGTATTTTTAGTTTTGCCTTTGATACCCCCCTTGCTTTCCCCTTTGGGGAGAGTGGCGCGTAGCGCCGAGAGAGGTCAAATTAAAATCTTGCCTTATATCGAGGCTTCCCCTTGGGGAGAAGCTGTCAACGGAGTTGACTGATGAGGGGCGCAGCCCATTTTTGATTGAAATTTTTCAAACGAAGGAGAAGTTCCATCTCCGAAAAGTTGTTCGGTCAACGCTCCCCCCTTGCTTTCCCCTTGTTGCGTTACCGTCAGGCAAGCGCGGCAAGCAGAGCGGCAGCAAGCCCCAACCTTGCTTTCCCCTTTGGGAACCCTTGTCGAATTGCCGTTTTAAGGCAATCTCGGCAAGTAGAGTGGCGCGTAGCGCCGAGAGAGGACAGCCTCGTAACATAAAATCGCTTATACATTACCCTCCTTTTTTTACCGCCGCGGCTTCGGTCGCGGCGGTTTTTTCGTAAATTTTTCCGCATTTTTCAAAAAGCTCCCCTCAATTACTTGAAAAAGCCGAAAAAAAACGCTATAATGAATACGTATAAAATCACTGCATAAACCGTCCGGCTTTTTCCCGGCGCAAACGCGGCGGCGCAACGCTTCCGCAAAGGACTTACGATTATGGATTATTCCCGTTTAAGAAACGGTAACGACGTGCGCGGTATCGCCTCCGAAGGCGTTCCGGGCGAAGAAGTCAATCTTACGAAAACCGCGGCGCGCGATATTGCGCGCGGCTTCTGCCTGTGGCTGCAAAAACGCCTTCGTAAATCCCGCGTTCTCGTGGCGGTGGGGCACGATTCCAGGATTTCCGCCGCCGAACTTTTATCCGGCGCCGGGCAGGGCATTACGGAAAGCGGAAACGATCTTTTAATCACCGGGCTTTCCTCCACCCCCTCCATGTTCATGCTGCTGCAGGACGCCGCATTTTTCGGCGGCGAAAACAACGTGCCGGACGGCGCAATCATGCTCACCGCTTCCCACCTGCCGTTCAACCGCAACGGGCTGAAATTCTTCACGAAAGAAAGCGGACTGGAAGCCGACGAAGTCAAGGAAGTGCTCGCGCTTGCCGGCGATCCTTACGAAGCCGTTCCCGAAACGGCGCGCGGCAACGCAAAAACCGAAAGCTATATGGATAAGTACGCCGCCGACCTTGTAAAAAAGGTGCGCGACGCATGCAACGAAGAAACGCCCCTGAAAGGCAAAAAAATCATCGTGGACGCAGGCGGCGGCGCGGGCGGATTCTACGCGGAAAAAGTACTCGTTCCTCTGGGCGCCGACATCGCGGGATCGCAATACCTTACGCCGGACGGGTATTTCAAAGGGCATATTCCCAACCCGGAAAACGAAGCGGCGATGCAATCGATCTGCGCGGCGGTCAAACGCGTAAAAGCCGATTTCGGCGTCATTTTCGATACGGACGTAGACCGCGCGGGCGCCGTGGATTCCACGGGCGAAGAAATCAACCGCAACCGCCTCATCGCGCTCATCTCCGCCATCCTTTTATCCGAGAAGGCGGGCACCGTCGTAACCGATTCGGTAACCAGCGACGGGCTTGCGGAATTCATCGCCGCGCACGGCGGAAAGCACCGTCGTTTCAAGCGCGGCTATAAAAACGTCATCAACGAGGCGATACGGCTGAACGCCGCGGGCGAATACACCCCGCTCGCCATCGAAACCAGCGGGCACGCGGCGCTGAAAGAAAATTACTTTCTCGACGACGGCGCCTACCTTATCACAAGGCTTTTAATCGCGCTTGCGAAAGCGGCGAAACAGGGCAAAAATTTAAGCGACCTCATCGCCGATCTGAAAATGCCCGCCGAAGCCGCCGAACTGCGTTTTAAATTCAAGCCGGACTGCGACTTTAAAACGCTCGGCGCGAATCTCATCGAGCGGCTGAAAGAATACTCGGCGACAAAACCGTACATCACCCCCGCAAAAGACAATCACGAGGGCGTGCGGCTGAATTTCGATAAAGCGCACGGCGCGGGCTGGCTGCTCGTCCGGATGAGCCTGCACGAACCCATCCTTCCCACCAACGCGGAAAGCGAAGAAAAAGGCGGCGTAAAGAAAATCGTATCCGAATTGTACGCGTTTTTAAAAGAATTCGATTTTCTCGATTTATCCCCCGCCGAAAATTATTTGAAACAATAAAAAGTTTCCCCGCGGAAAAGCGGCAAACATAAAAAACGAAAACAGGAGAACCAACAAGCTATGGACGTACAGAAAACTACCATCAACGCTCTCAGAATTTTATCGGCGGAAGCAATCGAAAAAGCAAATTCGGGGCACCCCGGCATCGCCATGGGTTGCGCGCCGATCGCATACACGCTGTTTCAGAACTTTCTGAACTGCAATCCCCTCGATCTTAAGTGGAACAACCGCGACAGATTCGTTCTCTCCGCAGGGCACGGCTCCGCGCTCTATTACGCGCTGATGCACTTATACGGTTACGGCATCACCACGGAAGATTTAAAGAACTTCCGTCAGCTGAACAGCAAAACGCCGGGACATCCCGAATACGGGCACACGCCGGGCGTTGAAACCACCACGGGGCCTTTAGGGCAGGGCATTGCCAACGCGGTAGGTATGGCTATGGCGGAAGCGCATCTTGCGGCTACGTACAATCGTCCCGGCTTCCCCGTGGTCGATCATTATACGTACGCCATCTGCGGCGACGGCTGCCTCGAAGAAGGCATTTCTTACGAAGCCTGCTCGTTTGCGGGCGCCAACGCTCTCGGCAAACTCATTTTACTGTACGACGATAACGATATCACCATCGAAGGCGATACCGACGTTACTTTCAAAGAAAACGTGGGCGCGCGCTTCGCGGCGCAGAACTGGCAGGTACTGCACGTAGACCTCGCCACCTCTCCCGACGACGTGGTAGCCCTTTCCGACGCCATCGCCAAAGCAAAAGAAAGAACGGATAAACCTTCCGTCATCATCTGCCGCACCCGTATCGGTTACGGCTCGCCGCTCGAAGGCAGCGAAAAGAGCCACGGCGCACCTCTCGGCGCGGAAAATCTCAAAAAATCCAAGGAAAAGCTCGGCTGGAAAGAAGAAGAGCCGTTCTCCTGCCCGAAAGAAGTATACGAACACTGCGCGCTGGCGGCAAACGCGGGCGCCGAAAAAGAAATGCAGTGGAAAAAGATGTTCGCGGAATACGAATATACTTATCCCGAACTCGCGCAGCAGTATAAAGACGCCATGGCGGGCAAGAAACCCGATTTCGCGGCGATGGAAGATCTGTATTCCTTCGATAAGCCCATGGCAACCCGCGGCACCTCTTCCGTCGTGCTCAATAAAATCGCGGCGAAACTGCCTACCCTCTTCGGCGGCAGCGCCGATCTCGCGCCTTCCAATCAGTCGGTAATGAAAGATACGGATGCGATGAAATACGGCACGTTCTCCGCGGAAAACTATGCGGGGCGCAACGTGCACTTCGGCATCCGCGAACACGCCATGGCGGCAATCTGCAACGGCTTGCAGCTGCACGGCGGCGTTCAGGCGTACTGCGCCACGTTCTTCGTGTTCACCGATTACTGCAAACCCGCCCTTCGTCTTGCGGCGCTTATGGGCTTGCCCGTAACGTACATTTTCACGCACGATTCCATCGGCGTCGGCGAGGACGGTCCCACGCACGAACCCGTAGAACAGCTCATCGCGCTCCGTTCGATTCCCGGCATGAAAGTGTATCGCCCCGCGGACGGCAAAGAAACGGCTGCCGCATGGATTTCCGCGCTTTCCGGCAACGAACCCACCGCGCTGGTGCTTTCCCGCCAGAACCTGCCGCAGTATGAAGGCAGCGGCAAAGAAGCATTGAAAGGCGGCTATATTCTCGAAGACTGCGAAGGCAAACCGGACGTGCTTTTAATCGGCACGGGCAGCGAAGTGGAACTTTGCGTCAAGGCAAAAGAAGCGCTGGAAGCGAAAGACGTCAAAGCGCGCGTTATTTCCATGCCCTGCGTCGAAGAATTCGAAAAGCAGAGCGACGATTATAAGGAAAGCGTTCTTCCCGCCGACGTCAAAGCGCGCGTGTGCGTAGAAGCGGGATCGCCTTACAGCTGGTATAAATACGCGGGCGACAAAGGCGAAATCGTGGCGATGACCACGTTCGGTGCGTCCGCTCCCGCAAAGCAGTTGTTCGAAAAATTCGGTTTCACGGTAGATAACGTCGTAGAAAAAGCCATCGCCTCTATCGAAAACAACCGGTAAATACGGCACAAGTCAAGCCTTCCCCTTGCTTGCTGAAAATTTTGCATCGCAAAATTTTCTTCGGCAAAAATTGTCAGCCGCTACGCGGCTTCCCCTTGGGGGCGGGCATCGCCCGTTTCGTAACGGATTGTTGCAAAACCGTTTGAATTTAATATTTATGCCTCTTTCGTAGGCTTCCCCCTAGGGGGCGGGCTTCGCCCGTTTCGCAACGGATTGTAGCAAAACCGTTTGAATTTAATATTTATGCCTCTTTCGTAGCCTTCCCCTTGGGGGACGGGCTTCGCCCGTTTCGTAACGGACTGTTGCCGCACCGTTTGAATTTAATATTTATGCCTCTTTCGTAGGCTTCCCCTTGGGGGGAAGGTGGACAAAGCGAAGCTTTGGACGGATGAGGGGCGCAACTTGTTTTCTATAAAAAACATTTAAGGCTACCGCAGATACTTTCTGCGATAGCCTTTTTTTATTCGAAAATGCCTCTACAAAAACCCTCTTATCTCAAATACTGCCCCTGCGCCGTAGCCAGCACGCGGTTCACCTGAATTTCCTCTCCGCTGAACGCGTCCACATACACGAAATATCCGTCCTCGCCGTAGCTGCACGCAAATTCATAGCAAAGTCTTTCGCACTCTCCCTTTTTAATAACCGCTTTGCGCGAAGAAAGCACCGTAAGGCGTGAATTCAACGCCTTTTCCGCCAGATCTTCGCCGATCATCTCAGGCTTCTTCCCTTTCAACGGTTTTGCGGGTTGAGGCTGCTTTTTCGCCGCCGTTTCAAGGGTTTCCTCCGCTCTCGTTTCCGCAGGCATATGCCCGCCGCGCCGCGCGTGGTTATTCAGATAATTCACCGCAGTGAGTCCCACTACTTTGCCGCGTTCTTCGCACACTTTCACGCTCACGCTGTCCGGGTAGTACGCCACGCCGTTTTCTTCATACACGAAGAGGAAAGTAGCGTTCACGCCGCTTTCGTTCACCCACACCGCCGTCATATTTTCATATCCCAGAAAATCCAGATAATTTTCGGCAATCGTCAGCGCGTTATCGATATCGAAATTTTTCGCGGAACAGTCGGCGAAATAATCGAACCCCGCCAGCGCGCCGTTCTCTTTCGCAATCTCGGCGTAAATCTTCCGCCCCTGCGCGTCCGTCATCGAAAAGTTAAACGCGTCGATTTTTTCCGACTCGGTTTCGCCCGCGTACATAATCTCCGCTATGTCGTAGTCCGCGAAATACTTCAGGCAAGCCTCTTCCGCCTGCGCCGAAGAAATGCCCCGTCTGCCCTGTTTCGCGCCCTCCTTTCCTGTAGAATTTCCCGAGGGGGAGCCGTTCGTCGCGGCTATCCCCCCATCGTTTTCCTCGGCAATGCCCCCTTCGAGGGCATAATTTTCGATATTGCGGAAGTGTTCGTACACCTTGTTGCCCGCCTTATTCCTCATGAACATCGCCATGTCTTTATCGCTCAGCTCTTCCGAAAGCTCCGTCAGTTCGGCTAAAATCTTCCGGTTTACGGCATACAGCGTCTCAATCGTCTTGTAATCGTTTTCCGAAAGCCGTTCGCCCGCGCGCAACTTTTCCAGAATTCCCTGCGCCACGTCGCCCGTACGGTTTAAAAACGCCGTCATGTTCACGTCCGTTTCGCTGTCCACCGGGAATTTTTCCAGCGTGCTTTCCGCCAATCTTGTTTTCACCAGCAAATCGGTAAAAAGCTCGCTCTGCGTCTGTCTGCCGGAAGCCACGCGCGCCTTGGAAAGGTCGCCGTCCACGTCCGAAATCGTCCCCGTCAGCTCGTACAGCGCGCCGCGGTATCCCGTGGAAAGCGCCATATTCGCCTGATTCATTCTCACCGCGCCCACCGTTACCACGGAGCCAAGCGCCAGTGTAACCACGCCCAGCGAAATCACAGCCGCCAGCCAGCCGCCGAAGCCGGGCGCATGGTTTTCGCTGCGTCTGCGCTCTCTGTTTTCAAGCCGCTGCTGTTTTCTCTTCAAAGCCGCGTCGCGCCGCTGTAATTTCAGGCGGTACTTTTTTTCGCGCTTTTCCTTTTTCGCCGCAATGCGCGCTTCCTTTTCTTTGGCAAGACGCTTCGCGCGCGCCTCGCGCGTTTCCGATTTCAGCGCCGCGCGGCGTTTTTCTTTTTCCGCGCGCCGTTTCGCATGCAGCGCCTTGCGTTCCGCTTTCGCCGCCGCCCGCTTCTCTTTCATCGCGATTTTCCTCTCCTTGCGGCGTTCTTTTCCGTCCAGACGTTTCTTTCTGCGTTCTTCATTTGCCGCAAGCCGTTTTTCTTTTCTCGCCGCCCGCGCTTCCGCACGTTTTTTCGCGCGCTCTGCTTTCGATTTCTGCTTCTCCGCCTTGCGTTCCTCTTTCTTCAACGCCAGCTCAACGCGTTTTTTCGCCGCCGATTTCTCGCTTTGCTTCTTCTCCTTGTTCTCCGGCTTCTTCTCCGCGTTTTTCGCGTTGTTTCCGCCTCTGCCCCCTGCGTTTTTCGTTGCAACGGACTTTTTCCCCTGCTTTCCCGCGGCGCTTTTTTCCGCCTTTTCCTTTGCGATAATCTCCACCTTTTCCTCTCCGGAAGAAGTGTTTTTACCCGTTTTCGTTTCCTGCATCTTTTTCTCTCCTTTTCACACTATCCTTGTCGCGCCCGCGCCGGACGGCTCCGAAGCGCTCCTTACACCGCAAACACGTGTTTCCCGATCACCGTAACCGTTTTTCGCGAAAAAATCCACGAGCTCGTCGCCACCGCGGGGTTATAATAATAAATCGCTCCCCCCGTAGGATCCCAACCGTTCACCGCGTCCTGCGCCGCGCTCATCGCCGCAGAATCGGGCGAAAGATTGATTTGCCCGTCGGAAACCGCCGTAAACGCGCCTTTCTGATACACCACGCCCGAAACGCTGTTCGGAAAAGCCGAACTTCTCACGCGGTTCAGAATCACCGCGCCTATCGCCACCTGCCCCGCGTACGGCTCGCCTCTGCCCTCGGCGTAAATGGTCTTTGCCAGAAGATACAAATCGGAACTCGTATACGTCGAACCGCCGCTGCCGCCGCCCGCAAGCACGTTGTAAGAAGCCGTCATTCCAAGCGCCTTATACGTGGCTTTGCCCACCACGCCGTCCGCCGTCAAGCCGTTCTTCTTCTGAAACGCAATCACCGCCGCGCGCGTTCCCGCGCCGAATATGCCGTCCACGCTTCCCGAATAGTACCCCCACCGTTTCAGCCTACGCTGCACTTCTTTCACTTCGTCGCCCTTCGAGCCTTTGCGAAGCACCGCCACGGCGGCAACGACGTCCGCGCCGCATTCCGCGGTATACGCGCCCGTTTCGAACGCTTTCGCCCGCGGCGCCGCAACCGCCGCCGCACAGCAGTAAATAAACAAGCCCGCGGCAGCCACAGCTATCCTTTTCACTCTTTTCATCCTTTCTTCTCCTTGACGCCCGCCCTCGCGGTTGTCGGTTTTCTAAAAGTATGTAAGAGGAATCCGCGTTTTATTCGCATTCTGTTTAATTTTTTCCCGCGCCGCCGCGATTTTTGCCGCATGCGCCGCCTCTCGCCGTCAATCGCCGTTTCGCCGCGCCTTCCATTCCGCAATCCGTTCCAGAATCAGACTTTTATACGCCACGTTTTTTCCGCCCGCCGTCGAAAAACACAGCGGCGGATACGCCACGCACCACCAGTTGTTTCCTTCGCCGCTGCCAAGGCAAAGTATCAGGGCTTCGTATTCCCCCGCGGGCAGCGTAACGCCGTCGTACACGCGCGAAGGAAAGTATTCCTTTTTCAGCTCGGCTTTCGCCCGATAACCGAACCCGCGGCGCGAAAGCGCCTTATCCGCCACAGCCTCTATACCGTCGAAATTCCGCCGTATCGCGGCTTTCGCCGCTTCTTTATCGTGCGCGACGGCAAGCACGGGGATGAGAAAATCCACCACTTCGTCGCGAATTTCGTATTTTACGCGCTGCGCCGCGTCCTCGTTCGAATCCGCGCGGATATGAATCCGCAGATACTCCGCCGTAACGCCGCCGGAATTATCGCCGCCGAACCCGCCGAGCGTTCCCGCGGAAAACGCGGTAATCAATAGCGCCGACAAAATTATTATGATTGAAGCAAAAAAAGTTATGCAATTTTTTTTCATACCGAACCTCTTTTTTTCACCGTTGCTTTCCGCAACGCGTATTTTATAGCCCGGTTACAAAATTTTTATACATTCACCTAAAAATATTCACTGTAACACAAATTCTCTCCCTTGCTTTCCCCTTCGGGGAAAGTGTCTGCACAAGCAGACGATAGAGGTCAATTTTAATTTTTTTGACTTTGATACAGCCTTCCCCTTGGGGGGCGGGCATTGCCCGTTTCCTAACGGACTGTTGCAAAACCGTTTGAAATTAAAATTAATATTTATACCTCTTTCGTAGCCTTCCCCTTAGGGGGAAGGTGGACAAAGCGAAGCTTGGGACGAATGAGGGGCGCAACTTGTTTTCTATTTAAAATTTTTCAAACAAACAGGCTGCTGCCGCTTCCTTGCTTTCCCCTTTGGGGAAAGTGTCTGCGTAAGCAGACGATAGAGGTCAATTTCAATTTTTTGACTTTGATACAGCCTTCCCCTTGGCGGCTTAGTGTCGCCGTACGGCGGCGAATGAGGGGCACCGCTTTCCCCTTCGAAGCAAGTGTGTACAAACTACCGAAAGAAGTCAATTCAATTATTTTCCTCTCCGCCAAATGCAAATAATACGAACCTTGAAAAATCGGGGTTTGTATTATTTTTTGCAATGTTTAAGCACCCGCCGAAGTTCCATTTGAAGTTTTTTCAGATTTTCTACGTTCGCAAACTCAATAGTGGTTGAAAAATTTAGAAATTTATGCTATAATATCTGTATCAATAATGGTAGGTAAACATAATGGCGTTTGATTTCAAAAAAGAATATAAAGAGTTTTATATGCCGAAAAACAAGCCGTCAATTGTTACAATTCCGAAAATGAATTATCTTGCGGTACGCGATAAAGGTAACCCGAATGACGAAAACGGCGAATATAAAAAGTCAATCGGGATTTTGTATGCCATTGCTTTTACCATCAAAATGAGTTATAAAGGTTCGCATAAAATCGACGGTTATTTTGAATACGTCGTGCCGCCGCTTGAAGGTTTTTGGTGGCAAAACGGTAATTTGGGCGCAATCGATTATGCTCACAAGGACGATTTTAATTTTATATCGATTATTCGCTTGCCTGATTTTGTTACGAAAGCAGATTTTGATTGGGCGATAGAAGAAGCAACACGAAAGAAAAAAGAAGATTTTTCAAAAGTTGAATTTTTGACATATAACGAAGGCGTTTGCGTTCAGTGTATGCATATCGGAAGTTTTGACGACGAGCCTCAAACCGTTTCGCTTATGCACGAATTTATGGTTGAAAACGGATACAAATCAGATATAACCGAAAATCGTTATCATCACGAAATATATTTATCAGACCCGCGCAAATGTGCGGTAGAAAAATTAAAAACCGTTATTAGAATTCCTATCAAAAAGGATTAGCGTGTAACGTTTCAGACTATTCGATTTACGTTACTAACGCTTTGCCGTGCACTACAAAAGCGGAGCAACTTTTTCAAGTCGCTCCGCTTTTATTTTCTGCTGATTTTTCGCCGAAAGAGTTTGTTTGGCGGGTGCTTGACCGCGACGCGAAGCGGCGCGCTTGTATAAGTCAAGCACCCGCCAAAGTTCCATTTGAAGTTTTTTCAGATTTTCTACGTCCGCAAACTCAATAACTGTTGAAAAATTTAGAAATTTATGCTATAATAATAAACAAGCAAGACAAGTGTGTCAAAATGCATAATTCAGTTTTGCCAAAAATATAAAGAGGTTAATTCAATGGAAAAGAAAAATTTTAATCGCGGAACTATGGTTGGCGGTATTGTAAGAATTGTAATCGCCTTAATTGCTGTGCTAATTGCTATTAATGTAATTAGTTCGGGAATCAAGTCATACGACCCTGAAGATAAATTTGGAACAATATTTATGTGCCTGATTGGCGGAATAATGATTATTGCGGCAATAGGTTTCATTGGCAACGGAGCAAAAATGATTATCGACGGTAAAAAGTCGCTTGAGGTTGCCCATAAAGGTCATTCCGAAAATGGTAGAATAACAGACTTAACCGAAACGGAAGTAACTGAAAATAATAACGGTTGCGTTTCTAATTACACGATATATAACTTAAAGTTTGAATACACGGACGATTCCGGCAATTTATGCGAAAGTCAAGAGCAAGTTAGTCAAAAAATTTATGAAAAATTACAACAAATGACGCTTGTTCCTATTCTTGTATACGGTGAACGCGCAATATTTGATAAAAAAAGATTCGATGACGAAAATAATATGGGATGAATTCACGTTTAGATTGGTTAGTGTTGAGCGACTATTATTCGGTTTACGTTACTAACGATCCGCCGCGCACTACAAAAGCGGAGCAACTTTTTCCAAGTCGCTCCGCTTTTATTTTCTGCTGATTTTTCGTCGAATCCGCTAAAAATTTACACCATCGCGCAATGGTCGCAATCCTCGTCCGCAGGGAATTGCGTCTTATCGTATTCGATGCCGTTTTTATCATAGTAATCCTTAATCGCGCGCTTAATCGCCTCTTCGGCAAGCACCGAACAGTGCATTTTATAGGCGGGCAGCCCGTCCAACGCCTCCGCCACCGCCTTGTTCGTCAGCGTAAGCGCCTCGGAAAGCGGCTTGCCCTTAATCATCTCCGTCGCCATCGAAGAAGAAGCGATCGCCGAGCCGCACCCGAACGTTTCAAACTTCACGTCCGTAATAATATCGTTATCTATTTTCAGATAAATTTTCATGATATCGCCGCATTTCGCGTTGCCCACTTCACCAACGCCGTCAGCGTTCTCTATGCTTCCCACGTTTCTCGGATTTCTGAAATGATCCATCACTTTTTCGCTGTATAACGCCATAATATTTTCTCCTTTTGCCCCGCTTCGTATCCCCGCAGAGCTTATCCGTATTTCTTTTCCGCGGGGTTGTTTCCCGCTCGCCCGGTTACGCCGCCTAAATCACAAACGGCTTTTTGCCGCTGACTTTCTCTTTCCAAAGAGGCGAGAAGCTTCTCAGATATTCGATGATTCCGGGAATCACTTCCGTCATATACTTCACGTCCTCTTCCGTATTGTCCTCGCAAAGCGAAAGCCGCAAAGATCCGTGCGCCACCTCATGCGGCCGCCCGATGGCAAGCAGCACGTGCGACGGGTCCAGAGAACCCGAAGTGCATGCCGAACCGGAAGAAGCGCAAACGCCCTTGTCGTCCAGCAAAAGCAACAGACTTTCGCCCTCTACCCCCTCGAAACAGAAGCTCACGTTTCCGGGCAGACGGTTTTCTTTCGTGCCGTTCAGCGCGCCGTGCGGAATCTTTTCCAGCCCCGCAATCAGCTCGTCGCGCAACTTTAACAGCTTTTTCGTATTCGATTCCATATTATCGCACGCTTCTTTCAGCGCCGCCGCCATACCGCACGCCGCGCCCACGTTCTCCGTGCCCGCGCGTTTGCCTCTCTCCTGCGCGCCGCCCTCGATCAACGGCTGCAAAAACACGCCGCGGCGGCAATACAACGCCCCGATTCCTTTCGGACCGTGAAATTTATGCGCGCTCATCGAAAGCATATCGATATTCTCTTTTTTCACGTCGATGGGCAGATGTCCCGTCGCCTGCACCGCGTCCGTGTGGAACGTTACGCCCTTTTCGCGGCACACCGCGCCGATTTCCGCAATCGGCAGAATCGAACCGATTTCGTTGTTCGCGTACATCGTCGTTACAAGGCAGGTATCTTCGCGGATGGCGTTTTTCACCTGTTCCGCCGTAATATTCCCCTGCGTTCCCACAGGCAAAAGTTCAATCTCGAAGCCCTCTTTTTCCAGCTTTTTCAGCGTATGCAGCACCGCGTGGTGTTCGAACGCCGTGGAAACGATATGTTTCTTTCCCTTGCGCGCCCCCGCCGCCGCAGCCGATAAAATCGCCTGATTGTCCGCTTCGCTGCCGCCCGAAGTAAAGTAAATTTCGTTCGTCTCGGCGCCTATCAGTTTCGCAATTTGTTCCCGCGCCGCCGTCAGAGCCTCTTTCGCGCCCTGCCCCGCGCCATACAAACTCGAAGCGTTGTAAAAATTGTCCTGCAAGAACGGCATCATCGCCTTCACCGCATTATCGCTCATTCTCGTCGTTGCCGCGTTATCCGCATAAATTCTGCGCATCGTCCGTTTCTCCTTTTCGTATTTTCCGCCGATACCCGTTCCCGCGTAAAATTTTATTTTCTACGTTACTCCTCGTACAGCGCCGTCGATAAATATCTGTCGCCGCCGTCGGGCAACAGCGCCACAATCGTCTTGCCCTCGTTCTCTTTCCGCTGCGCAATCCGTATCGCCGCCGCCAGCGCCGCGCCGGAGCTGATGCCCACCAGCACGCCTTCCGTCTTACCCATCATCCGCGCGAACGCAAACGCGTCGTCGCCGGAAACAGGCACCACTTCGTCGTATACGCCCGTATTCAGAACTTTCGGTACAAAACCCGCGCCGATGCCCTGAATGGTATGCGGACCGGCTTTTCCTTCGGAAAGCACGGGCGAAGCCGCAGGCTCCACCGCCGCCACATAAACGCCGGGCTTTTTCTTTTTAAGCACTTCGCCCACACCCGTAACCGTGCCGCCCGTGCCTACGCCGGCAACAAAAATATCCACCGCGCCGTCCGTATCTTCCCAGATTTCCTCGGCAGTCGTCTTTCTGTGCGCTTCGGGATTCGCGGGATTCACAAACTGCCCCGCGATAAACGAATCGGGAATTTCTTTCGCCAGTTCTTCGGCCTTTTCTATCGCGCCTTTCATACCCTTCTTGCCGTCCGTCAAAACCAACTCCGCGCCGTACGCTTTCATCAGTTTTCTGCGCTCGGCAGACATGGTATCCGGCATCACGATCATCACCTTATACCCGCGCGCCGCGCCCACCGCGGCAAGCCCGATGCCCGTATTTCCGCTCGTCGGCTCAATAATCACGGTATTTTCGCGCAGCACCCCGCGCCTCTCCGCGTCGTCCAGCATCTCTTTCGCCACACGGTCTTTCACCGAACCCGTCAGATTAAAATATTCCAGCTTCGCTAAAAGCCGCGCGTTCAGGTTAAATTTCTTTTCTGTTTTTTTCAGTTCCAGCAACGGCGTTTTTCCGATCAGTTCGTCCGCCGATTGATAAATCTTCATTTTCAAAGGCTCCTTTTTAATTCGCGCTTATAGTATAGCACGCAAAACATACCTTGTCAATAGGTTTATACCTTGTGAAGAAAAATTTTTTAATTATTTTTTTCTGGAATCGTAGCACGCGCCGCCGTTTTTCGCATTTCCCTCGTTTTCGGCGATTTCGCAGCCGCAGTCGCACTCTTTTTCCGCCGCTTGCCCCTTTTCTCCGTCCGCCGCATTTTCCGCAACGCCGTCCGTCAGAACGCTTTCCAAAGTAACTCCGCGCAGAAAATCGTCGATGACGATCTGCAACCTTTCCCACACGGGCAACGTCTTGCACGCCCCCGCGTTCGCGCAGGGATTCGGCTTGCATTCCAGACACGAAACGGGCGAAATCGAACCTTCCGAAACGGACAGAATTTCCAGCAGATTATAATCTTTCGGTTCGCGCGACAGGCGGTATCCGCCGCCCTTGCCTCTAACGCCTTCCACCAGTCCCGCCTTTGCCAGCAAAGCCACAATGCTTTCCAGATATTTTTCCGAAATCGCCTGCTCTGTCGCAATCGCGTTCAGCGTGAGATACTCTTCCTTTTTATGCGCCGCCAGCGAAAGCATCACCCGCACCGCATATCTTCCCTTCGTCGAAATCAACATTTTTTTACTCTCCCTCGGCGCCGCCCTCGCCCTTCCAGTGCAGGCGATGCAGATTCCCTTCTTCCGAAAGGTGCGGGTAATCCAGCTGCCTGAGCGCCTCGTACACGGCAACCGCCACGGAGTTGGAAAGATTCAGCGATCTCGCTTCGCTCCGCATCGGAATCCGCACGCACGTTTCTTCGTTATCCACCAACAGCTCTTCGGGCAACCCTTTCGTCTCCTTGCCGAACACGAGGTAATCGCCGTCTTTATAGGCAGCCTCGCTGTGCGTCCGCTTCGCTTTCGTCGTAAAAAAGTAAAACGTCGCCGCCGCATTCTCCCGCGCCGCCTCTTCCCGCACCTCGGCAAACGAATCATAATATTTCACGTCCACAAGGTGCCAGTAATCCAGCCCCGCGCGCTTCAGATACTTATCCGAAACTTCGAATCCGAGCGGTCGCACCATATGCAGAACGCACCCCGTAGCGGCGCAAGTCCGCGCAATATTTCCCGCGTTCTGCGGAATTTCAGGCTCCACAAGCACTATATGCAGCATTGTCAGTCTACCTCTTTTATCCGGCGTTTATGCAGTATATTCTCCACTACCCCGCCGATTTTATCCGCCATAAAATAAAACCCGAGGTCCGTGGGGTGGCACCCGTCCACCTGGCACCGCTGTTTCAGCTCTGCGGGAAAGAATTCCCGTCCGTCCACGAAATACACGTTTTCGTCGCCTTTTTTCAAAGCCTTTTCATACGTGGCGTAAATAATTTCCGCGCGCTTGTTCGCGTCGTCGTTCACGCACGAAGATTCGGGGCGAGTTACAAACACAATCGGAGTATCCTTTTTTACCTCGCGGTAGCGTTTATACAACCGCTCGTGCGTTGCCGCAAGATATTCGGGCGTAGGCGCGTTATAATCGTAATCGCATACGAATACGCTGCAATCCACGCCGCGCAGATAGTCCGCCATATTGTCCTCCGCCTTGCCGTTCCCCGAAAACCCGAGGTTGATATAGTCAACGCCCGTGCGCTCGCAAATCAGATCTTCGTACGAGTTGTCCGCACGCGAAGCGCACCCGCCCTGCGTAATCGAAGAACCGTAATACAGCACGGGCGGCACGCCTTTATACCCCGTACCCTCGCCGAGATACGCGTCGCCGTCCAGCTCGATCGCAAGCGATGCCACGCTCGAATACAACGGAAAGTGTAAAACATAATCGCGCAGCTCGCCGTCGAGATTTACGGCTACTTCAAATTCATCGCCGAAATTCCATTCGGGGCAAAGCACGCCGCGAAAAACGCTTTTCTTTTCCGCACCCTCGCGCGAACATAAGATAAAACCGGAACTGCCCGTCAACGCCATATGCCGCATGCGGCAAAAATAACTTTCGCGCACATACAGCCGCAACGTTTTAGAATTCGTGGTAAAGTTCAGCCGAAGTCCCGCGCCGTTGGCAGCAAGAAAATGCACGCCTTCGGAAACGCCCGCCGCCACGCCAAGCGGCATACGCACGAACCCCGCGCCCGCCTCGTACAAGCCGCCGTACAATTTAAACGGCGCACAGGGCAGAAAAAAGCGTTTTTTACCGTCTTTTTCCACCGTCGCGGCGGCAAAATTTTTATCGAATTTCGTGATATCCATTTTTCCCGATCCTTTTTGAAGCCCAAATTCCGACGTCCGATTTTTATCATTGAATATTGTAATACGCCGCACGAAAAAATGCAAGCGTTTTGGTAGTTTTTTTCAGTTTTACCCTGTTTTTCCGCAGAATTTCAAAAAAATTGCGGATATTTTGTCTTTTGCGGCTGCATAATGTTGTTACAAGGACGGCGAAAGTCCTTTCAGGGAGGAAACAAAAATTTTATGCAATTTGAAAAAACGCAGACCTTTAAAAACTTAGCGCGTTCCTTCGCCGGCGAATCGCAGGCGGGCATGCGCTACCAGCTTATCGCAAAACAGGCGATGCAGGAAGGCTATAAAACGCTTGCGGACGAAATCAGAACGATCGCAAAAAACGAAACGTTCCACGCCAAGCGCTTCTTCGAAACGTTACAGGAAAAGGCGGGCAGCCGCGAGAATATCGACATCGAAGCCGGCTATCCTTTCCATGCGGGTTCGCTTGAAGAAGGGCTTGCCTTTGCCGCAAACGACGAAACGGCGGAAACGGAACTCTACCCCGAATTTGCCGAAACTGCGAAAAAAGAAGGCTTTGCCGATATTGCGGCGCTTTACAAGCTGATCGCGAAAGTAGAAGATTCTCACCGGATCATTTTCGATTATCTTGCCGGCGCGGTAAAAAACGGCACGCTGTTTTCCGCGGATTCGCCCGTACTCTGGGTATGCGGCGATTGCGGACACATGGCCGTCGGCGAAAAAGCCTGGAAAACCTGCCCGCTCTGCGGCGCGGAACAGGGGCGCGTAATGTTGCATCTGCCTTTCGAAGGCAACCGCGTCTGACCGGAAGGATTTTCGCTTACCTTGCAGATTCGATTTTAAAAGGAGAATAAAAATGAAAAATCAGAACAACAACGAAAACAAGAAACGCACCAACAACAGCCGCACCGGCAACACGAAGAACTGCGGCGGCTGCGGCAAATCCCGCAACTGCAAAGGCTCCGCCAACGAACACAAAGAAGAGGAAGACTAACGCATAAACCCGCCGTAACGGCGGAAGAAAGGAGGGCTTCCCCATGAAAAAGCTTTCGAAAAAGGTAGAAAGCCTGATCGGGCTCGCTTCGAAGTCGGACGTCAACGGCAGCTATACGGGCAAGCCGTTGAATCCGAAAGAAAAGCCCGTACAGGACGCCGACGATCTTTAAATCGCGGCGATCGGCGGCACAACGCCGCTGAAATAAAAAAAATAAAAACCGACGGCGGGATGGTTTACAATCGTTCCGTCGTCGGCTGTTTTTATTTATGGAATTTTTTTGGCGTAACACCCGCAAATCCGGCTATTGCGCCGCAGAATCGGCTTCGTTTAAAAATCATCGTCATTACGGCGGCGTTTTTTCGAAGCGCCGCTCTTGGGCGAAGGAGCGTCATCGTCGTCGAACGAATCGTCCTCGTCGTCCTCGTCGTCATCATCCTCGTCGTCGAGGTAATCGTCTGCCGATACATATTCGAAATCGTCGTCGGAATTCTGCGTTTCCTCTTCTTCCTCTTCCTCGTCATCCTCCTCGTCCAGCTCCTCGCCGCTGAGGTCGATGCCTATATCGTCGCCGGCGTCATCGTCGTCAAGGTAGCTTCTCCAAGCGTCATCCTTATCGGGATCCTCCTCTTCTTCCTCTTCCTCGATGTCCTCTTCGTATTCCGATTTTTTCTTGCATTCGTCGCACATTTTCTCGCCTGCGCGCATATAGTTTTCGCCGCAGATGGGGCAAAGTTCCGTTTCTTCGGTATCCGCCTCTTCGAAATTATCGGTAAACGTCTTTTCGCCGTTCAGTTCCATTCTGCACACTTCGCAAAAATCCTCTTTATCCGCGTCGATGAAATTCAGTTGACATCTGGGGCATAATTCGTATCTTGCCATAAATAAAAGTTCCTCTGTTTCGTTTCGTTATCCGCCGCAAAAAAATCCCTTGCGGGATTCGAAAACGGCATTTTGCTATATTATATTAGTATTTTTTTCTTTTGTAAACTGTTTTTGTGCAATTTTTCGTATTTTTATAATTTTTTTTCGCATTTTTTCAATGTCCGCATTTTCTCCGAAGAAAACTTCGGTCTCTTTTCGACAAGTGTATGCAAACCGATAGAATTCTTGCCTTGTTCCAAGGCTTCCCCTTGCCTCATCGTGCTTGCGCACAAAGAGGCAAAAATGTGAAGCCTTGCCTTACGTCAAGGCTTCCCCACGGGGGGAAGCTGTCAACTTCGTTGACTGATGAGGGGCGCTCGTCTATTCGAACCGGCTGTTTTAAACAATTCAGCCAAAAAAAATTCCACCGTTTTTTATCGGCAGCAAAAAAGCGCCCTGCTTTTCGCAAGACGCTTTTCATATCAAAAGCCTTATTCCTCTTTATTTTCCGCAGTCCCGTCGGCGTTTTCCGTCGTTTCTGCCGCGGTTTCCGCGGGCTTTTCTTCCGTCGCGTACACGTCGATGCTCTTATCGTCGGTAGTATCGATCTTCGGTTTTCTCACTCTCGTGGCTTCTCTGTCTGCCGCAAGCTTGGCTTTCTTTTTATGCGAAATCACGATGGGAAGCGTAATGCCCGTAATCACCGCAATCGCACCCGCCGCAACGGCAATCGAAACCCACACGTTTTTCGCCGTAGACCAGGCGCCGTCGTCGGAAGATAAATCGGGCAGCGGCTTCACGAAATCGGTGCGCCATATTTTTTCAATCGCTTCCGCGTCCGATTTCTTCATCGCGCCGATGCGGTTGATAAAGTAAGTTTCCCTATCGTAATATTCGTCGCCGTCTTTAAACTTCGTCGCAAAATCGTTTTCGCCGTGCGCCGTATGATTTCTGAACGCCGCGATTTCCGCCTGCGCATATTCGCCGTAGCGGTAGTAATCCTTATAGCCCTGCTTTTTCGCCTCTTTCAAAAATTCGTCGTACGCCGTCAGCTCGCCCGTACGGAAATAATACTGCAGCGCAAGTTTCAGGCTTTCGCCGTCGTCGCCCGTATCCGCACAGTCGGAAAAATAATCCGTAACGGAAGTATACTTTTCGTTCAACGCTTTCAGTTCCGCCGCCGTCATCGCGCCGTTTTCGCCGCTGCCGCTTAAATTCGTCGTATAAATATAGTCGAAAGACTGCGAACCGAACGACTGCGCGTTGCAATAGAACAGCGTATTGTCCGCAAATTCGGGCTTATACCAGGAATCGTTCCACTGCACGTCCGGAATTTTCGCGGGGGAATATTCCGCGTCTCTGTTGTCCTCGTCGCCGATCAAAAGGTTCTTGCGGTAAGCGGAAGCCGCGCCGTCGTATTTCAGGCGGTACAGATTGTTCCCGGCATCCGCCGAACCGTAATAGTACAGATATTCGCCTTCCGTTTTCCACAGCGTTGCGGAACTCGCCACCGTTTCGGCAAGCCGTTCGCCGTCCTCGATAAGCGTACCGTCCGCGCTCACTTCCGTTCTGCAGATATAGTTGTTCGAAACGTACAGATACGCAAGGTTGTCGCCCGTTTCGTAGTAAATCGCGCTTGCCGAAGCGTTCGTCGAATCGTCCGCCACTCTGAATAATTTTTCGGCGTTCGCCGTTACCGTGTTCCAGCCGCTCTTCGTCTGCTCGTCTTTAAAGGTATATACGGGCGTATCGTCGGAAAGGCTTCCCTTGCGGGTAAAAAGCACTCTTCCGCCCTTGTACGAAAGCACCGCGTAGGTGTAAGAAGCGTGCCCGTTGTTCTCGTCCGCGTCGTTGAACGTCGTTTTTTCATCCTGCGGATCGATGCCGCCTCTGCCGTCCAAAACCAGTCTGCCGAGGTTCACGTACGGGTACTGCGCAATATCTCCGCCGTCGAAATCCGCGTTGTTCTTCACAAGGCTCGCTTTGTCGAACGCGTATTCTTTATATTCGCCCGCGCCGTCTTTCACGGTATACGCGGCTTTGTCCGCGTTCGTTTTTGCGGTGGCTTCGGGGGAAACGCGGTACAACTGATTGTAGCCGAATTTGCCCGCGTCCGCCGTCATCGCGGTGGGCACTTTCATCAGATAGTACACGCTGCCGTTTTCAAGGTTTTCGGTATCGAAATAATAATTTTCGGCGCCTTTCACCAAAAGCGTGGTAACGCCCGTATCCGTGTTGAACGAATAGAGGTTGCTGCTTTGCACGTACATGCAGTACACCACGCCGTCCGCGCCCTTCACGAAACGGTACGAAACCGTATTGTCCGAAAGACGGAACAGATACTTGTCCGCTTCCTTTTTCGAAGAGGTTCCGTCCAGCTTCACTTTCTTGAACGAAAGCCAGGAAGTGGAAACGGTGCCGTCCTTTTCCTTTTCGTTGGTGGGCGAAGCGAAATACACGTAATTATCGTAAATGAATACGCCGCCGTCGTAATTCTGCGCCACGAACAGCGAAGGCACCACGCACTCCGCCGCGCCGTACGATTTTGCTTTCAACGCCGATTTCGCAATGCGATACAGCGCGCCTTTCTGTACTTTGCCGTAGGTGTTATCCGCCGAAGCTTCCGCCGCGCCGTTGATAAAGTATACGTAATCCCCCGTTTCCACAAGGAACCCGCCGTTGGAAGCAACCTTGTCGCTTGTGGTATCCGCCTGAGCGGGCGGCGTGAAATCGCTGCCTGCGCAGGAAGCGAGCGTTGCCGCCGAGCACGCAAGCGTAGCCATAGCCAGAAGCACGGTAAGTTTTTTCTTCAAACTCCGCATATATAAGATCATTCTCCTTCAAAAGTGTAAATCGGAATCCGTCTGCGGCATAAATCCGTGCGGATTTACGGCAAACTCATATTCCGACGATACTAACGCATATTCTATTATATATCAAAACGGCGATTAAAGCAAACAAAAACGACTACCTTTACGTATTTTTAATCGAATTTTCCCCGTTTTTTCTTTTTTCTTCCGCTCTTTTTTAATTTTCCCGTTCATTTTTTTTCACGGTGATTCTTTATGGAAAATTTCGGTCTTTTAAAATTTTTAAAATCTCCCTACCCCGCCGGGCGGGAAACACCGCCCGAACCGCCGCCCGGAAACGCCTTGAAAAATCCGCCCGGAAACGGCGAAAAAACGCCGGAAAACGCCGAAAAAAACGGTGAAAACAAGGTAAAAAACGCCGGAAATACAATCAAAAACGGCGAAATTTACCTTGATTTTATGGAAAAACAACGCAATTTAAGCAATAAAATCGGCAAAAAATAACAACTTTTTGCCGATTTTTAACGTGTTTTTTTAATTTTCAGGCTGTTTTTTCAAGCTGTTTTTTACAAGCCGTCGCCCTCGGTTTCTTCTTCCAGCTCTTCTTCCTCGCGGACGATTTCCTCTTCCTTGTTTTCCGCGCCCGGCATTTTATTCCACGCGCCGCCGCGATAGAAAATTATGGAAAGCACCGCGGAAACGCACCAGCCGCACGGCCATGCCATCCAGATGCCCGTTGTTCCGAGCGGCGTGAGCGCAAGCACTTCGGCAAGCGCCACGCGCAGAATCAGATCGGTAAACGTGGCTATCATGAACTGCTTCATCATGCCGCTGCCGCGCAGCACGCCGTCGGCAACCAGTTTCGCCGCGATGACGAAATAGAACGGCGAAATCACCCGCAGGAACGTGAGCCCCGTTTTCAGCGCCGCGCCGCTTACGTCGTCCAGAAAAGCGTACATCAGATACTTGCCCGCGAAGAGATACAGCGCGCAGACGGGAACACAGATGATCCACACGATGGCAAGCCCCGCACGGAAGCCCTGCTTCACGCGCACGTGCTTCCCCGCGCCCATATTCTGCGCGGTGTAATTCGAAATGCCGTTGCCCAGCGTAGTGAGCGAAGTTACCACCATATTGTTGAGTTTTACCGCCGCGGAATACCCCGCCATTACTTCCGAACCGAACGTATTGATGACCGACTGAATTACGATATTGCCCACCGAAATGAAGCTCTGCTGCAAGATACTGGGCACGGCGATCACCGCCACTTTGCCGAGAATCGCAAACGAGAACAGCTTCGTTTTTTCGCCCGCGCCGATTTTTTTCAGACGGAGCACGACGAACAGCACCGCAAGCACGCAGCTGACGCCCTGGCAGAGGAACGTTGCCCACGCGACGCCCGCGACGCCCATTTTAAACGCCGCGACGAACAGAATATCCATACCGATATTCGCAACGGACGAGCAGGCAAGAAAAACAAACGGCGTTTTAGAATCGCCGAACGCCGAGAAAATGCCGGTGGCGATATTATAAAAGAACACGAACGGCAGCCCCAGCACGTAAATTCTCAGGTACAGCGCCGAATCTTCGAGAATATTTTCCGGCGTATGAATGAGATTCAGAAGCGGTAAATGTAAATATCGAGATATAACTTCGAATCGGCGAAAATGTTTTCCGGCGTGTTGATCAGGCGCAGCAGCCCGCCGCAGAAAATCGAGCCGAACAGCATTAAAACGCCGCACAGCACGCCGCCCGCGATAAGCGACGTGTACACGCTTGTTTTCATTTCGCCGTACTTCTTCGCGCCGAAAAAATTGGATACCACGACGGAGCAACCGATATTGCAGCCGAACGCGAACGCGATGAAAATCAACGTGATTTCGTAGCTGTTGCCCACCGCGGCAAGCGCGTCGTTGCCGATGAATTTCCCCGCCACGAAGCTATCCGCAATGTTGTACAGCTGCTGAAAAATGATACTGCCGAACAGCGGCAGACAGAACTTCCACAGAACGCTTGACGGTTTTCCGCTTGTAAGATCTTTATTCATGCCGCACGCCCCGCCTTTTGGTTCTTTCCGTTTTCCGCCTGCGGCTTATTATCTTTGCCGTCGCGCTTATCCGCATTGCCGCCGTAAAGCGCTTCGTCCTTTTTCTCTTCCGATTTTTCGGCTTTCAGCACAAAGCTCCAGAACGCGACGACGGTGCCCGCGATATAAAAGACGAGCGGCACGCCCGCCCCGCGCCCCGTGGCATGCGCCAGCGCGCCGAAGAAAAAGCCCAGCGCGAACGTTGCGCCGAACACGGGCGGAATAAACCCTTTTTTCGTTTTCAACTGCAGTATGACGTCCGCAAGAAACGGCAACATACAAAACGTCGCCGCCAGACATTCGAACAACCTATCCATAAATACACCTCGTTTTTACCTGATTTTCGCTTGACATTCAAACAAGCACACAGTATAATACAATACGTAAAATATGTAAAATGTATTTTTTTACGGTAATCCATATCAAAAACGTATTGTTTAAGACGAGGATAAAACGATGGATATCAACTACGAATATTACAAGATTTTTTATAATGTTGCGAAATACGGCGGTTTTACCGTTGCCGCGGAAAAAACGTATTCGAATCAGCCCAACCTTACGCGCACGATTAAAAAGCTGGAACGGGAACTGGGCGTGGCGTTGTTTTACAAGGCGGGCAGAAACGTACGCCTGACGCCGGAAGGCGAAGAATTGTACGCGCGCATCAGAGTCGCCGTGGAACAGATAGAAAACGCCGAACGAGAAATTTCGGAATTTTCCGCGCTGGAAGGCGGGTATATCTCGGTGAGCGCCAGCGAAGCGGCTTTGCACAAGGTGCTGCTGCCCGCCCTCGGCGCGTATAAAAAAGCACACCCGAAAATCACGATTCTGCTTTTCAACCACTCCTCGCCGCAGGCGCTTGCCGCGCTGAAAAACGGGCAGTGCGAAATTGCCGTGATTTCCGTTGCCGAAACGTTTGACCCGGCTTTCGAATATTACAAAATCGCCGATTGCGCCGACGTGCCCGTATGTGCCAAAGATTACCCCGCGGACGCGGAAAAAACGTATACGCCGGCGGAACTGTGCGCGTTTCCGCTGATTACGCTGGGCAGGCAGACCGCCTCTTACGATTCGTATACCGACTTTTTCCGCATGCGCGGCATCGACTTCCGCCCCGAAGTGGAAGTAGCCACCGCCGACCAGATACTGCCCATTGTGGATTACGGGCTGGGCGTGGGGCTGGTGCCGGACGTGTTTTTGAAAAAGACTTCGACGAAATACCGTCGGCTGAAAACGGATACTCCCCTGCCCAGCCGTTCGATTTATCTTGTGCGGCGTGCGAAACAGCCCGTGAGCGCCGCCACGAAATCGTTTATCGGCTTGCTTTTGCGCCTTGCCGCCGAAAAAAACAAACAGTAGGGAAACCATTGAAAAACCGCATATATACCCCGAAAAACGCCGTTTTAAACGGCTTTTTTTATATTTTCCGCTGCTTTGAAAATTTTAAAACTTTTCGTAAAATACGTGTTTAAACGGGCGGAATCGTATTTATAATAATAAGCGAAGAACGAAAGGAAAGGCGCGATGAAAGAGAGCGCAAAACCGTTCGGGCTTCGGAAATCGATTTGAATTTAAGGAGATGAATTATTATGAAAAACTATTTGCAGAACAGAAATAACAATCATATGGAGCATACTTCTTTATTTGACGCGCTGGACGATTTCTTCCGCCCCGTGTTTGCGGACGAAGCCGATTATCTGAAATCGAACATCAGCGAAACCGACAAGGATTATCGCCTGGAAGTGGCGGTGCCCGGATTTACGAAAGAACAGATTAAACTTTCTTTGGAAAACGGGTATCTTAACGTTGTATGTTCGAAGAAAGAAAAGGAAGGCGGCAACGAAGCGAACGGCGAAAACGCCAAGAAGGACAACAAGGTGTACAGACGGAAGGAAATTTCCGAATACTCTTCGCGCAGCTTCTACGTTGGCGACGACGTTTCGAAAGAGGACATCAAGGCGAAGTACGAAAACGGCATTCTGTCTTTGGTAATCCCGAAAGTAACGCAGAAATTGCCCGAAAGATCGTATATTGCGATTGAGTAAAGGTTTGCGAAGGGTGCGGGGTTGGTTGCCTGTTTGAAAACTTTTAACAGATATTTCAACCGCCCCTCATCCCCTTGCTTCGCAAGGAGCTTCCCCTCCCAAGGGGAAGCCTTGACGAAGGCAAGGATTACCCTTTTTGCCGAAGAAAATGAAGTTCGCTGAATTTTTTTTCAGGCAAGAGGGGAAGCCTTGACGAAGGCAAGGATTACCCTTTTTGCCGAA
>ENA-ORIC01000285-ORIC01000285.1-human-gut-metagenome-genome-assembly--contig:-NODE-285-length-67725-cov-3.383662_pt1 | contig 67725 bp, 109 predicted proteins | sample MGYA00243023_ERZ508732 | MGnify/ENA primary metagenome ERZ508732 (study PRJEB26277, sample SAMN04329767) | human gut metagenome | biome: human-associated habitat | host: Homo sapiens | place: USA... | reverse complement strand
GGTGCTCCATCATTACCGCAAAAGATATATCCAGTGAATAAATTATTTTGTTTGAAAGACGTTCTGTGGGATTTGATCGCATCGCTCCGTGTTTGCATAATGACATTTGCCTTATCCCATACGGATTCATCTACAATCTGCGGAACATGGTTCCCGTCATCTTTGTACATTGTCCATTCGTCCTCTGGCAAAAACTCTTGCTTTTTAGTGAACATATCGACAATTTTTACTTTTCCGCCGCAATAATAGCCTTTGTATTTCGGATTCTTGATTATCTTTTTGATATTATCTCGGCTGAGTTTTCCGCCTTTGTAATTTCGATATCCTTTTTTGTATAGGTATTTCTCAATGGTGGATGTAGACCATTCTCCTGTGGAATATTTTTCAAATATCTCTTTTACCATTGGAGCTGTTTTGGGATCAATCGTAAGCTTTCCGTCTTTCTTGATGTACCCGTATATTCGGGATCCAAGGACTACCCCATTTTTTATTGACTGCGCATGTCCGAATTTTATTCGATTGGAGAGTTTTCTTGATTCATCTTGGGCAATTCCGGACATTATGGTAAGTCTTAATTCACTATCTTCGTCAATCGTATTGATGTTGTCGTTTTGAAACCATACGCATACGCCATACATCAGTAATTCTCTTGTATATTTTATGCTGTCTAAGGTATTTCTCGCAAACCTGGTAATTTCTTTCGTTACGATCATATCAATCTTCCCAGTTTTGGCATCTGCCATCATGCGTTGAAATTCGTCCCTTTTCTCAGTTCGTATTCCCGATATTCCGTTGTCAATGTACGCACCAACAAATACCCAGTTTTTATTTTGAGCAATGAAGTTTCTGTAATATTCATCCTGGTGATGTATAGAAACTTGTTGGTCTTCTGATTCTGTACTTACTCTTGCATAAAAAGCCACTTTTAATTTCAAATCGAAAATACTGCAAGTCTTCAGTATTTCTCTAGTGCGATAAACGTTCATGCCCCGTTCTCCCTTCTGTTTGGAAGAGCAGAGATAAGATTATTATAACTTCTATCTCATCTCCGCTCAATAGTTTAAGCTAATTTTCAGAGAGAATTTCAATGTCAATTTTCTCTTTCATTTCTTTACTGATTAATCCCTGAAGGTATATGTGCTCGTTCAATGCCAGCAATAACGCTTTATTCATGCTACGCTCCTTCCTTTATTGAAAAGGTCTAAAATCCTTTTAAAATACTATAGGTATAATTTCTACGTAAGCTTACTCAAAATGGATTCTAGCGTTTTTTAGTCAATCAATTACTTTATTTTACAACAAATCAAATATATCCAACTGCCCTTTGATTTCATCTTCTTTTTCATCTGTGAAGAATTTGCAGGCTATGTAGTTCGGTTTCCAGTCCACATCTCCATTGTAGTTCAGGCACCTCGGATGTTTTCCAGACCGGTACCGCAGACATTCCTCACATCGGTGATACGGATTTGTTCCGCCGGAATCTTTGTACATTGCGCTTATCTTAATCATATGGATCACCCTCTTCAAACAAACTGTACTTTCTTAAAATTTCCACTTCGTGTTCGCACAACTTTATTTGGCATTCATTGTACAACTGTCGTGCAAGAGTACCGATAGTTGGTTTTCCTTCATTTGCCTGATGCACATATTTGTTACTCTTTTCCACTACGTTCATCAGCTGATCCGGTTCAAAGTCGTACGCTCTATGTAGTGCTAAAAGCAATGTTACGCTGTTCTCAACATTCGCCCAGTCCTGTCCGTCCGTAAATCCTTGTTCGAAACCGGCATTGTAGCTTTTCTCTCTTTCTTCTTCCCTTGCGTTTTCTACAACTTTGTTCAAAACGCTCACGCTTCTATTGATCCCGTCTTCCTTGCCTTTCTGATACGCTTTTTCAATTTCTTCATTTCTAGCTGCCAGAACTTTTTCTCTGGACTCGTCAAACATCCGCTGCATTCTTTCAATCTTTGCAGCTGAATAAGGCATAGTTACCGGTTTCCCTATGAATTTTCTTTTTAACACCGCACTGCTCATTTTCCGCCTCCCATAATGCCTGCTATCATTTGCTGTTTCATTGTTTCCGCTATATGTTCCCGGACGGATTCTTCCGGAAATGGGATCTCAAGTGACCGCTCCAGAATCCGATTGGTGATACGCTCATCATAATTTAGTCGAGAAATACAGTAATTACTTGTGAAAATCGTGATTTTTCGGCTTGTATAGCGTCCGTCGATAATTTCATAGTATTTCTCATTTACCCAGTCTTTTTCGGTTTCTGTACCGAAGTCATCAATGATTAGAATATCCGCTCTTGCAAGTTCGTCAATCAACTGTTCTTCCGTTTTATCCGGGCTGTATCTTTTTCCCCATGTGGATTTGATCTCATCAAGGATTTTCATGGACGTTGAAAATTTTACCTGTTTCTGATGTTTTTCAATCAGTTCATTCGCCAAGCTGCATACCATCCGGGTTTTTCCAGAGCCTTTCGTACTAGAATAAAAATATAGCCCAATTCCCTGTTTTTGCATATCGCTGATATTTTCCACCCAGTAGCGAACAGCTTTCGCAGCCTGCCTTATTGTTTCCCGGCTCTCCGGCAGCTGATATACTGCCGACCGAAAATTATTAAACATTGCATCCTTGTAGATGTCTGGAATCTCTGCAAACTTAAGCTGATTTCTATGAATCATTTTTTTGCGGATACCGCAGGAACACTCCTGGCAGTACGGAACTCCATATTGATCACGGCTCCAAACCCATCCGGAATCATCACATAAACGGCAATGTGTCTGAGTCTCCCTCATCACTGAGCGTTCCGAACGGGATAAGCGGCTCGACTTTTCTTTGAGTTTTTGCACCAGATCCATGTTTCCTGTCCCCATTGTAGTTACCCTCCAAAACCTTTAAGAAATTATTTGGTTTTACAAACCAGTCAAAAGTAATCATCCATCCATTTTTGTTTTCGCCTCTCAGGAAATCGCTGTGGCGGATGTTGTCCATAGCCTTTAAGAGATCGTCCATGCCATACTCTCTTATTCGTCCTTTGAGCATCTGGCATCTTTTTGATGCTGGTTTGATATCCCTGATAGGAGCAATGCCAACATCCTGTAATTTGTTCCACTCCTCAATAACACGTCGGACATCTGTCTGACGAATAGTATCTTTAGATACTATTAAATTATTATCTTTATCTATATCTTTATCTAATTCTATATCTAAACCTTTATCTATATCTGAGAGCGTCTTTGTTGCGTCTTTGTTGCGTCTTTGTTGCGTCTGCCGTCCCGATCGTTCTATTAGCCGAGTATCATCAATCGGATTTCCGCCCGTCAAAGAGTAGCTGCCGTTGTCCTTTAAAAGCAACATTTTCTTTTCGTCAGTATATGATGTTTCAGCATACCGATCTCTTGACAAAGTGTTGTGCATTCTCCAATGCTTAATTACAATCACGCCGTCCTCAAATGTAAGGACAAACCTTTTTGCGATTAATAATCGCAAGTCATCTTCACTTGCTCCTGTGATTTTCATTATCCTTTTTGGATTTCCAATGAATCCATCATCGTCCGCTCTCATGTTTAGATGAAAATAAAGACATTGTGTTGATAACGGCATATCCAAAAATGCGTCACTGTCAACAATTTTCATTGTGAACATTCTTTTATTTGCCAATTCTAAAATTCCTTTCTCCAATTCCTGGTTTTTCAAAAAATGTTTATTTTAATTCAACTTCAATTCCATTGATTTTCAGTTCTCCATTTACCGGAATTACAAGAGATGGAACGCCGTTTATTTCTTTCAGTTCAATCAAAGCAATTTTATCTGGCTGGATGCAGATTGTTGCATCTGATGTTACAATTTTTGCGGTTTTTGAATTATGAATATTGTCAAGAGCAACAGGCTCATTGCTGAAATACATTTCCCAGTTTTCTTTGAAATCCGACAACTTCTCGTCTGGGACTCCGCAATATCCAAAAATCTGTTCCATTTCATCACATGACACGGTTACCATCTCCGGACTATCTTTCTTCTGTTCTCTTACTTCCTGCAAAGATTCAACCAGACTTTCCGCGAAATTGAATGTTGTATTTCCTTCGAAATTGTCCAGGATAAAATCTGAAAAGACATTGATCTCGTTGCCGGGTATACGGGGAATTGGTGCGCCAAGAACGTTTTCAATGAAGTCGGGATGAATATACTTTATGTTTTTGTTGAAATACAAGGTTCCATGAATATCAGTGCTTCTGTCATTGAATACAGGGAATAAGAATCCTGTTTCTGGTCTTGAGACTACCCAATCGCGAATTCTGTCTTTGATGTTATTTTCAACCACATCATAGCTAAGCCCAGCCTTTGAAAGATTTACTGGGCAAATGCTGCACAGAATGTGTTCATAAATTTCTTCTGATGCATCGTGCATTTCGGTTCCATCAGAAGCTTTTCCTGGAATGTCATATACTGCATGAATGAGAACTATGTAGTAATTTTCGTGATAATCGTAATTTTCAATCACTTTGTCGTAGAACTCTTCCAAAAGCTCATCATTTTTAAGCTTACTTGCTCTGATCCGCATAAGAAATTCCTGTGTTCCACCCTCTTTTTCCTGTGATAATGGAAAATCAAGGTTCATAAGGTTTTTTCCAAGTCTACCAGACATGGTTTTCTTGAAAATGTCAAAATACTTAAACATTTCTTCCTCTGGAAGAGACAGGAATGCTTCTTTAATTTTGGTTTTCTTGTTCTTTTCTGCGTCCACATAACAACCACAAATGCGTGTGATTGTGCAATTGGCTGGAGTAAACTGTTTCTTAATTTCTGCGATTTCTTTCTTATTCATTCTTTTCCATCCTTTCTGCTTCTTCTGACTTCATGTTAATCCTCCACCCCAAACATTTTTCTCAAATTATGCTGATAACCTTTTGTCACCTTTTCGAGCCTTTCATAATGTGGTCTCAGCGTGCATCTTTCCTTGTGCCCGTCACATTTAGTTCCGAATAGGATAACGTTTCTACATATACCGTCTTGGCTAGCGCAACATTTATTCATTTTTCATCTCCTCCAGTTTCTACAAATATTCTACTTCTGTCATGGTTTTATTATTTCCATGAAACTGCCGTTTCAGATTTTCTCGAACATATTTTTATTTATGCACGCTTGACACTTTCTGCCTGCAACATTTTTCTGTCCGGACTTACATTCAATACAATTAGCCAACTCAAAATATTCTTTTTCCCATTTCAGAACATTATGGAAATCGAACGAACTATATCCTACGTGGTAATAATCCTCGCCAACTTTCTTGTATTTTAATTCAAAATATGGCTTGTCATCTACGATTCTAAAAATCTGTTCTAATTCCGTTACAATTTCCTTTTCGACTTTAACAGGAATACTTGCTTTTTCCATTTTATTCGTCATCCTTCTTCATCTCCTCCAACTGTTTTACTGCTTTTCTATAATCTCTATTCGCAGACCGGAACATCATCAAAAGTATTTCAGACACAGGCCTTGTCCGATTTCTTCGCTTTGCTTTTTTGATGCATGTAAGGTCATTTGCTTCTGGTACATATATTCCTACATAATGTGGAATTTCAAGGGATACCGCAGCACATACATCTGTAGGCATAACCAGGTAGTTATAATCACCAACAAAATTCAACCCATGACCAGAACGAAAATCTTCAGCAGATGATTTAATTTCATAGCAATAGAAATCTCCTTTTTCTATCCCGGACACACTATTATTTACTGGCACGAACCGCATGTAATCCACCCTCACCGCATGATCTGTCGAATAATCGAATGTAACTTCCTTAGCCCAATAAATACGTGGATCATTGTGAGGATTTATTTTCTTTTCAAGCATGGCTGATAATTCTGCTGTAATCTCAGGTCTTGTCATTTTGAATCTCCTCCAGCTTCTTCTCAGCGTCTTCACGGGTGAGGAATACTGTTTTACCAATTTCACTCATTGGAAAAGCTCCTGTTATTGAACCGTTATAGTTTTCGTAATAAAATATAATTTCATCTTCTATATCTGGCTCAACATAACTATCGCAATATCCATATGAAAATGCTTTTATTTCATACAATTCTGGATATCCAAAATCGTTATCCCATACCGTATCTCCAACCTTACACGGCAATCTCACCAGCAAGCCTTGTTCTTCTGCATTTCTCCACGCTCTAATTTCTTTTGCCATTTCTGCTTTAGACATTTTTAAAGGCTTAAATTTAGGCTTTAATAATTCCTCTCCTGTCCACCCACTATTGATTCTGCCTGTAAAAGCATTTTGTGAAATTCCAATTTGTCTTGCCCATTCAGAAGTTGTTTTCGTTACCCCGTTTATCGTTACATAATTATTATTTCTTCTATTGTTCGCCTGTTCTTCTGGTGTTGCCCACCGACAATTATTAGGTTCGTAATTTCCATTTACGTCTATTCGATCAATGCTGCGCCCTTCTTCCCATCCATTTTCAACTGCCCATTTTTGGAAATTGCTATGTCCTTCTTTTTTATCCATCCACTCGTCACAAACTTTAATGCCACGTCCACCATAATCTTTATAAAATTTTTCTTCTGGATTATAGCAACGTCTTTTCATATCGCAAAGCTTTTGTTGCAAAATATGTCGTTGCTTTTCTGTTAATCTCTCCATCTACTTCACCTCCTGAAAACTTTTCATAAATAGAATTTTCCACGATTCGTCTACTTCCACAAAATTTTCTTTTTCATATTCCTTGATCATGTTTTCAAGTTTTAAAATTTTGTCTTTAAAAAAATCGTTATGTCGTTCTAAAAACTCGTCTTTTTTAAATTTTCTACAATACTGCTCATGCAATCTTGTCTTGGTTTTCATGGTGTATTCGCATACTCCTGTAGTAGATGCTAACTTCAAAACTCTTTTCGCATATTCATAATTGTCTTTATCTACCCCTCCTGGCAAAGCCCAGCCCATAAAAGAATCACATTCGCAACACTTTACTTTCTTACTCATCTACCTCACCTCTTCTATCTGACTTTCTACAGTATCTGCAAGTAACTTCAAGGACTTAATAAGCGAGTCAATCAATGTTCTGTCTGGGTTTTTAGCAAATGCTATGACAAGGTTTATAGCATCTTTGATCTTCTTCTCATATTCAATTACGTCTGATGCTTCTACTAATTCATATCCCAGTGTAAGGCTGGCATTTCTTGTTACTTCTTTATTGCTATAGAACTTTAATATATCCGGGATCTGCTGTTCTTCAAAGGGATATGGATACGTTTCTTTTCCGCCGTACCATCTATATCCTTGTTTTTTTGCTACTTTCAGAATATTTTCATACTCTTCATGTGTTCTGACTAATACGCATTTATTCGCTAGATTAATCATCTGCTTCGCCTCCTGTAATCTCATCAATGCACTGATTTCGACCATCGACCATCCCACACTGATAATCCATCATATCATTCTCAATAGTGCTCTTCTCCGGTAATGGCTTCAATGGACACCAATCAGGCTTAGTACTTATGTCCTTAATATCTCTGCAATTTATTCTACAGAAATAATGGAATATACCAACATATATACACGAAGCACATTTCTCTGGTGTATCAATCACTAATACTGATTTGCTCATCTGATTCCTCCTGTAATAATTCCGGATTGTCAACTACTTCCATTTCGCACCTGTCGATATAATATTCTGTCAGGGGCATTGACCAACAGAATGGTTCGCACTTACTGATTGCATCTGTTGGGACAACTTCGTAATGCCATCCGATAACTTTATCTACTATGGATCCGGTTTCAATATCTCTTACACCAAATTCTCCAAATACCGCTTTTACAAGGTCTTCTGGGGTTCCATGACACATCAAAATGTCATTTTCCCAAATTTTCTTCCCGTTCTTGTCGCAAAGTCCCGTGAACTGGCAGATGGTTTCTGGATCAATTTCGAACCATCTAAGTGCAATAACACAATAATGTTCTACTATATCCATACAAATAAAAGATTTACCATCAGATGTCACATAACATCCCTCAACCCATTCGCCATTATCAATCCGCTTTGCCTTGAAAAGAATTTCTCTCATTCAACTCCACCACCTTCTAAGATTTTAATAGCATAATCTATAGCTCTGTTCCATTCCAAGTCCTCATCATTGGAAACAACACGAAATCTGTCCATAAGCGATTCCGTAACTTTTTCCGCATCAAAAGCTGTCGGCTGTTTATTAATGCAATCAATAAACTCTTTCTGGTCAGAACTAATACTTGTGCCAATTTCCCAAATTTTGATGTATTTGATTAATTCGTCTGCATCAATCAGTCTGCTCATATTCTATTCTCCTAACTGTTTTAAAATTTCTTTTGCAATTTTATTACTTTCCTGCATGGAAACTCCCCATCCATTATATTTTCTGTGGCATTCATCACAGTTCCATTCACCATTATCACTTTCTTTAATTTCGCTATTGAATCTGCAATTATCGCAATACATATGATCGAGAGTGCCGTAAATGATGCTTGCAATATCGTCTTGTTTGCTATTAGCATCGTCTACGTGTTTCTGCTTAGTTAAATATTCAAACGCTCTCAGCTCATTTTTCCCGACCCATTTAATCCATGCACCGCAATCCCCGCAATACAATCCCGTATTATTCCCAACTTTCTTGACAAAAAGGTTTTTACTATTGCACTTTGGACATTTATATTCTTTCATTTATTTTTCCTCCCATACTCCCAACAGCCGCATCCTCTCATACAGTACAGCGACGGTCTTGCGCCTGTATCCGTAGAAGTCTTTCGGGTTCATCGGGATATATCTTTCTTTGCTGATTTTCCTGTAGCTTTTCCGGTGTAGGATATTCTCAATAACCATATCCGCTATCACCGTGTTCTTCGGGCAAGCTGACAAGGCAGCACTGGAAAGCAGGTATCCGTACTCTGCCGGAAAGTCTTTCAGCATCGTATTCAGTTTTTCAATGTCCTCTGCCGGAATACCGTAGTCTTTCAGCTTCTTGTTCCTTGTCAGCATACCGTTGCTCCTTTCTTTTTGTCTGGATGGTGCTTGTCGTACATGATCGCTACACATACAAGACCAACCACTCCAAATATGGTTCCAAGGGTGAATACTAATAAGAATGCAATCATACAACCACCTCGCTATCTGCTGGCATCTGGTAATCAATATGCCCATTTACATAGGCTTCCTGAATCATATCCAGTACCTTCATGGCTTTTTCTTTTGATGAATAATGCCCGATAACATAATCATCGCATGAATATGAGCAGAACATCTTCGTTACCCCTCCAATATCCACCATGGTGTTGACTGCGATTGAATTGTTGAAATTGATTAATGTTTCTTTATCCTGACTTCTGATTAATATTTTGTGTCCTCCTTATTCGATGAAACTCGTTCCGCACTGGCAATGATAACTAATGTGTCCGTTATATTTGCTTACGTTCGCAATTACCTTTCTACCGCATGAAAAGCAAGTTACCTCTTTCGTCAGCGGTTTTGCATATTCTTTCACTTCTTCGTCTTGAATAAACCTCTGACCGCACCAGTGACACTGTTCAGTGCTATATGGCATTTCTCCACAAATAGGACATTCTGGAATTATTCCGTAACCATCATTTACGATATGAAGTTTGATCGGTTCTCGCTTTGAATAGATATTCCAGAGTTCTTTTCTGCGGTCCTCTTCGTCCTGCGCCTTTAACGCTTTGTACTTTCTTTCCTCTTCTTTGTCCCAGTAAATAACACAAGCTTTGTCTTCTGGCGAAATGTCTTTGGTGTACGGCTATGTTGTGCAATGATAGCCTGTTTCGCCCTTCCTTTTTCTTGGCTGGCATCTTACACAGCCACCACATTTTTTATCCAACAATTCTTCTGGATAAATGTCCGTATCAGAACGTCTTTCTCTTACCGGCATTCCGTCACTGAATTTAATCTCACTCATCACTTACCCTCCTATTCCACTGTTCTCTTACAGCTATCAAATTTCTTCCAGAAGGATAACCTTCCGCTGGTACAGCGCAATCTGGATTACCGCACTTAACCATGTACATGATGCCGCCGCTAGCCCAACGTTCGGTTATCGCCTTTCCTCCGCAAAGTGGACAAGGTTTTAATTTATCCATTTTTTCATCCTCACTTTCTCATATAATTCAAAATATTCTTCCAATGTTTCTGGCAGTTTGATACAATCTGGCTCATAAGGTTTTGGATATACCGTATATCCGCACTTCGGGCATTTGATTTGTGGTGGAAAGTCCCTACTCCATTCCATGTTTCCGCCACATTTTCTGCAACGAATGTATCTCTCTACTTTCTTTGGCTTCGGTTTGAAAAATGAAGTGTAATTATTATTTTTCATTTCCGTTCTCCTGCTCTTTGAATCCCATCTTCAAATCATAGACAAACTGGCAAAGTTTCTCTGCAACCTCATCCGCATTCTCTACATTTGCAAGTTGTCTAACATACTGCTTACCGCAGATAACACAAGTCAACTTTCGGATTGTTTCCCAGACCTGCCACGAGATAATGGTGGAATCAAAAGCATCTGCCATCAGAGAGTTTCTTCCGTTCCCGTTCTCGTCTCTGAACCACTTTTCTCTTGGGGCCTTTAACGTGGTTGCGACGTCTTCTCTGGTAAGACAACCTTTGTATTTCTCGTCCATGCGCTTTTCAAGTTCGTCCAGAAGTTCCTTCTTTTCCTGTTCTGTCATTACATCCTCACTTTCCCCATGTAAGCAACTGACACGCTATTGTGCAATCCTCCATGATTTCTGTATTAATATTTCCTCTATCTGGCTCTAATTCATCAAGAAATACGCCGTTTATACAGCTCCTTCCAAATCTACGCTCTTGCTCCGCACGCTTTTGAAATACTTCGGGGAAGTCCTTCCTAATTTTATTCCAGTAGCCCATGCCGCCTTTGACGCATCCAATGCAATTGTTGTTCGGATATCCTAAATCGTACATAACTGGACGTTTCAATCCTAACCTGTCCGCTATTCCATGCGCTTCTTGTTTGGTTAATCCATGTTCAATCAATGGAAACTCATGGTCGTAATCGCTTAGAGCCTTACAGGTATTCTCTGCCCTACTCCTTTCATTTACATCGAACCCCCATACATATGCGTGGTGATCCGGATGCTCAGATTCCCATTTTTTTCTTACTTCTTTTTTCAAATATCTCGTACATGGAGAGCCAAACGGAGTATTCATTGTGTGTGTGAACTCCATCACGTCATCCACTGAGTCGAACCTATCTGACTGGATTATCGTTATCTTTCTTCCCAACAACTTCTCACAATCATGCAAGAATCTCAGGCTGTCTGGATGCTGATTTGATACATGAGTATATATAATCTCATCAACATACTTTGCCAGATAACACGCTACAAAACTGCTTATTCCTGTTGAAAACCAACATACTTTCATAACACCACGCTACAAATCCTGTGCGAGGATAGTCTGGCAATCGGCTTGGATTCGTTATTAAGTGCTTACTTAGGCACAGCCATTCCGTCAAACTTTATGTATCAATTCGCCATACTAATCTTAATACAACCTCGGTTTACCGAGGATTCGTTATTCCTTTCTTTTAATCATCTATACTCCCATCTTCTTAACCAGATTCTTATTCAATTTCATTCAACATCATTCTTAATTTTCCGTAACACGGGCAAATCCTTGTGTTATCGAAAATATCTCGCAGCAACACACAATGCGGATAAATCGCATCGACCTCATAAATGTGTTCCACTTTTTCATCTCCGCGTTCTGTGTACTTGATACGGTTTCCTTTGCGGATCCCGTACCTTTCTGCCAGATACACTCTCAATTCTTGAATCGTTATAGAATTATTCCTCATCTGAACATCTACTCTCATTTCTTCTCCTAAAAACCGATTTTATCTTTACCATCGAGGATTTCTTCATCCTCATCGTCAAAATCGAAATCTGATGTTTCTTCTACATCAGTTACTTTCCATTTCGACATGTTCTTTCCTCGTTCGACCAGTTCTGCCCTCTGCTCTTCTGTCAGTTTTCTCGGGGCTCGTAAATTTGGCACGTATTTTCTCGGAACATGAGCGAAAATCGAGCCATCTTTGTTGATTGCGATAATCTTCACATCTTCCGGGTTTTCTTCTTTCAGTTTAAGCGTCCGATTCTTTAAAGTACTTCCGTTGTACGCCGATATCTCAGCATAATCACTTCCACGTATCCATGCGATACTACATTCATTGCAATTCTCTGCCATTATTTTCCCTCCACTTTTAATATTTTTCTCAACTTCGATGTGAGTAAGTCAAACTGTGCAAGCATGTCTTTGTCCTTGTGCTTTCTAACAGTGATATCGTCTTCCGAATCATCCAGGTAATATTCACCATTGATAGGTTCTCTGTAGTCTATTTTTGATTTGAAGCCCCACCCGGAAAGGCTGAACATCTCAACGGCTTCTTTCCGGGTAAGCGTATCTACGAACATCCCATCTAAGGTGTACAGATCGTAAAGCTTCATCTTTCGTTCTTTCTTACCAGCCGGTATTTTCTGTGAGAATTGCTCCCCGAAAATTCAATCAGTCCATCATCCGCAAACTGACGTAAATGTCTCTGAACTGCACTGGGGCTTAAGTCCAATTCCTCAGCTATCGTTTTAACCTGTGGCATTTTGCCTTTGCGTTTTTCGTATTTTACGATGAAATAATAAATATCTTTACGATTCTGCTTGTATTCCATGTGCTTTCTGCTCTTTATTTCACGTATGGTCATTTCTCGTAGTTCCTTTCATCAAGCATTTCCTTGAATTTCTCGAAAGCTTTGATTGAAGTTTTGTTGTTCTGCTTTTCGGGTTTCAAAGATATCTGAAGGTGGGTGTCGATGATATGTGATAAATCACGGGCCAGAGCTTTCTTGCCTTGTTGAATGCCATCACGATATCCTTTTGCCGGTCGGTAATCAGCAATCTTCTCTTTTCCTTCATCCTGTCCACCGCCAGTCTTGTTTTTCACAATCCATCCGGCATCAATGGCTTTCTGGATGTATTCTCGTTCTTTTTCATCAAGCTGTGATACCGGACAGTGAAAGAAATCAATCTTGTATCCATTCTTATTCTCTTCCGAATACAGCCCATGTGCTTTCATGGAACGATCAATATGCTGTTCGTATCCTGACATGTGTTGTGCCAGTCTGGTAAGAAGTTTTACTGACTGCCCGATATATCCATGGGTTTCGGTACGCCAGAGTATATATATTCCGGTTCCTTCATCCAGTTTCGGATTTACTTTCAGAAGTTTCTTCTTATTGCTAGCTTCAATGGCTTTCGCCTGTCTGAATTTCTTGTAATCCACCCGAAGCTACATCCTTTCAAGCTGGTCTACGATTCTTTTGCATCCGTCCTGCACGTCTTTTAACGACTGGAACTTACGCTCTTCATTTGTACTTTCCCACAGGTCTTTCATTATCGAAAAGCTCATTTTAAAGTTTGGATCATCTCCGAAATACTGCTTTGCAGTTTCAATGTCGTATCCGTCGCCGAAATGTGCACAGTCGAATCCGATCCACCATGTATCCTCATCATCACAGCAATGCAACTTAGATTCAGAATAGGTGATTCCGCCATGACAGCTGATTAAATCTAAATTGGCCCCATGCTTGGCTAACTTATGTGCTTTTGGAATTCCAACATATCCGCACCGGTACGCTCCGGGCATGAATAAAACTACGCATGGATGCCCTTTGTAGTTGAATCTTTTTTCTAAAATCGGTTTCATATAATCACTCCTTAGCTAAACGGTAAATCCGGATCGTAAGCCGGTTCAACAAATGTGTCACTTTCCGGTGCTGACGGTGGAACTACACCGATGTTTTCAGGCTGGTTGCTTCTACCCTTGCTTTCCACAAACTCATGTGTTTCTACCAGACAGTCATTTGTGTAAATCTTCTTTCCATCAGTGTCCGTATAGTTTCCAGTCTGCCAGCTGCCGATAACTGCGATTTTCATTCCCTTATGCAGGTATTTTTCAGCAAAATCTCCATTTTTACCAAGGGCAACACAATTTATGAAATCTGCTTTTCGTTCATTATCTTTGCGATACTGTCTTTCTACTGCAAGAGCGTATCTGGCAATGGTTATGTTGTTAGTTCCGGTACGTATGTCCGGGTCTTTCACTAATCGACCGATCAAAATTACTTTGTTCATGCTATTTCTCCTTATAAGCTTTAGGCATCGGCATCCACGCCGAAACCGTATATTTTATCTCTCTTCCGACTCCAACATCTGCCCATTCGCCGTTTCCGATGTATCTCAGAGATGTTGGCCATTCAGCACCCTTGATTGTTACCGTGTACTGTGGAAGTTCCTCGATATCAACATCTTCGTCTGGCTCCGGTGGTAACATTAATTCTGTTGGAATCCATTCAATCACCGGATTATAGGATGTGAAACATTCCTTTGCCTTTTCCAATGCATCATTCCATCCTCTGTCGTACAAACTGGATGTTGAAGAGATTTCCTTTTTGATTTTGTCCAGAGCATTGATCAGAATCTGCATCCTGTTATTCCTCCTCGTAATCATTACAGTACAGCGATCCGTAATCCCAGACTAATGTGCAGCAATTACGGAATCTGCACTTGCTACAATCTGTCATTTCCATATTCCCTTCTCCTTTCAAAATGGAAACAAGTTCAAATCAACTTCCAGTCCAGCTTGCCCAACCCGAACCAGAACATCATCCCCAACAACTTCTTTAACTTCTTTGAGCATTTTCCCGGCATCTGAAGCATCACCGCTCAAATGTACCAGTGTTATCGTTTTGAGCGATTCTGTGGGATTTTCCTTAATGAATTGCTTACAAGTTGACAGAGAACAATGTCCTGTGATCTGGTGTTTCCACTTCGGGTTGTCTCTGTCTATCAGCTCCTCGCAGTAATTACAACCAATAACCAAGTGATTAAGTTCCATTGATTTGAATTTGTACCGGCAATGCTCAAAGTCTGTCAGGTAAAGAAGCTTTCCCATTTCCTCATGTTCCACTAGATACCCGAAGTTCGGGCACGGCTCTTTATTTGCAGATGTATGCGGCAGGCTGAACGGAACTGCACTGAACGAGCCGATTTTGAAGTATTTCTTTTCAGTGACAGCTTTTATAGTTCCGTCCGTTATGCCTAAGTTTTTGATTGTTTCTGCTCCGGTATAGACCGTGATTCCGGCGTTCATGATTTCATGAATAGCTTTGGTGTGATCGCCATGTTCATGTGAAAGAAGTACACCGGAAACATTGTTTATCTGGTAGCCAATTCCTCTGAGGATTTTTTTATACTTGCATCCGCAGTCAAGAAGAACAATCTCGCCTGTACTTAACTGCAAAGCGTAACAATTTCCCTTTGTGCTTCCTGTTGAAATTACTCGCATGAACAAATAGCATCACCTCACTTTCCGTGTATTGCATTTATGCGTCTAAGATATCATCAGCTTCACCTATGGTTTTCTCTAAATCGGAATAGGCATATGGAATGTCTTTTCCTTTATTTAGATCCTCTAGCTCCGCATAGCTTATTTTGCACATGCTGTCTCGCATTAATTTAAGCTGTTTAAGCGGAAGCTCAATGGTTATTATCTGCTCATAGTCTTTCTTACTGTCTACTCTTTTCATACTTCATCATCCTTTGGAAATCTGAACACAATGTTTGCCGGTTCGAATTTCACATCTGGGCTGTTGACCATGGTTTTAATGATTCCGAAACCTCTTGCAGCCATTTTTACGCATTCCTCGTAATCGTCATCACTCATTTCAACGTTTTGTGCAAGAAACATTCCTGCGTATACTTTATGAAGAACCTTCATTGCTTTCTCAGCTTTTTCCTTTGTTGAATAACTAGCTATGACTGTTCCTTTTTCACCAACTATAGGAACATATGCAAATATAAGATTTCCTGCTACACTCAATACTGTATTTTCGTATGGGATATCAAGATCTCCTGTCTGACTAATTAATCTCATTTCATTCTCCTTTCAATTTCCAAATCCATACTGTGGCATAATTTAATACAGTTTCCATGAAGCATATGGTTCCTACATGCTCCATATTTTTCGTTGAATTTTTTCATTGGCATCTTTTCTTCGTTTACTGCACGAACCCATCTACGAACCTTTTTCTGAGTATTTCTTTTTCTGTCACCACGTAATTTTCTGATATATTTCCCCTCATCAGTCACGTAATGGTGGAATCCAAGATAACACAGTCCCATTCGAAACGGTACAATTTGCGATTTTGGGTTCAATTCCAATCCAAGGCTTTTAATCATCATTCGAATTGCTTTAAGAATTTCTCTGGCGATGTCTTTTGTTTTGCACAATACATAAAAATCATCGTTATATCGTCCATAATATGGATTTCCAAACTCAATCGTTGTCATCTGATCCAACGAATGAAGTAGCAGCAATGCATATTTCAGGTTGACCTGGTTCCCTAATGGCAGCCCTGGATTTTCTGTGCTATCAATAAATAAATGATTCAGCCAGATTGCAAAATCATCATCAAAATAGTAGTCAAGTACGTCTTTCATTATTTTATGATCTATGCTGTAAAAATATTTATGAATATCACATTTTACAATCCATCCATTTATTCCATTCTTTTCATAGAAATCCAACATCTGCTCCTTTAAACCGTCCATTGCCATATGTTGTCCTTTTCCCTGTTGTCCAGCGGTATTCCATTTAATCAGAATTTTTTCAAGCTTCGGAGTCAGAACATAATCGGAAAAGCATCTCTGCACTACTTTATCCTTGAATGCACATGATTCTATTGTACGTTCTTTTGGCTCGTGGATTTGAAACTTATTATATGGATTTATGGTATACGTTTGGCTTTCCAACTGTTCTTTTAGAAGGTGAATGCCTTCAAGAGATAAATTAGAAAACCTTGCAGTTCCTGAGTTAAATTTTTTACCGCTTTTAACCTTCTTGTAAGAACGATATAAATTCTCAAAATTTGCAACAATTTCTTTATCCATTGTTTTTGTTCCTTTATATTTATCCATTCCGGAAAGGTTATGCATTTACTTGTATCTTTACTGATTTCAGCTTTGCACTTACTCTGTCTGCCTGTGATCCAGGTTGGGCGAACACCGTTACTGCTGTTGTAGTTATTGCTGTTGATATTGCCGGAAGGCGAAACAACGGTATTGCAACGCATAACCCAAGTTGTTACCTGTTTCTGTCTTTTGATCTCCAAGCAATTGCCATATGTTTCACATCCATGACCATTTTTGACCACGCTTCCATACTCCCTGAATTTATGATATTCAGTTCATAAGAAAGCTCTATAAAATACATAAGTTCATCGCAATGTGTAATTGCTTTTGTCTGAAGCTCCAATCTTTCTCTTTTATAATCTTTTATGTCTGTTCGGTTAGCTTCAAAAAGCATTTCATATATTTCCAGGGCTTTATTTTGTATTTTATCCACAAGAGAAAATCTGAATTTCTTTGGATATCTACGTGCATTGCTGGTCATAATTAACGTATGCTTGGCTAATTGCTTCGCTTTTGTGATAACTCTTAAATCTTCATTTGCCATCATTTATCATTCTCTGATTCAAAGATTGAAGAAGAAAAGATACAAACTGGGCGAACACCGCGACTGCAGTTGTAGAGAAAGCTGCCGACACAGCCGGAAGGCGAAACAACGGCAAGTGTTGAATTGTAATCATTTACTGGTGCACTCCATGGCGTAATCAACCACCACCATTTCGGCATGTTCGGCAGTAATTTACGATATTTCCGGTACTCATCCACAGTCAAAAGTGAAATCTTATCTTCGCAATGTCCGTATTCTGTCTGCCCGTCCAGAGAAATTAAATCACGATCAAATCCGATGACTGCATCTTCTCCTAATTCGTCCGCAATCTTTTTCAAGAATTTAGTGTTTAATTCTTCTCGAAGTTTACTTGAAATCCAGTTATTTGAATCCGAATCAAATGTTCTTTTTTCTCCATCGAATCCATTCAAAGCGGCAAAATATCCTTTTTCTGCCTTGTCCAAAATCATCCATTCCATTCCGGCGATTTCTACCGTTTTACCAATTTCCGGTTTTTCCATATGCTGCTTTTTGTATTCAGCAAATTCTTTGTTAATCCGGTTTAATTCATTTTCAAAATATTTCAGATTTTTCTTCATTTTCATTCCTCCATTTTAGATACAAAGAGATTGGATTTTAAGATACAAACTGGGCGAACACCGTAACTGCAGCTGCAGTTAAGGCCGCCGACACCGCCGGAAGGCGAAACAACGGTAAACGTATATTTCCATCCTCTTTCCTCTGTGCTCCATGCGGAGCAAGTCCAATAGGAATCATCCAATTCATCATTTGGCGTCAGTTCTGTGTATTTACGCGCTTCATCAAACGTCAGTGGTCGAACTTTGCATTTCACTACTCCAATTTTCTGCCCATCCACAGTAATAATATCTACCGTATGCTCTTCGATGTTTTCAGCACCAAATTCTTCCTCAAAATCCTTTAAGATTTCTGTGTCGCACATCTTCTTTACATTTGATTTGTTGTAATCCGTGTTGTCTCCGAATTCCACATTTTCTTTCACCAGATCAAGTGAAATAATTTTCGTTGTATCTCCACACTGCTCCAAGACCTTATATTTTCGCTTTCCGGTAGTCTGGAAGATATCTCCCGGATTAAGTTCGGATAATCTCACCCTGCATGTTTTTTCCTGTTTTTCCAGAAGTTCAACCAGTTCCTTTGCTTTCTTTAAAATTTCGTTATTGTTCATTTTTAGCACCTCCCGATCATGCTGTAAGTGAAACCATCAAGTTAAAGAAACTGGAAATTACCAGCGCGACCAGCATCGGTAAACTGTTTTTCTTCTTAGCGGCGTATATCGCTAATGCAACAAAAACGATATAAGCAATCACACACAATACTGTAAATACATCATGTAAACTCATATCACATTTCCTCCTGCTTCATAAAATCTGGAATCTCTGGTTCTTTATCTGCTGCCGGGATCGGTTCTTTTTCTACCGTCTGGACAGTTTCTGCGACCGTCGGCTGCTTCGGCTGCTCTTCGATTGGCATTGGCTCTGGGATGAATTCTTCAGTGTTAGCGTTCTGATCGATTTCTTCCTGTACTTCTTTGTATGTGGCGTCCATCATGTTGTATTCGTAAGCCTGCACTGGATTGTCCCATCTCTTAGGAATAGACTTCATAATGTTGTTTCGCATCTTACGAATAATCATTGATTCTCTTGACTGTGTTTCGTAATAAGACGGTGAAATGTACGGTCTTAATTCCTCACAATCAATAATTGCTTCCAGCTCTCCAATATCAGAGACCTTTTTCATAATCTCTTTTTTCTTTGCTTCGATCTGAGCTTTCTGTGCATCCGTAGCTTTATATCTGTCTGCGCAAATTCCAAAAGTTTCATTCTGGAGGTTATTCTTGATGTGTGCTGCAAGATTCTTCAAAACATCTGCTCTTTCACATGAAAGGTATTCGATGTGCCCGTCCTTGTATTGAATCGGATATACAATACGGACTACCTTACCTACGCCAGATTCTTCCCATTCCGGTGGTGTAATTTCTACACCTTTATGTCTTGGTGGCGTATATTTGTCTCCCTCTCTGACTTTCCAGTACGGAAATACTTTAGCCACATTGACACCGTATCTGCTTACAAGAGCATCGTTTCCATCGCCCTCAATCGCAAATTCGATTTTCTTCTCCCACTGAGGTTTCTGTCCTTTCGCTGCTACATTTACGTTTCTGATCTGGAAATAGCATTCTCTTGGCTGTGCGTTTGCGTTCAGCTTTAATGCTGCTACCTTGCTCAGAATAAATTTAAGATTAGAACCGTTGATTGCGTCAAAATTGACGCCGCTCTCATGTACCATCTGGAAAATAGATCCCATTGCTGCCACTACGCAATCTTTTGAATAAGAATCAAACTCCATTCCTCTTGAAGTTAAATCTCTTTCCATTAAATCAACATACCGATTTGTGTAGTAGGAAAGCTGTGTGTTGAAATTTGCTACCTGTGTGTTTTCTGCCATTTTAATTCTCCTTTTCTGTTAAAATTACTTATTCTCAGGCACATACATAGTGAATTGAAATTCTGCTTTATGCTGTAATATTTTAACCTGTTGTGTTATATTCTTTCGTTTGGTTTACTTAATTGATGGAATCTCAATCCACCGTGAATGCGCCTGAGAGTTATGCTCGGTGGCATATGAAACAGAATGAAATATTGTGTCCTGTGCTATTATTTGCTTTATTGGAATTTTATATCCTGTTGTGATTTCCGGGCATTCACCCGGATTCATATACCACCGAACTGTTATTATTTAAATGATTGTTACATTTTCTGGGTTGATATGATATCTTCCGTTTCCGTTTGCTCGCTGTGTTCCGATACCGATATATTTTCCACTAGTTTCAATCAGCTGTAAAACTGTCTCATGTGGAAATACAATATCCGGGCAAGATACTTCAATAGTAGTTCTCCAATTATGAAATACATTGCTACTGCAAAGAACCGGGCTTGCACTAATTCCGGATGTAGGAACGATATTACTAACTACTTCAACATCACTAAATGTAACTGGGCAAATAGAACCTGCCATTGAAAGAGAACGTTTGATATCTGTTCCTTTCTTACCTGTGGAATCTTTGAAGAAAGTAATAAACGTTTCCGTAAACGCTTTCTTAAATGCCTGAGTAAGAATACAAGGACGATTGTCCTTCATATATGATTCCCATTCTTCCTGTGTATAGAGAGAAATATCTTCATCGTGGAAAGTAATCGGTTTCTCCCAGTGAATGCCTGTAATCAAGCCCTCCCAAATATTTTTTGACTGGTTATAGATTTCCGGCATTTTTGTTCCTTTATCGTGTGCCTGTTTCCAACATTCAGCCTGCTCGTAATACCTGCTTCTCTTGTGAAGGATCAGGTCTGTATCACCGATAAGTTCCAGTCGTAATGTTGTTTCCTTTAAAGGTTCGATTGTAAATGTTTTTACTTTTGCCATTGTGTTTTTCCTCCGAAATTTTATGATTTGATTTATAGTTTCTGTTTGCGCAAACACTCAAGCAGATTAATTCACAATAGTTTGATATAGCTATACTGATGTATCCTGTGATGTGCTGTTCTATTCTTTACTTTATTGCTTTATATTGCGGACTAATCCGCTTGAATCTTTACGCAAATTTCAGATGTACTTAGTTGGCAATAGAAATCGTGTCTTGTGTTGTGCTATTGTTTACTATATTATTTTGTTCTCACATATAAGATTTTATGGTTTCCTATTATGACAGTTTCTACTGCCAGTTAAGTACATCTGGTCGAGTTGAATGCTCGGTAGGTAACATGAATTGTCCTATAATATACTATCCTTGTATGTTTTGTTTTATTTTGCGTTATTGTTTACTCGGTGTTTTCATGCCACCTACCCAATATTCAATTTTCGGAAGACTGCTTTGCAGACGATATAAAAGTCATATTTTTGTCGTATATTTTGCTATCGTATAGTTTGCTATGATATGATGTCGTATGGTGTTCTATGTTGTTTTGTTATGACGGTTATACCGCCTGTAAAACAGTCCTCCATTGAAGTGCTGTGCTATACTTTGACGTTCTATTGTATTCTTTCCTATACTAATTCTACTTATTGTAGGAACATCAAAATTGAAGTTTCACTTCTTACGCTTTTGTATCTGCATTAACATCATATGTAGTGTCATGTTGTTTAGTATCTTGTGATGTGTCGTACTGTGTTGAACTATAATATTATTTCTTCTGCTAATGCAGATACAGAAATGTAGAATTTTATTTTATTTCAGAACTTATATATCTGAACCAAATCTTGTGGCTTCCTACGCTCATAAACCTGTAAAATAAGTTCTGCCATGTTGTGTTCTGTTATGTGTTATATTGCGCTATTTTTTCTTGCCTATTTTACAGGCATATCAACGTAGGAAGTTTGCCGCTACTGCACTCATAAACCTACAAGAATAAGTCTATACATTTAATTTTGTTCTGCGGTGTTCTGTCGTGTGCTGCGCTATCTTGTACTGTAATGTCATGTCTTGTTCTATTATTCCCACTCTTGTAGGCATATCAGCACAGTAGCAGCTTTGATATTTAATTAATCATTTCCCATATTTCTTCGTATTCTGATACGTTCTGGAATTTCTGTTTCACTGCCAGAAGTTCGCTCCGGCAACGTTCCACCAATGCTTTGTATTCGTCTGGTTTCTTTAAAATCAGTTTTGTTGGCTTATACCCACCGGAATTATCGGTTTTGTAGAAAACTCTAATTGTTGTCGGCTCTGGTTCTTTATCCGGCTTCACCTCAACAATCTTGAGATTTCTTACAACTGATCTGGCTTCTGTGATTCTCCATTTCTCTGCTGCTTCGGTGTCATCCCACGTAAAGCACTTATGAAGTTCAGTATTCCCATCTCTAGCTTTTTCAAGAATCTGCTGTGGTGTAGCCGATTCCAATTCTTCACAGATTTCCATGATTTCATCTGCACATTTCTGTGCATCGGCTTTGAATCTGTATGTTCCCCATGTGGCTAACTGCATTTTCTTCTCCTCCTTTTCTTAATTTTCAAATCCCTTTTACCTTCAATTCTCCATCTGATACTTTCAGTAGAATCATCTGTGTATCCAATTCTGGAATCCTGTCCGAATTTATGCTTTCAGTATCGTCAACCCAAACCGGAAGTCGTAAGTCGTTCATCTCCTGTAAACCCATCACAAGGTCAATGTTGCAAAGAATCCGGTCGCTATGGTTCAGACCGTTTGCGTAATCAATACCGTTGCAAATCATCCGGCAAGTTTCCATCGGTTCACCGTCCTGCGTGTAGTCAAGGAACTGGAATTGAAAATGTTTGAAGTGTGGATTAATCACTGCTGCCAGTGCCTTATTCTTTTCAATGGAATACTCGGTCAGCTGATCTACTTTCTGCTGAATGTTTGCCTGCTTCTGTGAAAGCTTTTTCTGCTCTTCTTGCAACGCTTCAAGGTTATTAGCTTTTTCCTCAAGCCTTGCGGTCTGAGTCTTAATCTTTGCTTCAACATCTCTGAGTTTTGCTTCCAGAGAATGACGGTTGTTGCTTAATAAAATCCTGTCATTTTCACCGTTTCCGATGCCATTGAGACTTTCTTCCAGTGCTGAGATTTTGTCGCAAACTGCCTTGTATTCTTCATCGTCAGACATATCCGGTTCTGGAATCGGTTTCTCTGCTTTCTTTTCCGTTTCTGCGATTTCAAGTGCCAGAGATGCGATTTCTTTCTTAGTAGCTTCGATAACTGTTTCTGCTTCTTTCTTAGTTTCTTTCGCCGTTTCCAATCCCTTGGAAGCTTCGTTGCCATCCTCAGTGATCTGCTCTAGTTTGGTGCGCTTATTTTTCTCAAACTGTTCTTTTTCTTCTAACTTTTTGGCGATTCTGGACTGCTTGTTGAACTCAAACTTGCGCTTCGCAACTTCCACCTGTTCTTCTGAAAGTGCCTGTCCGCATGTCGGGCAAATAGCTGCTGCCAGATCAAACTCTGCTCCACGGATTGCAGTAAGTTCGGTATCGCCGTCCCACTTCTCTTTTAATGCTTCCGTATATTTCTTTTTAGCCTGTGTCAATGCTGCTTTGTGGCGTTCAATTCCTTTGTTGGCGTGTTCCAAATCCATTTCGGCAAGCCTTAATTTGTTCTCGGCGTTTTTCTTGTCGGATTTCAGCGTATATAATAAGGAAGTTATTCTGTCGTGTTTTTCTCTGGCTGTTTTTCCAGCTTTCTCAACCAGTGAATCCCTTGAGCGCTTCAGTCCTGCCAGCTCAATAGAAATCCGGTCGTATTCCCTTGAAGCATCGCAGAGTGCTTTTTCCTGCTTCTCGTTTTCTTTCAGCAGATCAAGAAGGTCGTCCCTCTGCGCTGGAAGTGTTTCATCACATTCAACCTGTCGGCTCTGCTCTTTTCTGATCTGCTTTGCAATATCATCAACATCTGACTTGGCTTTTCTCAGGTCTCTTCTGCGGGCTTTTAAGATTTCTTCGATAGAATCTCCTTCCACGCCTTCATTCTTTATCCATTCATATTCCGGATGCTCCGCTCTGAACTGTGATTCACTGAATCCAGCTATTCCTCCCAATGTTTCCCTTGCTTTTGCTGTTGCTTTCTGGATCTCATTCAAAAACACTCTGGCGTTGCTGCACATGGCAATCGTATCAGGATCGGCAATCCTTCTAAGAATCTCCATATACTCGGTTTTGTTCCGCTTAATTCCGTTGACGTAATATTCAACCGTATTAGATGACTTTCCTTTCTTGGTCTTTTTCTGTACAACATATTCCGTTCCGTCAGCGTCAATAACCAGTTCTCTCACCACCGGATCATCAACTTCTTCACCGTCAACCTTCCGGCGGATATTGTTCGGGAGTGTTCCGTCTGCCAGTTTTCCGGTCAGAACATCAAAATATGCATCCATCAGAGAAGTTTTGCCCTGTCTGTTTCTTCCGGAAACTTCTGTTCTTCCTGTGAAATCAAATTCTCTTACTTCAAATTTCTTATAATTTTCAACGCTCAGTTTTTTCAAAGTTACCTTTTTCATCTTTGATTTCCTCCATCTCCATTACTGAAACTTCGTATGTCGTTTTTCTAACATAAGAACAATCTGGCTGCTTTTTCCAATAATCACGGCTTTGCATACGTCCCTTTAATCTAACTTTTGTACCTACTTTCCATTCAGAAGCTTTCACCGCCAGGTCTCTCCAGGAAATGCAGGAGATGTATTCGGACCGTCTGTATCCATTGATTGCCACACAAATTTCACAGAGTGTCCTTCCTAACGGCGTTTTTCTCAGCACCGGCTTCTTGCAAATATTCGCAGTTATTTCTACTGTATTCACAAGCAGCGGTCCTTCCGTGCAGAAATCATATGCTTCCAGATAAATGTACTTTTTCTCTTGGTGATCCGCTCTGACCCACTTGGAACGGATTCTTCCCGAAACCTTTATCCAATTCCATTCCCGAAATGTACCTTTAAGTCTGTTCGGAATTTCCACGATGATATCGTCCGGTGTTCCACTGAACCGGTCACTTCTGACGACCAGAAAGCTTTTGCCCTTCCTTGGCTTAAATTTGACTTCTGCCGGATCAGTTACAAATCCGGTCAGTGTTGCTTTGTTTAAATCTTGCATTTTTGCTTTCTTTTTCCTTCCTTTTAATGTCGTGTACGAAGTCATTGATTTTTAGCATCACTGCCAGCCCGAATGTACTCATTAAGATATAATCCAATGCCAGAATCGTGAGTGCGTCCAAATCAGTCACAGCCCAGCATACGGCAAAGAACACGATTGCCAGACCAGAAACTCCGAACACTGCAAGCCCCTCTAAGTAAGCTCTCATTATTTTCCTTTCCCCAGCAACCCCATTGCCAGCACTGTAGTCAGCAGAGCAATGATTGCCAGATCTTTGTTCCTTGCTTCCTTCTCAAGGTCTTTGATGATCTCAGAAGCAAGTGTTTTGTCAGTTTCCTTAGTGATTTTAGACATTAAAAATGCCCTCCTGTGTTTTTATTTGTCAAATACAGGAAGGTGTGATATAATCAACCTGTATTTAACTTACTCAAGCTAAGTTAGATACGTGCTCCGGTTGGTGTTCCTGCACCGCCGGGGCTGCTTACAACTTAAATGCCTAACATGGCAGCCAGAACGTTTTTGTCTACGTAATCGCTATCTGAAGCATCAAGATAAGCTTCAACAGCTTTCAATCTGCCTGCCAACAGGGCATATTCTTCTTCAACGGTCTCCGGGACAAAATCCACGGAGCTTTCTTTTTCTACAGCCATCAATTTTCTTTCTCCTTTTCACAGTATGGACACGGGGCATCAAGTAACAGGTTATTCAGTATTGTCTTTACGGATTCAAAGTTTTCCTCCATATCACATAACGCTTCGCACACATCGTAATATTTTGTGGTTCCATCAAACGTTGTGATACTAACGAATATCGCACGATACCTTCCTATTCCTTTACAGCTAAAAGCATCACATTCAAATCTCACAAGCACTTCTGGAACTGTGTCCTGTGCTTTCCGGCACATTCCGTATAAGGTATCCGCATAAAGGTTAAATTTCTCTGCTTTTGTCATTTGTCCGCTCCCATCCCGGCGTTTACCGCCTTAAAAATCATCTGTTTTGTTTTTTCCTCTCCGAACGCTTTGGAAAAGGAACTGTAGGTACGAGATATGATTTCCGAAAGATCATGGATAACTTCATTTCCCGCACCGTTGATTGATACGTTTCCTTTTTCGCATTTAATCATCTGGTTTTTACCTCCTGATTGTTTCTTTAGATGTTTATGAATCTGTGCCAGAAGTATTCAACGAAAAATATCCATCTGGCAAATAGGTTTCTTCTTGATCAAGCATGATAAGGAAATAGGTTTCTTTGATGTTCGTACCATCTTTGAAGCCTTTTCTTCTTTTTGTACAAACTCAACTGGCATTTCCTGTCCTTTGAATTTAATACTTTCGATTTCTCCGATGCCCTTCTGGTTTACCTGCAACGTCTGCAAGTCTGTGGATAAATTTAAGGCATTCAGATCAATTGAAAGAACAGGAACAGAATCACCAACCCCTTGTTTCAATTCAAAGCTTCTCACTCCCTCAAGTTTGTGACCGTCTACAAGGATTTCTGTGAATATTCCTTTTTCGCCGTCTACCTGACGGATTTCAATTTTCGATGCTTTCATACGGCTCCTTTCTATTGTTTTTCTTTTCTTATCTACCTATAATGTATTTACAGGCACCGCCATGCCGAGTAAATGAAAGGAGATAAACGCTTGCTAATTCAAAATGAAAATGACCTGCTTGGTCTTTTGATTCAAAATGCTATCAACGATTTCATGAATCAATACGACCTATTACAGTTATCTGGTCTCGATCACCAGACGTACAACTACTACGTGAAATCTCTTAAATCTCGAAGTCTTGTAAATACTGACTTAGCCAATATATACTTGACTGATTTAGGGAAAAACTCCTATGTTTCCAAGCAAGACAAAGCAAAGAAATCACTTTTTGATTTTTCCAAACTTTCTCTCAAATTCATTATCAAAACATCCCTTGGTATTGGAGTCGCGCTTCTGACTGCTTTCCTTATCTGGTATTTTGGTTGGAATTAATCCAAGCGTTTTGAGTATCAGTAGGATGTTGTAAACCGGAATATCTGGCATCCCTTTCATAAACAGGTTAATCTCACAGAGGTCTGAATACTGTTCGTCCGTAATGTGGATGCCGATATTCTCTAAATCCTCTTTGAATGTAGAAAACTGTTCTGCCACTGCCTCGTCCTCCCTACATCGTCACCTGTTCAATCACCGGAAGAATTCCGTTCTCTTTCAACGTCTCATAAAGAAAGATTCTTCCTTTCTGTGACCACTTGGTATTCATCTTCACATCCGGTCTGCCATCTGATCTCACAATGTCAACTGTTTTGGAATGTGTATATCCCATTCCGTGATATTTGCTGTATAACAACCACTGGTCGCTTTGCTTATACTGGATTCCCAGATCATGAAGGACTTCATTCATCCTTTTACCGGACATTCCATAATCTTTTGCAATCTGGGTGATTGTTACAAGCCCTGGATTATTCAAGATTTCATCGTAGTAGTCAGCTTTCGGTTTTAATTCTCCGATGATCTGATTTTTCATATTAACTTCTGTTGACAGCGACTTAACAGAGTCTTTCAGCTTCGCAATCGTCTGGTCCGCCATCTTCAATGCTCTGGCAAATACCTGTTCCGGCGTGTTCCAGGCTTTTTCCAAATCTAAAAAATACTGTCGGTACTGTCTGCCTTTTTCTGACCGCTGAATCATGCAAATCTGTTTTGCCATGTCTACGGAAATCTGGTAGTCAGTAATCTCTCTTTCTGCTCCATTATTTACAAGTGTGGAAGTTTTCACGCTTGTAAAATCGTTTCCTTCAGCAAAACCATATGCAGACATTCTTTCGAACCATCTCGAAAATCTATCTGTAATCTCAAGTCCTGCGTGTAAATCTCTTGCTGATACAGTTGGTTCTTCACCACTGTAATTAATAGGTATTAATTCGTTCATTGTTCTCCTTTCTGTGTTATACTTTAATAAAAAAACGGAGGGTTAATTATGCCAAACACTATTATTAAATTTGTTTTAGAAAATAAGTCTTTGCTTACAACCGTTATTGCGATCGCAGGATTTGTTCTTTCTCTATTTCAATTCATTCATTCACTTTGGAGTAAACGAACAAATATTTCTGTTTCATTGGAAACACTGTGCACTTTAAATGTAGAAAACAAAAAGTCTATCAAACTAGGTTTAATCTTTCAGAACAATTCATCTTCTCCTATAATTATTACCAAAGTTTCTTTACTTTTGAATCATCGCGCTTCGTATTCATGTGTTCTAACCCATAGATGGGTTGCTGAACGTTATTATCCAAAGCACAATGAAACAGATATTCCCATCACTGAAAGAATATTCAGTGCGGATTTTCCGATCTCTTTGCAATCATCACAAGGAATATTTGAAATTGTCCTATTTGACATTCCTGCTAATATTAAATTGAGCAAAGATTTTATCACATTAAAAATAATCACAAACAAGAAGAATAAAATATATACTCTTCAAGTACCAAAAGAAAGCAAAGATTTACTTTCGATTTAAGAAAAAAGTGATTATATTTAAAATGATTGCTGCAATAGAAAAGAAAAGCACTACATCGTATAAATTCATCTAATTTACCTCCTTTTTACTGGAATCGGCAATTTCCTTATCTCTAAGGGCTGACAGATAAACGATTGCCATATTTTTGTTTTCTTCTGATAATGTTGCGAAAATATCGGCAATTCGTTTTCCGTCTTCAATATCTTTGTTTTTTAATACTTCCATATTTTTCTCCTTTCTGTTTAGTGAGTTGTTTTTTTTGTATCAGCTTTTCAACTTAGTTTAATATTACTACAACTCAGTTTATCTGTCAAGCATAATTTTAAACTCAGTTTAAATTTTTATTGACTTTTCTTTCTCTAAGATGTATTATGATATTGGGAGGTGAGGAAATGACGGACATTCTCATTAGAGTCCGAGAGGTACTTTTGGAAAGTCAAAAATCCCAAACTGAGATAGGGAAAGCAATCAGAAAAACTCCTCAGTATGTTTGGAAACTTTTGAATGACGACAATGCTAATCCAAGTAAAAGCGTTATCAAAGACATTTGCCAAGCATTCGGGATTAACGAAGACTGGATCAATAAAGGAGAATTACCCAAGGATCTAAAATTGGACAAAGATTTCTCTTCTATATGTGCTGAAATAGGCACTGAGGATTCCAAGGCAAAAGAAGCTATTATGAAATACTATCAATTATCATCAGAAGACAAAGAATTGTTTTGGAAGTTCATTGAAAGGTTCGCCAAATAGAAAGAAGCAGGGATTAATCTCCCTGCTTCTTTTCTTTCTCAAAAAGAGTATGTGTAAAGCTATAAATCATCGCCAAGAATCTTACGCTTTCTATCTTTTGTATCATACTAATAATTTCTTTCTTATAGTCCATAAAATAACCCTCCCTGTTTGCAAACTACTGCCTACATTAAAGTATATGCTCGATTAGCAGATGGAATATCACGAACTTATGTTTGCATTATATCCTATAATATGTCTAATAAAACGGAATAAGTGGGATGAAATGATATTTCCACGAGGTAATTGCCAATGGTATACCGGAATATTTACAATCGCATAGAAATTATTCGTGATAGCAAAGGTAAAATCATTTCTCTTTGGAGCAAAACAAAATACAAGCATAGGAATATGCTGTATCTGTTTCGTGACATTTCTTTTGACTGTTGGTTGTCTGTGCATATGTTGTTCGGAACAAATGCTAGTACCTCTGTTTGTATATTCTTCTACGCATACCGGTGAACTGATGATGTAATTGACGTATAATATAATTCCGATAATGGCTAGAATTTGTTTGAATGTTTTCATTGATAACACCTCGAATTTTATTATGTTTCACTATACTACTTGTGCTTTAAATGATATAATATATACAAATTTTACTAAGGAGGATTTACTATGAAAAAGCATTTAAAATTATTAGCGGCACTTGGTGTCACAAGCATTTTGGTTTCATCCACTTCTATCCCGACGTTTGCAGAAGACTTTGTTTTATATGATGAAAACGGAGTACACGTCGAAACAAAAGGCTTAACAGAGTCGCCATCAAAAGGAACCATTGGTTTGTATATTGAAAACAATTCTGATCTGAATTTAGGTATTGCACCTTACGCATATGCCATAAACGGCATCATGGCTGGTGGTGACCAATATGGTCTTAATTCTGCCGATGTTGCACCAGGTAAAAAAGCAAATTCTACTATAGAACTTACCAGTGCTTGGGAAAAAACCAATTTTTATAAAGATTATCAAATGGATGAATTGAGCAGCTTCGATATTTTGCTGTGGGCTTATGATAATTCAAAAAGCTTTAAAGCTTTCGATAGTGGTCAGGTGCATGTTGATGTAACTGGAGCCACGGAAACATCTTCACCTGTGTTAAGTAACGTTCAAAACATATATGATAAAGATGGTATTAGCGTTGATTTTGTATCATCAAAAGAGAACAGTTTCACGTTTTGCATCACGAATACAACTGGTCAGTATTTTGTTTACGATGTAGTTTCTGAAACTTATAATGACTTTACAACTTCCGACGTGAATTATGAACTGTGCAACAAATATTTGCTGAATAATTGTAAAACAATTATAACCTTAACTCCAACTGACGATTTCCTTTCAATGAACGAGATTTCTGAAATATCAAAAGTAGATTTCGCATTAACAATCAGACCGTTGGCTGAATATGAAGGTGAATATACTACAGATTTAATATCATATCAGAAGTAAAATATAATTTTCTCATATCTTTTATTTACGGACTGACTGCCGGATATTTAAGCACTTTTTTATCACAGGAGAGCAGCTTTGGTAAATTTCCGGCAATTCAGCCCATTTACAGTATTAAACTGTTGTAGTATAATATCTATATAAATACTATCTACATTGTAAATTCTACAACATTTCACCGTAAAAATTGGTAAATTGAATAAATAGCATGTTTTCGCATAACAAAAAAAGGGCGTGGTATTAATGCGAATAGCGATACTTGACGATAATCAGCTTGATATTGATTATTTCAAATCAAGAGCTGAATCATTCTTGAAGAAAAAAGGCGACCGGACGTACCAGATTTCAGAATACACTTCTGGCGTCCCTCTTGTGGATGATGTGAAAGACGGTGAATGGTTTGACTTGATCGTGTTGGACATCATTTTAAAAGACGGCGAAAATGGTATTGATGTAGCATATAAGTTACGTGGCTCTGGTTATTCCGGAAGTCTGATGTTCTGGACAGCTCATGCCGGCTACATGCGTGATGCTTTTGATGTTCAGGCAACACAGTATGTTATTAAAGGGCATGAAGATGGAAGGGTGTTTTCCGTAATTGATACTACACTTGGAAGATTGGAAGAACGGATGCTCACTGTAAAATTCAAAGGTGATTTCCACAGGGTTTTCTTTCGTAACATCGAATATATAGAAAGCCGTGGTCAAATGTGCATCATCCATTGCACGTGCAGGCATCAGTATGGTTTTTACCGGCGTCTGCATGAGATAGAAAAAGTTCTGGATCGGCGTTTTGTCCGGTGCCACCGTAGCTATATCGTAAACATGGATTATATTTCAAATATCGAAAATGATATCAAGATGATCTCTGGTGACATTGTTTCAATGGCTCAGAATCGAAAAAGAGAAATAGAACAGATATATCAAAAATATCTCGAAGAGTAAGAAAAGAGTCGGGTTTTTACGCCCAACTCTTTTTTTGACTGTCCACTCGTGCCGCTGCTAACAGCTCCCACCGGAAACATACAGCTCTTTCATTCATGCACGGTGGAATCAGTCTGCACTCTTCACTTGTGCGTAGCCGCACAGGAAACTTTACATCATAAGTTCAATCCCTGCGCGACTACTGATAGTATACCTCATCCTGCATCAAAGTGCAATCAAATCTTTCCAGACAGCCGCATCGCAGATTCCGTCCTGCTTCATGCCCCTGGATTTCTTGTAAGCGTTCAGCGCGTAAATGGTGTTTGTTCCGGCAGAACGATCAAGTTCAAGCTCTTTACCGTCTTTTCCTTTGAATTTTCGCGCTACAAGAATCTCCTGTAAAAGAAGAACGGAAAGTCCTGTGCTGCCTGCTACTACTGTTTTTGGTTCGAACATGTATTTTCCTCCTGTTGATGTATTAGTTGATGTTCTGTTTACGATCTTCCAGTCCGGTGTGCAGAATTTTGTTCCCGGCATCTGACTGTTAAGATAGCTTTTTGCACAAACACCACCGCCGTTTGCGATAATGCCGGATGCACCGGAGGTATTGCCCTCGATGGTATAAAAACGGTCGCCAACAACCGCCGTGACTAATCCGGTGTGGGTAAATGTGCCATTGTGCTTAAATATCACGATATCGCCAACCTTCGGGTTAGCGTTAAGCGTAAATAAGCCGCTCATAGTCGGACAGTACACATAAGGCCAATGTTTCAGGAGCTTCTTTGCCTTATTCAGTCCGAATGCTTTCATAAAGCACCAGCTCACGAAACAAGCGCACCAGGGCTGCCCTTGATATGATGGCTTAATGTCTCGCCAGTATTTCGTATAGTTGTTCGAACCGGCGTTTGCAGTCTTGCTGTCGAGCTGGCTGTTGCTTTTCTTCTCGAGATACCCGATTTCGTTTTTAGCAATGAGAATCACTTTTTTAATGGCTTTGTTCATTACAGAAACCTCCTCTTTATAATTTTTATAGAATACATCCATGTCCACGTTGCCGCTGATACCGGAAACTATTCCGTGTTCCGAATACTGCCATCCTACACCGACCGGAACTCTCAGCCTTTCCTGTAATGTTCCGTTATCCAGTTCTTTTTTGGGATAGTTCGCAATCCAACATTCGTACTGCTTCAGAGCGTTTGACAAGCAGTTCTTATACCAGTCGTAGTTGCAGTATACACCGACTTTATAGCCGGCTTTCTTCATTCTGGTCAGAAAGGCAACTGCAATGTTTTCAACTGCCTGTTTGCCGAGCTTCCGCTGATTAGACCACTCAAGGTCGTAGAACACCGGAAAGTCCAGTCCTCGTCCGTTCAGTGCAGCAATCACATCTTCCGCCTCGTCAATCGCCTGTGCCGGTGTTAGAGCGTATGAATACTTGTATCCACCGACAAGGATTCCGTTGCTCTTACATCCCTTGTAGTTGTACTCGAACGAGTTGTCAATGCCTCTCCTCTGATGCACTCTCAAGATTGCGAATTTAACGCCGGATTTAGCAACCTTCGCCCAGTCTGGTTTCCCCTGATTAGATGATACGTCAATTCCTTTAATTTCCATTCGGCTTTTCCTCCAGCTCTCTAATTTTGTCGCCTTGCTTTTTGACCACAGCTGACAGTTCCTGAATTGCTTTAATTGCATATTCGGTCAGAAGAAGTCTGTCAATCTGCTTAACATTCATGCTTCCATCTTCGTTCTCGCCACCGCCTAGCGCCAGTAACGGATCTATTTTTTCAATATCATCTGCAACAAGTCCGAGCGGCTGATGGACGCCGGTTTCTTTCCAGTCGAATGAGCATACCGGCATTTTGCAGACCGCATCAAGAGCATTAATTTCGCAGTCTAAAACATTCTCTTTTAATCGGATATCGGAAGCAGAATCGTTATATAAAGTGTTTGTAGTATAGTTACTCGAACCCCACTGGGCCGATACCGTCAATGCGGCTTTATTTGATCGTGTTGCCGATGACAGATAAGCTACCCTGTTCAATGCGGCGCTTGCCGATGATACGGGTCTTCTTCTTGTGCTTGTATTGGCTTCTTCTTCTTTATAGTCTCTGAACGAAAAGTTTCCAGCTACGTAAGCATCTCCTTTAAGGCCAGTGTCACCAGATACTGAAAGAGTTCCCGAAGTAGTCAGGTTCTTTCCCATCGAACAACCGTCTGTATATACTGCATTTGAATTTAAACGAACTGCACCATTTAAAAATCTTAGAATATATCCATCCCATTGGTGGCTGGTATCACCCTCCATCCAGAGATCTTCCACTCCGTGGCTCTTTTCTGCTGCATAAATTCCGTACTTACCGATTTTTATAGCTTTCCATTTGTTTGCGTCTGTATAATCCGTATACATAGTGATGCCGGAACTGTCAGTAAGCACTTTTCTTTTTTGACCAGTCGAATCATAGAAGAACATTCCGCTCTTATTAATTCTTATGACTATGTTGTTATCAGAATTTCGAAACGACATTCCTCCGGACGACATCCGGCCTATCTCCGACCCTTCGTCGTCAAGAAGGATCAGAAGCCCGTTCCCGTTGTTCTGTCCACCGAGTGTCAGTGTTCCTCCGAGCGCCGCATTGAAAGACACATACAGCTCATTGTTCAGATAGTATAGTCCTTTCCAAGCTCCGTTATTAGATAGAATTTCTACAATATCTTTCTGAGACAGAGCAGAAACGTCAAGTGCTACCGGGAACGTCTGCTGATCACATAGTATAGTTTTTTCTTTATCGGCATAAGCGCTGGCCCTTATCATGTCATGTGCTTCAAGAGACAGCGTGTTCAGCTGAATCTGGATCAGCTTCATCGAGGTGCTGTATGCGCTTATATCTTCCCAGGAAGAGCCATTATCAACACTTTTTTCGATAGTCCACCAGGCATAAAAGTTTTTAGCATCTTCCTGACCATCCCTATAGTAAGCCCTCAAGTTCAGAATATTCGGAGTAATCTTCTTGTCAGCCCCCATCAGCAAAATGTCAGCATCGGCATTTATAAAATATGTTCTTCCGGCTGTACCCTGTTCTCCGGCGTACTGCTTAGCTATCGTGAATCGCTTTGAAATCGACAAATTTTCCAGATAGGTAGCCATTATATCAACCCATCCGCTATCGGCAGTTAAGCTTTCAACTGTATACGTGTGTTCAACTTCGTCCCAGGATCCCGAGATGTTCTGAGATTCGGTTATAGTGTACGAACAGTTCTCCGTGATATCCTGTGCGCCGTACATCACCGTAGCCCGAGTTGAACATTCTGGAAAGCTGCTATAATTCCCGTCAGAATCAACAGGAATCCCCTGGTACTCATTACTCAGCTGAATAGTCATGTTCTTCGCAGAAGCAGAGAACTCTTTTAATGTTTCATCGAGTGTTTTTCCACCGCCAATCTGCACATTTCCACTGATATATACCGATTTTGTATCCATGTCAACAGAGAATAGAAGATTCCCTTCTGCGTCTTTTACGGTAATGGCTCCGGCATTGATCCAATTTGCGTTAACTCCAACCGCTTCCAAAATACGAACTATAGCGTCTCCATCAACAGTCATTCCGCCGTTCCAGGTATTTCCGCCGTCGTTTGATACGCCCCAGGCTTCCGCCGTCATCCGCCATATTCCCTGCGATTCACTTAATTTGGGCTTATCATGCAAATAAAAAATTTTACTCCCGTCCTCTTGAGTTTCGATAGTGGTAAAAACCCCTGATGATTTGTCAAGCCTTTTCTCAAATTCTTCAAGTGCAAGCTCCCGTTGCGTTTTTTCCTTTTGTACTGACTTTCTGGCATCAACAGCTGTTTGCGTAATCAGGGAATATTGCTTCGAACTGTTTCTAGCTGTGCTCTCGGCATTGCAAGAAATTTGTTCAAATACTCCGGGTTGCAGCACAACATTTGTCAGAAAACTTTTGTATTTGTTTCCTTTTCTGTCTGTTATTAAAACAGCGTCCCCGGCTTCAATAGATATGTCTGTTAAGCACTGCGTTTCAAATGGGCGAAACGACATTCCAACGCATTTTTCGCCGATCATTGCAGCTACAGTCTCACCGGTTCCCTGTGGGATCAGTTTATTTTCGCTGATTTCCAGGACGTATCCTTCATTTCCATGCAAGTATGAACTTGCGGTTTTATCATCGGATGTAGCCTCAATATATTCTGTTACCCTTACGCCAGTTATAACCACATCATCTAAATTTGGGGTAAATTTGCTCGTAGAATTAATTTCAATTCTATTCGCATCAACAATTTCCGTATCGTACCATTTTATAGTCAGTCTGCCATATCTATCGCATCTGGCATACTGACATCCGATCTGGCATACCCATGCTAACACCTGACGAAAAGTTAATGCATCATCATCCGGCCTTGTTACGATTTGATAAGAATCTTGATCGAACGATAATGTATCCAGTGTTACTCCACATACATTACATGCGTCTTGGATTATTTGCCGACGTGTCGCCGGATACTTGAGCTTACTCTCAGAATAATCACGATCAAATTTTCGCATATTATCCTCGCATGTTAGTTCAATAATCGTAGTATCCTGATATGGTGTATCAACCACGGTCATGGTGCAAATTCGGATTTTTTCTATTTCTTTTTCAGTTCCGGACGTTGGTTCCACTTCAAGTCCAACATAACAGATCACTTCTGCATTTGTGAAATCGTAATCCGTATACTTTTCATCAAAGTTATTAATTGACAGATTTACTGTGTTTATATTCGCAGATCCAATTGTAAAAGCGCTATCATCGGATACTGAATCTTCAAATTTCATTCCATTTGACCAAAAATCCGTATTGGTAAGATTGAGAACCGTTCCATCTGTCAATGTGATATCCGCATATTTCAGATAGTTCCTATTGTCGTTATTCTGTTCAGTTTTAAATCTGCTGGAAACATACCTCAAATTCTCACCTCCTACTGTTCAATCAAATCAAACTGCAAACCTTCCATCCGCTGATTTCCTACCCACCAATATTTGAACGGGGCAGACCGGTCACCGACATAAAAAGTTCTTACTTCATGTTTATTTCCAGATAAAAGATCAGGATATTCAACGGAAAAATACTCTGGGTTTACAGCCTGTACGATCTTGCAAGCAGTATCCCAATCCGGTGCATTCCATCCAACAGCCAGTTTCCGTTTCTGGCCAACGCGGTTTTTATGCATGATCGTATCATCAGTACGTCCAGATTCTGATGCTGAAATATCTTGCAGCCCCCAGGTAAAAGAAGATGGGCAAGGCATCGCTGCACCATTGATTTTTATAAAAACGTCTGCCATATGAATAATCACCTCATTTTTGTGCATGAAAAAAGCGCCTATCAAAAGATAGACGCTTTATGATTATTCATTATACGTTTTTAATATAATATGATTCCATATTTTTACATATGGCATTCAAGCAAAAAAGAAAGAACCGGGAATTTCTCCCCGGCTCCCATTCTCATTTGTAAGTCACTTTATACATTGCTCTGCGGTAAGATACTGCTTTGCCATAGCGATTATTATTCGCAAATTGCACCATCTCAACAACGTGCGTTCCAGCTGTTATATAAGAGTCATCCAATGAACCACCGCCGCTAACAGAAGTACCTCTGTTCTGATCCCAAAGTTTTCCATCAATATAGATATATGTCGTTAAGCCACGATCGACATTACTGGCCGAAAAGTTAATATACCCCATCGGGAATTGTTTATATAATTGCATAAGTACTGTTTTACCATTCGTACTTCTCTGAGAATTATACTCAATGAAAAACTCTGCATCTCCACACTCTTTTTGATTTGGTAAAAGCATCTTAAGTTTGCTAGGTGTGTTCTTGACCGTGACTTTGCACTTAAATGTTTTACCAGATGCACTTCTGGCGGAAACATAAGCAGTCCCGGCACTTTTTCCGCTAATCTTACCGGTTGACGAAACTGTTGCAACTTTGGTGTTTGAAGAAGACCATCTGTATTTCTGTTTCGTATTCAGCATTTTAAGCTGTGCCGTTTTCCCTTTATACAGTGAAATATTAGAGCTGCTGATCCTCGGTGCTTCTACTGTCACCAAACACCGATAACTCTTTTTCCCGATTTTAGCAGTAATCGTAGCTGTTCCTCGGGCCTTTGCTGTTACTTTTCCGGCGCTATTCACAATCGCATTTCTTGAGTTACTAGACCATTTTGGTTTCGCTTTTGTTCCGACCATCTTCAGTTGCAATGTCTGCCCTGTACAAATGGTTGCCTTCGTTTTGTTAATTTTAACTGTTGCCGCCGATGCCGGAACCGCCATGGCAAGTGCCATAATCATTGCCAACAAGATCACTGTAAGTTTTTTCCACTTTTTCATTTTCTTTTTCCTCCCTTTAATTGATAATCCAATTATACATCTGATAGAGAGAAACTACAATGAGAATCGCAGTAATTGATTAGGCAAAATCACGCAGAATCCATTTTTTGTGTTTCTGTGGAGGTTTATCGTTCAAAAAAATCGTGCCCGTATTTAAGCCGTTTTATTTGAGTAAGGCTGTGTCAATGATCTGAAAGTTTGCCCGGTGGATGTAAAGGGCTTTCCCGTCAATCATTAACTTTGTCATTTTCGGCAACTTCTTCGGAATTTTCCAGTATACTTCGTCACCAGAATATGCTGTAATAGGTTGTCCTAGCTGAGATTTAATCACAACAACTCTGGATTTTCCGAAATAATTCTTGTACTGATTTACGATCCCGGCAACGTAAGTATTGTCAGAAAGTTTTTCCGTAGATTGACTGTAAATATCAGTCTGCTCAAAATCCACATCCGACTCCAGACCATCTTGCTCAAATATGCAGGTGTCGCCGCAGCTCTGGATTTCATTGCCATCAATATTGATCGTGATCACGGATGACAGCTCATATCCGCTGATCACAGTTCCATCACTGTTGTAAGAAGTTGTCTTAACCGGATTGCCCTGAACATTGATCTTGTCGCCGACCGTGGTCATGACCTTTTGACCGTAGTTATCATAGGTGCGGATTGTATATCCATTTCCAACCAGATCGCCTTTGATGTCATTAATAGCATCGTCCATCAGAGCGCATCCGGCAGCCCCTCCGGCAAAGCACAGGCACAGGATTGCCAGTAACATGATTTTTAATTTTTTCTTCATCTTTTTTCCTCCTTGTCGTCAAAATGATGGTATCCCCATTTAGGGATTAAAATAAATGCCAGCAATGGCCACGCTGAACCTGTCACTTTACAGGCCGTGGCAATAGCCGCTGAACAAGCGATCACTGATACTGCGTTCAGAATCATAACATATTCCATTTTCTTTCCCTGCTTTCTCGATAATTGATTGAATAAAATCGGCTAGAATCCATTTTTATGTGCAATGCGAGGAAATTATCGCATGTAACGTTTCCAGCGGTTTTTCAACCGTTTTATTCAACGTAAATCATTCCTTTGTATTTTTCAAATCGGTACTTCTGGGAAATGTCTGGATATTTTTCTTTATCCACTAGGCTGTAAAACATCTTTTGCGGTCTGACATACAGTTTCCGGTCGCCGTACAAGGCCTGGTAAATCATCAGCACTTCTCCGGTTTCCGTATGTTTCGCTTCACCGATGATAACGTACAGGTAATCGTTGCCTTGCGGATCATGGATGGTTTCTCGTTTAAAATGTTTAACAATATCTCCCGGCATGAACAATGGTCTGTCTACTGGCATGATGTTTCCTTCCCCCTTTTCTACTTCGTATGATTGATTTATCAATCGAATAGTATCTTTAGATACTATTATATTATTTATATCTTTCTCTTTACCTATATCTAAACCTATACCTGAGTGCGTCTTTGTTGCGTCTACGTTGCGTCTACAAAATATGATTGTTAGCATTCAAATTTGCGCATCTCCTTTTCTGATTCATATTCTTCATATTTTTCTTGACATATTCCTGTACCACAAGCAAACATAGCTTCTATTATTCGAACTTTCGAATTTCTTTCTTTCCCCATAGAAAGAACAAAAGACATGTTGAGATAAGTTTCTTTAGTTGCCAAACCCCAATACGCATTCCAAGCATATCTGTTCAATAATTTTAAGCATTGTTCGATGGTTAATTCGGGATGAGGTTCGTTAAATGTGTTGTAATATTCTTTATAAAATTCCTTAATGAGTTCAATAAAGTTTTTAGCGTATGGTTTTAAATCAATTCTATTCTGAAGTGAATACCTGTCCGAGAAAAAATATCCTTTATGATTCGTATTTAAACCATATTCAAGATTTTCAATCGTTTTCTTACAATCAATGTCGCCTATAGGTATATAACAATTTTGCATAATTCTGTCTTGTACTTTTTTTATGTTAATATCAAATTTTCTATTTTCGAACATTTTGATATATCTTTTCGTTTTTTTCTCTTCTTCAAAAGCATCATCAGAAACCAAATAAGTATCGACATAATATTTTAATAACTTCAAATCAAATTTTATATTCTTAGAGTTAAGAACTTTCTTTATGTAATTAAAATAATAAATTTGCGAACTATTTCCTTTTTCACAATTTATGCAAACTCCAGGAATCTTTTTAAAAGCTTTTTCGATTTCTTCATATGTGAACTCTTTACAATATGTTTTTACAGAATTTTCCATTGCAGTCATTATTTTTTCTACTCCAAAACGTTTTAACCATACATTAATATTATTTCTTCCATGTTCGTTCACACTAGAACCAGTTAATTGTTCAAAATAATCTGAAAGCATATTAATTGCCTGAGCGTTGTAATTCAACAATTCTTTCTTCCATTCAGCAATCATTTCAAGCTGCTCTCTTTTCTCAGCTAGTTCTTTTAAAGATTGTTGCTGCAATGATATAACTTTTTTATCAGAAAGTTTATTTTTACCTTTTCCTCTATTGCAGTCCCGGCATGATGTAATTAAATTCACAATATCATTGGCGCCACCTTCTGCCACGGGATCAATATGATCAACTTCTAATATCACATCTGGAGCCATGCGTCCACAATACTGACATGTAAATTGATCTCTTTTAAATACTTCAAATCTAATTTTCTTACTAATAGGAATTCTTTTCATAGAAAAATACCTGCCTTTCGTATAAAAGATGCCTTGAATGTATGTAAATCAACAGGCAGGCGGCAAGGCATTTCCGCTTTTCGATGATCGGTCTAGCCTGTTGGTTTTACCAGTTTGGAAACAAAAAAAGAGCAGACTCCAAGACGGTATCACGGGAAACGGGTCACTGTTTCAACCCAAGTAAATATCATCTTAAAAGTCTGCTCAATATTTTGTTTTTGCACAATATAACAAGATATAGGTGTTACTTGTTACTCATTCATTATACCGCAATCCGGCAGAAATGGCAATGGTTTTTACCACGCTGGGCTAGGGTTTTTCCGCCGGTTGTTATCGTTCTGGGCTTTTGTGATAGCTTTCGCAAAAGCACGTCCGTCCAGATTGATCGTGTTGGAAATGTACTGCGGAGATGAGCTTCCACCGGCATTCATGTTCATCATTGCCATTGCAACGCCCTGTGTTACCGCTTGTGTCATTTCTTCCTTGCTCAGGCCAACGCTTCCTTCCGGCATGTTTCCGGTAATGCTGTCAGCAATGCTCTTCATGGCCTGTTTATTGGTCAACGGAAGGACTGCTTCCTTTCCTGCTTCACCGACACCGATCACGGATGCTGCATTGAAAAGACCGCCTTTGGCATACCAGTCAACTCTCGAATTGTACCGCCACTTGTGGGTCCGTCCCTCTTGCCAATCAGTGTAATCCATGGAAATATGTGGAGTTCTGATGTTGATTGACTCCATGCCGTTTCGGAGATTCTGCATAGCATTCTGGCCAACACTGTACATATCACTGAAATTTCTTTTAATCGTATCAACTACAGTATTAATTCCACTTCCAATACTTGTGTTCATAGTTCCGCGGATGTAGGAAGAAATATCTCTTCCAAGATCTTGCCATTTACTTAAGGCAATCCTGTACTGGCTTCCAAAATGACTGCGGACAGTAGTATCCATTTTGCCAAGCTCGGTACTTGCATCAATCTTCATCTGACGGACATTTTTGGTTACTTCACGGGAAGAATTTCCCCAGTGAGTTGTCGTGCTGGTGTCAACACCTTTCATATAGCCATCTGCTTGCTTCTGGATTTCAGCGAGATCGCTTGTAGTAGTGCTTACCATTTTATTTGTTGCATTTTTTGTATCAACACTTGCTGTCATCATAGTTGAGGAAATTTTTTGTTGCGCACCAACAATATTATTTTTAACCGCAGTAGTAACAGCTCCGGTAGCGTTTGGAAAATCTTTCGATAATTTTTTATTCAAATCATCGAGAGGTACTCCTGCATTTTGTAATGCATTGTATACTATTTTTAACGCTTCGTTTGCACTTTGCGCGCTTCCTCCGGTGTTCTGTAACTGATCTCTTACGCCAATATATGTACCACTAAATTCATCACCTTTTAAGCTTAAAAGGTACAAAGTGTCAGAAAGCGTGCTAATAGCTTCTTTTGCACTAAGAGAAGACATATCAATCTGGCCCGTACTTTCAGAAAAGCCGTTTCCTAATGCCTGAATCTTATCTGTCATACTATCGATAAACTCAGCAGAAACGCCTGCCTGTGCCCCATATTGCTCAAGGGCGCTTTTGGCCTGATCTGTTGAAACTCCATATTCCTTAAGTTTCTCAATCATATCAGAGTACATCTCATCATGAGATTTACCGAGTTCTTCATCTTTCTCAATCATTTTCCACAGGGCTTCTGATTGATCATTTGTGATTGTGGTTAATTCATTCAGTTTTGCAGCATAGTCATGCAGATAACCGCCGTACTGAGTAGTCATTCCGTTTCCGCCTTGCATTGTTTCGAATAGTCCCGCAAGTTTTTTTGTAAGCAGGACCGCTCCGGCTGCGGCAATAGCTATTCCACCGCCGGTCCCTACAAGAGCTGCAAGTGATGATCCAAACGCAGGAATCGTTGTGGAAGCTGCAGAAGTCAGTGCTGGTCCCAGCATTCCCCGAACAGCAGTAGACAGTATGCCAAGTACACTATCCCCTGTGAAAAATTTTACGATTCCATCGACAAATGGCATTAATTTCATACCAATGGCAAATGTTGCTATAGCCTGAATAAAGGTTCCTGCCGATGTGGTACCAAGACCATTCCAAATTCCGCCCAGAACCTCGCTGATAACTGTTGTGATTTGTGACAAGTGTTTCGACCAGTCTATTTCGCTAAGGAAAACACCTATATTATGTCCAAAAGCTTCCCAATCTACACCGTTCGCAATGTCGACAAGGGATGTCAAAAGGTTATCTATAAATTCCTCAAGCTTCTGACCGTTTTCTTTCCACTTAAATTGCTGCATGAATGTGGTGATGCCGCCAGTAATGTTATCGACAAGATCATCCCATTTGAAATTTACAGTAAATGATTTAAGAGAATCAAACGCACCGTTTAAACCAGTAGCTAATACGTGTGCTATGTTTGTGAAGTTAATTTTTTCGAAAACTCCATTTAATAAATCAGCAAATGCTTTTCCGATATCTGCATAGGGCAGATGATTTACCAAGCCAGCGAACATGTCCCAGGCTTTCATAAATGAATTTCCAATAAGGTTTCCAAGATTAGTCCAATTTACTTCTTTTACAAGTCCTGTAATTCCGGTTCCAAATTTGGCTCCTAAGTTATACCAATCAATTCCATCAAGGAGCTGGTTCATAGTGTTAACGATGGTGTTAAGACCAGCCCCCAAAGTGCGTCCCATCAGGTTCCAGTCAATATTATCAACAAGACTGTTAAATGTTTCTGTAAAAGCGTCTGTGAAAGCCGTGATTTTAGGGCCAACATTTTTCCAACTTATAACATCATAAATCTTCCGGATTCCGATATTAAGCATATCTGCAATGGTCTTTCCAAGTCCTTTCCAGTCATGGTTAAGAAAAGCTTTGCGGATTTTTTCAGCCCATTTATTGATAGGGGTTTCTTCTTTGTTCAGCGCATCATCAATCTGATCCGTGATGCCACCAAGCCCAAGGTCAGGTGTTGCACCGGTACTGGTTTTCTTTGTTCCGGTACTCGGCGTTGATCCAGAACTACTCGAATTATCAGTAAGCTGATTTAATTCATCAAAAGGAAGTACTGAAAGGGCTTTCTTTAATGCTTTTGCTGATGAAGTGGCGTTATCAAGTCCGGATGCTGCGTCATCTCCGGCATTTTCCATATTGCTAAGATCTGTTGCTGCGTTATCAAGTCCGGCAAGATCATTCACAACTCCGCTGGTAGATCCTTTGATTTTTTTACCCATTAAAACATACATAAAGTTTCTGAATGTTTCTGCTGCCTGCATAAGTTTGGACATCAGGGCATTAAGAGCTTTGATTCCCGGAAGAACCGCTGCGATTAAGCCCTGCCCTATGACGGATGCAAGGGACTGGATGTTCAAAGTAAGGAGACGTACTTGATTGGCCCAAGATCCGGCGGTCCTGGCGAAGTCCCCCTGCTGCGCACTTGTAACTGACATGATGTAGTTATAGCGCAGCATCGTTTTTTGAGCCTGCGTCATGGAATTATAGGCTGTCGTAATTCCTTGTGACAACGCATACTCCTGTAAATTTGCGATCGAAAGATTTATTCCGAGCTGTTTTAAAGGCTCGATTTCTCCTGAAATGCCCGCCCTTATTTTGTAGAAGGCGGTATCAGTATCAATGTTGTAAAAAGATGCCAAATCTCCGGCTAATCCTGCAAGAGTTGTTGACATCTTCGCAGCGGATTCCTGTGCTACACCAGAAGCATTCAGCATTGCCATCATGGTTCCGGAGTAATTCTTTGCTGCCAGTTCCGACAATCCGAACTGTTTTGTCGCTGTAGACGCAAACTTGTATGCCTGATCTGCCATACTTCCAAAGGCAACATCTATAACGTTCTCAACCTCAGCGATATCGGAACCGATCTCAAGGATTCCTTTTCCACCCATGGCTTCGCTGAATTTGCTCATCACGGCCGAAGCCGCTTTGAAGCCAAGAACAGTTTTAAGCAAAGAGCCGATATTGAATGATGTACTTTTTAATTCTTTTCCCTTATTTACCAGCCCTGAAATAGATGATGTTAAAGTACCAAATCCCGATTTTGCCATATTAGCAAGCGAGCTCATGGCACTTGATAAACTAGAACTTATCATAGAAAGCCCTTCAAGGGATCTGGATACAGAATTCATTGATGCACTAGCCTTACCACCAGCCGCCGCTAACTGTCCCAGTGCAACTATAACGCGCACAGTGCTCTGACTGATTTGTGGTGCGTTTTTCATAGCTGCAAAAAACTTCTTTAATTCTACTGCAAGATTTGCTAACTGCGATGCCGTCTGGCCTGTTTTATTTCCTGCTGATGCCAATTTTGCAAGGGCTTGTATCAACGAATTAATGGAATCAGAGACTTCGCCTGCGTATGAAATATTTCTTATGACTCCGTTTAATTTTATTCCAAGTAATTCTAATCCTTTAGCCGCTTGATTCGATTTATCTCCTGCGGCCACTAATTTTGCAAGAGATGAAACCAATCTGTTTATGCCTGATGAAATATCTGGAAGCGTTGAAAAAGCCTGAAGACTTCTGGATATGGAAATTAATTTGTCTGTATCAAAGTTTTTAATGTCTGATTGTGATAAACGTCTTAATGCATTTGCCGCATTTATCAGACCATTTTCTTTGAAATTCAAATTACCCAGCAACGACATGCTTCTTGATATTTCTTTAATAGCATTTATGGATGGTTGAATTTTTGCAGTATCAATTGTTTGAAACTTATTTATAACATTAATCACAGAATTGATGTTTTTAGCATCTATTTTAGGTATAGAAACACTAGAAACATTTTTCAAAGCGCCCAATCCTACAGCTAATTCTTGAAAGCTTTTTGCACTTGTTTCCAATTCCGAAAAATTAACTTTCGATAAACTACGAAGTTGTCCGGTTAATCCAGACAAATTAGGCACACTAACATTTGTCCTGCTTAATGTCTGTAAAGTCGCTGATACTCTTCCGATTTCACGAGCATAGTTTCTAAGCCCGCCGGTATTGACGTTCCCCAGTGCTGTGTCAACATCCTTTAACTTTTTAGCCAGATTTCCCAATGCTTTTGTAGCGTTCCTGGTACTACTATTTATTTGTATATCAAGGGTATCAATGGTATTATCAGCCATAAAAATACCTCCTTTTAATCAAAAAAAAATAAGGGCAGACAAGACTTTTTATTCATCTTGTCTGCCATCTTCACTTCCTATCTCAGCGATATTCGCATTTGCCTTTTTTATCAGAAGTTCGTAGTAACGTTCTTCCTGCTTCAATTCAGCTTCAGACCGTTTCGGAACATCTGTTTTTTCTTCAAGCTGTGGTTTCTTTGTTTTTTCTGTGATTGGTTTATCTGGATATTTTGCTTTGCCAGAAAGTGCACTTGATACCGCAGATTTCACATATAAGCCGGAAAGCCATGACTGATATTCAATCAGTTTTACCTGAGTTTCTATTTCATCACGTTTACCTTTCTCGTACTCACGTATCCTTACTTGAAGGTCACGTATGGTACTTCTGAGAAATTCTTTCCGGCTCATTCCGATGCGAACTGCCGCCGGATATAACTCTGTCCAGATTATTTCGCTGTAGCTTTTTTCTGGTGATCTGTCGGTTTCTTCGGAGTTTTCTTCGGTTTGGCTGCTACGTTCAGATCGCCCATGAACGTCTCCAGACCGGTCAGTTTGAAAAAACCGTCTTCCTCCATCTGGTCAAGACACATGGTAAAGATACCGTAAAAGTTACCCTGCTCATCGTCCTTATGTTCCTGAATAAATTGTGCTGCAAGTTTCTTCGCAGTTGCAAGAGTCGGAACAGAACCGTCTGCATCCGGGTTGTCACCATGATACTGAAGAAGTCCTGCATAAAACACGGTTAATGCTGTGTTCGGAATATTTGCCATGCCGGAAATCATTTCTTCCGGCGTTTTGTCCACACCACCGCTTGTTGCCAGAAGTGTGTTCATTACACTTTTGACACAATCATCATACAAAGATGCTTCAATGCCGTATTCGAGCTTATACTCTTTGCTACCAATCTTTAAAAGTTTATACATAATATCTTTTCCTCCCAGTTTTAGATATATTTGTTATTCGCCTTCAGTTGGCTTGATTGCTGTGTCTGGGCCGACATACTCATTGATAGCCAGGGACATGTCAACAGTAAGAAGACCGTTCTGGTCTCTTGCCGGTTTTGGAATGATAGTCGGCGGCTCGATTTTGGTGAAAAATGCTTTCTGAAGCGCCGGGTAATATTCCTCATACCACATAAACAGACCACTCGCGTGAGCTGTTTTGTAAGCGGAGATAAGGTCTTCCCACTCTTTGATTGTTTCGTCTGTAACGTTTACAGTTACATTGAATGTACCACCGGTTGAACCACGACCTGCGATAGTTCTCTCAATTTCGTCTTCGAGAGCGGATGCATCGATAGTCTCAACGTCAATAGTGATTTCATCAGAAGCGTTTATTCTGTGAAGCTGTTTAAATTTTGCTGGTTTTGTTCCCGCCACCGTCTCTACTGCATAACCGGTAAGAGCACCAACGGTACTGATTCCTGCGATATTTCCTGCCATATTGGCTCCTTTCCGCCTTTCGGCTATAAATTACTGCATAAAAAAAGAGCCATTACGGCTCTGGCACGTAACCCTGTGCCCGGGAGATAAAAGGATCACCGCCCTTCTACTCTTCTTTGCTTACTTGTTTAATGACCTGATTTACATAAGTGCTCAGTCCTGCGACAAGAATACCTTGTGTGATTGCGGTAAAGATTGCCATTGCAACTTCCTGACCGCCTGTGACTGTAGATGTAGCGAAAACATAGATTCCACAAATAACCACACCCAGAAGCCCAAGGATTCCAGGAATGTATTTGTCAGCTACGGTTTCAGCCTGTTTGAGAAATGCTCCTACAAAATACAGGACTACAGCTACAACCAGGAGTTCCGGTTTCACATAGTTCATAATCTGATCCATTCTATCTCACCCCTTTCATTCGCCAAGCAGCTGCCCGGTGTAAATTCTTGTGTATCGGCTAACAAGCCGCTTGATACTATCATCAGCATTGCCCATGAGTTCGGGGCCGTAGGTTCTACGAAATCCCATGTCAATCATGGACTGATGACTTTTTTCGTCAATCTGATATACTTTTGCAAGTGGAGCTGTACCCGTGGCAAAGCACTCGATCTGGATAGTTGGAACCGTGGCGCATTCATCGCCTTCAAGGTCTCCTTCTGTCAGAACGTTTCCCAACATATAAAGTCTTGCATAGGCTTTCTTTCCAGATGCAAGAGTTTGGCTTCTGTCCATGGAAAAATTCCCTTTACCAACTACAGGTTCGATCGCTTTATTCCAGCGTTCGTATATCTCGGATATTGGGTTTTTTAATATTTTCGGCATTTAATCACCCTGCCTGTTCAATTATCTTTTATGATTTATTTTTTGGGCATGAAAAAAGCACCTACCTTTCCAGTAGATGCTTCGCATCTTAATTGTACAAAAAACAAGCCATATGATTCCATATTTTTGCATAGGCAAATCGTATAATATACTGGACTATTTTTATCCGTTATAAGGTAAAAAATAGAAGCCCAGATCACTCCGGGCTTTATTCTATCTTCCAAACACTTCTTTTGCGATATGTCGTATCTGCATAATAATAGCTTCTTCCGCGTGGTACATCGGCATGTACGCCCTGTTACCATAAGAATGATGCTTTCGTCCACTTTCATCCACATACCACCATCCGTTTGGGTCGTAGGCGTGTTTTTGATCTGGGTAAGTACCGACACCATAATCAGCACCGGACGGTAAAGGATAGCTGTCCGTTCCATAAGAAATACCGGCGCTAAACTCGATAAAAAGAACCTTGTCCCCAGAAAGCCGGACTGCTGCACCAACAATATCGCCATGTCCGTTATTGATAACTTCCGTATAGTAAGAACCTTTTTCTTCGGTCGGAACAGATTCCATCGTGGTCTGGATAACCTGTATTCCCTCTTGAGCCAGTTTGTCAATGAAAATCTGGTTCTTCCTTTGAATATCTTTCTGATATGCTTCTAACTGCTGAATTGCAGACCGCAAAGAATTATGGTTCAAACTACACTGAATCGTTTTCCTACTCATTGTTACCACCAATTTTCGCTATACCATATCGGGCGACCTGTCCTTTTTGAGTGTCAAGGATTCTTTTAAGCCTGTAGTCTGGCAAAACGGTCGGACTGTTATCATCGTCAAGAATCAAAGCTCCGTCTATATTGATTCCCGGCACAGCGTCAACCCACAGAACATCGCCTTCTTTTGGCTGAAATGTTCGGTCAAAAACCGTGATATATCGATCGTAATCAGGAACGATTCCGGCAGACAGTTCTTCTGGCGTACCGGCTGTTGCTGATACTGAAATATTCTTCTTTTGTGGATTTGAATAGACAAGAATCTTGTCAATTCCATTACTTTTTTCTGTTACTGTTGAAATCCATACGGACTGTTTTTGTCGTGTTCTACCTCTCGTATAAATCACCTCCGACATTGTATTAGATTGCATATTTAATGTGTGATGTTTTTGCATCCTCATCTGATACCTTTGCATATATTGTAGTGGTATTGATGTTAACGTGACCAAGTATTTTCTGGACTTCTGTGATCGGTGTCCCTCTTTGAAGTAGCATAGTGGCAAGTGTGTGACGGAACAAATGTGGTGTTAAAGGTCTGTCCAATCCTGATTTTCTTCCGATTTCACGGACAATTTTTTCAATGGCTTCTTTCTTCAATGCCTGATGCGGTTTGCGGTCACTCACAAATATGTATTCAGACTCATCATCTCTGGAATCAAGATACTGTTTCAAAAGAAGTTTGCTACGGGCGTTCAAATATACTTTCCTATGTTTATTCCCTTTTCCTAGTACCATAACTTCTCCTTTGTAAAAATCCACATCCGACTTCTTTACTATACACGCTTCGGTTACTCTCGCACCAGTACTGTACAAAAACTCTATCATAGCTTTTTCTCTTACAGTCTGGCAAGTCAATCGTATTCTTTCCAGTTCCATCTCTGATAATGGTTTCTTCTGAATTCGTTCATACTTGATGTTCTTGATCGAGCGACAAAGATTTTTGTTGACATATCCCTCATTTGCTGCCCACTCAAAGAATACGTGAATTGCAGTTCTACGGCTGTCCAGTGTACGGTTACTGATGTTTCGGCTTTCTTGTGTCGTGTACAAATATACACGAATGTCATTTGCGGTAATATCTTTCGCGTCTTTGTTTACAGTAAAGAAAAAATCATCAAGATACAGGTTGTACAGTTCAAGTGTCTTTTTACTCAAACCTTCGATTTTTCTGCTCACAATGTATGCTTTGTAAAAATCTGGTAAATAACCAGTATACTTTATAACCGCGGTTTCCCTTATTTTTATATCAAAATCATTCACATACAACGCCAGCTTGTTTCTGATCGTGCGTAAATATTCATCTGGTACTTCTCCGTTCAGCTCTGCCATGAATCCGTCAATAAACTGTTCTCTCATAAAAAATACCCTCCTTTTGGGTTCACAAAGGGAAGGTACCGTGTTATAATATACCTGTACCCTCTGTGGTGCTTGGAGTTGGACTTTTTGTTTGGTAGACGGGAGTCCAGCTCCTCTTTTTTGTGTTACGCATATTATAACACGCCCTATGCGAAATGGGTATCTTTTATTCAATTTTCACTTAAAAATAATTAACAAAATCTTCCTTTAACGAACCAGTTTCCTCTTTCAGCGAAGCAATGTCTGTTTTATTCTGCTCGATCTGCTGTGCCTGTTCTGGGGTGGCTCCGGGCTTGACCGGATTCTTTTCAAGGTACTCATTTACCATGTTTTGTATTGTGGTATCTGCTCCTTCTTTTGTGAGGTACAGTGACATGTCAACTGGAGCTCCCATAGTATCCCATACTACCCCATTCCACGCCACGTTCATTCCTGCTTCGCCGTAAATGGATTTAGACTCGATATTGTACATATCTCCGATATCTGGATTTAACGGAAGCAAATCAGCGGTTGCAACTGTACCTCTGTACCTTACAGGACTGTTTAACTTTGCTTCCATATCGGAAATCTGGCGTTTTAATATTGCATATACTTTCTTTGCTGTTAATGCCATGCGTTTCTCCTTTACAGTTTATACCATGTATCGGTAGGTTTGTGATATTCGTATAATTCAGAAGTATCAAGGCACAACGCCGAAGAACCACTCTGTACATAATGTGGGAGCTTTGATACGTCCTTCGACAGGCCTTCGTAATCACGAACCATGCCTTTTGCCCCTGTACATACCCAACTGCCTAAATCTGGCAATTCATCACCGGGATTGTACTTGATTCCATCAAAAATAACTGTGTTTTCTGCTTTTGCCATTTATGCAATCATCCTTTCTGCCCCAACAGGAGCTACATATGTGAACCGGTTTCCTAAAACATCTTTTGCAACGCCAATTACAAAGCATCCGTAATCGGCAAGCATATTGCACACAAATTCCTCTGCATCCACCCAGTATTGCTTCTTGACCATGTGGTGAAGTCCTGGCAATAAACCATAACTGAACATCACGCAATGCCCTAATTCATGGATAAACACACGGTTCAGAAGTTCCCCGTACAGATTATTTGCAATCGAAATCGTCATTGTAGAATAATCCGATACCGCAAGTGTTTTCTTCCCTGTACGGTCAATCAGAACATTATCATGGGGAGAAACAAAGCGAACTCGCCATAAGTCCCCGTTCATATAGAATTGTCTTAGCATGGTTTCTCACCATCCTTTTTGGCTTATGCTGTATAATCTTCGATAACGGTCTCAATGCCATATTCGATAGCGCAAGTATTCTCAATCTTGCATCCTCTGGCTTCGTCCCATCCTTTAGCAAAATACGCCACGTCAGCTTCTGCCAGAAGTTTAATGGATTCACCAATATACCAGAGTGGCTTTGCGTCAACTGGTGCTTGCTGGAAGAAAGAATCAATTACTTCTACAGGCTCACCAACCTGCTTCTCTGCGCTCTTAATCGCTTTTTCTCTTACTGCAAGAATTTCTTCGTCTGTCTTGCCCCTCATGGGCTGACTAATAAATAATTTCTTCATAATAATTCTCCTTTCAACAAAACTGCCCCTGCTACATTCCTGTAACAAGGGCCTTGTTTTTAATTCATCTGTTGAAGAAGCTTAGTCAAATCAGTTTTCATCTGTTGTCTAAGGGTTGCGTCTGCATCCGACCACATTTCAGACATGGTACGGATAACATCCTGCGTGTACTCCTTCATTGAACTGTCCATCTTCTGTTTTGAATCTGCATCTTTGGAATCATGGTAATGCCTGCGATTTTCGCTGTATCTGTCGTAGGTTTCGCCGTATCTGGACTGCTTATGGTTCATTCCGTCCATCCTCATATCACTACGGTCTGGATGATAACCCATGCGGTACATATTGCGTTCAAACTCTGGATTGTTCAGATACTCGCCCATCCAGTCATCATCTTCCATGTACAGGTACGGCTTATATCCCATACGACTTCCTTTACCCTTTGGGGCAAATCTGCCATTGGAATAACGATATCTGTCATATCCCATGCGTCCAAGATACTTCTCTTCCTGTTCGCATTCGTCCATAGCTTCTACGATTCTGTAATCTTTATCTGCACAAATTGCACACTTTACAGCTTCCATGCAGTCCTTCAGATCGTCCCAGTCTTGAGCGCTGAGATTATCGAAGCCATGTGTCTTGGCTTTTTCCATAGCCCATTTTCCCATTTCCATTGCAACTTTATGCATTACAGTGCCCCCTTTCTAACAGCCTGTGTAACAGGTGTATCTGCTGTTGGGGCTGTACCATTAATTGCTGTCAAATTGTTACTCGGACTACAAGCCGGATTCCCTAACATCTTGAATACTCCGCCAGTTGCACTTGTAGCTACTCTGGTTGCGTACTTCGTTCTGGTTCTTACGCCGCAAGCCGTAACCTGTGCACAGCAACGATTCTGTAATGGATACAGGGTTGTTCCCGTTCCTATTTGAATCATCACCGGAGCGTTAATCGTAGTGGTTTCTGGTATACTCTGTGCAATCACAATGCAATATTTTTCACCATTGTTATAACTACCTGCTGGAAGTGTAATCACAAGATTACCACCAGTAAATGCAACAGCTTGGCTTATCACAAGACGATTGCAGAGTTTACAAACGTTTTTACAACTCATACTTCTACCTCTCAATCAAATAAGAGGTGAGCCGCAACCCACCTCTTAGAATTAGTCAACCTCTAAGGGTGAGTTACTTAGCAGCAACCGTTGTTGTATCCGTTGCATCCACCGTAGTAGGTGTTTGGATTCGGCACAACATATGCCGGGATGGCTGCCGGATTAATTGCATTGATTAACTGCTGTGTCTGAGATGCCATTGCAGTTGTAAGAAGTGCGCTCTGGCGATCCTGAGATGCAGCACGTTTCAGATCAGAGTTCTCTGCCTGTAATGTTGCAAGCTTATCATTCGTCAAGAAATCAAGAATTGCTCTGGTGTTGCTGTTCTGATTGTCCAGAAGGTCTCTGGTGTTGTTGTTCATTGTGTTCTGAAGAGCACAAGTGTTGGTTGCCAGGTTGTAGTTGACGCCCTGGATAGCTTCTCTTGTTTCACAGCAACAATTTGCTAACTGAGACTGTAATGCATTGGTATTCTGCATACCGGCTACAGTATCAGCATTGATTGCCTGCTGAACGCCATTGAAGCCCTGAAGCATTCCAACGTTCATGCCGTTGAAACCGCTCTGCATGGTATTGTTGAGTGCATATGTGCTGTCACAGATACCCTGCTGAATACCTCTGATACCGTTTTGGATATCGTTAAGAGCGAATCCCTCGTTGATATCGGCACGTGTAGCCCATCCTTGGAAACCTGCACCATTAGCACCATTTCCACCATTACCGCCGAAGCCACCGCCCCAGCCGCCGAAACCTCCCCATCCGAAGATTGCGAAGATCAGTACGAGCCAAATAAGTGAAAAACCATCGCCGCCCCACATATCATTGGCACGGTTATTAGAGCCTGTAGCAGCTGCAATGTCGCTAAGACTGTAATTAGAACCATTCATCATGTTTTTAGTCTCCTTATAAATTATTTACAATAGGAGACATCCGCGGCTGTCATCCCAAATTGTAGCGATTTTAAATCACCCAATCATGGGGAAGTGTTATAATCCAAGGAATTTCTGGATAATTCCATCTGGTGATAAGTGCTTTTCGTTAAATACATTTTGCTGTATTTGATGCAACTGATCTGTATCACCTTTTTTATACAAATCCAAAGCATTTTTTAATGTTGGATTATTTCCTGCAAATTTACTCATATCGTTCATCATGTTATCAACACTTCCGAATCTCTGAGAAATCATTTTTTCAACTTGCTTTTGCATCATGGCGTTTGGGTTGAAGCTCATCTCTGTTTCCCTCCATTCTGTTTGGGTTCCGGTGTTCCCGGCATCTGCGTTGGGAACATGCTCTTTATTTCAGAAATCTCAGAACAAACATCGTTCCGCAGCTGATTAAACATAGCTTCTATGTCAATCGGTTTTTCTTCGGGCTTTGGTTGCTGCTGTTCGTCTGGATCAATAATCCGGTAAACAAAAATTCTGCTTTTTCCGTCTGCCTGTAGTTGCTTTTTATATATTTCTGTACCATCTGTTTTTGGATAATAGACAGGATTCCCGGTCATATCCACATCCTTTGCTTTTACAGTGTCAATACCATCAACCATCTGTCCCGGAAGCATGGCAACCTGTGGCATCTGTTGTACCGGTTGTTGTATTTGTGTCTGTCCATAAGGCATTGCCTGTTGGTAGTTGTTCTGCAACTGTGCCAATCTATCTTGATACGGTTGTACCGGTGTTTGTGGATATGGGTTCAATGGTTGTGGATAATATGGATAAAATGCCATAGTGTGTTCCTCCCATCTCTGTAAGCTTTTCTCTATACTTATATTATAGGGGAGAAACTTAAGTATTTAAACGACACTATTTCGCCATGTTTTCGCCATGATACAAAGAAAAGCCCCGATAGTACATCGGGGCAACTTTAACAATCTTCTTTTTTACTTTTCGGTTTATGCGGTCTATGGTTCTTGGACTATACCCCATAATCTCTGCTGTTTCAAACAACGTTTTTTCCTCATAAACTCTCAACCGGAAAAATTCTTTTTCTCGGGAATCAAACCCGGATTCGCTTAGATAAAACTTTCTTTCATCTTCTGAAAAATCTGTATAATTCATAATCCCACCGCCTCCCTTACAAGTGGAATTGCTTGTTATGCCGGAAAGATACCGCTTAGTGCAAATCCTACGATAGCCCCGATCACGGCTGTGATAACGCAAACAACAATCGTATCATAGCGTTTTGCCGGGGCTTCCATGAGGGATTTTAAATTATCATTCATTTCATCCACTGTATCTTTTATGTGCCCGAGATCATTGTTGTAAAGAACGATTTTGGTCTCAAGCGCATTGATACGTTCAAAAAAAATTCCGTCACGTTTAGAGTGCTTCTCTTTCATTTCGCGAACAACTTTTTCCAATTCTTCTAAGCGGTGTTCGTTAAAGCAATTCTGTTCACATCCCATCGCTACTCTCCTTCACTCTCATTACATTTTTTTGTACTTCTTCCCACCTCATAATGAAGTACCCCAGCAACGCCTGGGAGGAAATGCGTCACGTTCTCAACCTGCTTTTTCTGTCAGATTCCTCTGGCAAAGGGAAAAACGCCGTGATTGACAAATATCTCTGTCTCAGAGTTCCATCCTGCATTTACAGAATTTTCCGAATGAGATGTTTCAAACTCAACTCCCTGTTTCACAAGAAAATAAAGAGCCAAATCGAAAATACAATCATAGCATTTGTCCATATCTTTATTGATGTTTTCTTCCGTATAACTCTCAGGATAATTGCGTTTTTTCTGGAATGACCGAATAGCTCTTTTGACCGCTAAAGGAATCATCCTTGCGGTCAGTTCATCACCTTCCAGATATGTTGTCAGATCGCTTGTAAGCTGTTCGTCCATACCGTTTCACCTACCCTTGCTGTGATATAATTTCTGATATGATACCAGCCTTGTTTGTGGAAGTCAGGGCATAACCATTGTCACTTGCAAACTGTCTCAGTTGAGCCACAGTCATACTGGACAGCTCGTTTTCTGTATACTTGTGTGTAACACTTGCTACAGGCGGTGACTGGCTGTTTTCATCAAGGCTATGCCCGCTTATTCCCCCTTTGTACCGATAACGATACCGCCATTGGCTTTCGGCGCTACCGGAATAAACATACCGGATGCTTTTGTCCAAACAGCAACGGGATCCTGTGTAGCCCACATGGAAAGAGTAACAAAAGAGCGATTCTCTTCCTGGATGAACTGTCTGTATTCATTCTCTTCCGGTGTTGGTCCCCAAAGTCCAGTACCGAAGGAACCGCCTGCATCAGCTTCGTAGAGAGTGAACACATCCTCTTTGAAGTATCTTCCAGTCATCAGAGTTCCGTCTGCTTTTCTGTAACGGAATTTCTCATCACAGCGACCAACAGTGATTCCGTACTCCTGCATGAGCAGATTTGCAAGCTCCTGTCTGGTAAGGAGACGTTTATTCGCAGCTCCCAGAACAGCTGTCTGCATAGCTGTGTTGTTTCTCATGTAGTTGATCATCTTCAGAGATGTGACTGCATTTGTTACTACGTATCCAGAATCCTCGGCTACAGTTACCATTTTCTGAATATCGCCCATGATATCTGCGTCTGCTGCGGACCAGTCGGTAAGATCAACCTTTGCATTACTTGGCACGCCATAATCGATATTCATTTTCACATTGTTTTCATCAATTTTTACCATACCGGTTGAAAGGAATTGGCCTTTCATGATGTTTGCCCTTCCAACAACACCTTCAAACAGGTTTGTCGCATCGTCAAAAACAAAGTTTGTAAGAGTTTCGTCGTCCGGAACACCATTTTCGATAGCTTCCTGGAGGCGCTCGGACTGATTGATTTTCCTCTTGATAAAGAGTTTCTCAGTCAGAACTTTCTCAAATCCCGGTCTGGAACCGATTTCTGCCTCAGTATCAAGAGCATGAACAAATGCTACCTCTGGCAGTCGCTGTCCAGCCATAAGTCTGTAATACTCAGCTTTCCAATACGGTGTTTTTACATCCGGGAAAATGGTATCAAGGATACCTGGTCTCGCTACAGAAAAGTTCTGAGCGAAATTTAATCTTTCTTCTGCTGTGATAGCTTCTAATACATTGTATGGCATAGTAGTTATACCTCCTTAAAATACTGGGTCTGTAGTGGTTACAAAAACAATTCCCTGTGCGGTAAGCTCTGTTTTTGCAGTTTCGTCGACTGTAACCGGAAGTCTCTTTTCAAGGACACGTCCTGCTACGATCACGGAAATTGGTCTTTTAGCATCGTCTGTCATATCAACATCTTCAAATACGATTCCTTTTGCGCCAGTCCCATTTGTTGGATACACGGAACCTGCTTTGATGATTTTTCTGTCATTTACTGCCGTTGCGTTTGTTGCATCTGCGGTGTAAGTCTTAAGAACAAGTCCAACCTCGGATTCGAGAATATTTGGAGTGGACTCATACTGCTTTGTTTTCATAAAAGCCATAATCTAGATCTCCTTTACTTGATTAAAAATTAACCGGTGCGTTGTCGTCCGCCGGTTCGGTTTTAGGGTTCATGCGTGCTGAGTAAGCTTTTGCGTACTTAGCTGCTGGACTATCGTTGTCATCTTTTTTCTGTCCCTTGTCTGGATTTCCGCCACCTGGATTCGGAGTATTATCAAGAACTGATTTCTCCCATTCGGATTTTGCGTTATCCAGAGCTGCTTTATTTGCTTCGGAAATTCCATCAACAAAAGTTTTGACTTCCTTCATTACGTCTTCAGACTTATCTGCCGGCATAGAGGAAAATGCTTTGATAGCGCTTGCATAGGTTTCTGTGGAAAGTCCCGCATTAGCGAAAGCAGACGTAATCTCACTGGAAAGTGCTTTCCTGTTAGATTCAGCAAGTGCTTTTTCCAGGTCGGAAATCCTCTTTTCGTTTTCTGCTTTTTCCTTCTGCCGCTCTGCTTCTTGTCTTTCGGCATCCGTCATATTCTGGGCTTTCAAATCATCCAGTTCCTTTTGAAGGTCATCTGCTTTATCAGCTTTTTCTTTCAGAGAAGTGTTCTTCTCTTTTACTTTCTTTGTCTCTGCTTCAACAGAATCAAGATATTTAGTCACCTGCTCTTCAGACGGTTCCTCGATTCCAAAGCCGATAAGTACCTGTTTTGCCTGTTCTCTTGTCATAGAAATCTCCTTTCTTTCAGACCATCACACTTTTTCACACGGTTCGCTCCGCACATGATCTGCACCCGATTTACGCTCACGGGCTGTTGCATTATTTTTGTGTATTAAAAAAGGAACCTTGGATGTCGCTCCTTGGTTCCTTTGATAATTGAATTTACGAGTTTTGATTGATAGCCGAAGAATTTACCGTTGAATCAATTTCAGTCGAATTCTGACCGTTTTTATCAATCAATTGTTGTGCTTTTTGCATTTCTGCGTCTGGGTCTGCCAGTTCGGGATATACAGTTCCCAAGTAAGGCAAACTCATCTCGTATACCTTTTGCGGATCACTGAAAAGTCCGCAGGTAATCAGCGCAATCAGCGGATGAATTTTATTCTTAAACAGATAGTCAAGAGCCTGTGCTTTGACAAGCATGTTATCTGTCGGGTTTCTGGTTATCTTTACATCAAAATCTCTTGTTGAGATTGAAATATCCTTTGTGGTCTGTCGGATGATATTCAGAATGATTCTGGCACTTGCTTTCTCAGCCTCCCGGATAAATGGTTCATCCAGTTTTGCTCTGCGCTCTGCAAAGTCCCATCCATTTCTGAGATATACAGCTTGACCGGTATCGCCAGACGATTGTTGCTGCCTATCCGGCATTCCCTCAACAATAAGCATGTTGCTGTAGATATCGTCTTTTGCAACTTGACTTTCTGTTTGATTTAGTTCAGCGGTCATCAGGTCAACATCTGACTGGCAACCATTTCCAGTATCCTTTACAGAGATAGCGCCGAGCTTAATCATTTTCAAAAATTCGCTTTCATCAATCTCACAGTTCTTAAACTTCATAAGGGCTTGAACGAACTGTTCTACGCCATCCATCCTGTTTGACTGCATGTTGTTCATAGTGTCAAACATGGTTATCGCAATCTCGATATCAGAAAGACGATCGTGGTTATTCGGGTACTCAACTACCGGGATGCCACCAAAACCATTGATGCCGGTTTTTGTAATCTGTCCATTCTGAATCTCGAAATATTGTTTTGCTGAAAAGCATAAATAATACTGCTGTTCGTTTTCATCCTTAAGAATCTGCACTGAGAGCATTGGCTTTCCGTTCTTACGAGAGTAAACAATATAGCAATCGCTAGGATATGGTATAAAAATGTTGAATGGAGAAATATCACTGTTGCTCGTCCAATCATCCTCTTTTAGAATAGCTTTATATGCAGTTCCTACGGCACTCTGATAGGTTCCAAGTTCAATGTTACGTGCTTCTGCATTTGCTTCTTTTAAGTAATCATTGAATAAATCGACCTGTTTATTCACCCGTTCTGTAGCCCTGCTCTTTTTACATACATACTGAATAGGTTCTCCATATGTCTGAGATGATTTAAAGCGAACAACTTCAAGTGCATGATTTTCACACACTCGGTTATTAATTTCCGGACGAACCAACTTCTCTCTATAAAGGATCGGCTGATCTCCTTTGTAGTACCGGTACAAGTAATCGATCAAAGTTCTGTTTCTGTTATGAATGCCGATTGTATTAGAAATAACTTTTCTGACATTTGCTGTTGTAATCTGGCTTACACCGGTATAGGCAATTTTGCGGCCAAACTCACCCCGGCATAAGTCAATGAAATTCATTTTATTTCTGCCCACTGCCTACACCTCCCATTTTGGGGCATTAAAAAAGCACCGGATTGCTCTCCGATGCTCGTTTTACAGGTTACATTATATTATACATAGAACATATGATTCCATATTAAAACATATTAACTTTCAAAATGCTTTTGTTTCCGCAAAGCTTCAATGGCTTTTCCATGGCAGGAACGGATATGCTGTACGGAATATCCCATCTCGTCTGCGACCGTGACCAGATTTTTAAATTCTATGTATCTCTTATGAAGTAAGGATGAGTACATAGAGTTTTCCATATCATTGATATCTCCGGAAACTTTCATTTGCAATTCTGCCAGTCCCTTGACATCAGATGCTATTTCCTGCTGCAACTCAACGATTCTGGTTACAGCATCACCAACACGGTCTTTTCCGCCGGAAGTCTGCACTTTATCTCCATTCGAAAACGAAGATATACTGGTTGCCAAAAGCCTTAAGCGGTATTCTTCCTGTATCTTATTCTGTATTTTTCTATCAGAATCTTGCACTTGCTCAAGATATTGTCGTGTATTCATCTCATTCTCCCTCCCCATAATGGATTCTGCATTGCTGTCGCTTTACCGCCTAATGGATTTTGTGTGTACTCAGCCATCATAGCCAAAGAATCGATTCCATCATCATGTGGTACTTTTGCCCTAGTAGTGTACGTAGTTACATTAGCCATAAATAATCCGTAATCAGACTTTGCTTTGTACTGACTTGGATGCAGAAAATAAAAATGTTTTGCTATATAGTCCGAATTTACGAGAATCTTTGTTTCTTTATTTGCCGACGTTGGTTTTGTCTCAATTTCAGCTCTGCACTTTCCAGTAATCATTTTCTGAATATTGTGTGCCACGCGGTTTCCGACATTATTTGATTCGAAACGAATCTTATGTGGGTTATGTCTTATCAAAATATCTGCTGTCTTTCTATCCAGAATGTCATAGTCTGTAGTGTCATCAAACACCACATCAGGAAAGAAAAATTTATCTCCGTATTGGTATGCAATCGGTAATGATTCGAAGTCAGTTCCTTTATCTTTTGTATCGCATACCGCCCATATTGCATCTGCATCTTTATCTGGAATGATGATGTATTCATCCGCGCATCCATCCGGCACGTCTTCTTTACTGAAAAAGAATCGTTTTAATTTATCTGGCGGTAATAATAATCCCTCACGTTCTACCGGTTGTTGCTGATAAAGACAGTTGTAAGAAATTTCATCCATTGATTCCTTAGCATCATTGAAATATTTCTCGGAGAATCCATTTACCGTAAACAGAAAATTACTCTTTCCATTTTCATCAAGTGCTGGCACTGCAATAAACCTTGCCCGTGGGTTTCCGGCATACAGTTGTTGCAGTTTTCCAATAGGGTCATGTACTGACCATCTGGTGGCAATATAAAACTCTTTGCATCCCTCAAGTCTACGGGAACGTAAGTCATTTACCACTTTTGTCCATAAGGTATCAAGTCGGTTCTTATTCAAAGCTTCTTCAATACCAGACACAAGGTCATCGGCAGTAAGAAATCTATTGCATCTAGTGGCACCAGTCAAAGAACCATCAATAGAACGAAATGTCCATGTCTTAAATCGTCCGTTTCTTTCGAGATTGACTGTAGTTTCCTTTGCATTTGTTCCTTGAATTTTTACGTTTGGGAATATTTCATGCCACGTGTATTCCACGGGATCATTGATAATTTCCAGAACGCCATCATAAAGGGAACGTGTCAAAATGCTACTGTGTGCCGAAGACAGGTTAAAGTCATTCGGGAACCATCCACCTACCAATGATAAAAAGAAATCTTCCAGAGTACTCTTGCCACAACCCGGAGGTACGCTTAATGCAAATATATCTAATTTGTCATCCATCAGGTCTTGCAGTGACCCTATGATGTTATGATGTAAGAACACATTTCTTCGTGGTTCGTAGAATCGTTCTTTCGGGATTCGGTTCTTTTCAAGGTAAAGGAGTCCGCTGTCAACCTGATAGTTCTGTGCTTCCAACAGCAAACACTGCCAGTAGATATCATCAAAATTACCGCTTCCCGTCAGTGCAGCTTGTCTTGCGGCTACGTTATGAGTATACTTACTTACTTTTATTGCCATTTGCTGTACTTCCGGATTCTCCGTAAACGGTAAATCAATGTTCATGTTTAACAACAGATCAAGGCAGTCTTTCTGATTCTGGTAAACAGACATATCTCCGCTGATGATTTGATTTAAGACTGCCCGATACCATTCAAATGAGCCTTCTGTAATTTTTGACATAAAAATAGAGCCAGACCTCCTTTCTTTTAGGATTTAGTCTGGCTCTCATGTGGCTCTCTGACTGATTATTTATTCTTTCTTCTTTTTTGTTTTTGCAGATACTTTCTGTATTTGCGACTGTATTTCCGAAGAATCAAGTCAAGCATAATGCTGTTCGTCTGTTCTGTATTTTCAGGCATAGTTGTGAGATACGGATAATCTTCTCTATCATCTACTAATGTCTTGAAAATTAAGTCTAAAGCAAACTGAGCGCTGATAGGTGGGTCGCACAGTTCAAAGTCTTTATCCTTGTACCACTCATCAATCTTCTTTTGAAATCCATCAAAGGATATATCTTCGTTCCATATCATAAATTCACCTCAGTCTGGAATCCCTAATTGTTTGTAAGTAAATACCGCTGTATACTTCTTCCCACACTTGCAGCAAGTTTCCGTAATGGTACAGGTCTTTTCTTTATCGTCGCACTCTGAAATAGCTGAATCCCGGAATCTACATCCACCTGTCAAAATACATTTAATCCGTTTTGCGTTCATCTGGATATCTCCTTTCTTTTGGGATAGGCTCATTCATATACATGCATTTCCATTCAGGAATTTCTTCTGATGTTGAAGAGACTTCAGAAGATTTATTCCAGCGGACAACCATAATAGCATACTTGATTCGACCTATTTTATAATCTGGAAAGTATTTCTTGAGTTTTGAATAATAGAAGAACGATGTAATAAATGTTTTTATCTCCCTCATACATTCACCTCGAATAAATTTACATTATTTTCTAAACCACCAAATATGTTTATCAAGAATATCTGCTTTTACATCACCATCAACATAATATTCACACCCATCACCTGCAAATTCTGCCGGTGTTGTAAATTGTGGTATTCCATCTGGTTCCAATATGACACACGCCTGTCCAGAAATATATCTTGTTACAACGGCTGGTTCGCTACGCCACCAAACTTTTCTTCCGATAACATTTTTATCAAAATCAATTTCATTCAAATTCATTGGATGATCTAAAAAATCATTAATCATGCACTTCGCACGTTCAATACTGCCTCTTACATCACAGAATTTTTCACCGTTTCTGGTTATAAACACGTTTCCAATTGTTCTTGCTTCAAATTCATCGTGTCTGTATCTTGCATGATTGTAAGGCGCATAATTTATGCCCCAACATACAGGCTCTCCATTGAATTGAACAAGATTCTCACAACTTGGTTTTTCATTTCTTGGATAAGCCCATAAATTGTTATTTCCGTATTTTCCACCGATTGTATGTATATAACCTTCTATTAAAACGACAAAATACGGTTTCCTATTAATTACTGTGTCCCAGTCCATTTGACGCATTTTTAATTTGGAAATGTCTGTATCTCTATCAATTAGCTTAATACTCTGCATTTAATACTTCCTCCAAGTTTCATACATTTACCTCAAACTCTTTCTTACAATTGCTACCCTTGCACTTCAATTTAAGATGCTGAATTTTTGTCTCTGGGCTAATCAGAAGTGCTTTCTTCTGACAAAAAGGGCAACAATACCACAGTTTGCCATTGATGTTCTTTATTAATGCCCGTCCGTCCCACGGCTCTGGTGGGTTCATTACCTGAGAGAAATCTATCCCCTCAGATTCAAATGCTGATTTAATGCTCATTTTGCTTTTACTCCTTTTCGACAAGCAATTCTGCGTATTTTGTGAATTCCGTGCATTTTTAAATAGTTATTGGATACAATATATTCGCCTCTTACCTGGATTCCATAAATCAACATTTTATTCTGAGACGTATCATAGAATGGCTTTTCCAATATTATTTTTTCGGACACTATTTTGTCGCACCCATATTCACATTGTAAAATGTTAACAAGCCATTGTTCGTTTGATTGCTGTGTTGCAAAAGCACTATTAAAAAAAGATCTGTGTCTAAATATAATATGTATGATTCCTTTCGGTGGTATTTCTTTCTTCAATACTTTTTTGATTGTTTTGATTCTTACGCTTGTTGCAATTGGAAACTCCCATGTGTTCAATGGAATTATTTCTTTGATTTTAATTATCCCGTCTAGCGTTTCAAATTCTTCCATATCAACTCACCCCGTGAATCTTTCTTAGATTTGCATATCGGTCGACCATTACATCCAATGCAGTCTGAAGCTGGTTGATTGTGATACAATCGGACTAGTGCTGGTTTTTGTATTTCACTATTTCTTTCGGTGCATCACAGAACGGAAGATCTATGGTTTCATCTTTCGCCCATGCAGCTATTTTAATGACTTTATTAGCACGATCGAGATCTTCGTGCGTCTTTCTGTTTTCTTCTGCCGCTTTGGCAAAATCTCTTGCCAGCTCAATCTGGTATTCTTGTAAATCCAAAATTTTATGCTGCTTTTTCTCGCATTCTTCAGACAACCGGACAACTTCTTTCTTTAGCTGATCTACCGTCCAGTTCTTCATATCTTCAATCCTCATGGCATCCTCCCTCAAATCTTGGTAAATATTTCCATGTCGTAGTTATCACGGATATAATCCACGCATTCAGACAGTTTTTCTCTAACAAATTGATCGTTTGCAACATCTGGATGTATGTTCAATACGCAACTATCTTTTTTACCGTCTTTCTGGAATTTCTTCCAGTCAAATGTCATTATGAACAACGGAATCCTTGTAAGATTCTTTGTCTTATGCCTTATGTATAGATTGAAAAGTTTCTTAATCATGGCGTTCTCTCCTATCTTGTAGACCACGTAACTATTTTATTCTTGCACTGCGGGCAAATAATGTATTTAACAGGTTTCCGATAAGTTTCCATAGTTGAGGCGATATCTTTTTCGTATTTTGTCTCTACGTCTTCATTTTCATCATAACTCAATAACGCACCGCACTTATCGCAAGTTACTTCTTTCTTTGTTCCCGGTTTTAATATTTTAATCATGGCAATTCTCCCTTTTTCATCAAGCTGTCTTCTCAAATAGATCAAGAATAAACTCACGGCCCATCTGTGCGATTCTTCTATGGTAGATTACCTTTCCAGAATCCAGAACTTCCTGTTTGATTTCCTCATATCCGCAGTCACTATAGTTGGAGTACATTAACCACGTACCGTTTACCTGATACTGTATCTTTTTCTCTGCCAGAATCCGGTTTAGCTGCATTGCTGATTTCAACCCCAATTCTTTAGCAATTTCAGTAATGGTATATGTTTTGTTGACGTGCATCAGGATAGCATTCTTTCTCTCGGCTTCTACTCTTGCAGCACGTTCCTCTTTCAGTTTGGTCAGAATCTCGATGCCGAAGTCTGGATTGTTTAGGATGTTATCAATCACATTGTCCGTAGCATATATGCCATGCTTACGGATAGTCTTCAGAATCTCTTTGACTTCTTTCTTGAACTGCTTTGCGATCGGCTTTCTAGACTGCATCAGGACTTCATAAAGTCCGTTCTCGGTAAGCATATTCATTTGCCTGTTCTGACCTGCCCTAAGGATTGTTGAGACCAGCTTTTCATCATCGTCAATTCCTCTAAGCATTTCTGTTACGTTACTGTGTTCAATCCAATCCGCAACATCATTCGCCACAAACAGTGGTTCCTCTGCTGTTCCGTAAACCTTAAACTGTTTTCCTAACACTTCCTGCTCATTTAATACCTTCAGTTCGTTCATTCTTCATTCTCCCTTCCTTATGTTTCATTTGACATTTCAGCATCCCTGCTATGTTACATCGTTCACATTTAATCCCATGCCCTTGCCGAAACAATTCGCACTCAAGAATATTTCCACATTTGGAGCATTCATCGTTGATTTCTTTACCGAATACTTTCATTCCACATCTCCGTATATCAGTAGTTTAATAAGCTGCTCTTCTGTAATTTCTTTTGCGTTAATTCCAAGTTCTGCAATCCCTTGTAGTGATGAACAATATAAGTCTTTAATTTTTCTCAATCGTGCTTCAAATGGTTTATTGCTCTGCAAGAAAAAATCAGCGCTATTGCGAAGTGCTCTGCCCCTACATGGGTGGTTTAAGATAAATGTTCCGACAACGCATTTATCTGTCTCCAGCACGTATCTTTTTCTGTCGAACCGTACTATTGATATATCACTACGTGTTTTATCAATTAACCATGTCAAAAATTCGTGAGCATCTTCATAATTAATTGCCATATACAGCACTGATATTTTACTCATTTTCAATGTCTCCCCAACATTCACAACTGTCATCCAAGCATCTGAAATCTGCACAATGTTCGCTGTCGCTATTACAGCAGACACCTTCTTCCAGTGCGTACCATTTGCATGTGCAACAATGATCTTTTTCCATAATGTTACTACCAAAAAAAAATAAAAAAAGTCCGGCGGGTGGACTTGAACCACGCATCGTCACCCAACGTGAACCACCGGAACCAATCAGAAGGTAAATTTGAGCATTTTGGAAATGCTTTCCGGTAATGGCAATTTACCGGAATCGGAAAGGCAGGAATCGAACCTGCGACACATGACTTGTAAGTCACTGCTCTACCACTGAGCTACATTCCATGACGCCTGTCACGGTCAATTGTTCTAATGAAAGAGCAATTGGGTTGAGTTCCACATTCATAGAAAGAAGGTATATTGAGAATTTGCTTTAATCCGCTGAACGATAGACGGATTAATTGCAGGAGACGGATTTGAACCGCCGTTCTCAAGGGTATGAACCTTGCGAGATTCCGCTTCTCCATCCTGCCTTAACCCGGTACAATCCGGGTTAGCAATAGGTTTATCGTGTTATGCTTTCCACTAGACTGTTTTCATCCGTGCCAGTCCCACGGAGTTGTTTCGGAGGATTATTCCTGAAAAGTCTCTTGAAAACTCCCTGTCGTCAACGTGCACTCATTGGCGACATATTCAACTCAGAGACAGAACCGAACGGGAAGTTGTCTTTTCACTCCGGCTACGCTGTTACGTACCTTTTGAAAAACAACCCACATACACACATTCGGCAGTTTTTTCTATCCACAAAACGGATGGACAGCTTTGGGAGAAATGGAAGCTCTGGGGTTCGAACCCAGGACCGACCGGTTATGAGCCGGTTGCTCTAACCAACTGAGCTAAGCTTCCTGAGTAGTAAAAAGATACAGGGTCGATGTGATATCTGTCTTTTTAGTACTGTTGCAGTTCTTTACCACCAGCTGCAACAAAGGTTAAAACCACCCGGAACGTTTGACTGTTCCTTTAGTCATCGCCGTTGCGATAGGTGGTTAAAGGGTATTTCGTTAAAAAAAGGAAAAAGAAAATCCAATCTGCACCAAGAAAAAGATATAAACTCGATGCAGAGCTGCGCATGTGGGATTCGAACCCACGCATAACGGAGTCAAAGTCCGGTGCGTTACCGCTTCGCCAATGCGCTATGTTGCGGCAGTCGCTCAACCCTGCCGCACGTGATATACTTCAAAAACACCATTGCTATATTTATGTTTAT
>ENA-ORIC01000283-ORIC01000283.1-human-gut-metagenome-genome-assembly--contig:-NODE-283-length-67989-cov-4.184283_pt1 | contig 67989 bp, 67 predicted proteins | sample MGYA00243023_ERZ508732 | MGnify/ENA primary metagenome ERZ508732 (study PRJEB26277, sample SAMN04329767) | human gut metagenome | biome: human-associated habitat | host: Homo sapiens | place: USA... | reverse complement strand
AGCGGCTTAACACACTGCCCTTTCACGGCAGCATTCACGGGTCCGAATCCCGTACTGGTCACCATAGATGAAATTAACCTTCATAAGAAGGTTTTTTTTGTTGTAATATAACTATTTAGACAAAAAAATGTACTATTCAGGCATTCTAAATTTGCATTTAAAAAAAAACGTGTTATAATAACTGTCCACCAAGAAGGAGGGGAAAAATATATGCAAGAAGCTTATGAAGTGAAAGATCTTTTAATCGGTGAATTAGTTACAGTAATGAATGGTTGGATGGGAACACCTCATACTTCAGTAGAAGGTCCTTTTATCTTTTTTCAAAAAGAATCAGGAAAATATGCTGAAATATTTACAGAAGAGGAATATGGCATGAATGCTCCATCAAATTCAACCATTCAAGATCTTTATAAATTATCTTTAAATAATGAGGAAAATAAATTTGGTAAAACCTATGTTAGACCTACATTATATACTATTACTCAATATCTAACAGAAGAAGAAAGACAACAATTCACTAATGGACAAGTTAATTTTTCTATTAATAAAAAAAGAATTTTAGAAATTTACAACATAATAAGAGAACAACAATCTATTAAAAAAATGGAAAATGCTTCCCAAGAAAAAGAACTTGAGAAACAATATATACTTAATCATAAAAAAGGACAATAATTTGTCTTTTTTTAACCTTTAAATTTTCATTTATCTATCATAATAAATTCACAATTGAATTATATACTGAATATGTAAGGAAGAGAGGTGAATCAATAAGTTAAAAATTATAAATACACTGACAATTACAAACTCCTAAAATTAATATAGATATTAAAGGAAAATCAAAATAGATTTTCCTTTTCTTGTATTTTTGTAATAATGATGTTAAAATAATATCCACGAAGGTGATACTATGGATTTAGTAGATAAAATTTTTTCAATTTCTTCTAATATTTTTAAAATTTATCAGGAATTAATTGATTTAGAAAAAATAAATTTTAATACAAAAAAAATATATCAAGATAAACTGGAAATATTAAAACTATATAAACAATTAGAAGATCAAAATTATAAAAAATTATTTGAACAGTCCGATTTAAAAAGATTGATAAAGTTAAAGTGTCGATTAAATCTTGATAATATGTTAGAAATACAGTTGACAGATTTAGATTTTATTACTCATGATCAAATATTAAATCAAGAGGGAATTGACAATATTGTGAAAAGAAGAATTTTTAATACAATTTCTAATAAAATTGTAGAATTGTCTAATTCTGACGATGTTATTAATCAATTAAGAGATGAAGCATTTAGTTTATGTGATTCCTGTGTAGACATAGGAGATAAAATAATATTAACAGCAGGTCGTGGAAATACCGTATATAGTATTTTTGAAAAAGCCATGGACAATATTTTACTAAAATATATTTATTTTATACAATTATATATCGTAACGGGGAATATTAACCAACTAGGTTTTTTAATTCAAAAGTATGATTTATTATTTTTAAATAAAAATTTAGAAAATAAAATGTTTGAAGAAAGCTTTCAAATTAATTTGGATTTTATTGATAGAGTGAAAAATCAAGAAGATTTTAAAACAAATCAAGAATTATATTATTTTTTTCTAAAAGAAAAAAGTATAGAAATATTTTTAGACGCTGTTTATCAGACTCTAGAAATGCAAGATCAAGACTTTGAAAGTAAAACAGCAATTATTAATTTGTTTCAATTAGAAAAATTAGAATCTATTATTAGGGCTTGTGCTTTAGAAGTAGATGAGCAAATAAAAGATGAGCAAATATATGAAATTCAAAATATTAAAAATTCAGGAAATGAGAAAATTAGAAAAAAATTAGTAAAAACTATAGAATATACAAAAAAAGATAGAATACAACTTTCATATCATTAATTCTATCTTTTTTTATTCTACTTCCAAGCTTAAAAATTTAATTGCTAATTCGGTATCTTGACTTTTTTCAGTAAGTTTTTCGAAATCTAAACGTTCTTCAACATCACGCTTATAAAATAGATCTACATAATTTGATATAATTTCTTCAATATTGTCAAAATCATTAGTAAGCCATTCAATAATATCACTATAATGTTTTTTACCAATTCTGTTAGTGATATAATTAGCACATTGATCAGAGTAATCAGCACTTCCCTGCATCTTTCTAATTAAAATATTATAAGCGTGTTTTTCAATCATAGTTTTTAAAAATAAATTAATTAGATTTTTATTACCTATTGTATAAATATTATTTCTAATATTATTTTTACTTGTAAAAGAATGCATATCACCTTTTAAATAGTTATTTAAAAGTTCTTTAGCGTATAATTTTTCATCATTTACTGTAATATTTGGCATTTGTTTTTTTATTGTTGTAGAAATTCCATAGTCTAAGTAAAGCGCAATTCTATTTAATTTTTCTAATCCAGGAAAATTAATGTATTCAGCAATATCAAAATTAGGGTTATCAAAATGGTTCATACTCATCCCTCCACTAAAATTATAAGGGAGTAAACAGAATGAAGTCAATTTTAAATTTTAATAAATTAAAATGTTCGTCAAATTGTGTAAAGAATAACATTTATAGACATAAATAGATAAAAAACAAAAAGAAGTTATGTTATACTCAGATTGTAAGTGATAACTTACATATCTGGGAACAGACATGAAAGAATTGATTTCAAATAGAAATCAAAAAAGGGGAAAATGATAATTAATTATCATTTTTTTTGTAAAAAAAAAGAAACTGTCCCCCTGAGAACAGTTTCATAAAAGAATAAAAAGGGGTTGGCTAGTGTGATACTAGCGCCAATCCGGTATTACCGAACTGGTGCTTTATATACTAACCGAAAAGACTCTAAAAGTCAAGAAAAAATTAGGATAATTTGGAAAAAAATAATAAAAACAAAAATATGTTCTAAAAATAAATTGACATTCAAACAAATGTTTGCTAGTATTGTTCTAGAAGGTGATTACTATTAACTTAGAAGATTTGAAAGGAATTGGACCTAAAAGTGTTAAAATTCTAAATAAATTAGGAATTAAAACGATGGAAGACTTAATTACTTTTTATCCATTTCGCTATAATGATATAAAAAGAAGTAATATTGATGAATTAGAAGATGGGGATAAAATAGTAATGGATGGCATTATTGAAACAACACCATCTTTATTTCATTTTAATCGTAAACTAGAAAAGATGACATTTAAATTAAATACTGAAAATAATTTATACACAATTACAATTTTTAATCGTGGTTATTTAAAAAGCAAACTTTCTATTGGTACATCAATTACGCTTATTGGAAAATTAGACAAAAAACATAATAGCATTGTAGCAAGTGAAATGAGATTTGGTAGAATTTTAAGAGAGTACTTAGAACCTATTTACCATACAACTTATGGAATGAGTAATCACCAAATTGCTGTTTACATAAAAGAAGCTTTAGAAAGTAAAACAAAAATAAAAGATTATATTCCAGAAGCTATTCAAGATAAATATCGTTTTCCTTCTAAAATGAAAGCTATAGAAAATGTTCATGATCCAAGAAATATCAAAGAATTTAAAAAATCTATTAATCGATTAAAATATGAAGAGTTATTTTTATTTATGTTAAAAATGAATTATTTAAAAAATAATAAAAAAAATAAAATTGGATTACAAAGAAATGTAGATTATGATAGTGTACAAAAATTTATTAATTCTTTACCATTTTCTCTAACTAGTGATCAACTGAAAGCTATTGATGATATATATCATGATCTAATAAATGAAAAAAGAATGAATCGTTTATTACAAGGTGATGTTGGTAGTGGTAAAACAATTGTAGCAATTATTAGTATGTTTATTAATTATTTAAGTGGATATCAAAGTGCTTTAATGGCTCCTACTGAAATTTTAGCTATCCAACATTATGAAAATTTAAAAAATTTATTGAAAGATTATGATATTAAAATTGGACTTTTAACGGGTAAATTAAAAGCAAAAGAAAAAAGAGAATTATATCAAAAATTACAAGATGGAACAATTGATTTTATAGTAGGTACACATGCTTTATTTTCTGAAGAAGTTCTATATAAAAATTTAGGACTTGTGATTACAGATGAACAACACCGATTTGGTGTTAATCAAAGAAGTAATTTAAAAAATAAGGGTATTACACCAGATATTTTATATATGAGTGCTACTCCAATCCCAAGGACATATGCTTTAACACTTTATGGGGATATGGATATTTCTTCTATTAAAACTGTACCAAATGGTAAAAAGGAAATTATAACAACTTTGAAAAAAGAAAGTGAAATGAAAGATGTATTAACAAGTATTTATGGAGAGCTAAAGAAAGGACATCAAGCTTACATTATTGCTCCTTTAATAGAAGAGAGTGATAAGAGTGATTTAAAAAATGTATTTGAATTGGAAGAAAATATGAATAAAGCTTTTGGTAAACTATACAAAATTGGCGTTTTGCATGGTAAAATGATAAATTCAGAAAAAGAAGCTATTATGAATGATTTTAAGGAAAATAAAATTCAAATATTGATTAGTACAACTGTAATCGAAGTAGGAATTGATGTAGCCAATGCCACAATGATGGTTATTTTTGACAGTTTCCGTTTTGGACTTTCCGCTTTACATCAATTAAGGGGTAGAGTTGGTAGAAATAAACTTCAATCTTATTGTATTTTAATTAGTAATCGAGAAACAGAAAGACTAAATATTTTAACAAAAACAAATGATGGATTTAAGATTAGTGAAGAAGATTTTTTATTGCGTGGAAGTGGAGATTTATTTGGTTTAAGACAGAGTGGAGATATGGTATTTAAATTAGCTAATCTAAAAAATGATTATCCTATTTTACTAAAAGCAAAAGAAGACAGTGAAATTTATTTAAAGAATAATGATTCTACAGAACTAATTCAATATATTGAAAATTCCATTGATTTAGATTAATTTGACTTTTTACGACAAAGCATTTATAATGATAATAGCGTGATGGTATTCACGCATACACTCTTACGATAACAGTTGAGAGTGTATACCAAAACCCCCTGAAGAGAGCATTTAACCGTGCTCTCATTTTTTATGCCCATTTTATAAGGGTTTGCGGGCATATGTAAAATTGAAAATAATTCTTGGGAACAACTCGGGAACAATTTTTGTTAAAATTGCATGATTATTGCAGACATTTGAGAGATAAAGTAGTATAATGTAATCATAGAGTTCTATACAATTTAAAGTATAGAATTTTTTCTTTTATAAGGAGGATATTACATGGATGCACAATTGGAAAAATTAAAGAAAGACATAAGAAAATCTTTAGCAGATGGTGAAGCGGTACTTGCATTAGATCGATTACATACTTTTACTATCAAAAAAATTAGAAGTTATTGTTTATTGCATAATATTGATATTTTAAATGATAAAAATGAAGGACTACCTTTACATAGTTTAATGGGCATGCTAATAAAGTATTATTCAAGTGAAAATCAAATTAGTGAATTTAGTATTCAAGCATTAAAACAATCTATATCCATTTTTGAAAAGTTTAATGATATAAGAAATAATAAAAGTTATGCACATGATAATAATGTTTTATCAAATGAGGAATCTTTATATGTTGTCAATTGCATAATCAATACACTTAATTTTTTGAATTATTTAGAAACAGGGGAATCACAGTTAATTAGTTCAAGTATAGTTAATTTAGATGAAATATATAAATATATTTGTATGAATTATGCTACTACTACTAAAGAAATTGCTAATAATTTTAATATTTCCATTGAAGAAACTAAGGATATGTTAATGGAACTATATAAAGTTAATGAAATAATAAGACCTGCTAGTATAGATCAAATTCCAGAAGATGATGATTGTCAGTGGTCAAAAGTGAGGTAATATGGCAACAATTAGTAATATTTATAATTTGAATAAAACACAATTAGAATTAGATTTTGTAAATATTGATACTGAAAAAGATATTCCTTTATTTGTTGATTCAACGTTAATAGCAAAATGTAACTCTGATTTTACAGTGGCATGTAACGACTTGTTACAAGATTTCTTCTCATATTTAATTGGTCTGTTAAAAAACAATATGGATGATAAAGCAAGAATGATTTGTACCAGAATAGGCGAAGTAAATGAAACACATCTTGGATTATCAAAGAATAAATCAAGAGGGAAAGGTATTGGACAAAGTGGTACCTTGGATATTTTTACGCAATTAAAGAATAGTAAGGCTATCGAATATGGTGTATTAGAAAATATTGAAGACTTGAGAATATTTATTGAAAATATAGACAGAGATAAATTATCAGATTTAATAACAAATATTATCAGAATAAAACTCTTAGATTATACAATTGAACAATGCGAATTAAATAATATTCCTCTTACTAAAAATGTACCATCAGGATATTATTGGAATATGGAAACCCACAAATGGGAAAATAAATACATTGATAGGTTAGTAGTAAACAATTCACCTGTATTATTAGTACCAAAATCAATTATAAGCTTTTGTGAAACATATACACCATCAAAATATAGACAACATTTTATTTTAAATTTTCTACAAAAGGAAAATATTGAAAACGAAACATCTTTGGTGAAAATTAGAAAAACAACAAAAGAAAGATATGTTACAAAAAAGTCTATTATTGAAAAAGAACCAGTGATGGATAAAAAATATATCTTGGATTTTACAATAAAACATCCAGAAATTTTTTGTAATTTTAAGAGCAAAAACAAGAATACTAATTGTATGAACGGAGAACTATTGACTGAGGTTAATTATGAAGATGTATGTAATTACATGATAGAAAAATTAAAATCCATTCCAGTTGGAACAGATAGTGCTTCTGATTATCATAACTTAATGATAGGAATATATGAGTTCTTAACATATCCAGATTTATCTAATCCACGAAAAGAGGAAAAAATCCATGATGGAAGAAAAAGAATAGATATTATCTTTTCGAATATAGCTGAAACTGGTTATTTTGCAGTAATATCAGACAAGATTAAGATGACAAGTCCACAAATAATAATCGAATGTAAAAACTATAAGAATGATCCGCAAAATCCAGAATTGGATCAGTTACTTGGAAGATTTAGCACAAGAAGAGGACAAATAGGCTTATTATCATGTAGGACAATTAATAAATATGATAAGTTTATTAATAGTTGTTCAGATGCTTACCTAGATGAACATGGGTTGATTTTACCTATAAAAGATGGAGATATTATCAGAGCATTAAAGTGTTATGAACATGCACATAAAGAATTTTTAAATGTGCTTCAAGAAAAAACAAATTTAATAATTTCTAAGGTATAAAAATAACCGATAAGACTAATCCTCGGTTTTATTGTTATCTAAATTATCTATTACTGCAACAACTTCATCTAAAGTACTTGTAAATAGGTGTGAATAAGTTTTTAAAGTTTCTTCGACTTTTGTATGACCTAAGTATTTTGCTACAACTTGAACATTAGCTCCTTTATTAACCAGAAGAGAAGCACAAGAATGTCTGAAATCATGCAATCGAATCTGTTTGACATCTGCTAATTTACAATTAACATTTTTATGATTAGTAAGTGTATTGCTACATACAGGAAACATATCTCCAGCTACGAAGAAATCATTATTAAATCCAGGTGACTTTTCTGCCTCATTTTTCATTGTTTTAAGGTCATTTGTGAGGACTTGTGGCATCTTTAATATTTTTATACTACTTTTAGTTTTTGGAACCGAGAATCGCCAATTTTTAACTGATCCACAACGATCATTAATTTGCTTGGTTATACTCAAAGTTCTATCTTTAAAATTGATATCTTTCCATTGTAATCCTCTAAGCTCTCCACGTCTTAATCCACAGTAATATAATATCTCAAAAATACCAATCCATTTGATATCAGTTTCAACCGAAAGAAATTGTTTAAATTCTTCATAAGTGAAAAATAATTGCTCTTTAGGGAATTCATTAGGATCATTAAAGTTATACATTTTAGGGTATACCTTAGCGAAGTTAAATTCATGCCATGCAGTAGCATAATTCAAAATAGTTTTTAATAACTTATATATGTCATTTTTAGTTCTTGTAGCAAGATGTGTACTATTTATTTCATCATGCCATCTTTCAAAAGTAGGGTAGTTAAAATCTTTAAGTTTAACTTTATATAATGATTTTAAATAAGGTAATTTGTTATTATAACCATATAATGTATTCTCTTTAACTTTATCTTTTCTAAAATCAATAAACATCCTAATCATTTCTTCAAAAGTAACATTATTAGTATTTTCGTATTCCCTTAGTTTTAATTTAAATTCAAACTCAGCATCTTCTGCTTCTTTTTTAGTTGCATATCTACCTGATTTCTTAGTTTTATGAGTACCATCAATATCTTCATATTGTGTCTTATAAAACCATATTTTACCATCTTTCGTAGGCCTATTATCTTTATACACACCCATATAAAAATTCCTTTCTACAAAGGAAATACCGTTAAAAACTTGTAATATTATATAAAAATGGTATAATTAATTTAGGAAATCCCATTACATTGTATTTATATAATGTTTATTTGTTTAAAGTTTCTCAGACTCTAACAAACGGTATTTCTGATTGATCTCGTATTCCAGTACGAGATTTTTTTTTATATATTTTTAGAAACCCTTATAGCCTTATGAGGTTGTGTAGCACTTTCTGTAAATTCTTTCTTTGTATAAAATCTAGGCAAGATTGATTTTGAATTATTGTTATTAAGTGGTGCAACTAAGTAGCCATCTTTTTTTACATAAATATGAATGAATAACCAAGAATCATATTCTTTTAATTTAACTAAATAATCACCATCTTCTTTAATTGATTTATTATTTAGAAATTCAACTAATACAGTATCGCCAATATCATATTTAGGTGACATTAAATCATCAACAACATCAAACATCAAATATCCTGTTTCTGGTGTTAAGTATTTAGTAGAAACCCATTCATAATCAACAGGGTGAATAATCCATTCTTCAGAGCCAATATCTATTACAGATATCTTGGCTTTTTTTGATGATTGTTCAGGTTCAAAACCATTGTCATTAATTAATGAATCTCCATCAGTTAATTGTTCAACAGTAGTCTCCAAATAATTAGCTAACTTTCCTAATTCAATTTCACTTGGGTAAGTTCTAGCTCTTGTCCAATCACATACCTTTGTATAAGATAGTTTAAGATCATCAGCAATATTCTTTCTTGATATCTTTTTATAGTCTAATAATGCTACAAGATTATTAGCTAAGACTTTTCTCATTTCTACTTTATTCATATTTCCTACCTCCAATATCATAATAAAATAAAATGATAAATTTGTCAACGCAAAAGCAAAGAAAAATGATGAAAATGATAAAAAGATATTTACAAACAGAAATGTTTATCCTATAATGGAGAAGAAGATAGGAGGAGGTGAAGCAATGAAAATAACACTTAAAGCATTAAGAGTAAATGCTGGATATACAATAGAAAAAGCTAGTGAAGCATTAGGAATAAGTACAGTTACATTAAGAAGTTATGAAACTAAAAAAACAATTCCAAATATGGAAATGCTAAATAAGATGTTAAAACTATATGATGCTAAATTTAGCAAATTTGAATATTCAGCAAAAGATAATGCATTAGTATTAAATTAGAGTCTGAGAAGCTTTAAAGAGATAAATATTATATTAAATACAATAGAAAGGATTTTTATTATGGGAAAAAGAAGAAAAATGCTAACAAAAGAAGAAATAGAAAAAATAGCAGAATATCAATGGGCTAGTATTAAAGACATAATGGATATTGGTGCAATTGGTAGAAATAAAGCAAGAGAAGTATTAAATGTGATAAGTAATCAGTTTTATGATGGAAAGTCAAAAGTACAAAATGGATTAGTTCCAATGGATATGGTTCTTGATTATTTTAATATTCCTAATTACAAGCATGGTGAAACAATAAATGGCTAGAAGAAGAATGTTTAGTCTTGATATAGTTGATTCAGATCAATTTACTGATCTACCAGCTACTGCAAGATTACTTTACTATGAATTAGGAACAAGAGCATATGATGATGGCTTTATTGGTAATCCTAAAAAAATAACAAAGTTTGCAGAATGTACTGAAGAAGATATTAAAACATTAATTGATAAAGGATTTGTTTATTTATTTGATTCAGGACCACTAGCAATAAGACATTGGCTTGCTAATAATCAAATAAGAAATGACAGATATCATGAAACTTATTTTAAAAATGAAAAAAATATGATAGGAGTAAATCTAAATAACAAAACATATTACTTATATAATGAAGAGGGGTTGCCAGATGGTTTACCATTGGTTGCCTTAGATGAGATAAGAAGAAAAAAGAATAATGAAGAAGAGGAAAAAGAAGAAGAGTTTAATTCAGAACAACAAAAAGAAGAGGAATATAGCACTTTTGATGTTTCTGACATTGATCCAAAAATAATAAATCAATTTGAATTTTTATGGAATAAATATCCTAAAAAAGTTGGGAAAAAGGAAGCTTTATATTATTATAATCAAGCAATAAAAAATGGAGAATCATTTGATTTTATAGAACAAGGGTTGGATAACTATATAGATTATTTAAAGAACGAGGGTACTCCTGATATTCATATAAAATATGGTTCTAATTGGTTTAAAAATGAATGTTGGAATGATGAATATGAAACAAATAATCATTATTTTGATGATATATTTTAAGCATCACCCCTGGGGATAGCCCTTTTTATTTGAAGAAAAATCAAGACCTACCTGCCACCTAAATACACACAAATTAAAATTTTCCGTGAGTTTTTTGGAAAGCAAATCATTTATGAAACAAAATAGAATCAAAATCAAATCAAACAAAAATCAAAATATAATCAAATTGAAATCAAATAATAATCAATGACCTCCTAGGATAAGAATAAGGATAAGGAAAGAATAAGAATAAGAAAAGAATATATATTTTTATTGTATTATTACTACTACAATAAAAAAGCATTAGCAATCACTAATACTCAATTATTTTGAAGTTCAAGGGATCCTCACTTATTATTTCTAAAGAATATTTTAATCTGAGTAGCTTAATAACTTCAGCTTTCATTTTTTTATAATTTCTACACATCAAATTAAATGTATCAAAAGCAGAATTAAAATGTTGTTTGAAAGTTGCTTCCCACATAGCATTTCTATAGAAAGAACTAGCAATATAAAATGCTATAACTTCAGGAATAACATATTCTTTCAAATAACTATCATAGTTTTCATAAAAGGGATCAATAACCTTTTCGCATTCTTCATCGCTTATATCTTCATCAGTACATTTCCTTAACATAAACACCTCCGTATGTATTAATCACTCTAAACAAAAAATAAGTCAAATAATTACAATATTAATATTATTATTTGTATTTTTACTTAATTCAAAGGAATTTTTGTAATGATTATGGTATAATTATATAAGGGAGATTATAGTATTGGAGGTGTAATTTCATATGACTGATTTAGGACAAGTTTTTACAAAGAACAGTGTTGCACAATTTATGATATCATTATGTGAAATTAGACCTGATGATTATATATTAGATCCATGTTTTGGAGCAGGTGTTTTTATAGAAGAACTATATAAAAAAGGTTATAGAAATATATGCGGTTGTGAGTTGGATCCTAAATTATATAATAGAATATCTTCAAAATATGATAATTTATATTGCTATGATTTTTTAAAAAAAGGATTTAACAGAAAATTTGATTTGATAATTATGAATCCCCCATATATTAGACATGAAAAAATAAATGATTTGCAAGAATATGGAATTAATAAAGCATTAATGCAAAAGAAAACTATATTTTCAAATTTACCTAAAAATGCCAATATGTATATGTATTTCATTGTTAAAAGCATTAATCTCTTAAAAAAGAACGGACAATTAGTTGTTATATTTCCTGGAAGTTGGCAAAAAAGTAGTTCTGGTAAAAAATTTATAAAGGAAATAAATAACACGTGCAGAATTGAAGAAATTATTAATGTTCATGGAGATGTATTTGAAGATAATGTTTTAACTGATGTTGTAATAATGAGATTAAAAAAGAACTTAAATGATAAAAATGAATATAAAGCATATAATGTAGTTTTCAAAAATAACAGAATTTATTATAAGGATAACATTGAATATCAGGATTTATCTGGAAGCTGTGTTAAGTTTGATAATGTTTTTAAAATTAAAAGAGGTATAACAACTGGATATAATGATGCGTTCATAAATCCTTCTATTAAGAATGAAGAAAACTTAAAAAAAATTATTTCAACACCTAAACAAATATTGGGATATACGACCAATAATTCTAAATATGATAATATTTTGATCGTAGATAATGAAAAAAAATGTAGTAAATATTTATTAAATGTTAAAAATAGAATACTTAAAGAAGGTAAACCGAAAACTCTTTATAATAAAATTAAAAATAATAAAAAATGGTATCAAATAAAAACATTTAATTGTACTGGAATAATATTTAATTATTTTATTAGAAATGATATTAGATTTATATATAATAAAAACTTTGAAATAGTTAGAGATAATTTTTATATAATAAATTGTAATATTGATGAAAAGTTAGCTTTTGCACTTTTAAATAATTATTATATTTATTATCAACTTGAAAAGACAGGTAAAAAATATGGTAATGGGTTATTAAAGATTCAAAAATACGATTTTAATAATTTAAATATTGTGAATCCATTAATAATTACGAATAGTGATAAGAAAAAATTAATTGAACTTTCTGAAAATATAATGAACGGAAAAGAAAAAAATGGCATTGAAAAAATTTCATTTATATTAAGTAAATATATGAATATGGAATTTGAAAAAATAATAGAAATATATAATTTAATAAAAGCAAATAGATTGGAGGCCCAAGATGTCTAAAAATAAAGTTGTCAGTTTATTCTCAGGTGGTGGCGGTTTAGATTTAGGATTTAAGCAAGCTGGATATGATATCATTTGGGCTATAGATAATGAAAAAAATGCGGTAGAAACTTATAAAAAAAATATTGGAAATCATATTATATTAGGTGATATAAACAAAATAGATTTAAATGAAATACCAAATGGTGATATTGTAATTGGAGGTCCGCCTTGCCAATCTTTTTCATTAGCAGGTAAAAGGAATGTTGAAGATGCTAGAGGTCAATTGGTTTGGAGATATTTAAAAATAATTAATAAAATCAAACCTAAAGCATTTGTGTTTGAAAACGTTACTGGTATTCTTTCTGCTAAAAATAGTGCAGGAGAAAAAATTTTAGATTTACTAAAAAATGAATTTAGAAAAATTGGGTATGTAATTAATACTAAGGTATTAAATGCGGCTGATTATGGAGTTCCACAAAGAAGGAAAAGGGTTATTATTGTAGGATTGATGAATGATTCTTTCGAATTCCCATCACCAACTCATAACGAAGATGGAACTAATGGATTAAAAAAATATGTTAGTGTGGAGGATGCATTAGAGGATTTACCAAATATTATTGATGGAAAAATTGAATATAAATATAAACCGAAAAATGATTATCAAAAATTGGTGAGAAATAACAATAAAGTAGTTACAGATCATATAATGCCACAAATGAGTGAGCTAGATAAAATAATAGTAAATAGCGTTAAACCAGGTGGAAATTATATGGATATTCCATCAAATATAAATTCTCAAAGAATTAGAAGATTACAAAAAAGTGGTGGACATACAACTTGTTACGGTAGATTAGACCCTAAATTGCCATCTTACACAATAAATACTTATTTTAATAGACCTAATGTTGGATGCAATATACATTATAAGGAAAATAGATTAATAACAGTAAGAGAGGCATTAAGGTTACAATCATTCCCAGATTATGTATTAGTTTCAAGTAGTAAACAGGGAAAAAATTTAATTGTTGGCAATGCTGTTCCACCATTATTGGCTAATATAATTGCTGAACAATTAAAAAAATATGTAGAGGAGGATTAATATGTGGATATCATATTCAGATTCTGAAGTAAGAAGATTTCATCCAATTTGTGAAAAAGCTCTTAATAGAGCAATTAAGAATTTAAAAATGGATAGTCAATATGAAGTAATACACCATCAATATACGGGAAGTCTAGAGATGGATTTTGTAATTAAAAATAAGTCAACTGGGAAGTATGCATGTGTAGTTGAAGTTAAAAGAACACCAGCTGATGTTAACAGTGCTAGATATCAATATCAAGCAATGTCTTACGTTCAAATGAATAGTGGAATTACTGAAAAACCTTTTTATATTATTACAAATTTAGAATATGCATATTTACTAAGATATGATCCTTCTAAAGAAAAAGTTTTTCAACAAATATTGAAGCCAGGTCTATGTAAGATTGCTTTGTTTAAAGATACAACAGAAGAAGAATTTATAGATTTATTAACAGATTTTTATATCGAAAAATTACAAAGTTTTTTTAATGATAGTTATGATTATTTAATTACATTTGATGAATTTGCAAATATTGCAACTTCAGTAAAGGAAAAACATAAAGAATGGAAATCTTCACTTGCACTGATGCTCTATGAATATATTAGAGGCTCATTTGATTTTATTAGAAGAAATGATTTGCATGATATTAGGGTATTCAACAATAATATCTCTAGAATATGTAATGAAGCATCAAGAGTTAATTTTAAAGATATATTTTCTTATGATTCAGATAATTTTGCCCCTGATGTTCAAATACCAAATAATGTTTTAATAGATTTATATGAACTTGGAAAGACAAATATAAATGGTGATACAATAGCTGATATATTACATCAAATTGTATCAACTGGTCGTGAACACTATGGGGAAGTTCCTACGGACTTGGAATTAGGAAGATTGGTGTCAGTACTTGCAAAATCAATGACTGACAAGAATGATAATATAATTTGTGATCCAGCTGCTGGAAGTGGAAACTTAATAAGCTCAGCAATTGATATTTTTTCTTTAAAGCCTAATCAAATAATAGTAAATGATGTAAATATAAAATTATTAGAATTACTTTCTTTAAGATTGGGATTAAAATATGCAAATATTATTAATAAAGAAAACTCACCTAAAATATATAATAGAAATATAGCAAATTTCGAAAGAAAATTTTTTAATACTATAGATATTATTTTAATGAATCCACCATTCGTAGCGGGGATTAATTGTGTAGACAGGAAAAATATATTATATTCAGCTATAGAGGAAATTAAAGGTAGTAGAGCAATTTTAAATGTTGGACAAATGTCATTAGAAGGTGTGTTTTTAGAGTTAATAAATACTTTGGTTTCTACAGGAACAATTATTGCCTGTGTTTTTCCAAAAACACATTTAATGGCTAGAGGTGAAGAAGCAAAGGCAATACGAAAATATTTATTAAATAATTTTGGACTAAAAAAGGTATTCATGTATCCAGGACAGGGAATATTTAATGATGTTATGATGGACACATGTGTTTTAGTGGGAAGTTCAAAACAAGATAATAATGAGATTGAAATAATATCAAGTTATGATAATATACCAGACATTGATATACATTTATTTGAAAATGTTTTAAAAAATGAATTTGATAATGAGTTTAAGTCATATATGCCAGGTATAATGTGTAAAAAGGTTAGCAAAGATGAATTAGAGAATTCTATAGATGATGGATGGAGACAACTTAATAATGAAATGATAGAATCAATAGAATATGTTAAAGAGAACATAGAAACTTCTGATAAACTTGAGATGTTTGAAGAATCAAATACAATTTTTAGAAGAGGTCAAGCTGGAAATTCAGGAGGAAGTGATTTGTTGTTTATTGACTCAAGAGATGACTTTTGGAGCTCAGTTTCAAATCTTGGGGTAAATACATCTATAGGTATTAGAAATGCTTTTATGGATAATTATGAAATAACTAATGGTGATTCAAAGTTTTATAATATTTCAAATAACGAACCACAAATAACTTCTGAAATAGTAAATTTATATTTATCTTTGCCAGCTAGGGAAGGAAGACAACAAAGAACCCAAAAAAGTTATGAAGAATTAATAGCTATTCTTAATAGTGAAAGTAGAAATGCAGTATCTGCAAATTCTGTTTTAATTCCTCGTGCAATTAGAAAATCTGGAAAAGTATATTTAACAAATGAAACATCTTTTGTTTCAACAAACTTTGTAGTGTGCTCTATGCAAGACTACAATTCAGCTTTGGTATTATCAAGTTGGATGACCACAATTTTTTATCAATTATTATGTGAAGTTTCTTCAAAAGATCAAGAAGGAATGAGAAAAATGGAAGTAAATGATATTAAAAAAACTTTTGTTCCAAAAATAAATAAAATTAATTCTAACATGATAGAAGAAATTAATAATGAAAAATCAAATATAGAGTTTTTAGATTTAAAAAATCCTAAAATAAGAAATATAGATATTATCTGGGCAAAATATTTATTTGGCAGTGATTATGAATTAAAATTAAATGAGGCATTAAGATTATTGGAATTTTTGGCGAATAGAAGGGATTCATGATGTAGATAAAGTAGAACTTAAAAATGAGTTCTATTTTTTCTTGGGAACAAATGGGGAACAACTACATAGAGCAAAATAGGTAAAATATGGCTATTTACGAGAAATATAGCAAGTGATAAATCAATAATAATGAAAAATATGACAAAAAAATAGGGTATTCTTTTTCACCCTGAAGAGAGCGAAAGCTCTCATTTTTGTTTATATTAAATGCTTTTATAACTATTAAGTAATTTTATACCCTCATTTAGGTACTCAAATTAAAAAAAAGAATTTTCCTGAATTTTATATTTTTTTGAAATTTTTATAAAGAAATTTTTTACAAAAAGTGTTGAAAAAATATAAAAAAAATGATAAAATTGTTCCACTAGAAAAAATTCTTGTAAGACATAATAAAAATGTTTTAAAATCAAAAATTAAAAAGACAATTAGTGGTATTCCAATTAATTATCTATATTAATTTTTTGGATATAATTTCCCATATAATTTTTAATCTTTTTTAATAAAAAATGTGAGGTAAATATGAAAAAAACAGATAAATTTAAAATTATGTCAATTGCACTAATGCTTTTATTATTAGTTCAATTAATGTTACCAATAAAATCTTATGCAATAGATGTTCCAACAAAAAATTATTATTATATTTCTGATATGGACTATATAACTGAAAATAAGTGGTCTTATGTAGGTTGGGGAGAAATAAAAAAAGACAAGAACATCGAAGGAAATAAAATAAGTTTATTAGTTGATGGAGAAAAGGTATTTTTTAATAAAGGAATGGGAGTTCACGCAACTAGTCAACTTACATACGATATATCAACATATTCAAACAAATATACAAGATTTGTTGCAAAACTTGGTGTTGATAGTTCAAAAAATGGCCTTGGTGATGTTTGGTTCAAAATATCAGTATCTAATGATGGGAAAGATTGGAAAGAAATATATAAATCTGATCCTGTGACATCTCAAAGTAATGCACTTGAGATAGATTTAAATATCAAAGACTATAAATATTTAAGACTATATGCTGATCAAAACGGCTCAAATGCTGTAGACCATGCTGTTTATGCAGATGCTAGATTAGTCGAAGAAAATTACAATATTAAAACAGAACTATTTAATGAAATAGAACCGCTTTCATATTATGATAATATTTTAAATAAAAATAGTGTAGAAGAAAATTATAAAGATAATCTTGAGTTAGTTTTCAAAAGAGAGTTAGTTAATCGATTAGGTTATTGGAACATACAAACTGCAGTGAAAGATGATTCAACTAAAACAATGAAAGAAACCTTAACTTGGCTACTAAATGATATGCAAAATTTACAATTGTTTATAGAATCTGGAAATATCAATAATTCTGAAAAATTTTTAATTGCCTTAAATAATCTATATACAAATAATAAAAAAATCATTGGCGATGATAAAGATGGATTAATTTATAAAAAAATGTTAATAGCTTTAGCATTTGCTTATAGTTCTGATCTCCCAGCAACACCACTAACATTTAATTCTCCTATGGCAAGCTATGATATAAACAAAAGATTTGATCTTGTAAAAAATCTTTATGATAATAATTTAATTTTATATAAAGAAGATTTTAAAAATTATGAAATGGAATTATTAAGATTTATAATGAATAATTCTATTGCAAATGATGAATTAAATTGGTTGAGAGAATATGCAGAATATAAGTATGCAGACTTAAATAAACGTTTAAATCCTTATAATTATATGAATTATATTCATCCAAACTATAATCAAGATAGATTATATTCTAAAGAAAACGAAAAACAATTTAATGAAAAATACTTATTAGAAAATATAATATAAAATATGGCTTAAATGATGATGAAACAAAAACTCCAAAAACATGGATGGTAATGGAAGCTGGGGGTATATGTTGGAATATATCAAGATTAGGTCAAAACTTAGCAAAAACACATGGAATTCCATCTGTTGGAGTATATCAACCAGCTCATGAAGCATATTTAAATTATTCGTTAAATTCTGATAAAAAAGGAATTTGGTCATTAGGAAATAATATCTTCGGATGGGGGAAAAGTTCGACATCATGGTATGGTGGTAATGTTGTACGTTTATTATTTAATTGGAATAATAAATCATTTACTGTTAAAACAGCTAATGATTCAAAAGCAGGAAATAGTGCTGGATACCAATTACTTGGACAAGCAGCATTAAATGAATATGATAAATATTTAGAATCTTACTTTTATTATTTGATTGCTAATTCATATTCTGATTTAAATAAAAAAGAAGAAATTTATAATAAATCGTTATCTATTTTAGATATAAACTTAGATGATTACGATAAATTAATTACAATTTATAAAGAAATTGGTAATAAAACTAGCACAGATTGGAAAAATCTTGCAAAAAAAATAATAGATGCTTACACTTATTATCCAATGGCAATGGTAGATTTATTAAAATTGATAGAACCAAACTTAGATAATACTGATGTAATTGAAATTGACATGTTAAAAACAGAAAGTCTAAAGATAGCTGCAGATGCTAAAAAAACAGCAACAAATAAAGATACAATACAACCTGATGCAACAGCTGAAATAGCAGAAGTTCTACTAGGAACAAGTAAAGTAGATCTTGCATCATTCTCATTTGATGGTGAAAATGCTAATAAAATTGTAATGAATTCAAAATATGATAATTATGATTTCCAAGTACAATACTCTTTAGATGGTGGAAATACATGGATAGCAACTTTAAATCATGTTATAACATTAACAAAAAAGCAAGTTAAAAGTATTAATTCAAAAGATGACATAAAGGTAAAAATTAGTGGATCAAGTCAAATATTTACTATAGATATTACAAATGGAGAAACAGTAGATGATCTAACATTAAATATGAATGATGATGAAAATATTTTTATTGGTAAAACGGATTATTTAGAATATAGTTCAAATGATGGTATTTCGTGGAATGATTATAACAATCAAAGATTTGAAACAAAAGAAAAAATTAAAGTAAGATATAAATCACATGGTACAACTTTAAATGGAGAAATCAGAGAATATCATTTTACTAAAAATGATGATAAGACATTAGAATACGTTTATGTAGAAAATATTAATTATATTCAATCTGGTTCATTCCAAGGTGGATTTGCTCCTGAAAACATGATTGATGGAAGTCCATTCACTTCATGGCATACTAAATGGGGTGAAGTAGCACAAGATAAAACATATGTGATAAGCTTTAATAAAGCTAAATACCTATCACAAATATCATATGATCCGGCTGGATTAAATGGTAGAATTAAAACAGCAAAAATCTATACAAGTTTAGATGGTGTCGAATGGAATTTAGTTAAAAATTCAAATGTTTTAGCAAATGATACAAATAGGAAATATATCAAATTAGATGAGTCCGTTGCAGCAAGATTTGTTAAAATAGAAGCCACAGAAACATATGGAAATCATGAAGGACCAAATAAGTATGTAAGTGGAACAAGATTTAATTACTATGAAGATACAACAAAAGAATTTAAAGAACCTGAAATTGAATATTCAATAAATTCAATAACAAACAAAGATGTAGAAGCTAAAATAAAACTTACCTATGGTTGTACATCTATTGGAAAAAACAGCCATACATTTACAGAAAATGGTATGTACACATTTAAATATAAAGATGTAAATGGTGAAGAAAAAGAATTAATAGCAAAAGTAACATGGATAGATAAAATAATACCAACAGCTACTGTAGAATATGATGTTACAGGTGAAACTCAATTTCAAGTAAAAGCAACATTAAAAAATATATCTAAGAAAAATGTTACAATAATTGATGGTTCAGATGGAACATACATATTTACTAAAAATGGAGAATATACATTCAAAATTAGAGATAATGCTGGAAATATTGGTGAAATAGTAGCAAAAGTAACATGGATTGAAGAAAAACAAGAAATAGAAGAAATAATAAAAGGAGATATAAACGGAGATGGCGTTTTTGATATCGTAGATTTAACAATATTAAATAAACATCTAACCGAAATTCAAAGAATTATTGATTCTAAATGGTTAATTGCTGCTGATTTAAATAAAGATGGAAAAATAGATATTGTGGATTTATCAATTTTAAATAAGAAAATTAACAAATAAGTTATCTTAACTTAAGAAAGGAAAAATATGTGCAAAAATATATTAATAAGTATTATTGTGGGGTTAATATTTTATTCAATAAATGTAAAAGCATTAAGTAATATAGATACAACATTAAATTCAAGTGTAAATGACAAAAATGTAATAGTTACTTTGAATGTAAAAAAAGCAAATGAAGGTATTGATGCTTTAACAGGGAAAATAGAATATGATACATCTAAATTAGAATTTGTAGAAGTAAAAAGGGCAAATAATAAATTAAAAGAACCCTTATATAATGAAAATAACGGTAAATTCACAATATTAATAAAATCTGATTCTGTAATAACACCATCTGATATAGTGACATTTAAATTTAAAATCAAAAATAATATTAAAGGAAGTACAGAGATTAAAATAAAACAAATAACTGCAGCCACATCAAGTGATAAAAAAATAAACTTAAATGATAACTCAACTATAATTAATATTAGTAATACTATCGTAGGTAATAATGATAGCAAAAATAATAAAACTGATGGAAAAATAGATAATGATGGCGAAAATGACAATACTAGTAATAAAATAGATAAACCTAATAATGAAGATAAAGTTAAAACTGATAAAGAAAATTCAGATAATAAGCAAACTAATGATAAGATAGATAATAAAAAAGAACCCTCTGAATTATTGGAAGATTCAAAAAAAGAATATAACAAATGTATATATGTTATAGTTGCAATTTCTATTATATTAATAATTATTATATGTAAAGTAAAAAAACATAATAATAATTAAATGTTAAGTAATCTATAAATTAGATTAATTCTATTTTATAGGTTTTTAAATGTATGAAATATTCATTTTTGATTAGGTTTATCAGCCTTAAAATTTCTTTTGGTATATTAGATTGAACATTTTCTTCAATACTTTTATAATTATTTGTAGTCCTTTAACTTCTAACTTTATAAATGATAGTTACCTAACTTTTAAATTAGGAAGTAGTCAATTAGTTCAAGAAATGGATCTTTATTAAAAATAATTTTTTAAAGCATTTGAAAAAGAAAAACAAGGTTCTAAAAAATATAGAATCTTTTTTATTATTTTTTCTTGACAGAGATACCCTCTACTCCCTATAATGACTACAGGTGATATCAATGAAAAAAGTTTGTGAAAATTGTACTCGTTCGAAACATCGAACAGAAGAAGAAAAAAAAGACTTAACAAGACGATTAAAAATTATAGCAAGACAAGTAAACGAATTACAACAGATCATAGAATATGATCGCTACAGTTGTGATGATGTATTATTACAAATTGCTTCTACGACAAATGCTTTAAAAAGCTTAGGAAATGAAATATTAAAGAGTCACATGAAATCTTGTATGGTAGAAGATATTCATAAAGGAAATCTAGAAGTAATTGATGATATTATTAATTTGTTTGGAAAAATAAAATGAAAAAGATTTACTTAAAAATAGAAGGAATGAGTTGTAGTGCTTGTTCTACAGGACTAGAAAAATATTTAAATCACCAAGAAAAAATAATTAGTGCTTCCGTCAATTTAGTTTTATCCCAAGCTTTAATTGAATATGAGGATTCTTTAACGATACAAGATATCAATCAAATGATTAAAAAAGCAGGATTTAAAAGCTTAGGAATTTATAATCAAAAGATAGAAAAAAAACAAGATCATAAAATAGTATTAATACTTTTTGCTTTTCTTTCTTTATTAGTTTTATATATTTCAATGTCTCATATGGTTCATTTGCCTGTAATTCCATTCTTGCATATGCAAAAACATCCTATTCATTATTCTGTTTGCTTATTTTTACTAACCATTCCATATTTAATTTATGGATTCGATATTTTTAAAAATGGATATAAAAATATTATTCATAAAACTCCTAATATGGATACCCTTGTATCGATTGGTGTAGCATCTAGTTTTTTCTATAGTGTATTTAGTCTCATTATGATTTTAAATGGAAATCATAAATATGTAGAAAATTTGTACTTTGAATCTGCTTGCCTTATTATATTTTTTATTAAACTTGGCAGATATATTGACTCAAAAAGCAAAGAAAAAACAAAAGAAGTAATTCAAGAGTTGGTAACAATTACTCCAGATAAAGCAATTTTAAAGACAGAACAAGGAGAAAAAGAAGTCACCATAGATGAAATCAAAAAGGGAGATATTCTAATTTGTAAAACAGGTATGAAAATTGCTGTGGATGGAATCATTACAAAAGGAAATGCTCATTTAGATGAATCTTTTATCACAGGAGAATCCACTCCAATAAAAAGAAATGAAGAGGATCAAGTAGTAGCAGGAAGCTATAACTTAGATGGTTTTATTGAATATAAAGCACTTAAAATAGGAAAAGATTCTACCATCTCAGAAATTGTAAAATTAGTCGTAGAAGCAACTAATACAAAAGCACCAATTTCTAAATTAGCTGATCAAGTTAGTGGTGTTTTTGTACCAGGTATTATGCTGATTGCTATATTTACTTTTTTCATTTATCTATTACTTGGATTTTCAATTTCTACTAGTCTTATTCACTTTGTAACAGTGCTAGTAGTAGCTTGTCCTTGTGCCTTAGGTTTAGCAACTCCTCTAGCAATTGTCATTAGTGAAGGAATGTGTGCAAAAAATGGTATACTAGTAAAAACGAGTGAAGTATTAGAAAATGCTCATAAAGTTGATACTATCGTATTTGATAAGACAGGAACTTTAACATATGGAACTTTAAAGATTAGTCAAATTTATAATAATAGCTCCTATGATGAAAACACACTTTTACAAATTGTTTCTAGCTTAGAAAGTAAATCTACTCATCCAATTGCAAAGGCATTTAAAACTAGTTCATTATTAGAAGTAACAAATTATAAAACTTTAGAAGGCATAGGAATCTCTGGAGATGTCAAAAATAACCATTATAAATTAGGAAATTATAAGATACTAAATAATTTACAAAATCCATATTTAGAACAAGAAAAAAAATTAAAAACTACTGGAAATAGTATTGTTTATGTAATTGAAAATGAAACAGTAATTGCTTTAATTGGTGTAAAAGATATTATTCGTGATAATGCCAAAGAAGTTATAAAAAAATTAACAAATTTAAAAAAGAGAGTTGTTATGTTGACAGGAGATAACGAAACTACTGCTGAAATCGTTTCTAAAGAACTTGGAATTCAAGAATTTTATTCAAATGTAATGCCTAGTGAAAAAACAAAAAAAATCAAAGAATTTATGAAAACAAATATGGTAATGATGGTAGGAGATGGAATCAATGACGCTCCAAGTTTAGCTACTTCTAATATTGGGGTTTCTGTATCTAGTGGAACAGATATTGCAAATAATTCTGCAGATGTTTTACTTATTCATAACGATTTAATGAGTTTACTTGATTTAATCATGATTAGTAAAAAAACAATTCAAAACATAAAACAAAATTTATTTTGGGCTTTTTTCTATAATATTTGTATGATTCCACTAGCGATTGGAGTCATACCAAACTGGAATATGAATCCAATGGTTGCAGGATTTGCCATGACAATGAGTAGTTTAACGGTTATCCTAAATGCTTTAAGACTAAAAAAAATCAAATTGAGGAGGAATGAAAATGTTTGAAAAAAATATCAATACAGTAATTAAAATAGAAGGAATGAGTTGTGAACACTGTGCAAAAAAAGTTTCGCAAAATTTATTAACAATAAAAGGTGTCAAAAAAGTAAAAGTTAATTTAAAAGAAAAAGAAGCTATTATTTCCAGTAAGGAACCATTAGACTTAGAACAAATTAAAAAATTAATCGATGAATCAGGATATCAAATGATAGGTGAATTATGAAAAAAATTATTTTAATGAGTATTATATTTTTCAGTTTATTAACAGGTTGTTCTAAAAAAATAGAAAATCAATTTATAATGGTAGAAGCCAAAGATGATGAAATTATTATCAGTAAAGACTATGTAGAAAGTTTCAAAACAAAATTTCAAAATTGGAATGGGCCAATAGAATAGAGGTAAGTATGATTTATTTAGATTATGCTGCTGGAACTCCAGTAGATCAACAAGTATTAGATTTATTTTATGAAACAACAAAAAAGTATTATGCAAATCCTAATTCTTCTCATCAATTAGGAAAATTAGAAAAAAATATGATTGATCAAAGTACTTCTAATATTTTAAAAAATTTGAATTTAAACGATTCAGAAGTAATTTATACTAGTGGTGCTTCAGAGTCTAATAATTTAGCTTTAAAAGGAATTTGTGAACGATATAAAAATTATGGAAAGCATATTTTAATTAGTAGCTTAGAACATAATTCCATTGTTTCTTCTGCAACAAATTTACAAGAGCTTGGCTTTGAAGTAGAATTAATTCCTGTTAATAAACAAGGTTTTATTGAAGTAGAAACATTAAAACAAATGATTCGAGAAGATACCATTCTAGTGAGTGTTTGTTCTGTAGATAGTGAAATTGGCTTGAGACAACCAATAGAAGACATCGGCCTTATGCTAAAAGAATATCCACATTGCTATTTTCATAGTGATGCATCTCAGTCTATTGGTAAAGTGAATATTGATTATACAAATGTTGATTTGATTACCATTACACCTCATAAATTTTATGGATTAAATGGTTTTGGAATGTTAATCAAGAAAAAAATAATTGGATTAAAACCACAAATTAATGGTGGAAAATCTACGACTATTTATCGTAGTGGAACCCCTTGTTTAGCAGATATCATAGCCTGCGATAAAGCATTAGAAATTGCTTTAAAAAAGACAAAAGAGAGATATCAGTATATAAAAAGTTTAAATGAAAAAATAAAAAAACATTTCAAAATATACTCTGATGTACGAATCAATAGTACAGATTATTCTATACCACATACACTTAACTTTAGTGTAAAAGGAATCAAAGCTCTTTCTATTCAAGAATATCTAGAAAAAAAGCAAGTCTATGTATCTACCAAAACATCTTGTTGTCCCATTGAAACTCCTTCTAAACTAGTCTATGCTTTAACTCATGATAAAGGGATTTCCTCATCTTCCGTTCGAATCAGTATTTCTCATTTAACAAAAGAAAAAGAAATAGATGAATTTTTAGAAATTTTTGATATAATGATGAAGGAGTTTGAGGAAAATGGAAAAATATAAAGAAATTGAAAGAAGTATTATAAAAAAATATCGAAAAGAAATATGGAGCAAATTTGTAAAAGCTGTTCAAGATTATGAAATGATTCAAGAGAATGACAAAATTATGGTTTGTATATCTGGTGGAAAGGATTCCTTTCTTTTAGCAAAATGTATTCAAGAATTACAAAGACACGGAAAGTTTCCTTTTGAAGCAATTTATGTAGTAATGGATCCAGGATATAACGATTATAATAGAGAATTTATTTTAGATAACGCGAAAATATTAAATGTTCCTATTCAAATGTTTCAAAGTGATATTTTTGATGTTGTAGCAACAATTGATAAAAGTCCTTGCTATTTATGTGCAAGAATGAGAAGAGGGTATTTATATAGTAAAGCAAAAGAATTAGGATGTAATAAAATTGCTTTAGGACATCATTTTGATGATGTGATAGAGACAACTCTTTTATCGATGTTTTATGGTTCTGAAATTAAGACGATGATGCCAAAATTACATAGTGATCATTTTGAAGGATTAGAACTAATTAGGCCCCTTTATTTAGTCAAGGAAGAAGACATCATTTCTTGGAAAAAATTTAATGAATTGACATTTATTAATTGTGCTTGTCGATTTACAGAGGGATGCTCTTTAATTAATGATGGAACAAGTAAAAGAAAAGAAATGAAAGAATTAATTAAGAATTTAAGAAAATTAAATCCAAACATTGATTATAATATTTTTAAAAGCTTAGATAATGTCAATTTAAATTGTGTATTAGGTGTAAAGAAAAATGGACAATATAAAAGTTTCTTAGAAGACTATGAATAAGGGTTCTTTGTCAAATAGTGTTGGTGGAATCAAAAACTAATGATAAATGAATTTAATATAAGAGGTCAAAACGCAAGTTTTGATCTTTTATTATGAAATTTTATAAATACCTGTAACAAGTAATATTCTAGTTTTAAAATGACTAAAAGATTTAAAACCAAACGAAATTCTTTTGATACATTTAATTAAATTATTAGTTCCTTCGATTAATCCGTTATTGTAATCATATTTTAATGAATTGATGATATTTGATTTGAATTTTTTATAGGTTTTTAAAGTTGTTTTCATATAATCAGAAATATTATTATGTGAGCCTTCAATTATTTTAATAAACAAAGAAGAATCTTTATTTTTAATAGATTTTATAATACCTTGATAAATATTATAAGTTTCCTTAATAATTGGATTAGTATTGATTAAATATTGAACTATTTCATATTGCGAAATTTCTTTTTTAAAATAATTAGAATATGATTTCTTTTTATTATCTAAATCATCTTCATACTTTTGTAATAATTTCCAAAAATTTTTAAGTTTTTTATAATTTTTTTATCCTTCTTCATAATTTGTATTCTAGTACATTTAAAAGCATTATTAGCTTGAGCAACAACGTGAAATCTATCGGATATAATAGTAGTATTAGGGAAAATAAATTTAAATAAATCAATGATAATAAATTTAACAGCAAGTCTTTGTTTTCTAGGAAATCTAAAAAAATATTTTTTTAAATAATTAGCTTTTCTAGATTCTAAAATATCAAAAGTTTTATGAGTCCTAGTATCAGTAATAATAAAAGCCATTTTACCAATAGTATCCTTAGTGGCCTTAAATTCATCAAAGTTCATAACGGTAGGAAGAGTACCAGGTAATACGGTTTTTCTAGATAATTCATGCATAATATGATTAACTTTATTAGAAGAAACATTATTTCTTTTGGCAATATCTTTTTCACTAATTTTATTCATTAAGTCTTGCCTAATGGAAAAATCAACATCATTAGAAATTTGTTTATGAAATCCAACTATGTTAGTTTTGGCAGTAAAAGTATGATGACAATGCTTACAATAAAATCTTTGCTTATCAAGTTAAGTATTATAATTAGAAATTTTATTAATTCTAATATCTTTAGACCTTAAATAATTCCATGAATAATATTACTGTTACAACTGATGATACAGGAGCTAATGGTATATTTAGTTATGGTGGAAGTGCTACTACAAATAATTCCTCTAGCGATGGAACAAGTATTACAATTAGTGATTCTTCCATTACTACTATGAAAGACAATTCGGGAGGAATTATGACTACTGGTGGAGGAATTATGAATGCTTCTAATTTAATTATTCAAACAGCAGGGACTTCAAGTGCTGCAATTAGAACAGATAGAGGTGGTGGAACTGTTAATGTTGATGGCGGAACCTATACAACAACAGGGCAAGGTTCTCCAACTATTTATTCAACTGCCAATATTACAGTAAAAAATGCAAAGCTCGTTTCCAAGGCTTCCGAGGAAATTGTAATAGAAGGAAAAAATTCAGTAACCATAGAAAATTCAACATTAATTGATAGTAATACCAAACTAAATGGACAATCCACAACATATAAAAATATATTTTTATATCAATCAATGAGTGGAGATGCTGCTGATGGAAGTGCTACATTCACAGCAAAAAATAGTTCTATAACAACAAATAATGGAGATACTTTTTATGTTACAAATACAAAAGCAATCATTAACTTAGAAAACAATTTTATTACAAACAATGATTCTAGTGGTAATCTTTTAAGAATTCAAAAAGATTCTTGGGGAAATACAGGATCAAATGGTAGAGAAGTAACATTTAATATGACAAATCAAACAGCAATTGGAAATATCGTGGTAGATTCTATTTCTACTTTAGAGATGAATTTATCAAAATCATATTATGAAGGTACTATTAATGGAGATAATAGTGCTAAAGAAATTTCATTAAAATTAAGTAAAGATTCTACTATAAAATTAACTGGAGATAGTTATATTACTAGTTTAGAAGATGAGGATACTAGTTATAGTAATATTGATTTTAATGGTTATAAATTATATGTAAATAGAACTTCTATTAACTAATTATCAATTTGACAGAAACACATTATAGAACTATAATACATCTTGTCTAACGAAAGTTAGATAAGGAGGCTTATATGAAAAAAAATCATAAAAAATTGATGTATCTATCAGGAGCATTAATAGGATTAGGAGCTTTAAAGATTTATTTAAATAGAGTAAAAAGAAACGAAGAATTAAAAGAACAAAGTGATGATTCATTTGATTCAGAAATAATGGAAAGAAAATATATCAAAATAAAAGAGATACCTTTTGAAGAAAAAACAAAAGATGTAGAAAGAAAATATACTAAGATAAAAGAAATTCCTCACAAATAAGGAATTTCTTTTTATTTAAAAAAACATTTGCCATTAGTTATTAACTATGATATAATACAATGTAGTATAGTGGGAGGCTAAAGAATGGAAGAATTAGAAACAAAAAAAATTCAAATTAAAGATAAAGATGGCATTACAAAAGAAGCAGAGGTAGTACTATATTTTAGTTTTGATAATAAAAAATTTGTCATCTATACTTTAAATGAAACTGATGAAAATGGTATGGTTATTTTATATTCTTCTTTAGTAGAAAAAGAAGGAACAGAAACAGTATTTAAGAAAATTGCTCCAGAGGATTGGACTAAAGTAAAACAAATTATGAATAAAGTTGTTAAAGAAGGGAGAGAATAGTATTATGAGTATGAGATCTAAATTAGAATCTATTTTAGCATCAGAAATGGCAATTCCAGAAAATGATGACGACTTAGAGTCAGTTCGTGTAGAAGATGCAAATCGTAGCAAAGCAAATACAGGAATACTATTTTCTATAAAAAAAGCATACTACACTTGGAAAAGAGACTTTAATTTAAAAAAATATGAAAAAATAGATAAAAAAATTGATGAAACAAGTGATAACTTTGCAATTTCAGATAACTATTCAGAAGAATTAGCACATCAATCTGCTTTAGAACTTAACAATTTAAATGAAAAAAAAGAAGAGGCGCAAAATAAGGCTAATCAAGCTCAAGCAAAATTGGATGAATTAAATGCTAGTGTTGAAACTAAACCAGTAGAAATCACAAAAGATATTCCTGGTGTTGAAACTGAGCCAGCAGCAGAAACTACAAAAGATATTCCTGATGTAGAAATTAATCAACAAAAAATTGAACAATCTTTAGAAAGTTATGCTGATAGAGAAGCAATGAATGAAGACACAGAACCAACAGCAGAACAACCTAACTTAAATTCGGAAGAAACTCAAGAAGAAATAAAACCTATACCACAAGAAACATTAAAAAATGAAGATCCAACACAAAGTGAGATTATTGAACTAAAAAAACAACATGAACAAGATAAGAAAAAAATAGATGATCAATTTCAAACAGATTTATCAAATTTAATTGCTTCATATGTTAAGAATTCAAGAAATGAAGAGTCTGATTTTTACAGTAAAAGTTTTGATTTAATTTATGCACAAGCAAATAATTTAGTTATAGGCTTACAAAAAGATTTAGCAAATACCCAAAGTAAAAATAGTATGTTACAAGCAAATTTGGATAAATCAGAAAAAATGGTTCAAAATCAAGATGCTACTATTAAAGAACAAGCTAGTGCAATTAATGGTTTAAATGATTCTATAGCTGCTAAAGAAAAAGAAAATGCTGCTTTAAGATTAGAAATAGAGAAAAAAGACTCTACAATAAAATCATTAAATAGTATTGTAAGTGGATTCCAAGCTTTAAACATAGTAGAAACAGATGAATATGCTTTTTCTAAAGGAAAAACAAAATAAGCAAATTGCTTATTTTTTTGTTGTATTATAATACTTCAAATAGTATAATGTAAATAGGTGATGGAAAATGTTTTATATTTGGTTAGCAATCATCATTTTGTTAGCAATAGCAGAAGCTATGACCATAAATTTAGTAACAATTTGGTATGTAGCAAGTGGTATAGTTGCCCTTATTTTATCATTCTTTATTGATAATTTTACAATTCAATTTGCTGTATTTACATTACTAGGAACATTTTTATTAATTACCACAAGACAATTTTTACAAACTTTTCTCAATACTAAAAATGTTAAAACCAATTTAGATCGTATTATCGGTATGAATGGAATTGTAGTGGAAGAAATTAATAGGAATAATAACGGTGCTGTTAAAGTAGACGGAAAAGTATGGACAGCTTATGCTGATAAAAAAATAAAGGTGGATAGTACGGTAAAAGTACTTGAAATAAATAGTTCAAAAATTAAAGTAGAGGAGGAGTAATTTTGGACATTTTAATAATTTTATTAATTTTAATTGTAGTAATTGTACTTCCTAATATAAAGGTAGTACCTCAAGCAAAAGCGTACGTAATTGAAAGATTGGGATCATATTACACTACTTGGACAAATGGTTTACATGTAAAGATTCCTTTTGTAGATCGTATTTCTAATGTAGTGACTTTAAAGGAAATTGTAAAAGATTTTGCTCCACAACCTGTAATTACAAAGGATAATGTAACAATGCAAATTGATACTGTTGTTTATTTTCAAATTACGGATCCTAAGTTATATACTTATGGTGTAGAAATGCCTATTAATGCGATTGAAAATTTAACGGCTACTACACTTCGTAACTTAATTGGTGATTTAGAATTAGATCAAACATTAACTTCAAGAGATATCATTAATTCTAAAATGCGTTCTATTCTAGATGAAGCAACAGATCCATGGGGAATTAAAGTAAATAGAGTAGAAGTTAAAAATATTATTCCGCCAAGAGATATTCAAGAAGCAATGGAAAAACAAATGCGTGCCGAAAGAGAAAGAAGAGAAAAAATTCTTCAGGCAGAAGGTGAGAAGAAATCTAGTATTTTAATTGCTGAAGGTGAAAAAGAAAGTGCTATTTTAAGAGCAGAAGCAAAAAAAGAATCACAAATTAGAATTGCTGAAGGTGAAGCAGAAGCTTTATTAAAAATAAAAAAAGCTGAATCAGAAGGAATTAAATTATTAAAAGAAGCAAAAGCAGATAGTTCAGTATTAACATTAAAAGGATTTGAAGCATTAGAAAATTTATCGAATGGTCAAGCAACAAAAATTATTGTTCCATCTGATTTACAAAATATAGCGACAATTGGAACTACAATAAAAGAAATGATGACAAATAATAAAAATGAAAAATAAAAATTTTTCGAAATATTTAAAAATATTAGTTTGGCCAGTCCTATTTTGGATTGGTCAATTTTTATTGTTGCTATTGGTAGAAATTTTATATAGTCAATATCATTCATTAGATAATTTTAGTGATTTTATTAATGAAAACTCCTATATTATAGGAATTTTAAATATAGTAATTTTTTTACCTTTTTTTTATCACAAATATCAGCATTATCAAAATAATTATACAGAAAAACTAAAACATCCTATTTTTATTATTTTGATAGCCATATTAATTTCTTCTTTTTTAAATGAAATAATTTTAATTATTAAAATATTCTTAAATGTAGAAATGACTGCAAATTTAAATATTTACTTATTAATTAATACCATTTTTATAGGCCCCATTTTAGAGGAATATTTATTTAGAGGAATTGTATTTAATCAATTGTTAGAATTTAATAGCGAAAAAAAATCAATTTACTTAACAACACTCTTATTTGCTATAATGCATGGTAATATATTTTCAATTCTATATGCCTTTATTGTAGGAATTTTCTTAAATAGGTTTTATTTAAAAGAAAGAACTATGAAAGCTAATATATTATTTCATATTGTAATTAATTTTGTTTCCTCATTCATTATACCTTGGATTTATCTTTCAATTTGACAAAATAAAATTAATCAGTATAATAGTGAATACTTGACTGAAACAGTCAAAAAGAGGTGTTGTATGAAAAATGGAGAGCTGATTAGTGTAATTGTTCTAGTTTATAATACGGAACAATATATCACAAAATGCTTAAATTCAATTTTAAAACAAACGTATGAAAAATTAGAAGTCATCGTTGTTAACGATGGATCAACAGATAAAAGTTCTAATAAAATCCATAGAATTGCAGAACGTGATCGAAGAATTAAAATCATAGAAAAAAAAGAAAATAAGGGAATTTATCAATCTAGACTAGCAGGTTACAAAAAAGCTAAAGGTAAATATATTATGTTTGTTGATAGTGATGATTGGATTCAAAAAGACATGATCCAAATCATGTATGATCGTTTAAAAGAATATGATGCTGATGTAGTACGCTGTCAATATCGAAAATGTTTAAATGACCGAATTATCGTTCCAAAAACAAATTTGAATCGTGATGTTTTAATGGATGTTGAACATTTAGAACCACAATTTTTTGATTTGTTATATCGTACAAATTATTGCAATCCAATTTGTAAACAATTGATAAAAAAAGAATTATTAGAAAATATATCTGAAATAGATCAAAATTTAAATTATTGTGAAGATTTAGCTTGTAATTTAAAAATTTATACTCAAATGAAATCAATATTGTTTATTCCAGATGAATTATATATTTATAATACAAATCATAGTTATCAATCTAGAAAAAAAATAGAAGAAGAAGTGAAGAAAAAAATAGATGATACAATTTATGCATATTATAATTTACTTCTATCCACAAAAGAATTTTCTATGAAAGATCGAAAAACATATAAAAAAATTGCGGCAATGCGTATGATAGAAAAATTGTCAATTTTGTTCAGTGATCTTACAAAAACAAAATTGTCTAAAAAAGAAATTGTTTTATATTTTAATAATCTTATGCAAGATAAAAGAATACAGGAAGTAAAAAAAATATTAAATAATGAAAAAACAGAATTAATCTATAATGAAATTCAACAAATGAATAAGCTTACAAAAAAGGCTTGTGATTTGCTTCTTAATGATAAATTAACTCAATTATATAATTTTGATAAAATGATTTATAATTTAATGATTAAAAAGAATGCTTAGGCATTTTTTTTTTGTTAATTCATATATTTTAATGTAGAAAGGAATGATTTAATAAATATGGAAACACTTAAAGTTTCATCAAAATCTAATCCAAATAGCGTTGCAGGAGCTTTAGCAAATGTATTTCGCGAAAAAGGTTCTGTAGAAATACAAGCAATAGGGGCTGGAGCACTGAATCAAGCAATAAAAGCAATTGCTATTGCAAGAGGTTTTGTCGCACCGAGTGGTAAAAATTTAGTATGTATTCCAGCATTTACAGATATTGTAATTGATGGAGAAGAAAGAACTGCTATCAAATTAATTGTGGAAGCTATTTAGGCTTCTTTTTTAGTTGCTTTTTTATATAAATTGTGTTATAATTTAATTAGTAATCGTTACTATTAAGGAGAAACTATGAGAAATACAAAACAAAAAGAATTAATATTGAATATTATAAATCATAGTAATACTCATCCAACAGCTTTTGAAGTTTATGAAGAAGCTAAAAAAGAACTCCCTAATATTAGTTTAGGAACAGTATATAGAAACCTAAATGTTTTATTAGAAAACAAAAAAATTATACAAATAAAAGGAAAAGAAATAAATCATTTCGATAATATGAATCAAAAACATTTTCACTTTATTTGTACAAAATGTGGTAATATTATAGATATTTATCAGGAGTATAAGATAGATAAAATAATTAATGGAAATGTAGTAATGGATTATGAAATTAATATGACAGGTATTTGTAAAAACTGTTTAAAAGAAGGAGAATAAAGATGGAATTAAAAGGAAGTAAAACGGAACAAAATTTAATGACTGCTTTTGCAGGAGAAAGTCAAGCCAGAAATAAATATACTTTTTATGCTAGTAAAGCAAAAAAAGATGGGTATGAACAAATTGCTTCAATTTTTGAAGAAACTGCTCAAAATGAAAAAGAACATGCTAAAATGTGGTTTAAATTATTACATAATGGTGCTATTCCTTCAACAGAAGAAAACTTATTAGATGCTGCGAATGGGGAAAACTATGAATGGACTGATATGTATGACAGTTTTGCTAAAACAGCTGAGGAAGAAGGATTCGATCATATTGCATTCTTATTTAAAGAAGTAGGTAAAATTGAAAAAGAACATGAAGAAAGATACCGTAAATTACTTAAGAATGTTGAAGATAAATTAGTATTTACAAAAGATGGAGATTCTATTTGGCAATGCCGTAATTGTGGACATATTGTAATTGGAAAATCAGCTCCAGAAGTTTGTCCTGTATGTAATCATCCACAAAGTTATTTCGAAATCAAAAAAGAGAATTATTAGTAGTATTGAAAAATGCTTCATGTAGTGTTATACTATATGAAGTTTTTATTAGGAGATGACACTATGGATTCTAATTTAAAAAGAAGCATTATTTTAGAACATTACAGTAATCCAGTAAATAAAGGTTTAATTGATGATGGGGATTATATATTAGTTAATACCAATAATGAATCTTGTATTGACGAAATTAACTTAATGGTAAAAGTAGAAAATGGAATTATAAAAGATGCTAGATTTGATGGGGAAGCATGTGCTATCTGCACAAGTTCTACTTCTATCATGATTCATACTATTATTGGTAAAACAATTGATGAAGCAATTAATGTTTTAAATAATTTTAAAAATATGATTGATGAAAAAGAATATGATGGTGATATCTTGGAAGAAGCAATTGTTTATGATGATATTTATAAACAAGCCAATCGTAAGAAATGTGCATTATTACCATGGTGGGGACTAGAAAAAGTAATTAATCAAGTAAGGAAGTAATCGATATGGAAAAAATATATACAACTACAATTTATCAATTTGAAAGAATTGAACAAGGGGATTTCAGCAAAAAATATATCATTGATGAAAATAGTATAAGAGATATTTATACAATTTATGATGAAGATAAAATGGTTGATATTGAAACAGGGAAACAATATCCTATTTTAAAAAGAAAAAAAGATTCTCTATATTTAGATCAAAATCAAGAAATTGTTATAGGAAATGATTATGTCTCTCATATGCAAGAATATCCAAATAGTATTTTAACAGATAAAAAAACTTGTATGCTTTATCTAAAAGCAATTCAAATGAGAAGAAAATTACAAAGTCAGCATGAATTTAAACAAAAAGTAAAAGTAAAAAAGTAATTTTACTTTTTTTATTTTTTAAATTTTAGTATAATATAAAAGGTGATGAATATGGAAGGTAAGACTTTAAATGAAGAAAAAGTAATAGAAATTTCCAATATAAAAAAGGAACCAAAATGGATGACAGAATTTCGTTTGAAATCTTATCATAAATTTATAGAACTAGAGAATCCTAACTTTGGACCAAAACTAGACATTGATTTTGATAGTATCAATTTTTATAAAAGAGTTGCTGATGAAGTAAAAGATAATTGGAATGAAGTAGATAAAGAAGTAAAAGATACTTTTGATAAAATAGGATTGATTGAATCTGAAAAAAAATATTTAGATGGTGTGGGAGCACAATTTGAAAGTGAAGTTGTATACCATAATATGATTCAAGAGTTAATGGATAAGAATGTTATCTTTTGTGATACAGATACTGCCTTAAAAAAATATCCAGATTTATTCAAAGAATACTTTAATAATTTAGTAAAATATGATGAAAATAAATATACTGCTTTAAATGGTGCTGTATGGAGTGGAGGAACATTTATATACATTCCACCTCATACAAAAATTGATCGCCCTCTTCAAAGTTATTTTAGAATTAATAGCAAAAATATGGGGCAGTTTGAAAGAACAATCATTATTGTAGATGAGGGTAGTGAACTTCATTATATGGAAGGTTGTACGGCTCCAACATATACTTCTGATTCCTTACATGCAGCAGTAGTTGAGATTTATGTGAAGAAGAATGCTAAATGTCGATATACAACAATCCAAAATTGGTCTGGAGATGTTTATAATTTAGTAACTAAGAGAGCAATTGTTGAAGAAAATGGATTAATGGAATGGATTGATGGTAATATTGGTTCTAAAATTAATATGAAATATCCATGTTGTATTTTAAATGGAAAATATGCAAAGGGAAATTGTATTAGTATTGCTGTAGCCAAAGAAAATCAAATTCAAGATACTGGAGCTAAAATGATCCATCTAGCGCCATATACAAAAAGTAATATTATTAATAAATCTGTTTCATTAGGAGGAGGAAATGCTTCTTATAGAGGAACAGTTCACATTATTAAAAAAGCAGAACATTCAAATAGTATTATTAAATGTGATACTTTAATATTAGATGACAATTCAAAGAGTGATACAATACCTACTAATATTGTGGAAAATCAAAATTCTGATTTAAATCATGAAGCTACAACATCAAAAATAAGTCAGGAAAAATTATTTTATTTGATGAGTCGTGGATTAAATGAAGAGAAAGCAAAAGAATTAGTCATTATGGGATTTATCGATCGATTCCGTGAAGAATTACCAATGGAGTATGCAGTAGAGTTAAATAATTTATTAAAAAGCTATTTTTAATAAATGTTCATTTTATTACATTGAATTCTAAAATTTGAGTTAATAAAATAATAAAATTTAAAAAATAAATATATCTAAAAATAGAAAACATTCATTTGTTTTCTATTTTTTTATTGGTTATATTGTAATTGGAAAGGAGGGTTAGAATGTTAAATCAGACAGTAATTGTAGGAAGATTAATAAAAGATCCTGAGTTGAATGAAACTGAAAATGGAAACAAAGTTACAAATATTACCTTGGCAGTTCCAAGAAGTTTCAAAAATGTAAATGGTGAATATGATACTGATTTTATATCCTGTGTATTATGGAAAGGAATTGCTGAAAATACAGTGGAATATTGTAAAAAAGGAGATTTATTAGGTGTAAAAGGTCGTATTCAATCAAGAAAAATTAATACAGATGAATCCAAAAAAGAAATATTGGAAGTTGTTGCTGAAAAAGTAACATATCTTTCTAGCAAGAAAAAAGATAGTATTGAATAGCGAACAAAAATTTGGTATAATTAAATTGGTGACAATATGAAAATACAAAAAATAAAAAAATTAAAGTCCGGTAAATATAAGTTAGAATTAGAAGATGGTACCTCTATTCAATTATATGATGAAGTTATATTGAATCATAATTTACTTTTTCATAAAGAGATAGATTCCGAATTATTTAGTCAAATTGATAAAGAAAATAGTTATTATTATAATTATTATAAAGTATTAAAATATGTGCTTTATAAAATGAGAAGTAGATATGAAATTGAAGAATATATGACAAAGCAGGATATCTCTATAGAAGATCAAAATAAAATTTTAGAAAAATTAGAAAAGAATAATTTATTAAATGATAGTTTATTTATAAAATCTTTTATTAGTGATAAAGTGCATTTATCAAATGATGGACCCAATAAAATAAAAAATGAATTATTAAAGTATAAAATGGAAGAGAGTGAAATAGAAGAGATATTACAAGAATATGATGATAAAATATTTGAAGAAAAATTAGAAAAATTAATTCAAAAGAAAATGGCATGTAATAAAACAAAATCTATTTTTGCTATGAAACAAAAATTATTGAATTACTTGATTAATTTGGGATATGATTATGATTCAATTATACAAAAACTAGATCACACGAAAGGTGATAATAATTTAATTATAAAAAAAGAATATGATCGTTTATTTCGTAAATTATGTAAAAAATACGAAGGAGAAGAATTGAAGTATCAAATAAAAAATAGATTATACCAAAAAGGTTTTTCTTCAGATGATATCAATCAAATAATATAAAAAAAGGTGATTTCAAAATCACCTTTTAATTAACTGTTAATTGTTTTTTCATAAGCATTTTTAAGTGTAGTATCATTAATTGTAAAGTTATATTTTTTTCTGATATCAACCCAAGTTTTTGTATAAAGTGTTGAATCATCACTTAATTTGTTTTCAACAATTTTTTCCATAACTTCATCTTTAATATCTTTTAAAGCTTTTTTATCTGTAGAGCTAACTCTTAGAATAACATGGTATCCATAAGAACTCTTGACAGGTTCTTTAGAATATTCACCATTTTTTAGATTGTTTGTTTCAGTGAAGAAAGCATCATCAACATCACCTTTTGTGAAGTTTTCTACTAATCCTTCATTATCAACAGAACCAGTATCTTCAGAATATTCTTTTACAAGAGAAGTAAAATCTTCACCATTATTTAATTTATCAATAACTTCTTGAGCTTTTGCTTTTGCAGCATCTTCAGCAGCAGATTTTTCTTCATCTGTCATACTATCAGTTGTAGCTGGTTTAATTAAAATATGTTTTACAGTATAAGTACCATAAACTTGATTTTCATAATATTCATTGATTTCAGCATCTGTTAAATTATCTTTTAAGTATTGTTTAGCAACATTTTCTTTTTGAATAGATGTAGTAAGTTCGTTTAATAATTCATCTTCATTGGAATATCCATATTGAGTTAAAACAGTTTCCCATTCATAACCAGAAGATTCATATTGTGAACGAATACTTTCTAAATTTTCTTTAGCTTTCGTTTTAGCATCAGAATCATCTTTCACTTCTTTACTAATAATATATTTATCTACCATATTTAATAAATTATTAGAACCATATTGTTCTTTTAATTCATCAAATAAATCATCAGCAACAAAATCTTTACCATCTATACTAGCAATAATTTCTTTACCATCAGATAGTTTTACTTTGTGACCATTTATAATTAGAATGATATTAATAGCTAAAAGAAGAATGATAATAGCTCCACCAATTACATTCAAGTTATCTTTTACATTAAATGTTTTTTGAGTATTTTTTACTTCTTTTTTAGGTGTTTCTATTTTTTTTGTTTCTTTTTTAACAGTTGCTTCTACTTTTTTCATTTCAGCTTTTGGTTGTTCAACCTTTTTGACAGTTGTTTTCGTTTTTTCTTCAGCTTTTACGTTTTTAGTAACAGGTTTTGTTGTTTTTGTAGTACCTGTTTTCTTTACTGTAGTCTTTTTAGTGCTACTAGTAGTTTTTTTTGTTGTTTTTGTACTATCACTTGAAGTGCTTTTTTTATTTGCCATACTTAAATCCTCCTTGTACATAAACAATATTATCATTTTTGTATAAAAAAAACAAGAAAATTGCAATATTTTCACCTTTAAATATACACATTTTTAGAAAAACACCATACAATAATGTGAAAAGATAAAAAGGAGGAATGCTTTATGTGTAATACTGGAGTATCAGGTGCTGCAATCGTACTAGTATTATTTATTCTTTTAATTATTATACTTGGGGCCTACATTTAGGTCAAAAGGAGGTGTAAAAATGTCTTGTCCAAATTCTAACAGTGAATGTAAACAAACAACGCAATGTAATAATCAAAGTAGTTGCGGAGGATATGGATACAATGGATATGTTTGTATCATTGTATTATATATATTACTTGCTATCATACTAGGAGCGTTTGTTCGTTAATAAGAGAGGTTTTAACCTCTTTTATTTTTTTCTTTGACTATCACATTATATGATGGTATACTTTAATTATGCCGGTATAGTATAATGGTAGAACAAATCACTCGTAATGATTAGATGTAAGTTCGATTCTTACTACCGGCACCAGATTGATACTAAACTCGAATTTTTCGAGGTAATATAAAAACTACTTTCAAATTAAATTGAAAGTAGTTTTATTTTGGGAGTTTAATAACACACTTGAAAATTGACATACCAATTAATATGTGTAAAAAGACTTATTCTTTTAAATTTTATATAAGCAAAAAGTACAAAAGATTATGATATAATAGTATTAGATTATTCTTGGAGGGGTAATAATGACTAAATTAGAATGGAATTTACAAGAAATATTTGTTAATAATCAGGCGTTTTATGATGAGATAAATAATGTAAAGCAATTGATAGAAGACATCAAAAAGTACGAAGAAGCTGAATTAGATTCTACTTTACTATTAAATTCGCTAGATAAAAAATAGAAAATAAAAGAAATAAGTGATAATATTTTAATTTATGGTTCTCTAATGTATTATAAAAATGTTAATGATACCGAATGTATTGAATTAAAAAGAGTGGCAGAAGCGTTTAATAATGATATAAGTACTACATTAAAATTTGTTGATAGAAAAATATTAGATTTAGGATTTAAAAAAGTTTCTAATTTTATTATTGAAAATCCAAAATTAGAGATTTATAAATTATCACTACATAATTTATTTAGACTTGAAGAACATATACAACCAGATGAAATAAGTCAAAAAATAAAAGAAAATTGTAATAGTATAAATGAACAATTAAGTATATATAATAATTTACTTAGGGATATTGAATATGGAATTATAAATGTGAATGGTGAAAAAATCAAAATAACATCATCAAATTTTGTAAAATATATTTCATCTAGAGACCGAGATACGAGAAAACAAACATATTATGTTGTTAATAATGCTTTCCAAAAAGAAAAAGATAATTTTGCAAATTTATTAAATAGAATTTATGGTTGTAGAATAGAAAATTCAATTTTAGAAAAATATAATTCTGTTTTAGAAAAAATATTGTTTGAAGAAAATATTAATCCTGAAATTATAAGTAAATTAATTGAATCAGTAAATAATAATTTAGGCCTTATTCAAAACTATTTAAACAAACAATGTATACTGAATTTGAAAATGATTTATATAATGTTAGAACCAATTATGAACTAACATCGGAAATTTTATGTGAGAGATACTATAACATTTTAAAGAAATATTATGGTAATAATATTTCCTGTGATCAAATAGCTCATGTTGAATGGACTAGACTTGGACATCTATATAGATGGAGTTATTATCCATATAAATATGCTACAGGATTATTAATGGCAAGTATAGTTACCGATTCTTTAGTTAATAAAAAATCATTATCAAAAGAAGATTATATTAGGTTTTTATCATCTGGAAGTAGTCAATATTCATTAGACTTATTAAAAATACTTAATATTGATTTATTAAATAGCAATATAATAGAATCTGGTTTTAATGTTATGGCAGAAGATATAAATGAATTACAAAAAATTTTGTCCTTAAGCAAGAAAAAGTTTAATAAAAATTAGACGATATGTGTATGACCGATAATATTACTATTTTAAATAAAAATAATAGTAAATAATTTATTATATTTTAGATTTTTTTTTGGGGGGAAGAATATGATCAGATATTTAAAAGAACTAGAGAATAAAGGAAACTTCTATTTACCACTTATTAATCAAGATGATAGGGGAAAAAAAGAGCTTGATGATTATCAACTTCCTATGTCATTTATTGAAAAATATCAAAATATTTTTAAAAACTCAGAAGTTTTAATTATGATTTATAAAAATTTTGATATTTATAAATGGTTCAAAGAAAATAGTTTTATTGATTATGAAAAAGCTTGTTCTTTATGGGATGAATTTGATAGTATAAAAGAAGAATTATGGGTACTAGAGGAATACCAGAAAATAGGCGTTCGATCAAAAAATATTGAAAGATATTTTAATTTAATTAAGAGAATATCATTTTTATTAATTGAATTAATTCCTAGAAATAAAGAATATTATGAAAAATTAAATATAACTTTAAAAGAAGCTCAGAAAGATTTAGACAAAATTATGACTATCTTATGACTATCTATTATGTCCCTAACAAAGTAGATAATATTTATTTACCTGATTCCTGGTTTATAACACCAAATGGGTATTTGTATAATCCAGGAAAAGATGGACATAAAGGATGCGATTTTACATTTGATTATAATCAATTGAAAAAAAATATTTCTAAAAATAAAATAGATATTAATAAAAAATCATCAATAGGATATTTTAAAATTGCTCATGATATAGAGGGGAGAAGATATATAACGGCTGGTCAATTTAAAGTATATTTTAACTATATTAGTCAACCAGCTTATTTGGATACTATTGATGGAATTCCAATAACCAGGGAAAAACATATTATTGATATGGCTATTGGAATAACCATGGCACATGCTTATTTTCTTCAATTTTTTGAAGAATTAGTGGAAAGCACGAAAAATCCACAAGAAGAGTTAGAAAAAATACGTGAAATAACAAAAGATGATATTTCCGATATCTTAGTAAGATGCTGTGGATTACATAAAATTGATTCTAATTCGAAAAATACAATTATTACAAGTTGCTTTAATTATGAAATAGAATTAGCAGAATACATTGAAAATGGATGGAATATTCAAACTGTAACACCAATTGTAATCAATAAAGAAAAGGGATGCATAGAAGAAAGTTCAAATGATTTTTTTACAATCAAAAAACTTTTGAAAAAATAGTTTATGTTATTGACATAAATTATTTTTTTAACATATAATATTAATATATGAACAATTATTCATATACAGGAGGATTTATGAAACAATTAAATGAAGATCAAATTATTGATTTATCAGAATTATTTAAGATTTTTGGAGATTCTACTAGAATAAAAATTATTAATATTTTATTAGATGAAGAATTATGTGTAAATGATATTGCTAATAAAATAAATGTTAGTCAATCTGCTGTTTCTCATCAACTGAGAATTTTAAAAAGTTCAAAATTAGTAAATTATAGAAAAGTGGGGAATATGATTTACTACTCTTTAGCAGATGATCATGTGGAAAAAATATTTAGAATGGGGTGTGAACATATCAATGAATTATAAATATAAATTTACAGAGTTAGATTGTGCTAGTTGCGCTAATAAAATAGAAAGTAAATTAAAACAAGATTCTAATATTATTAACGCAAATGTAATTTTTTCAAAATTGACAGTTACTGTAGAAACCAATATGACAGAACATGTCAAAGATTATATAGAAAAAATTGTTCAACAAATTGAGCCGGATGTCTATTTATTAGATTTAGAAGAAAAACAAGAAAGTAAAAAGATTTCTTGGACCCATGTTATTCGTTTAATAATAGGAATTGTTTTCGCAGCATTAGGTTTTTTGTTAAAAGGAAACCTTTCAAAAGTATTAATTATTTTAAGTTATATTATTTTACTATCTAAGACTTTTATAAATGCAATTAAACTACTTATTAAATCAAAATCTATTAATGAGAGTTTATTAATTACGATTTCTTGTATCGGAGCTTATTTTACAGATAATATTTCAGAAGGACTAATGGTCATAATTCTCTATGAAATAGGAAAAGTATTAGAAGAAATGGCAATTGATCATTCTAGAAAATCAATAAGCTCATTAATGGATATCAAACCAGAATATGCGAATTTAAAAAAAGAAAATCAATCTGTTGAAGTAAAGCCAGAAATGGTTCATGTAGGAGATATCATAATTGTAAAAAGAGGAGAAAAAGTACCCCTTGATGGTACCATCATAAAAGGAGAAGCTAATTTAAATACTTCGGCTTTAACAGGAGAAAGTAAACTGAGAAAAGTAAAAATTGGTGATGAAGTTTTATCAGGCTCTATTAATCAAGAAGGATTAATAGAATTAAAAGTGTCAAATCTTTATCAAAATAGCACAGTTTCAAGAATTCTAGATTTGGTAGAAACTGCCACTGATAGAAAAGCAAAAACCGAAACATTTGTAGCATCAGCTGCTAAAATATATACACCAATTGTTTTAATTTTAGCGCTTTTAGTAGCTATTATATTTCCAATGATTTTCTCTTTATCTTGGAATGATTCTATTCAACGTGCTTTAACATTCTTAGTAATCTCTTGTCCATGTGCGATTGCTATCTCAGTACCACTTAGTTATTTTTCTGGAATTGGTAAAGCTTCCAAAGAAGGAATTTTAATTAAAGGAAGCGATTATTTAGATGCTTTAGGCCGAATCAAAAAAATTATATTTGATAAAACAGGAACCATTACTACAGGAGAATTTAATCAATATCATTTAGAAGTATTAGACTCTAATTTAGAGGAAACTGAAATTATAAAATTATATGTCAAAGGTGAAAAATTATCTAATCATCCAATCGCAAAATCTATTTTAAATCATTTTCCTATAGATACTACAACTGATGATGTAGAAGACTATAAAGAATTAGCTGGGAAGGGAATTATTTATCAATATCAAAATCAAATAATTAAAATAGGATCTTCCCATTTTGTTGGAGCTTCAGAAAAAGATAAAGATATTTATTTAAGTATAGACGATAATATTGTTGCAAAATTAAATTTATTAGATGGAATTAAAAAAGAAGCTCCATCTGTTATTCAAAAATTAAAACAACTAGGAATTCAGGTAAAAATGTTTACAGGAGATTCTAAAGAGATAGCCTTATCTATTGGAGATAAAGTAGGAATAAAAGATGTTAGTTATCATTTATTACCAGACGATAAATATCAATTATTGGAAAAAGAAATTCAAACAAACACTCAAAAAACAGCATTTGTAGGAGATGGTATTAATGATGCTCCATCATTAGCTTTAGCAGATGTAGGAATTTCTATGGGAAGTATTGGTAGTGCTTCTGCTATAGAAGCTTCCGATGTTGTTATTATGACAGATGATTTAGAAAAAATTGTTACAAGTATCCAAATATCTAAATTTACTACCCATATTGTCAAACAAAATTTAATATTTGCAATGATTGTTAAAATAGTTGTATTGCTTCTAAGTGGACTTGGTGTTGCTTCTATGTGGCAAGCTGTATTTGCCGATACTGGTGTCACTCTTCTTACAATTTTGAATACTACTAGAATTTTAAAACTACATTTTTGATGTAGTTTTAATTTTGAAATCATATATTTTATAGGAGGGATATTATGTATCAATTAAAACCATTGCCGTATCAATATGATGAATTAGAACCATTTATAGATACCCACACATTAGGACTTCACCATAATAAACATCAACAAGGATATTTGAATAAATTAAATGAACTATTACTGAAAAATCATTATGATTTTAGGTATCCAATAGAGGAACTATCACACCATGTCTTAGAATTTAATAGTGAGGACAGAGAACAAATTATGTTTAATCTAGGTGGTGTTTTAAATCACAATTTGTATTTTAGTAGCATGTCACCTAATCATATAGAACCTAATATTTTATTGAATCAATTAATTATCAATACATTTGAAACTGTAGATAATTTAAAAAAGAAAATTAAAGAACAAGCACTTTTATTACAAGGATCAGGGTATATATTTTTAGTACTAGATAATTCTAATTTAAAGATTGTAACATTAAAAAATCAAGAAAATCCTTATTATTATAGATATATTCCATTAATTGCTTTAGATATGTGGGAACATGCCTATTATTTGAATTATAAAAATAATAAATCAGAATATATGGATAACTTTTTTTCTATCATTGATTTTCAATTTGCGAATGAACAAATTATGAAGAATCAATAAAAAATAGATAGTAAAATTAATTCTAATTTTTTCTTTCTCATATGATATAGCAGAAAGGAAGTGTAAATATGGATAATTGTCCATCTAATAAATGTGGAAAGAATTTAAAAAAGGCTTATGAAAAAATAGCAAAAGATTCTTCCCATAAACCAACTTGTTGCGTTGGCCCAACAGGACCTCGAGGACCGATAGGTCCAACTGGACCAGTTGGACCTGCTCCAACAATTACATCAGCTTTTTTTAGAGCTGTTCAAACAAAGGCAACTACAGTAAATGCGGATACAGATTTTACATTTGATGAAGTTCCTCTTTCAAAGAATATTACTTATAATTCAGCAGATAGTACAATTACTATTCAACAAGCAGGAACTTATTTAGCTGCTTGGCATGTTTTATTTACAAATACTAATGTTGAACAAGAAGTAACTATAGAATTAGAACGTGTCTCACCAGATACAGCATCTATTGGAGAATCTGAAACTGGTGTTAAAGTACAACAAAATAGTTCTTCAGCAGTTCATGGAAACGCTATATTTGAATCACCTGCTGGAGCAACTTATGCTTTTGTAAATCGATCAGATTCAGGAATTCAATTAAACGAAAGTAGTCTTTATAATACTGAGTTAATTATCGTAAAAATTAGTTAATTACTAAGAAAAGTAATATTTTTGAATTATTACTTTTCTTTTTTTTATCATATGATGTTTAGAGAGGAGTGATTCTATGAATAATTGTCCATTTAATAAATGTGGAAAAAATTTAAAAAAAGCCTATGAAAAAATAGCAAAAGATTCTTCCTATAAACCAACTTGTTACGTTGGTCCAACAGGACCTCGAGGACCAATGGGACCACCAGGTCCACAGGGTGAAATGGGACCACCAGGTCCACAGGGTGAAATGGGTCCTACAGGGCCACAATTAATGAGAAATGCTTATTTAGTAACATTTAATGATGGAACATTACTTTCCATTGCTTCTGGAGAAAGATTACCCATGAATAGAGTAGAGTTAGATATTAGCAAATTGGTTAATTTAGATTCTAACGAAAAAACGATTCAATTTAATGTAAAAGGTTACTACTTTATTCATATTATAATATCAGCTTATTCATCTAAAACAGATGTAAATTTTGATCCTACTAAAGATTTTGTTTCTTTTGGTTTCAGAAAAGTTGGAACAGATAATATTTATATAGGAGCTAGCGAGTGGTCACAAGATGAAGTGGCAAGACAAATTTCAGCACATGGAATTATTGCTGTAGAGGATTCATCTAACATTTATGAATTAGTAAATACAAGTAAACAAACAATAAATTTAAATAGCCCAGATATTAAAAATATTCAATCGCAATCTTATTTTACTAACTCATTAGTAACTTTAGCAATAGAATACTTAGGAAGACAAGGCTCTTAATAGGAGAAATTTATGGAAAATAAATATAAAATATGTGTATATACAATTTGTAAAAATGAAGAAAAATTTGTAGATAGATGGTTTCATTCTATGAAAGAAGCAGATGCAATATATGTTTTAGATACTGGTTCAACAGATAAAACAGTAAAAAAATTAAAAAAATTAGGAGTTCATGTAAAGAAAAAGAAAATAAAACCTTGGCGTTTTGACATGGCTAGAAATGAATCTTTAAAATTAGTACCCGACGATTTTGATATTTGTGTTTGTACAGATTTGGATGAAGTATTGGAAAAAGGTTGGCGCCAAAAACTAGAAACCATTTGGGATTCCAATATAAATCGTCTTTATTATCAATATAATTGGAGTTTAGATGAACAAAATCAACCTATTATTAGTTTTTACAGTGATAAAATTCATAGTCGAAAAAACTATCAATGGACACATCCTGTTCATGAAGTTCTCACTTATTTAGGACCGACGAAAGAAGAGTTGAAAGTGACCGATAAAATTGTATTAAATCATTACCCAGATAGAAGTAAATCCAGAAGTAGTTATTTACCATTATTAGAACTTTCTGTAAAAGAAGATCCCGAAGATGATCGTAATATGCACTATTTAGGAAGAGAATATATGTATTATGGTAGATGGAATGATTGCATTGATACCTTAATAAAGCACTTACAATTGAATTCAGCTACTTGGAAAGATGAAAGATGTGCATCCATGCGTTTTATCGCTCGATCTTATAAAAATTTAAAGAGATATGAAGAAGCAAAAATGTGGTTAGATAAAGCAATTATAGAGGCTCCTTATTTAAGAGAACCTTACGCTGAGCGAGTATTATTAGAATATCAATTAAAAAATTATCAAAAAGTAATTGAATATGGTAGTAAGGCATTAGAAATCAAAGAACATCCTAAAAGTTATATGAATGAGCCTTTTAGTTATGATGAAACCATTTATGATATGATGGCTATTTCGTATTATGAATTAGGAGATTATCAAAAAAGTCTAGAATATAATAAAATGGCTTTAAAAATAAATCCAAATAATGAAAGAATTCAAAATAACCAGATCATCTTAGAAAATTTGATTCAGAAAAAAAACTAGTAGGAATACTAGTTTTTCGTGTTATAATATATTTAATTAGGGGGAGTTTGAATGAAAGATTTACGACAAATACAAAAAAAGAAAGGAATTCGTTTAATTATATTCTCTATTTTGTTATGTTTCTTTGGAATCATTATATTTTTTATTTCTAATGAAGATAAAACAATTACAGGAATGTTTACAACAAAATGCTCTATTAGTAATACAAGTGATTTATATCAATGTCAAAAACAAAATAGTTATGTAAAAATTAATTTAACGAAAGTTTATTCAACCACTTATGTTTATCAAAAACATGATAATACAGTAGCTTATTATTTAGATATTGATTTAGATGGAAAAAGTTTGATTTCATTAGTAGATAAAGAAACAGCTGAAAAAGTATTAGACGGAAAACAAAAATATATGGAAGGAAAATTAATCCAATTTGAAGATACTCACGCAGATGCTCTTTTACAAATTAAAGCCTATTATAATCAACAAAATATTGAGGCACAATTTTTACCAATTCAATTTAGTAATTATGATATTAACGGAGAAGCATATGCAATGATTTTTATATTAGCGCTTATATTCATTTTTACAATATTTGGTATCAAAAAAGCAGTTCAATTAATAAAATTTAAAAATCAGTTTTCTGATAAAATAGATGAAATTAATCAAGAGTTAAATTCTACACTACATTATCAATCAAAGCAAATGACAATTACAGATCATTATATATTGATAAATCAATTCTTTGATTTCAAAGTTTATAAAGTCGATTCTGTTAAATGGATTTATCAAAAAAATACTAAGAAATATGGTATTACAGTAAATAAATCAATTGTTTTATGCTTTGAAAATGGAGATAATATTGTTCTTCCAATGAAAAATGAAACAGGATTACAAGAATTAAAAACAGATGTATTAATGGGTTACACAAAAGAAAATCAACAACAATATCAAAGTATAGTAAAGCAATATAAATTAAATCACAAAAAATAGCAGGAGGATATATGAAGGAAATTATAATAGATACTATAATAGATGCTCTAAAATTACTTCCATTTCTTTTTATTACTTTTGTACTATTGGAATACATGGAACATAAAACAAGCAATCATACTAAAAAGATTGTAGAAAAGTCAGGAAAATTAGGGCCAATTATTGGCTCTTTTCTTGGTATTTTTCCACAATGTGGCTTTTCAGTAGCAGCAACAAACTTATATGCTACAAAGATGGTTACCTTAGGAACATTAATAGCAGTTTATTTATCCACATCCGATGAAATGTTGCCCATTTTAATTTCGGAACAGATATCCATTGGTTTAATCATTCAAATTCTTATAATTAAAGTGCTTGCTGGAATTATAATAGGAATTTTAATTGATACTATTATAAAACCTAAGGATAACGAGACAGAAATTGAAGAATTTTGTCATAATGAACACTGTCATTGTGAACATGGAATTTTAAAGTCTTCTATGAAACATACTCTTCACATATTATGTTTTATTGTAATCACAACTTTCTTTTTAAATGTAGGATTTTCTTATTTAGGAGAAAATACAATTAAGAAATTATTCTTAAATAATAATCCTTTTAGTTCCTTTTTAACAGGATTGATAGGATTAATTCCTAATTGTGGGGCTAGTGTAGTAGTTACAGAATTATATTTAAACCATACAATTACTTTTGGTGCTATGATGGCTGGTCTTTTAACAGGAAGTGGAATTGCTTTATTAGTATTATTTAAGACAAATAAAAATTTAAAGGAAAATTTAAAAATACTAACAATTTTATACTCTTCAGGGGTTGTAATTGGAATGTTCCTTGATTTCTTAGGAATCTTCCTTTAATATGTTCTTGAAAAAAAGAAACGAATTGTATATAATGATAGTATAAGTGGGGTATGATTATGAAAAAATTTAAATATATATTATTTAGCTTAGTATTATTATTTATAGGAATGAGTCCTATTTTAGCAGCTAATAATTGTGCTGTATGTGGCTCTGATGCCTTGCCAATTCCTGTTAAAATACCATTGTTTATTTCAAAATTGATTACATTAGCGCAAATATCAGTACCAATTATTATTATCATAACGGCTATGATACGATATTTCAAAGTAGTTACTAGTGGTGATGATAAAACTGCTAAAGAAGCAAATAGTGCTTTCGTCCGTAGTTTAATTACAGGAGTTAGTATATTTTTAGTGGTTGCTATTGTCAAAACAGCATTCAATATTGTTGGGAATGACGCCTCTTCTTCTTTAAATTGTGTATCATGTTTTGTTAGTGGAAATTGTCAAACAAAGGCCTGCCCTGAAAGAAGTACTAGTAATAATGATAATAAAGAAACAAATAAAGATTCTGGTCAAAGTACAACCCATACTAGTGATTCTGGAGTAGAAAACGGTGGAGGAAGTAAAAAATTTTATGATAATAAAGATACAAATAAAGATTCCGGTAAAAGTACAACCCATACTAGTGATTCTGGAGTAAAACATGGTGATGGTGATAAAAAATTTTAAGGGGTTTATAATTAAAAGGTGATGATATGAAAATAAATAAAGTAGATTTAGTTATTAGTGCAGTTAGAAGAAGCCAATATCCTACAGATAATAAACCAGAATTTTTATTAGTAGGAAGATCAAATGTAGGGAAAAGTAGCTTTATCAATACACTAATTAATCGTAAAAATTATGCTAGAACTTCATCTAGTCCAGGGAAAACACAAACTATCAATTTTTACCTAGTGAATGATCAATTTTACTTGGTAGATGCTCCAGGTTATGGATTTGCTAAACTAGGAAAAGCAAAAAAGAAAAAATTTGGACTTATGATGGAAGATTATCTAACAAATCGAGAAAACTTAAAACAAGTCTTTATGTTAGTAGATTTTAGACATAAACCATCTAGCGATGATATTATGATGTATAATTTCTTAAAATATTATAAAATTCCTGTTACAATTGTTGCTACAAAATCAGATAAAATAGGAATTACAAAACATCAAGCTCAAAGAAATTTATTAATGAATGATCTTGATTTAGTTGTTGGAGATGATTTTGTAGTATTTTCAAATATTACAAAGGCTGGAAAATCAGAAGTATACGAAAAAATAGAAAGAATTGTATAAAACAAATAGACAAAACTCACATACAATAGATTAGGTGAGTTTTTTTATGAAAATAATACAAGAAGGACAAATTATAAAAGTTTTTCTTAATGATATTCCAAAAATTGATTTTAAAAATATGGATGAATTAGAAACTTATTTTAGAAATCTATTTTTAAAATTAAAAAAAATCTTTCATATCACTTTTACAGGACTATATAATATTGATATTTATTTAGACCAATATTGTGGTGTTGTAATTGAATTGAAAAAAGAAGATTTAGAATATATCGATTACTATGATAATGAAATTGATATGAGAATAATTTCCCATGATGCAACTTTTTTATATGAAATTCCAGATATATTTATGGCAAAGAATATTCCTTATCAAACTATATATTATTATCATAATAAAATTTATATAGAACCAAAAAAAGAAATTAACACAATAGAACACTCCATATTAAATGAAATGGGAGAGATATGTTATAAAACAGATAATATCCTTTGCTCTGGTAAAAAAATACTTTATTCTACCTAAATTTATGATATAATACTACTAACTGAAGAGGTGATTCTAGTGAAGAAACAAACGATTGCATTAGTAGGAAGGCCGAATGTTGGAAAATCCACTATTTTTAATCGAATGATTGGAAAAAGGATTTCTATCATTGAAGATACTCCCGGAGTAACACGTGATAGAATTTATGGAAATGCTACATACCAAAATCATCATTTTTATTTAATTGATACAGGAGGAATTGACTTAGAAAATGCCTCTTTTAATACAGAAATTAAAATACAAGCTCAATTAGCGATTGATGAAGCAGATACTGTTATTTTTGTAGTAGATGGTAAAGAAGGACTAACTGCTAATGATTATGAAGTTAGAAATATTTTAATGCGTTCTACCAAAAAAGTAATTGTAGCAATTAATAAAATGGATTCAAAAGAATCAAAACAACATTTATATGATTTTTATGAATTAGGATTTGAACATTATGTCTTTGTTAGTGGAGAACAAAATATTGGAATTAGCGATTTATTAGATTTAGCTACATCCGACTTTAAAGAATACGAAGAAGAATATGAAGAAAATGTTATTAAATTTTCAATTATTGGAAGACCAAATGTGGGAAAAAGCAGCTTAGTAAATGCTATTTTAAATGAAGATAGAGCAATTGTTTCTAATATTGCTGGAACAACTAGAGATTCTGTTGATACTCCATTCACTTACCATGGCCAAGATATGGTAGTAATTGATACAGCTGGGATGCGAAAAAAAGGAAAAGTTTATGAAAAAGTAGAAAAATATAGTCTACTTAGATCTATGAAAGCTATTGATCGTTCTGATGTTTGTGTGATTGTAATTAATGCTGAAGAAGGAATTATTGAACATGATAAACATATTGCTGGGTATGCTATAGAAGCAGGAAAAGCCGTTGTCATTGCTGTGAACAAATGGGATACTGTTGAAAATAAAGATGCAGAAATGAAAAAGTGGAAATTGTTGATTGAAACTGAATTTTCATTTATTTCCTATGCCCCTGTTGTTTTCCTATCAGCCCTTACTAAAAAAAGAATTCATACTTTACTTCCAGAAATTTTAAAAGTTTATGAAAATAGTCATAGAGAAATTAAAACAAGTTTGTTAAATGATGTAATTATGGAAGCTTATCAATTGAATTTACCTCCATCTTATAAAGGAAAACGTTTAAAAATTTACTTTTCTAACCAAGCTAATATATGTCCACCAACATTTAATATTCAAGTCAATAGTAAAGGACTAATTCATTTTTCTTATGAGAGATACTTAGAAAATAAAATTAGAGAAGCATTTCCTTTAGAAGGAACACCAATTGTTCTTCAATTTAAAAATAAAGGTGAACAATAATGTCAAAAAAAAGATTTTATATCAGTAAATCTTTTTTTTTCATTTGAATAATGCTATAATCAAAAATAGGTGATACTATGAAAATAACAAATCAAGAATTAGAACGTTATGTATTAACAATTCGTGAAGAAGAAATGGGAAATGACTACCGTTTAGATGAATCACAAGTAAAATTGATTTCAAAAGTAAATCAAGCTTTAAAAGAAAATCCCAATCTACGTAATAAAATTACACAATTATTACAATCTAGTAGTAAAAGAGAAATGAATGCGATTCAACAGGGAAGAGAATATAAACCAGAACAACCAACTGTGACAAATATAGACTCATTGACATCTAAAAAAGTATTAGTTTTGAAAAATCAAAAAAGAGCTGGCTATGTAGATGCTCTAGTAATGGCTTTAGTAACTGGTTTTATGGGAGGACTTTCTACAGCAATTCTTTGGATGATGATAAAATAATCTTGAAAAAAATAATAATATTGTGATATACTACATATAGTTTTTAAAACAAAGACGAAGGAGTAGTAATAAGAAATGTTATTAATAGAGACTTAGTGGTTGGTGTAAACTAAGAATAACAGCTTATGAATTCACCTTTTGAGTGATATTAATCATATCCGGTAACGCGTTATAGTGAATAAGTGATTGATAATCAAATAAGGTGGTACCACGGCAAAGCTCGTCCTTAACATAGGATGAGTTTTTTTTATGGGAGGTTTTTATGAAAGCAGTGTTATTTATTCATGGATTATCTGCTCAAAAAGAAGATAATGAGTACTTTATCAATAAAATGAGTCAATATTCTAACATTCAACTGTTTACTTTTACATTACCCGGTCATGAAAATAATAAAATGACGAAAGTGAAATATGAAGACTGGTTAAATAAGGCAGAAGAAGAACTAAAACAAATCTTAAAGAAACATAAAAAAGTACAAATTGTTGCTCATAGTATGGGAACTATTATAGCTGTTTACTTAGCTTCTAAATATCCACAAATAGAAAGTTTAGTATTACTATCTTCAGCATTTGTTTTTGGAAACTTTGAACAAAATAAAAAAGATTTTTATCGATTGATACAAAGAAAAGTAGATCAAAATCTAGGAACTGGTTTTGAGGGTGCACTTACTAAATTTTTTCAAGTTCCTAAATCAGTTATGATAGAGTATTTAAAAATGGCTCAAAAAATAAAACCTTGTATTTCTAAAATTACTTGTCCAGTATTATTAATCCATGGAATGGAAGACAATGTTATTTCATATAAATCAAGTGAGTTTGTTTATCATCAATTAAACTGTAAAAAAGATATTTTACTAGTAAAAAATGTAAGACATCAAGTCTTTAAAAGTTTGAAAAAAGAAGAAATTACGAATTATATATATCGCTATATTTCTTCTAAAATGCTTTATAGCATAACTAGAAAAAGTGTAATATAGGAGGACTTTATGAAAGAAAAAATGAAAAAAATCGAAAATATAAGAAAAGAAATTACAGAATCATTAGAAACTATTGAACAATTAAAAGAATTAACAAACATTAAAGTTACTTATTTAGGAAAAAAAGGACCAATTAATGAACTATCTCAAAGTATGAAAGAGTTATCTATAGAAGATAAAAAAGTACTTGGAAAAGCATTAAATGATTTTAAAACAGAAATTACAAATTTAATCAATGAAAAAGAAGAATATTTAAAACAAAAAGAATTACAAGAAAAACTAGAAAAAGAAAAAATAGATATTACTCTTCCTGCCACAAAATTAACAGTAGGAGGAATTCATCCATTAATTCGTACTGTAGAAGAAATAGAAAATATTTTTATGTCTATGGGATATGATGTAGTAGAAGGACCTGAAGTAGAACAAGATTTATATAACTTTGAAAAATTAAACTTACCAAAAGGTCATCCAGCAAGAGATGCACAAGATACATTCTATATTGAGGATGAAGAAATCTTACTTAGAACTCAAACTTCAGGTGTTCAAGCTAGAACAATGGATGCGAATACAGAAAAAGGACCTATTAGAATTATTTGTCCAGGAAAAGTATATAGAAGAGATGATGATGATGCTACACACTCTCATCAATTTATGCAATTAGAAGCCTTAGTCGTAGATAAAAATATTAGTGTAGCAAATTTAAAAGGAACTTTAGAAGAAGTCATTCGAAAATTATTTGGAGAAGACCGTGAAATTCGTTTAAGACCAAGCTTTTTTCCATTTACAGAGCCATCTTTTGAAGTAGATGTCACTTGCTTTAAATGTGGTGGAAAAGGATGCTCAATCTGTAAAGATACTGGTTGGATAGAAGTACTAGGTTCTGGTGAAGTACATCCTAATGTTCTTAGAAATTGTGGATATGATCCAGAAGTTTATACAGGATTTGCTATAGGAATTGGTATTGAAAGAATTGCTATGTTGAAATACGGTATTACTGATATTAGAAGTTTTTATACCAATGATATGAGATTCTTAAATGATTTTAACCGAGTAGGAGGTAATTCTAATGAAATTAAGTAAAAAATTTTTAAATGATTATGTGGATATTTCTGATATCAAGTATTCTGATTTAGCAGAAAAAATGGTATTTGCTGGGAATGAATATGAAAGTATATCAAAATTATGTAATGCTCAAGGGTTAGTAATTGGAAAAGTATTAGAATGTGTAAATCATCCTGATTCTGATCATTTACATATTTGTCAAGTAGATATTGGTGATAGTATTAAGCAAATTGTTTGTGGTGCTCCCAATGTTAGAGCTGGTATTTTAGTAATTGTAGCGAAAGAAGGAGCTACCTTACCAGGAGGAATTACGATTAAGAAAACTTCTTTGGCTGGAACAGAATCAGAAGGAATGATTTGTTCTTTAGCAGAACTAGGACTAGATTCTAAATATTTAACAGAAGAAGATAAAAATGGTATTCATATCTTAGAAAATGATGCAATCGTAGGAGAAGATCCTCTAAAGTATTTAGAATTAGATGATGAAATTATTGATTTTGAACTTACTGCAAATCGTGCTGATTTGTTAAGTGTTATGGGAATGGCTTATGAAGTAGGAGCTATTTATAATAGAAAAATTAAATTTCCTGATACGACTTATGAAGCTACAAAAGAAAATATTAATGATCAATATCAATTAGATGTAAAAACAAGTGATTGTTCTATTTACTTAGGTAAACTAGTTCATAATGTAACCATTAAAGAAAGTCCAAAATTTATAAAATCGAGATTAATGGCAAGTGGAATTCGTCCTATTAATAATGTTGTGGATATTAGTAATTATGTAATGTTAGAGTATGGTCAACCTTTACATTTCTTTGATGCTGATAAACTAGGAAATCACATTATTGTTAGAAAAGCTAATGCCCAAGAAGAAATTACAACTTTAGATGGAATAAAACGTAGTTTAATGGATAGCGATATTGTAATTGCTAATGAAAAAGAAGCAGTTGCTTTAGCTGGTGTTATGGGTGGATTAGATACTGAAGTAGAAAATGACACAAAAAATATATTTATTGAGTCAGCTATTTTTAATCCAATTAATATTCGTTATACTTCTAAACGTATTTTAAGAAGTGAAGCAAGTAACCGTTACGAAAAAGGAATTGATCCAAATCGTACAGAAGAAGCTTTAAATCGTGCTTGTTATTTGTTAAATAAATATGCTTCTGGGGAAGTAACAGATGATATCTTAACGTACGATAAGTCTGAAAAAGAAAGTAAAAAAATAGAAATTTCCTTAGAAAAAATCAATGATGTTTTAGGATATGAGTTAACTGTAGAAGAAGTAAAAGATGTATTTGGAAAATTAGAATTTGCCTATGTCGAAAATGATACTGTATTTACTGTTCATGTTCCAACTAGAAGATTAGATGTTAATATTAAAGAAGATTTAATTGAAGAAATTGGCCGTATTTATGGTTATAATACAATAAAAGGAACATTACCATTACTTCAAACAAAGACAGGTAGAAGATCTCCTAGAGCAAATATGGTTCGTGAAATTAGAAACCGTTTAACATCATTGGGACTTCAACAAGTAATGACATATTCGCTTACTAGTGAAGAATTAAATCATCAATTTGTAATGGAAGAGGGAGATTCTATCGTTGTTGCTGATCCAATGAGTGAAGATAAGAAAGAAATGAGAAAATCATTAATTCCATCTTTAATGAATGTATATCAATATAATGCTTCTAGAAATATAAAAAATATTAATATTTTTGAAACAGGATCAGTTTATTATAAGAAAGATGATTACATAGAAGAAAGCAAAGTTGCAGGATTACTTTCTGGTGAGTACTTAACAAACATGTGGCAAGGAAATGTAATAAAAGTAGATTTTTACCTTATGAAGGGTGTAATTGAAAATTTGTTATTATATTTAGGATATAATAATCGATATAGTTTTGGGGAAGAAACTCTAAATGAATACCATCCAGGAATCAGTTGTTCTATTAAAATAGATAATGAAATTATTGGATATATGGGAAAAGTTAATCCAACGATTACGAATAAAGATATTTATGTTTTTGAACTTTCTGTAGACAAGATTATGAAAAAGAAAGTTCGTGAAATTAAATATAAAGAAATTTCTAAATATCCTAGTGTGAATAAAGATGTTGCTTTTATTGTAAATAAGGATATCAAATCAGAAGAAATTATGAAAATATTAAAAAGAGTAGGTGGAAGACTATTAGAAAGTGTTGATGTTTTTGATTTATATGAAGGAGAAAATATTGATTCTAATAAAAAATCTTTAGCATATTCTTTAGTATTTAAAAATAATGAAAGAACTTTAACAGATGAAGAAGTAACAAATATCTTTAATAAAATGATTGAAGAAGTAGAAACGAAATTATCTGCTGAACTTAGAAATAAATAGATGTGTGAGAAAACACATCTTTTTTTTGATAAAAAAAACAGATAAGAAATCTTATCTGTTGTAGAATTCAACGATTAATGATTCGTTGATGTCAGCGTTAAGTTCGCTTCTTTCAGGATATCTTACATAAGTACCTGCCATTTTAGCTTCATCGTAAGTAACAAATTCAACACGATTATGAATTGCTTCTAAAGAGGCTTTAATCATAGGATGTTGTTTTGATTGTTCTTTAACAGCAATAACATCTCCAGGTTTTACTCTATAAGATGGAATATCAACTTTTTTACCATTTACAGTGATATGACCATGATTTACTAATTGTCTAGCACCTCTTCTTGTAGTAGCAAAACCTAAACGATATACTAAATTGTCTAAACGACTTTCTAGTAATCTTAAGAAGTTTTCACCATGAACACCTTTCATTTTTCCAGCTTCTTCAAAAGTCTTTCTAAATTGTTTTTCGTTTAATCCATACATGAATCTAACTTTTTGTTTTTCTTGTAATTGAGTTCCATAATCAGAAACTTTCTTACGACTTGTTCCATGTTGTCCAGGAGCATAAGGCTTTTTTACTAATTCTTTTCCGTTTTCTAGAATAGAAAATCCTAAACGACGAGATTTTCTATAAACAGAATCTACATATCTTGACATACTTTCCCTCAATCTTTCTAGCTAAAACATCAAGGCTTATTTTGTCAAATAATAGGGTGTCTATTTTAATATCTTCGCTTTGCAGCTAAAAGTTACACAATAACCCGTTAGGTAATAAACACATTATTATTTTCAAAATAATGCTGCTAGATGAATTCGCAGTTATAATTATAGTATTCTTTTCCTTTGAAGTCAATACATAAACCTTTGTTTTTCTAGATCAAAATGAATAAAAATCAAAAAAAGGTGTAAAAAAAAGTCGAATTGTGGTAAAATTATAATAGCGAGGTGGTATACATGAACACTATTGTTATATCAGTTGTTTTACTTTCTATAGTAACAATGATATTAGTCATTGGTGTTTTAGTTGCTATTCAAAAGAAGAATGAAAAGGGAATAAAAAAGCAATTGGAAAATCTTGAAATTGAAAAAAACAAAATTGATAGCATTCCAATTGTACCAGAATTAACTAAAATAGAATCTTTAAACAAGAATGAAAAACTAGATGCCATGTATAACAATTGGAAAGAACGTTTGGATGTGATTAGAACCAATCAAATTCCAAAAATTACGGATATGTTATTAGATGCAGATTATTCTTTATCAAAGCAAGATTATAAGAGTACAATTTATAAAATAGCAAAATTGGAAATGGAAATTTATAAAGTAAGAACGAACTCTGATTTTTTATTAAATGAAATTAAAGAAATTACTTCAAGTGAAGAAAGAAATCGAGCAATTATTACTAATTTAAAATCAAAATATCGTGATTTGTACCAAAAATATAATGAAGATAAAGGTTCTTTTGGTGATGTTGTAGAATCTATTGATTTGCAATTTGAAAATATTGCTAAGAGATTTGAAACATTTGAAACTACAATGGAAAACAATGATTATACGGAAATACCCAATATTATTAAATCGTTGGATGAAATGTTAAAACATATGGAAAATGTTATTCAAGAAATGCCAAGTATCTATTTAATGACTAGTAGTATTTTGCCAAAAAAAATTGATCAGGCAATGGAAGAATATAATACAATGGTTGAAGAGGGATTTCCTTTAGATTATTTAAATGTAGAATATAACGTAGAAGAAGCAAAAAAGAAAATCAGTGATATTAAAGATCGAAGTAAAGTATTGAATTTGGAAGACAGTCTATTTGAATTAAAAGTTTTATCAGATTATTTTGATTCTTTATTTACAGATTTTGAAAAAGAAAAGATTAATCGTAATACGTATGAAGAAGCAAATAAGGTATTTTCTAAAAAATTAAAGAAAAATAATCATATTCTAGAAGAAATGTTCAATCAATTAGATGAAATTAGAAGTTTATATAATTTATCAGACGAAGATATCAAAATTTTAGAAGGTGTTCGTGCAGACTTAGTAACTCTAAATGATGATTATCAAGTATTGATAGAACATACAGGAAATAATACATTTGCTTATTCTAAATTAACTAAAGAAATAGAAGGACTATCTGTTCGTTTAGCAAATATCGAAGAAAAAGTAGATATGATTTTGGATTCTATTGGAAATATGAAAGATGATGAAGTAAGAGCTCGTCAACAATTGGAAGAAATTAAAGTAATTTTAAGAGATTCTAAAAATAAAATTAGAGAATATAATTTGCCAGTGATTCCTCAACACTACTTTGTTGAGCTAAAAGAGGCTCAAGTAGCAATTAAAGAGATTATAAAAGAGTTAGATAAAAAACCAATTACAGTAAGTGTCTTAAATACTAGAGTTGATACAGCTAGAGATTTAGTATTAAAGCTTTATCAAACAACAAAACAAATGTTAAAAACAGCAAAATTTGCAGAGATGGCTATTGTATATGGAAATCGTTATCGTAGTGATGAAGATGATTTAGATAAATATTTAACTTATGCGGAAAAGTTGTTTTATAATGGAGAATATCAAAAATCGTTAGAAATTACAATTAATTCTTTAAATAGAGTGGAAAAGGGAATTTATGATAAATTGCTTCAATTATATTCGATAGAAGAAGATTAGAATGAAAAAATCTACAAAAAAAGTAGATTTTTTTAGTAAAAAGAGAAGTAATATGGTAAAATGAAACTAAGGTGATGATATGAAAAAGGGATATACATTAGTAGAATTACTAGCAGTAATAGTGATTATTAGTGTAATAGGAATAATAACAGTACCAATAGCGACAAGTTATATAGAGAAATCAAGAGTAGAAAGCTATAGAATAAGTGTGGAGAACGTAATAGAAGTAGCGAAAGAATACGTTGCAAAAGAAGAAGAGAATCATGATTTTCCAGAAACAGGAATCAGTGTAAAGAAAATAGAAGAAAAAATAGATGGAAAGATTATTAGCGGAAGAGTAAAAAGAAATGAAGAAGGAGTAATCGTAGCAGAAAATATTTATAACGGAACATATTGTGCATCAGGAAGTAAAAATAGTCTTGTAGTAACAAAAGTAACGAATGAAACAGAATGTGGGAAGTTAGATATAACACCTCCAAGTTTGAAAGTAAAAGCAAATAATGTAACAAATAGTAGTATAACAGTAGTAGCCATAGCAAAAGATGAAACAGAAATAAAAAGCTATCAATACTGTATAGGAGATGAATGTAGTAAAGAGATAAATCAAAACCATTATACATTTACGAAATTGAAGTCAAATAAAACTTATAAAATTAAAGTCACTGTAAAGAATGAAAATAGTGGAAAAGAAGGATATGATGCAAATACAACAGAAACAACCCAAGAAATAGAAGCAACAACAAAAGGAGTAGAAGCAGCTAAATTTAAAGTATCAGGAACTGGATATTCCGGAAGTAAAGAAGTAACAATCATATATCCAGAAGGAAACTATGAGTATCGTTATGAAATAAGAGATATAGAAGATAAAAATACTAAGAAAACCGAAATAGTAAAAGGAGATACAACATTAAAAATACAAGAAAATTGTATCATAAAGGCCTATGTAAAAACGGAAAGTGAAGAAATAGAAAGTGAAATTACAGTAATAGGAATTGATTCAATAGGACCAGAAGTATATGTAATCATGAATAATAACTGGGAGAAACAGAAACAAATCAGTGTCATAGCAATAGATACTGGAAGTGGATTAATGAGTAAAGCTTATAGTTATGATGGTGGTAAAAAATGGACAAATAATTCAAAGAGAATTTATTCAAATAATGGTGTCAGAGTACAATTAGCAGTAAGAGATAAACTAGGAAATATAACGACTAAGTATAAAATATGTGAAAGTATAGAAGAATACAATCATAATAATTGTAAAGAAACAGCCGGAATCATAATAGATAAAGTAGATAATGAACCACCAACATGTAAATTAACAGTAATAAATGGAACATTAGGAAAAAATGGATGGTATCGAAGTGATATAAAAATAGGATTTGCTGAAGTGAATGATACCCAAAGTGGAGTAAAGATACAAAAGATAGATAGACCAACAGTAACGCAAGAAGGAATCATAACAATACAAGGAAAAGTAGAAGATAAAGTTGGAAATGTAGGAACTTGCAACATACAAGTAAAAATAGATAAAACAAAACCATCTTGTGGAAGCTGGACGGGAGAAAGTACAACATGGACAAGAAACGTAAGAACAATCCAAGTTGGATGTAGTGATTCAGTAAGTGGATGTACAGCAAATCAATTTACGGCAAAAGAGTATAAAACAGGAACTATAAAAACAGAAAATATTGGAAATATTCAGATAGAAGATAGAGCAGGAAATATAAATACATGCTCAAAAAATAATGTAAACGTATATGTAGATCATGATGCTCCAACATGTACGAGTAGTGGTGGAAACAATAGTTGGACAAATGATAGTAGAACGTTAATAGGAACGTGTGGAGATTCAGGAAGTGGATGCCAAGGAAATGCTAGTTGGTATATTAATTGGGAAGGAAGTTGGATAAACTTATCACCAGGAACAGTATATGATAAAGTTGGAAATGCAACGACATGTCCATCTAATCAAACAGTAAAAATAGATAAAACAGCGCCAAGTTGTAGTGTCACAACAAGTGGAGGAACAGCAGGATCTAATGGCTGGTATAAAAAAGGAACAAGTAAAAGTAACCCAATAACAATAACAGGAACATGTAATGATACAGGAAGTGGATGTCAAGGAAATGTATCTAAAACAAGATATAAAGATACAAATGGAGAAGATGTATCACCAGGAATAGTAAGAGATAATGCTGGAAACGAAACAACATGTAATACAGTCAATATTAAAATTGATACGAAAAATCCAAGTTGTACAAGTAGTGGAGGAAATAATAACTGGACAAATGATAGTAGAACTTTAATAGGAACATGTAATGATTCAGAAAGTGGATGTCAAGGAAGCGCTATTTGGTATATCAATTGGGAAGGAAATTGGACAAAATTATCACCAGGAACAGTATTAGATAATGCTGGAAATTCAACAACATGTCCATCTAATCAAACAGTAAGAATAGATAAAACAGCACCAAAGATAAAACAAAATTCAGTATCAGTAGCAAAACATGGATTATATGCTAATCCAAAAGATGCAAATGATAATTGGAAAGAGAATATTTATATTAAACATACATATTCTATTACTGAGAATGGGTCAGGAATTAGTGCATATTATTGGGGAGAGAAAAAGCCTTCTGAATTAAGTTCCAGTGATTGGAAATCATATTCAGAAAATACAATTTCATTAGCTAGAGGATTTGTTAACATGAAAAATCTTAATATCATATGCGATAATAAACCTTGTTACTTTGTTGTTAAAGATGCTGGTGGAAATATATCTTATCAACAAACACAAAAAGCTAATTTTGGATATCACGATTTGTCTAAGGCTGGAGAATATACATTACAAAATAAACAAGGATACCAATATTTATATACATATGCTTTATCTTCAGACCCACCAATTAGCAATAATTATACATATACTGATATTTATGAAATTACAGAGAAAGGAATCCAAAAACAAGTAACAGAAATTAAGACTAAAAGTTGTAAAGCTGGTGATAGTGATTGTAAAATTAATGTTAAAAATGATACTACTATTAAAGTAAAACAAATAGGATCACGAAAATCAGGAGATAAAGATTCTTCTGGAAAAACAATAAGAGGTGGATATACAACATACTTCTTTACAGATGAAAATTTAAGTTGGTAAAAAATTATAAAATCTTTAAAGTTTATACTAAATAAAAATACAATAAAATTATTTAGAAAAATCTTTAGAGGTTTTTTTGTGGATAAAAATGTAATTACATAATAAAATTAAAAGAGTAAAAAGTGTCAAAAAAAAAGAAACCAATGTTTCTTAAAATAATCCACTTATATTTTCATTATCATCTATTTTTATATGAATTGCATTTGGTTTCTTAGGAAGACCAGGCATATCGATAATACTTCCTAAAAATACAACAATGAATCCAGCCCCAATTTTTAATTCAATATCTTTAATTGTAACAGAAAATTGACTTGGATTTCCTAATTTCTTTGGGTCATCACTAAATGAATATTGGGTTTTAGCTATACAAACAGGTAAATGATTTAAATTTAATTTATTTATTTGTTCAATTTTTTTCTTTGCTTCCTCACTATATATAATATTATTAGAATGATATATTTGTTTACAAATTGTTTCAATTTTGTTAATAATATTATCATTTAAAGAGTATAAAAATTTAAAATCATTTGGTTGTTTAGAAATTTGAATTACTTTTTTTGCTACTTCTATAGCGCCTAAACCTCCATTTTGATAAGAGTTACATACTTCAAATTCGCAATCAAATTTAGATACAAAATTCTTAATAAAATCGATTTCTTCTTTCGTATCTGTAGAAAATTGATTTAACACCACTAATATATGATTTGTAAATTTTTTTAAGTTGTGAATATGAGCTTCCAAATTACAAATTCCATTATTCAAATATTCTAATGAAGATCTATCTATTTCATCTTTAGGACAACCACCATTGTATTTCAATGATCTAATTGTTGCATTTAAAATTACTAAATTTGGCTGAATATCATTTCTGCATAGAATATCAAAAAACTTTTCAGCACCTAAATCCGCTCCAAAACCAGCTTCTGTAATAACATAATCTGCTAAAGAAAGACCTAGATTAATAGAAATTAATGAACTACATCCATGAGCAATATTAGCAAATGGTCCACCATGAACAAGAACAGGATTATTTTCTAAACTTTGTACTAAATTTGGTTTCATAGCATCTTTTAAAAGAATTGCCATACTATCAATACAATTTAAATCACGAGCAAATATAGCTTTTCCCTGATAAGTATATCCAATTAAAATATTTGATAAATGTGTTTTTAAGTCATTGAAATCTTTTGATAGACATAAAATTGCCATTATTTCACTTGCAGCAGTAATAGAAAAATGTTCTTTTCTGTTATCTAATTGAATTTCTCGTAATGCTCGATCATTCATATCAAGACATCGATGAAAACAAATAGTATCTGGATCAATTTCTAATTCATTTCCCTGATAAATATGATTATCAATCATTGCACATAATAAATTATTACAAGAAGTAATAGCATGCATATCACCAGTAAAATGTAGATTAATATCTTCCATAGGCATAATTTGGGAGTATCCGCCCCCTGTAGCGCCACCCTTTATTCCAAAGACAGGACCTAAAGAAGGTTCCCTTAATACTGCAATGCTATTGTAATTTAACTTTCTTAAGGCATCATGAATTCCAATCGATAAAGTTGTTTTTCCTTCTCCATATGGTGTTGGATGAATAGAAGTAACAAGAATTAATTTTCCTTTTTTTTGATTGAAATATTTTTTATAATTAATTTTAGCTTTGTATTTTCCATAGCATTCTAAATCTTTTTTATCAATTTCTAATGAATCAGCTACCTTTTCAATTGGAAGCATTGAAAACTTTTTAGAAATTTCTATGTCAGTCATAGTTATCACCTCTATTTCATTATATCAAAAGAATAAATAAATAAAACTCGAAAATAATAAAAATGGTGATAGTATGAAAAAAGTATTAATAACAGGAGCTGGTGGCGGACTTATGCGTGTTGTTATCGAAAATATAAAAGATCGATATTTCATTTACGCTACAGTTCATACTGAAAAACAGCTTGAATTATTAAAAAAGAGATATGATAAAGAAAAAAATATAATCTGTTTCGTTTTAGATGTAACGAAGGAATCCGATCGTAAAAAAGTAATAGACTTAGAAATTGACGTATTTATTAATAATGCTGCTATAGGATATGGTGGCAGTATTGTCGATATGAATATGAATAAGGTTAGAGAAAACTTTGAAGTAAATGTATTTTCTAATTTTGAATTATTACAAAAAATTGTCCAAAAAATGGTTCAACAACAAAGTGGAAAAATTATTAATATTGCTTCATTAGCAGGGATTGTTCCAATTCCTTTCATCGGAAGTTATGCAGCAAGTAAATCAGCAATTATTAAATTAACAGAAACATTGAAACAAGAATTAAAAATGATTAGTAATATTGATGTCTGTTTAATTGAACCAGGATTTTATGATACGGGGTTTAACCAAGTAATGTTCGATAATAAAGATATTGATCTTTATTTTAAAGAAATCAAAGAATATATTAACAAAAGTCAAGATTTTATACACCGATGGATTGAAAAAAAGAACTTAAATTCTATTGTTTTTAAAATTATCAATTGTATTGATTCGAAGCATCCTAGATTTATTTATAGAGCACCCTGTAGTCAAGTAATATTTTCTAAAATCTATTGTTTATTTTTTCAGTAAAATGAAAAAAATCACTATCCAAACAATTAAAACTATGTTAAAATGATAAAAGGTGATAGTATGAGTCTAGAAGAGATTAAAGTAGCGCTTGACAGTAATTCTAATTTAACAGATGAAATTCGTGATCATTTTTATAGCCTAATTTGCCTTTTCCATGAAAAGTATCCTAATATTGACTTAACAAATTTATGTAATCTTTTAAAAACTTTAAAAATAGAAAAATCTAGTAAATTTGTAAATAAGAGAGTTTCTAAATATAATCATTTAACAAACACTTTGGAATTAAATATAGAAAAGATAAATGAAGGATATGACATGAAACATGTTTTAATGTTTGAAATATTAAACATGATTACGAATAATGGTGAGTATACAGGATTTAATAAAAATGATAAATTTCGTGCTTTAAATGCTGGATACACAGAAATTTTAACCAATAATCTTGTTGGAAATGACAGTGATATTTCTGCTTTAGAAGACGAAGTTATTTCTACCAATATGATAGCTTACATTATTGGTGAAGATACTATATTTAATGCTTATTTTAATAATGACGCTAATTTATTAACAAACAAAATGTTGGAAAAAGGATTTGGTGAATAATATGAGTGAGACAACACAAATAGAAAAATTGAATCATTTTTTAGAAGATATGAATTATCGTTATGATAGTTATGGAAATACTGATTTGCCAACAAAACATTTAGAAATAGATGAGAAAATTTCTTCTGTAGCAATTTCTTGTAGTCAAAAAAATTTAATAGATTCAAATTCTTTTGATCAAATAGAAATGTTTGCCAGTATGAGTCAAGAAGAAAAAGCTTCTTCAATGCTTGTAGCTTATCAAAATCAATATCAAAATGAAAATAGTAAAGTTAGATAGAAAAATCTATCTTTTTTTGTTAATAAAAAAAGGAAAAACGAAAGTTATGTAGAATAATAAAAGTAGAGAGGAGGTGAAAAATGAAACTATTAGAACTAACTAGTGATGTCGTATT
>ENA-ORIC01000277-ORIC01000277.1-human-gut-metagenome-genome-assembly--contig:-NODE-277-length-69323-cov-8.836467_pt1 | contig 69323 bp, 48 predicted proteins | sample MGYA00243023_ERZ508732 | MGnify/ENA primary metagenome ERZ508732 (study PRJEB26277, sample SAMN04329767) | human gut metagenome | biome: human-associated habitat | host: Homo sapiens | place: USA... | reverse complement strand
CCGTGGTTGTACGCCCTAATTTAATTCCCCGCTTTCATGCGCAGGGGGGTGGCACTAAAGTGCTACACACCTCTTAGAACAGCATGACCTTGTTGGTCTTGAGGAAGTCGCTGACGCCCTTTTCCTGCACGATCTGGGGCCTGCACCGGATCAGGTCGCGCAGAAGCACGATGCTGAACTCCACGGGCAGGCGGGGCAGCAGCGTGGGCACGATCTTGAGGATGCCGTCGTTTTGGGCGCCTGCCACGAGGAAGGACACGAGCACCCACAGGCGGTCAAGCTCGGTGGGGATCGTCGCGCCGGCGGGGTCGGCGATGATGGCGTCGATTTCCTTGCGCAGCACGGCTTTCTTTGCAAAGGTCAGGAACTCGACGGCGGGGCCGGTCCCGACGATGCCGGGGATCACGTCGCGGGCTTTGGCAGGGCTGCCGAACTTCGCCACCACGTCGCTCACCATCTCCCAGCTGCGGGGCGTCGCAAAAGCCTGCTCGTCCTCGGACGCAGCCTGCAGCAGCTGCGGGCGGTACTTGAGGAAGGCGGTGACTTCGGGGATGATGCCGCGGTTGGTGGCCCAGGCGTGCCAGTCATCGGGGTCGACCTCAAGATTGAGGTGGATGAAGCGGTTGGCGAGCGCGCTCGAGAGCCTGAAGGTCACCGCCTTGTCCTCGCGGCGATTGCCTGCCGCAATGATGCGCCAGCCTTCGGGAAGTTCGTATTCGCCGACCCTGCGGTCGAGAATGAGCTGATAGAGCGCGGCCTGCACGAGAGGAGGCGCGGCGTTGATCTCGTCGAGGAAGAGAATGCCGGGCTTGTCGGACTTCTTCGGCAGGAAGGACGGCGGGCACCAGACGGCTGTGCCGTCCTGGATCATCGGAATGCCGCGCAGGTCGGTCGGATCGAGCAGGGAGGCGCGGATGTCGATGAGCGGCATGCGGCGGCGCTCGGCGATCTGGCGCACGATCGAGCTCTTGCCGATGCCGGGGGCGCCCCAGATGAAAGCGGCCCAGGGCTGGTCGAGAAGGTTTTCAAGTACGGTGGTAAGTCGCGAGGCTTTCATGTTGGTGGTTCGTTGGCTTCCGTTGAGAGGTGTGGGTGCCGTCCTGCAGGACATGCAGGAAGCGGTGCCATACAGGAGGCATTCTATTGGAGGTGCGGAAACAACGCGTCCCTCGTTGTCCGGCCGGTCGGCCTTGTGCATGCGCGCGGCGGAGGAAGAAAAAAGGCCCAGCAGGATGCGTACCCGCGGGGCCTTGAGTCAGGTCAGTTCGTGATGAACGGACGATTGTCAGTAGTTTTCAGCGCGCACTTCGAAGTAGGCTTGGCTGTAACCGCAGACGGGGCAGACTTCAGGGGCCTTCGTGCCGACGACGAGGTGGCCGCAGATGCGGCATTCCCACATGCATTCGCCGGCCTTTTCGAAGACCTGCTGCATCTCAACGTTCTTGAGGAGCTTGAGGTAGCGTTCCTCGTGGGCGCGTTCGATGGCGCCGACGGCGCGGAACTTGGCGGCGAGTTCGGGAAAGCCTTCCTCTTCGGCGTCCTTGGCGAACTGGACGTACATGTCGGTCCATTCGTAGTTTTCGCCTTCAGCGGCGGCCTTGAGGTTGGCGGCCGTGGACTGGATGCCGCCGAGGGCGGAGAACCACAGGCGGGCGTGTTCCTGTTCGTTGCGGGCCGTCGTCAGGAAGATTTCGGCGAGCTGCTCGTAGCCTTCACGCTTGGCGACTTCGGCGAAGTACGTGTACTTGTTGCGGGCCTGGCTTTCGCCTGCGAAGGCGGCCTGGAGGTTCTTTTCGGTCTTGGTGCCGGCGAGGGTCTTTTCGCCGGTAGCGGCGGGCTTTTCCTCAACCTTTTCGAAGACCTCGACGCCCTTGTGGCAGAGCGGGCAGATGTAGTCGGCGGGCAGTTCGTCGCCTTCGTAGATGTAGCCGCAGACTTTGCAACGGTAAGACATTTTCTTTTCTCCTAAATCCGACCGGCGGTCGGTGTAGCTGGTGTGAAGCAATTCCTCGGCAAGCTCGCTGAGCGGTTCGCCGTAGAAGTCACGGTAAAGGGCCTTGATTTCCTCGTTTTCGTCGCTCGTGCGGCAGTCCATCTCCTCATCGCGCTTGTAGAGGCTCGCAATGCGGGCCTCGCGAAGCACGTCGGCCTTGTTGCCGAAGGCGGAGGGCTGGCCGCCGCCGGAGATGCAGCCGCCGGGGCAGGACATCACCTCGACGAAGTGATAGGGCTTGTCCGTCTCGCTCGCGTTGAGGCGGCGGATGAACTCGCCTGCGGAGGCGGTGCCGTAGATGACGGCGACGTTGATGTCGTTGCCGGCGATCGTGACGGTGGCCTCCTTGACGTCCTGAAGGCCGCGGACGGGGGTCAGGTGATAGAGCTCGGCGGGGGCGGTCTCGCCCGTCAGGTGGCGGTAGGCGGTGCGAAGCGCAGCCTCCATGACTCCGCCCGTGTTGCCGAAGATGACGCCCGCGCCGGAGCCTTCGCCCATCAGGCGGTCAAAGGCGCCCTCGGGGAGTTCGGCAAAATTGATGCGGGCGGCCTTGGCCCAGTCGGCGAGCTCGACGGTCGTGATGACGTAGTCGGTGTCGCGAATGGCGGGATCGCCGAGCAGGCGGCCCGCGGCGTTCATCTCCTCGCGCAGGATCTCGGCCTTCTTGGCCGTGCAGGGCGTCACCGCCACGTGCACGATGCGCTTTGGGTCGAGGTTCATCTTCTTCGCGAAGTAGGTCTTGACGGTCGGACCCTGCATGCCGATGGGGCTCTTCGCGGAGGAGATGTGCGGAATCATTTCGGGATGGAAGGTCTCGCAGTAGCGGACCCAGGCGGGGCAGCAGCTCGTGAACTGGGGCAGCGGACCCTTGGCCTTGGTGATGCGCTCGATGAGCTCGGCAGCCTCCTCGCAGATCGTAAGGTCGGCGGCGAAGTTCGTGTCGAGGACGTAGTCGCCGCCGAGGCGGCGCAGGAGCTCGACCATCTGTCCCTCGACGAAGGCGCCGTCGGCCATGCCGAAGGCGTCGCCGAGCGCCACGCGCACCGACGGGCTCGTCGAGAAGATCACGATCTTGTCGGGATCAGCGACGGCCTTCCTGACGGCGTCGCAGGAGGACTTGATCTGAAGGGAGTTGGTCGGGCAGACGGGAATGCACTGTCCGCAGTGGATGCAGACGGATCGTCCGCCCGTCTTGGCAAGATCGTAGGCGTTGTTGACGCCGACATACTCGTTGCAGATGCCGGCGCAGAGGCGGCATTCAACGCAGAGATCCTCGTCGCGGACAATGGCGGGATTGTTCTCGTCGATGGCGACGCGAACCTCCTGCCGAATGTGCTTGGACATACGCTCTCCTAAACTGGGTGGTCTGAATGGGGTGTTCCGCAACCGCCGGGGGAGCGGACCTGGAACGGGCATCCTCATTGTAGCCCGTCGCGTTCCCGACTGCGGCGCGGTTTTCCCGAAGCGGCGGCTGCGCGGAACGATGACGCATTTCCATCCTGCGTGAGCCGGAGCGGGTTTTCGCTAGGTGGGGATGCCGTTTACCCTGAGAACGATTGCGAGCGTGAGATCAACTCAACTAAGATGATCTGCCTAGACGACAGACAGACCGACGGTTCGACGAACGGTCCGCGTCCCGTCGCCGTCGCACCTTCGCAGGCGTCCGCCGCCACATATATATAGAGGCGGATGCAGCGCGCCCCGTCAGAGGACAGGGCGCGCGGCCCCATGCATATTCCGAACCGCCGGACGTCGCACGGGGCTTGAACACGAAGGAGCGGGCGCCCGATGCAGACGGTTCACCCACAGCCCCGCCCATCCCTTTTGACCACTCGGGAGGGACTACGTGAAACATGAGGAGACCAGCCATGTTCTTTCGCAAGCTTGCCCTGACGCTCGCCGTCACGACCGCGCTTTCCGCCTCCGCCCTCGCCTGTACCACGGTCGTGGTGGGTGAAGGCGCCACCGCCGACGGTTCCTTCCTCGTCGCGCGTGCGGCCGACAGCAGCGCCCTCAAGGCTCAGCACTTCGTCATTCATCCGGCCAAGAAGAACCAGTCCGGCATGTACCGCACCAAGGACCATGACGGTGCGACGAACTTCGAATATCCGCTCCCCAAGGAGAGCATGCGCTACACGACGGTGCCCAACTGGAAGACCCAGCTGCACGGCGCCGTGGGCTTCAATGAAGCCGGCGTCGGCATCTCCGGCACGGAATCGATCTTCGCCCGCGACGACGCCCTGAAGCTTGACCCGTACAACGAAGAGACCGGCATCACCGAAGACGACATCCATGACGTCGTCCTGCCGCGTGCCAAGACCGCCCGCGAAGGCATCGAGATCCTCGGCTCCATCGTCGAGACGATCGGCGCCGGCGAAGGCTTCGGCGTGGTGTTCGTCGACCAGAAGGAAGTCTGGTACTTCGAAACCGGCACGGGCCACCAGTGGATGGCTCACCGCACCCCGAAGGACACGTACTTCGCCTCCGGCAACCAGGGCCGCCTGCAGCAGTACGACGCCAAGAGCGCCGACTTCATGGCCTCCAAGACCCTCGTGAGCTGGGCTGAAAAGAACGGCTTCTACGATCCGAAGAAGGACGGCGAGTTCAACTTCTCGAAGGCCTACTGCCGTGACGACGCCCGCGACCGCGTCTACAACGACCCGCGCGTCTGGCAGATTCAGAAGCTCTTCAACCCGAGCCTCGAACAGAAGCCCGACGAAGGCCGTACGTACCCGGTCTACATCAAGCCCGAAAAGAAGCTCACCGTCGACGACATGAAGACGATGCTTCGCAACCACTACGAGGGCACGGACCACGATCCGTACAGCCCCGTCCTCAACGGCAACGAACCGTGGCGTCCGATCAGCGTGTTCCGCACGTATGAATCCCACGTCATGCACGTCCGTCCGTGGCTGCCGAAGGAAATCGGCGAAGTCGCCTACGTGGGCATCGGCATGGCCGACCTCTCCTGCTACATTCCGTACTACCACGGCCTCGAATCCTACCCGGCCCACTACGGCATGGGCACGGACAAGGCCGACAGCAAGTCGATCTACTGGAAGTACCGCAAGCTCCAGACGCTCGTCATGACGGACTACCAGAAGCTCGCCCCGGTCGTGAAGGCTGCCTACAAGACGTTTGAAGCCGACACCGCCAAGGCCCAGGCCGACATGGAAAAGAAGTACATGGAAGTCGTGAAGAAGGACCCGAAGGCCGCCAGCAAGCTCCTCAACGAGTTCAACCTCAAGGTCATGAACGACGCCGAGGCACTCACGGAGGACCTGACGAACCAGGTCTTCACGATCCGCACGACGGACATCCAGGCCGCCAACTTCTTCGCCAACAACAAGCGCAAGGACTAAGCGAGACCATCTGAGCCGCCTGCGCCTCGCCTGAGGCGCGGACGGCGTCGGATGAAACAAAATGGCCCCGCAGGACATCAAGCCTGCGTGGCCATTTTGTTTCGTGCGGTGCAAGTCAGAGGAGCTTCACGATCGTCCAGCGCGCGCCGAAGGCGAGAAGCGCCAGACCCGTGATGATGAGGATCGGCCCCTGAATGCCGAGCGGGCTGCCATTGACGGGAGCGGCCACCGAGGGATCGTCGTGGCGGTAGCGGATCTCGATCGGGTCGCCGGGGCTGCCGCGTGCCTCGTCATCGTTCTTCTCGGGCAGACGGGCCTCGACCTTGCTGCCGTCCCGGGCCGTGAACGAGACGACCTCGGTGTAGTAGTGCACGATCGCAGGCGCATCGTCTTTCCTGACGTGGGCCTCGCGAACCTCGACGCGCTCGATCGTCGCGGTCGTCTGCTCGCCGCTCGTCTTGAGCGTCCAGGCGGTGGAGGTGAGCTTCACGCCAGCGTAGAGGAAGGCGGAGCCGGCAAGGAGCAGCGCGGTGGCGAAGATCCAGGGAAAAATCTCTTTCATGACTGAGTCCCAAAATGTCACCGCAGGGCGCGGTACCTGAGGCTACTTTAGCAACTTTCAGAAGGAGTGGAGCCGCAGGACGGTGCGGGCGGATGCGTCCCGCGCAAAAAGAGAAGCCCGCCCAGCATCGCTGCTGGGCGGGCTGTCCTCAGACCCATCAAAACACGATCTCGAACGCAGGAGAAAGAACGTTCGGTTTGTTCGAGGCGGTGCTCATCCGCCTGCCACTCAGCGCGACCCCTCACGCTGTTTTGCAGTGGAACCGTGTTTCGTTGAAATGAACTATATCGAACCTGAGAATCGTTCGCAAGGCAAATACCCGAGTAAATGACTCGGGTATTGTAAGAAAGTTTTTCCAAGGGTTTGCCCTGATGCGGCGTTTCTTAAGAAAGCGGGCTGAACGCCTGCAGCACAGTCGTTTTGGATTAAGTCGGGCGGCAAGATGCCGCAACATTTGCGAGGGGAATCCTGAGGGTGGGAGGCGGTCGGATGGGGAGAAAAGGGGGCGCGAGTTGCGGACAATCTCGGTATGATGGACGGACATTGAGAGAACCCGAAATGGGAAGGAGACATAAATGACTCTTGTCCGCACAGCGGCCGCCCTGATGGCCGCCACGTTCGCCCTCGGCGCCCTCGCTGCGGGAAACACCACGAACGAAGACTTCCGTGACTCGAAGAAGATGCTCGAGCGCAAGGTCTACTTCGACCATCGCGTGACGCTCTACTGCGGCTACGCCTTCGACAAGCAGAAGAACGTCAGTCTGCCTGCGGGCTTCGTCGCGCCCCAGCACAAGGAGCGCGCGGGCCGTGTCGAGTGGGAGCACGTCGTGCCCGCCGAGAACTTCGGCCGCGCCTTCAAGGAGTGGCGCGAAGGGGACGGTCGCTGCACGAATGAAAAGGGCCACTTTTACAAGGGCCGTCGCTGCGCCGAGAAGATGTCTGCCGAATACCGCCTGATGCAGGCCGACATGTACAACCTGTTCCCCGCCGTCGGCGCCGTCAACGCCATCCGCTCGAACTACAACTACGAGCTCCTGCCCGGCGTGCCCAACACCTTCGGCACCTGCGAGATGAAGATCGACGGCCGCCGCGCCGAGCCGCCCGAGCGCTCCCGCGGCGAGATCGCCCGCGCCATGCTCTACATGGAGGGCGCCTATGCACCCGTCTTCCGCATGAGCGACCGCCAGCGCCGCCTCGCCCAGAACTGGAACGAGCAGCATCCTGTCGTGCAGTGGGAGTGCACCCGCGCCGCACGCATCGAGAAGCTCCAGGGCAATGTCAACCCCGTCGTGAAGGACGCCTGCCTGAAGGCTGGTCTGACCTATCGCCCCTAATGGCTGAATCCGGCCTCGCCCGAGGCCGGGATCCTGCCCGATCCTTCAAAAGGGAGTTGAGCTCGCGCTCGGCTCCTTTTTTCGCATCCGTTCCTCTGACGGGTGACGGTTCCGGGAGGTGACGCATCGGCAGCCTCATGGATGCCGGCGGACAGTTCGCCGCGAGACGTCACCGCCTCGCGTTCCATTCGGGCTGAGGGACACCCGCGCCGTCTGAAAGCGTCAGGGTTAACCCGGGTCTCTTGGGGGCGTCATCTAGGCACTTACGCCAATGCAGGTTGAGCAATGCGGTGTTGCGGCGCTTTTTCCCGTTGAAGTCTGTTACGCCTTGCTACACTTCGCATCAGCCTAAAATCCGCCACTACGTCCTCGCGGGACCGACACCTGCGGGGAAGAGGATTGAAGGACTTACAACCCAATGACAAACAGCGGCATCAGCTGCCTGCGTGCGGTCAAAGAGAGGCGCATGCGGGCCGCAGGGCTCCGGGACAGGGGGTCCTGCCGCACGAAAACCAAAGGACAGCGATTCTCATGGAACCGTTTAACGCCGGATGGCTTTCGATCGTCCCGCCGATCGTGGCCATTGCTCTTGCGCTCATTACGAAGGAGGTTCTCTCCTCCCTCGTTCTGGGCATTCTGACGGGTACCCTCATTTATACGATCGGCATGGACGGCAACGTCCTGATGGGCACGCTTGAAAGCGCGTTCACCGTGATGGGCAACAAGGTCGACTTCAACATCCTGATCTTCTGCTCGCTTCTCGGCGCCCTCGTCTACGTCGTCGCCATGTCGGGCGGCACGAAAGCCTACGGCAACTGGGCCGTCAAGCGCATCAAGGGCCGCAAGAGCGCCCTGGCAGCCACCACGGGTCTCGGCGCGCTCATCTTCATCGACGACTACTTCAACTGCCTCACGGTGGGCACGGTGATGCGTCCGATCTGCGACCGCTACAACATCGCCCGTGCGAAGCTTGCCTACATCATCGACTCGACGGCCGCTCCGGTGTGCATCATCGCGCCCGTTTCGAGCTGGGCCGCCGCCGTCGGCTCCTCACTGCAGGGCTCCACGGCCTTCGAAAGCGACATGGCCGCGTTCATCGCCACGATTCCCTGGAACTTCTACGCGCTGCTCTGCCTGCTGCTCATCGTCTTCATCGTCGTGACCGACTTCGACTTCGGCCCGATGCGCAAGAGCGAGGAGCGCGCCGCCAAGGGGGAACAGTTCACGTCGACCGCCGCTACGTCCTCCGCCGAGCCGCCCAACGCCAATCCGCATGGCACGCTCTGGGACATGCTCGTGCCCATCGCCTCCCTGATCGTCTTCTGCGTGCTCGCGCTGATGTACTCGGGCGGCTACTGGGGCGCTGATCCGAAGTACCACACCTTCGCCTCCGCGCTGGGCAACTCCTCCGCCGCGCCGTCCCTCGTCTGGGCCTCCTTCGGCGCCGTCGGCATTGCCTTCCTGATGTACGTCCCGCGCGGTCTCGTGCCGTTCACGGACTTCATGAGCGGCCTCGTCGAAGGCATGAAGCTCATGCTTCCGGCCAACATCATCCTGGTGCTCGCCTGGACGCTCTCCGGCGTCTGCCGCGACCTTCTCCAGACCCCGCTCTTCGTGCAGTCCATCGTGACCTCGGGCGGCGCCGAGTGGTCGATCTTCCTGCCGGCCGTGATCTTCGTGATCGCCGCCTTCCTGTCCTTCTCTACGGGCACGGCCTGGGGCACGTTTGGCATCCTGATCCCGATCGTGGTGCCGGTTGTCGAGGCCATCGATCCGGGCCTCACCGTCGTCGCGCTCTCCGCAACGCTCGCGGGCTCCGTCTTCGGCGACCACTGCTCGCCCATTTCGGACACGACGATTCTCTCGTCGGCAGGCTCGGGATGCAACCACATCGAGCACGTCTCGACCCAGATGCCCTACAGCCTCACGGTGGCGTTCTCCGCCTGCCTGGGCTACGTGGTCGCGGGCCTGACGGGCGGCAACTGGATCCTCTCGATTACGACCGCCGTCGTTGCGCTCATCGGCACCGTCCTGCTGCTTCACTTCTGGAACAGCCGCAGGACCGCCGCGACCTGATCCGCAGCGTCCTTTGATTGAAAAACGGCGCCTTCGCACCCTGAAGGCGCCGTTTTTTTGCATTCGGAGCGGGTGATCACGCTCTGTTGTCAAGCCGAAAGGCTGTGAAAGCCGCTTTGCGGCCACAGGAGGAGACTTCATCTGTCGCCTTAAGGCGTCGCCCGCTCATTTCTCCTTGTCCGTCAGGTGATTGGCGGGGGTGCTATTCGGGTTCTCCCTCGGCGTCGTTGGGGTTTGTCCTCTAGGGTGTGTACGGGCTCGTTTGGCAAAATGAATCGTCCGTCGCGCTCCGACAAGGGCGCGGACATGACCCGGGACCGCAGAGTCCGGATGTTGACCCAAACCAAAGGACAGACAGACATGAATTTCAAGAAGACGCTTCTCGCCGCCGCGCTCACGCTTTCCGCAGGCTTTGCCATGGCCGCCGACCTTCCGCAGGTCGCGATCCTCGCCACGGGCGGCACGATTGCCGGCACCGCCGCCTCCGCCACGCAGACCACGGGCTACAAGGCGGGCGACCTGGCCATCCAGACGCTGATTGACGCTGTTCCGCAGATCAAGGACTACGCGACGGTGACGGGCGAGCAGATCGTGAAGATCTCGTCCAACAACCTGACCGACCAGGTCCTCCTGACGCTGGCCAGGCGCTGCAACGAGCTTCTCGCCGATCCGAAGGTGAGCGGCATCGTCATCACGCACGGCACGGACACGCTTGAAGAGACCGCTTTCTTTCTCAACCTCACGGTCAAGAGCAAGAAGCCCGTGGTGGTGATCGGCGCCATGCGTCCCGCCACGGCCATTTCGGCCGACGGTCCGATGAACCTTCTCAACGCCGTCAAGCTCGCCGCCGACCCGAAGGCGCAGGACCGTGGCGTGCTCGTGGCCCTCAACGACCAGATCTCATCCGGCCGCGACGTCACGAAGTCCAATACGACGAACGTCGCCACATTCAAGTCGCCCGACCTGGGCTACCTCGGCTACATCGCCGGCGGCAAGAACTACTTCCTGCGCAACCCCGCCATGCGTCACACGCACCAGAGCGAATTCGATGTCTCGAAGCTTGACAAGCTGCCGCGCGTCGACATCCTCTACACGCACGCCAGCGACGACCGCGTCCTTGCCGACGCCGCCATCGCCGCGGGTGCCAAGGGCATCGTGCACGCCGGTTCCGGCAATGGTTCCGTTCACGGCCAGACCGAGCCCGCGCTTGCCGAAGCCGTCCAGAAGGGCATCGCCGTGGTGCTCTCCTCCCGCACGGGCTCCGGCGTGGTCTGCCCGAACGTGGAGCAGTACAACAAGGCCGGCTTCATTGAAGGCCGCACGCTCAATCCCCAGAAGGCCCGTCTCCTTCTCCAGCTCGCTCTGACGAAGACGAACGATCCGAAGGAAATCGCCCGCATGTTCGAGGAATACTGATCCTTTCCCGAGCCCGCCGGCATGACGCCGCCCGCAGGGTGAAAACCTCCTGAAGGCGGCTTTCCGAGCATTCGGCCGTCCTGCTCCCATGCGGAGTCGGGGCGGTCTTTTTCTTTGATGCGGAAAAAAAACGAAGGTTTGCATGGGAATGGCCAGAATCGGCGCCGGAGCAGGGTTTGAGGAAGGCAAAACCCTCTATAATGGCGACAACCTTTTTTCTTTTATTTTCCACCCCATCACGGCCGTCGGAAAATCCGGGGCCTGCTGACGATTCAGAGGAAACTTATGTCGACCTGCAACGGTATGGTTTTTGAACTCAACGGCGCCCGCGCCCTCTCGGACTTCCGCGCCGCGCGCGTGCTCGCGGCCCTGCAGCGCGTCTCTTCCAACATCGAAGCGGTCTCGGGCCGCTTCGTGCATTTCGTGCATGCCTCCCGCGAGCTCACGAAGACCGAAGAGGAACGCCTCGCTTCGCTTCTCACCTACGGCGACGCCGCCGAGGACGTCCGCGCCGACCTGGCCTTCATGGTGGTGCCGCGTCTTGGCACGATCTCGCCCTGGGCCTCGAAGGCCACGGACATCGTGAAGAACTGCGGCATCGAAGGCGTCCTGCGCGTCGAGCGCGGCACGGTCTACAGCCTCGCCCTCAAGGCTCCCCTCACGGAAGAGGAGGCCGCTCAGGCCGCCGGCGTGCTTCATGACCGCATGACCGAATCCGTCGTCGCCCGCGACTTCCCGGCCGAAAACCTCTTCGTCGAGCTCGAAGGCCGTCCGATGGCGACCGTCGCCCTCGTCGAGGAAGGTCGTCCCGCCCTTGAGCGCGCCAACGTCGAGATGGGCCTTGCGCTCTCTCCCGACGAGATCGACTACCTCACCGACGCCTTCACGAAGATCGGCCGCAACCCGACCGACGTCGAGCTGATGATGTTCGCGCAGGCCAACTCCGAGCACTGCCGCCACAAGATCTTCAACGCCCGCTGGACGGTCGACGGTGAAGAGCGCGAGGAAACGCTCTTCGGCATGATCCGCCGCACGCACAAGATGGCCCCGCAGGGTACGATCACGGCCTACGCCGACAACGCCGCCATCTTCGAAGGCGCCGAAGTCACGCGCCTCTATCCGCGTCCGGGCTCCGGCAATGAATTCGGCCGCGTCTTCGAGCGCAAGGACGAAATGACCCACACGGTCTTCAAGGTCGAGACCCACAACCACCCGACTGCCATTTCTCCGTTCCCCGGCGCCTCCACGGGCTCCGGCGGCGAAATCCGCGACGAAGGTGCGACGGGCCGCGGTGCTCGTCCGAAGGCCGGCCTGTGCGGCTTCACGACCTCGAACCTCAACCTGCCGGAACTTCCGCAGGGTTTTGAAAACGACTCCGACACGGTGACGGGTGAAAAGACGGATGCCAAGTACGGCGCCCCGTCCCGCATCGCCACGCCGCTCTCGATCATGACGGAAGGCCCGCTCGGCGGCGCCGCCTTCAACAACGAGTTCGGCCGTCCGAACATCCTCGGCTACTTCCGCACGTTCGAAGCCAACATCGGCGGCACGCGCTACGGCTACCACAAGCCGATCATGCTCGCCGGCGGCATCGGCAACATCCGCGACGACCAGACGAAGAAGGACGTGCCGCCCGCCGGCAGCCTCCTGATCGTCCTCGGCGGCCCCGGCATGCGCATCGGCCTCGGCGGCGGCGCCGCCTCGTCCATGACGACGGGCTCCAACTCCGAAGCCCTCGACTTCGACTCCGTGCAGCGCGGCAACCCCGAAATGGAACGCCGTGCCCAGGAAGTCATCGACCGCTGCTGGTCCATGGGCGACGAAAATCCGATCATCGCCATTCACGACGTCGGCGCGGGCGGCCTCTCCAACGCCATGCCCGAGCTTGCCGACCTTTCCGGCAAGGGCGCCACGTTCGACCTCTCCAAGGTTCCGGTCGAAGAGTCCGGCATGAGCCCGCTCGAAATCTGGTGCAACGAATCTCAGGAACGCTATGTCATCGCGCTTGACGCCGCCAAGATCGACATCTTCCGCGACTTCTGCGAACGCGAGCGCTGCCCGTTCGCCGTCCTCGGTACGATCATCGAGGAGGCCGACCTCAAGCTCACGCGTCCCGAAGAGACCCCGGCCGTCGACATGCCGATGGAAGTGCTCCTCGGCAAGGCCCCGCGCATGCACCGCGACGTCGCCCACGTCGAAACGAAGCTTTCCGCCTTCAAGAGCGAAGGGCTCGATCTCGCAAAGGCTGTCACGGACGTCCTGCGTCACCCGACCGTCGGTTCCAAGTCCTTCCTCATCACCATCGGCGACCGCTCCGTGGGCGGCCTCGTCTCCCGCGACCAGATGGTCGGCCCCTGGCAGGTGCCCGTCGCCGACTGCGGCGTGACCACGCTCGGCTTTGAAACGAACCGCGGCGAAGCCATGTCGATGGGCGAACGCACCCCGATCGCCGTGATCGATGCCGCCGCCGCGAGCCGCATGGCCGTGGGCGAAGCGCTCACCAACATCGCCGCCGCCGACGTGAAGCTCCCCGAAGTCAAGCTCTCCCTCAACTGGATGGCCGCCTGCGGCGCCAAGGGCGAGGACGCCAAGCTCTTTGACGCCGTCAAGGGCGCGAGCGACTTCTGCGTTGCGCTCGGCATCTCCGTGCCCGTGGGCAAGGACTCGCTCTCCATGCGCACCGCCTGGGAGGACAACGGCGAGAAGAAGTCCGTGACGAGCCCTGTCTCGCTCATCGCCTCCGCCGCCGCTCCCGTCGGCGACGTGACGCTCACGCTCACGCCCGAACTCAGGAAGATCCCGTCGGTGCTCGTGCTTGCGGACCTCGGCTGCGGCCGCGCCCGCATGGGCGGCTCCATCCTCGCCCAGGTTGCCCAGCGCTTCGGCGACACGGCTCCCGACTGCGAGGATCCCGCCATGCTCGCCCGCTTCATGGGCGCGCTGCGCACGCTCGTCAATGAAGGCGCCGTCGTGGCCTACCACGACCGTGCCGACGGCGGTCTCGCCGCCACGGCCTCTGAAATGATGTTCGCCTCCCGCCTCGGCGTGAAGCTCGACCTGACGTCCCTCACGAAGGACGCCGACGTCTTCGCCGCTCTCTTCAACGAAGAGCTCGGCGGCCTGATGCAGGTGCCTGCCGAGAAGGTCGCCCGCGTGGCCGAAGTGATGCGCGAAGCCGGTCTTGCCTCCGTCTGCCACTTCGTGGGTGAAGTCGTCGACGACGATGCGCTCACGATCAGCGCCAACGGTGCCGAACTCGCCAGACTCGACCGTGCTGACCTCCAGAAGGCCTGGACGGAAGTCTCCTGGCAGATCGCCCGCGGCCGCGACAATCCCGCCTGCGCCGACAGCGAGTTCGCCCGCATCGAGCGCAAGGAGGACACCGGCCTCTTCGCGAAGACCACCTTCGACATCAATGAGGACGTCGCCGCTCCGATGATCCTCACGGGCGTGCGTCCGAAGATCGCCATCCTGCGCGAACAGGGCGTCAACTCCCAGACCGAAATGGCCGCTGCGTTCACGCGCGCCGGCTTCGACGCCTATGACGTTCACATGACGGACCTCCTCACGGGCCGCGCCGACCTCGCCGAGTTCACGGGCCTTGCCTGCTGCGGCGGCTTCTCCTACGGCGACGTGCTCGGCGCTGGCGGCGGCTGGGCCAAGACCATCCTTCACAACGACCGCATGGTCGAAATGTTCCGCACGTTCCTCAACCGCGAGGACACCTTCGGTCTGGGCATCTGCAACGGCTGCCAGATGATGAGCCATCTGCGCGACCTGATCCCGGGCGCCTCTCACTGGCCGGAATTCGTGCGCAACACGTCCGAGCAGTTCGAGGCCCGTCTCGTGAACGTCGAGGTTCTCGAGAGCCCGTCGATCTTCTTCGCGGGCATGGCCGGCAGCGTGATGCCCGTCGTGAACTCCCACGGCGAAGGCCGCGTGCAGTTCCTGCGTCCGGAAGACGCCGCGCTCGTGAAGGCCGCCGCCCGCTTCGTTGATCCGTGCGGCAACCCGACCGAGGTCTATCCGTACAACCCGAACGGCTCCAAGGGCGGCCTCACGTCCGTGACGACCGAAGACGGCCGCTTCACGATCATGATGCCGCATCCGGAGCGCTCGCACCGCGCCCAGCAGCTCTCCTGGCACCCGGCCGAATGGACGGACGCCTCGGGCTGGATGCGCATGTTCCGCAACGCCCGCAAGTGGGTCGGCTAAGAAGCCGGCTCCGCTCCCGACGGAGGGCCTTCGGGCCCTCCTGATGGAGGACGACGGAAAGAGATGGGGCCCCGATTCGGGGCCCTTTTCACAGGGTGATGCTCAAATGTGAAAACGCCCTGCAGGTCTTCGTGTCCTGCAGGGCGTTCGCGTTTCCAGAAAATCACATCGTCTTCGCGGGAACCGGCGGGCGGTTTTCCCAGGCGGCGGTTCCCCAGAGCGGGATCGTCGAGAGGCTGTGCTTGAAGCTGCCCGTCGTCTCCTTGGTGGAGTAGGAGATGTAAAGGAGCGTCTGCGTCTCGGCGTCGTAGATGCGGCGGATCTTCATCGTCTTGAGCAGAATGCTCTTCGATTTCGTGAAGACCACTTCTCCCGACTTCGACCGGTCGATCGAGGCGATCATCTCGGGCGTGATTTCGCCCGTCTGGCGGCAGGAGACTGAGCTGTCGGACGGGTCCGCAAGCGAGAGGTTGGCCTCAATGCTTGCGACATGGCAGGTGACGCCCGGAACCTTCGGATCCTGGAAGGTGTTGATCTTGATGTCCTTGAGCGTGAACAAGCCGAGTGAGACGTCGCCCACTTCGTCGCCGCCCGAGCAGCCGGCGAGAGCGAGAACGGAGGCGGCAGCGAAGGCCGCGAGAAGCTTGGTCTTCATGCGTGTGGTCCTTGTCGGATTTGGTTTACGGTGTCGTCATTATATATGGCGGGCGGGCGTCGTCCTGTCCTGGGCGTACTACTTCAGCGCGAAGCCCTGCGTCTGCAGATAATCGAGCAGGAACCTGCGGCGCTCGCGGGCGATGACGGGATGGATAGAGTCGCGGAAGGTCGCCTCGCGGGCATTGCTTCCGCGTCCAGCGTAGTAGGCTCGCATCGTTGCGTCATAAGCGTCAAGTTCGGCTGGCGCGGGTTCTTCGTAGCCGTTTTCCATGAAGGTGATGGTGGCGGGCAGCCGCGGCTTGACGGGATTGCGCACGGCGGGATGCCCGAAGGCGATGCCGACGACGGGAAAGACGTTCTGCGGCAGGCGCAGAAGCGCAGAAACCTCTGTGATGCCGTTCCTGATCCCTCCGATGAAGCAGCCGCCGAGCCCGAGGGATTCAAGCGCCGTGAAGGCGTTCTGGGCCATGATGCCCGTGTCAAGGCAGCCGACGAGGAACTGCTCGATCCAGCCGAGGTCGGCCTCGGGGCAGAGCAGCTGAAGGCGGTGGTAGTCGGCGCAGAAGACCCAGAATTCAGGTGCGGCTGCGACATGGGCCTGACCGCCCGAGAGCTCCGCGATCCTAGCTCGAAGTGCTGGATCGGTGACGCGGATGATGCTTGTCACTTGCAGTGCGCAGGATGTGGACGCGGCGCGCGCCGCATCGAGGATCTGCGTGCGCAGTTCGGCCGTGACGGGCTCGTTGGTGAAGGCGCGCACGGAGCTGTGCGCGAGCTGGGTTCGGATCGTGTCGTTCATTATGAACTCCTTAAGGGTGATGCATCGAGTCTAGCCTTCTTGCCCGTGCGGGAGTACCGCCGTTCACGAATCTGAACGAAAAAAGCCCGCGGCCTCAAGGGACGCGGGCGAAGGACCGCCTTGCGGTCGGTCTGGTTTCCCGGACGCACCCCACACGGTGCGTCCGGAGGGAGAACCTGATGGTTCAAGAGGAGATTATTTCGCCTTGAGCGTGAAGTTGTGGCAGCTGTTGCACATCAGCTCAGGCTGCTTGGAGGGCTTGTCGGCCTTGTGGCATTCGACGCAGTTGACGGCGCCGAGGTGCGACTTGTGCGGGTTGGGCTCGAAGTTCTTCGTCTTTTCGGCGAGGGCGTCGTAGCTCTGGTGGCACTGGAGGCACTGGCCCTTCGTGGCCCAGCCGGTTTCGGCGGGAAGCTGGCCGCCGTGGACTTCGGCGAGGGTCTTTTCAGCAGCGCAGGCGCCGAAGGCAAGGCCCAGACCGAGGGTGGCGACAAGCGCCATGGTGATGGATTTGGTCATGATTGATACTCCGGAAATTAGTTCTTCTGGGCCTTTGCGCGGGCGGCGATTTCGTTGCCGGCGATGCGGCCGAAGACCGTCGCGGCACCGAGCTGTGCGCCGCCTGCGTAGTTGTGGAAGAAGATGCCGCCAGCGGAGTTGCCCACCGCGTAGAGGCCCGGGATGCTCGTGCCGTCGAGGTTCTGGATTTCAGCCTTGACGTTGATGAGCGGGCCGCCGAAGGTGGCCGTCATGCCGCCCTGGAAGGGCACGGCGTAGAACGGAGCCTTGGCGACTTCGTGGGGCTTCTTGTAGGTGCAGGGCGGGTTCATTTCGCCGAGCTTGCCGGACTTGACGGCTTCGTTGTATTCCTTGATCGTCTTCACAACCTTTTCGACCGGGAGCTTGACCTGCTTGCAGAGATCTTCGATCGTGTCGGCCTTGCCGTACGGGCTGTTGAGGCGGTCGAACTTCGGAATGACCTTGTCGAGGACCGGGCAGGTGCTGTCGACGATGACCCAGGCCATGTTGTCGAGCGTCATCTGACCGGTGGTGCGGGCCTTGATCACGTACGTGTTGTTTTCGTCCATGAAGCGCACGCCGGAGGTGTTGAACTGGACGCCGTAGCCGGAGTTGAGGACGTCGGCCGGGTTCACGTGCGTGGCGCCGATGATCGGGCCGGAGTGGAACTGGTCCATGTTCACGAACTTCGTGTAGAGCGGCATGCACAGCGAGATGTTTTCACCCGTCGTGGACTTGGAGCCGCGCAGCACCATGCGGGTGGCCCAACCGCCGATGTAGCGGTCGACCATTTCGGGGTTGGCCGAGAAGCCGCCCGTGGCGATGCAGACGCCGCCTCTGGCCATGAAGGTCCTGAAGCCTTCCGGTGTGGCGGCCTTGACGCCCTTCACGGCATAGAGGTCGTCGTGAATGAGCTCAACGGCCTTGTGCTGGTACTTCACTTCGATGCCGCGCTTGGCGCAGGCGGCGAGAAGCTTCTGCACGAGCTGGGCGCCGCCGGTGAGGCCTTCGCCCATGACGCGGCAGGTGCGGCCCAGACGCGGATACGGCATCGGGCGGATCTTGCCGAACTTGACGCCGATGTCCTTTTCGAGCCAGTCGATGCCGGCGGAGATGTTATCCGTGTAGCAGCGGTTGAGGGCCTTGTCGCCCATCTGCTTGGAGACGTCCATCATCATGGCGTAGAAGTCGTCGGCCGTGTCCTTGATGCCCTGTTCGGCCTGGTGGCGCGTGCCCCAGCCGCAGATGGAGCCGAGGGCGAAGATGGCGTTGCCGTCGGGACGGTCGCGCTTTTCGAGCACGACGACCTTGGCGCCGGCGTCGTGGGCCGTGATGGCGGCGATCAGGCCGGCAGGACCTGCGCCGAGAACGACGGCGTCATAGGTCTGGGCGTTGGCGGCCTGTTTTGCCTGGGCCTGGGAGGAGAGGCCGAAGCCGGTGGCGCCGGCAGCGGCGGCACCGGCGGCACCGAGGAAGGAGGTCTTGAGAAGACCGCGGCGGCTCATATCGGTATGAGACATTGTTGATCTCCTGGGAATCCGGGTCGGGGATTCCGTCATTTAGGGGGAAGAATCTGTAGGGTGGGCGGGACTCCATCCGGTTTCTGTGGCTTTTGTGAGCCCCGCCCTGTTGTCGTCGAGGAGCTGTATGCATTGTCCTCTTGAGGCACCACTACGTAGTGCCGCATGAGGTCAACGAAACGTCACTTTCTGAAGCGTCTCTTAAGGTCAGGCCTTGAGAGCGTTCAGGGCGGAGCCGGCACGGAACCAGCTCAACTGCTTCTCGTTGTAGGAGTGCTTTGCCTCGAAGCGTTCCTTCGTGCCGTTTTCATGCGTGAGTTCGATGACGACGCGGCTGTTGGGCGCAAGGGTGTTCAGGTTGAGAACCGAGATGCGGTCCTTTTCCTGAATCTTGTCGTAGTCGGCCGGATTCACGAAGGTGAGTGCGAGGATGCCCTGCTTCTTGAGGTTGGACTCGTGGATGCGGGCGAGGCTCTTGGCGAGGACGACGCGGACGTTGAGATAGCGCGGTTCCATGGCGGCATGTTCGCGCGAGGAGCCTTCGCCGTAGTTGTCGTCGCCGACGATCACGCTGGCGATGTTGTTGTTGCGATAGTGGCGCGCAACCTTGGCGGGCGTGTCATAGGCGTTCGTGTCCGTGTTCCAGACCTTGCCGGAGACGCCGTTGAAGGCGTTGACGGCGCGTTCGAGCAGGTTGTCCGAAATGCGGTCGATGTTGCCGCGGTACGGAAGCCACTTGCCGCCCGGGGAGATGTGGTCGGTCGTGCACTTGCCCTTGGCCTTGATGAGGAGCGGAAGGGCGGTGAAGTCCTGGCCGTCCCAGGCGGGGAACGGCTCGAGCAGGCGGATGCGTTCGGCCGTCGGGCTCACCTTGATCTCGATCTTCTCGAAGTCGGGAATGACGCAGCCCTTGATGTCGGAGACGAAGCCCTTGGCGGGGAGTTCCTGACCGACCGGGGCGGCGAGCTTCATGTTCGTACCCTTGGCGGTGCGGACCGTGCCCTCGAGCGGGTTGAACGTCAGGTCGCCGTTGATGGCCATGGCCATGACCATTTCAGGCGAGGCGAGGAAGGCGTTGGTGAGCGGGTTGCCGTCGTTGCGGCCGGCGAAGTTGCGGTTGAAGGACTCGATGATGGAGTTGGGCGTCTTGTCGCCCTTGAGGTTGCCGATCGTGCGCTTCCACTGGCCGATGCAGGGACCGCAGGCGGTGGCGAGGACGGTGGCGTGGAGTTTTTCGAAGACCTCGAGGACGCCGTCGCGCTTGAGCGTGTCGTAGATGCGGGTCGAGCCGGGAACGACCATCAGCGGGGTCTTGATCTCGACGCCGTTTTCGAGTGCCTGACGGGCAATGGAGGCGGCGCGGGTGATGTCCTCGTAGGAGGAGTTCGTGCAGGAGCCGATCAGGGCGACCTGAAGCTGCTGCGGATAGCCCTTGGCCTTGACCGTTTCGGCGACCTTCGAGATCGGCATGGCGGCGTCGGGCGAGAACGGACCGTTGATGTGCGGTTCGAGTTCGGAGAGGTTGATCTCGACGACGCGGTCGTAGTACTTGGCCGGGTCGGCATAGACTTCCTTGTCGGCGGCGAGGTCGACCTTGGAGGCGAGGTCGGCAACGGCCTGACGGCCCGTGGCGGCGAGGTAGCGGGCCATGGAGTCGTCGTAGGCGAAGACGGAGGTCGTGGCGCCCATTTCAGCACCCATGTTGCCGATCGTGGCCTTGCCGGAGGCGGAGAGCGTGGCGGCGCCTTCGCCGAAGAACTCGACGACGCAGTTCGTGGCGCCCTTGGTGCTGAGCATGCCGGTGAGCTTGAGGATCACGTCCTTGGCGGAGGCCCAGCCCTGAAGCTGGCCGGTGAGCTTGACGCCGATGATCTTCGGCATCTTGAGCTCCCATTCCATGCCCATAAGGGCGTCGACGAGGTCGGCACCGCCCACGCCGATGGCGAGCATGCCCATGCCGCAGGCCGTCGGGGTGTGGGAGTCGGTCACGAGCATCATGCAACCCGGGAAGTTGTAGTTTTCCATGAAGACCTGATGGCAGATGCCGGAGCCGGCGGGCCAGAAGTCAAAGCCGTAGCGGCGGGAGACGTCGCGCAGGAACTCGTACGTTTCGACGTTGCCCTTTTCGGCGACCTTGAGGTCGGGAATGGCGCCGACGTTGGCCTGAACGAGGTGGTCGCAGACGAGCGCTGCGGGCAGTGCGATGCGTTCCTTGCCCGAGGAGAGGAACTGAATGATGGCCATCGGGCCGCCGATGTCATGCGTGCCGGCGCGGTCCGGGCGAAGTTCGATGTAGTCGACTCCGCGCTTGAATTCACGCAGGCTTTCCGGATGGTAGAGGTGCGTGAAGAGGATCTTTTCCGTGAGCGTGAGCGGACGGTTGAGCGTGCCGCGCACGACGGCGAGCTTCTTCGGGTATTCGCGATAGAAGGCCTCGATCATGTCGAAGTTGCGGATCTTCGACGTGTCGGCAGCAACGCCATCGGCGGCCATGACGACGGACGGGATCGTGGCGGTGGCCGCGGTGGCTGCGGCGCCGACGGCGGCTGTGCGAAGAAGAGCACGACGGCTGAGCGCGAATGTCTTTTCCTGCATGGAAATTTCTCCTTGTTTGATGGACTGCAGATGGGGCTGGACGCCTGCGGTCCTGTGTTTCACGAGTTTCTCGAGTTTCTCGTGTATGAGTCATTGACGAAGTGCTTGGACATCAAGGGTCCCGAGCTTCGACAGGACGCATTCTTCGCTTGCGTCACTTCTAGTGGTGAATGTGAAAAATCAAGGATCTCGTTTTTGCTAGGGTTTTTACGAGGAAGGGTTTGCCCAAGTGTCGTCGTCGGCACCCAAAAGCCCGTATGATGAATGAAAATCTTCCTTCGAAGTCCTCTAAGCCATGTTTGCACAGATTTATAAAGGTTTCGGATTGCATCGGTTCTGGAATTGTCTGGCAGCCTTCGACGGGGCCGCTGTCCGTGTGTTATCCGTCCTTGTGGCTGTTCTTCTGATGTCGGTTAGCTTTATACCGGGAGATGCAACGGCTCGGTCCGACGACGAGGTTTATCCCGTTGATGCAACGCTTTTGCGAGCGCCCGCCCATAGATTTTCGACACCGCCTGTCAATGTAAAGAGACCTGTGAGGTTGGCGATTGTGAAGTACGTTCGCCCGTCGCCCAACGAGGAGATCGTGCCCGCATCGGTCACGGCGCTCAAGCAGTACTTCGGCGAGGACCGCGTGCAAGTGGCGCACCTTTCGCTCACGGAGCTCAGCGAGGCGATCAAGCGGGGTGATGTGGACGTCTTTCTCTCGAGCGCTGGCTTTTACAGGCGTCTTGCCGACGAAGGCGTCAAGTCGCTCGTCTCGGCCGTTTCGCTTTCCTATCCCGACCCGAACCACGGCGAAGGCACGGCGATCGTGGCGGCCGCCGACCGTTCGGACATCGAGTCCCTGAGGGACCTGAAGGGCGGCGTGCTCGCTACTTCGACGCCAACGGCCTTCACGGGGCTGCTCGTCCCCTACGGCGAGATGATGAAGCAGGGGATCAAGGTGGACGGGTTCTTCCGCGAGACGCTTTATCTGGGCGACGATGACGCGATGGAGACGGCGCCGAGGCACCTGCTTGACGGTACGGCTGACGTCGCCTTCCTGCGACTCTGTTTTCTGGAGGAGTGGCTCGAGCGCCATCCCGAGCATCAGGGCAGATTCAAGGTGATCAACAGAAAGGACGGACCGGGCGAGGTCTGTGCCAGATCCACCGAGCTCTATCCGACCTGGACCGTGGGAACCACAAAGGTGACGGATCCGAGGGTCTCGCGCTCCGTGACGCAGGCCCTTCTCGCTCTGAAGCCCACGGGTGCCAACGGCATCTACTGGGGCGTGGCGACCGACTACAGCTCGGTCGACAAGCTCTTTCGCGAGACAAGAACGGGGCCCTATGCCTATCTCAACACCTGGAGCCTGAAGCGCTTCATCGCCGAGTACTGGCACTGGCTCATGCTCGCGGGGGTCCTTGTCGCGGGCCTGACTTTGCACAGCGTGCGTGTGACGCAGCTCGTGCACAAGCGGACGGCCGCCCTGAGGCAGTCCCTTGCCGAGCTGCAGGTCCTCAAGGAGGAGGCCCAGGGGGCGGCCCAGCGCATCGAACGCCTTGAGCGTGCCGGCGTGGTGGCGCAACTTTCCGTCATTTTCGCGCACGAGATGAGGCAGCCGCTCGGTGCCATCTTGCTCTACAGCTTCGGCCTGAGAAGGATGCTCGGCAACGGCTCGACCGACACCGCCAGGATGACGGACGTCATCGACAGGCTGGATCGGCAGACCGAACGCGCCAACGAGATCGTCGCGCGCGTGAGAAGCTACGCGAAGGCCGAGCAGCCCACCCGCGTCCTCGTAAGCCTGCGCGAGCAGGTCGACAGGGCGGCGGCCGACCTCAAGACCACGGGACGCTACAGCACGGCGCTCAGGGTCATCGTCACCGACGAGCCCGTCGTGACGGCCGATCCTCTCGAGATGGAGCTTGTTGCGCTCAACCTCATGAAGAACGCGCTCGAGGCGTCCGACGCCGCGGGCGGCGCGGGCGAGGTCGTGGTGACGCTCTTCGAGGAGGACGAACGCGCGATCATCACCGTGGCCGACGACGGCGGCGGGACGCGCGAGACCGTCGAGCGCCTCAACAGAGGACTCGGCTCCACGAAGGCCGAAGGGCTCGGACTCGGGCTTTCGATTGTGCGCGGCATCCTCGAGGCCTACGGCGGCAGGCTCGCCTTCAGCGCACGCCGTCAGGGCGGGCTCGTGGCCCGCGTGACCGTGCCCGTGAGGGAGGTCTCCGGAGAGCCGTCGCCTTTGGATGACGATCCCTTGGCGACAGGCGATAATGCTGTTCGAGACAACAGGGACGAGAAGGCCTCCTGAGGCCGGGAGACGCAAGCATGGCAAGACGACAGATCAGAACGCTCACGCCCACGGAGCTCGCGCGGGTGCAGCAGGGAGTGCTCGTGCGCATTGTGGATGACGACGCTTCGCTTCGCGACGCGCTTCGCTTCGTGCTCGAGACCGAGGGCTGGCGCGTGGTCGACTATAGGTCGGCGAACGACTTTTTCAGAGGGGACGCGCCATCGGTGCGGGGCTGCGTCGTGATGGACGTGCGCATGCCCGGACTGACGGGCATCGAGGCGCAGGCCGTCATGAACGAGCGCGGCTTCAGCCTGCCCGTCATCTTTCTTACGGGGCACGGCGACATCGACATGGCCGTGATGGCGCTCCATGAGGGCGCGGCGGACTTCATCCAGAAGCCCGTCGACAACGAGCGGCTTCTGGCTGTCATCGCATCCACGGCGTTCGAGAGCCTGAGCGGAGCGGGCGCGGTGCTCGACGGCGAGACGGCGAGGGCGCGCTGCGCGGAGCTCACGAACAGGGAGCGCGACATCGCGAGGCTCGTGGCCGAGGGGCTGACGAACAGGCTCATCGGCGAAAGACTCTCGATCGCCGTGCGCACGGTCGAGGTGCACAGGGCGTCGGCTCTGAGAAAGCTCGGCGTCAGGACGCCCGAGGAGGTGAGGGCCGTGCTTGAGGCGGGCGCCTGACGGTCGGGAAAGGACGAGAGCAGACATAAGGCAGGCGCAACGAAGCTCCGCTAGACTCTGCGCACCATCAACATCACAGAAACAGCCGCAGGAAGCCTCCGAATTCATTCGGATGGAGGAACGCGGCAAACCTCTCTCTTCCAATCTATTTGTTGTCCCCGATGAAAGGCGTGTGTCTTTCCAGCCCCTGTGCTAAGGTACTTCCATGAGCACGAAATCCTTCATCATCAGTCTTCCGATCATCACCGGAGGTCAAGACCGCCGTCGGCTGCGCAAGAGCTTCAGCTTCGGCTGCAACCTTCAGAACGCCGTCATGGGCGGTGGATGGGATTGTGTTCTGAAAATGCGGGCCACGCCCGAGTGGCAGGCCGCAAGAGCCATGCCGAAGGGCAGTGAAAGGACAAAAGCCTTCCGTGATCTTCGCATGCGGTTCCGCTTGAGCGAGTACGACTTTCATGCCGACGTCGCCAAGCACCGCAAGGCTTCGGGACGCGGCCACCTGCTCGGCATCAACGAATGCCAAAAACTCGCTTCGAGAGCGTGGATCTCGGTGGAACGCCACCTCTACAACGGCGGCTCTCCGAGGTTCATCAGCTCTCGACGCGGACTGCATTCGATCGAAGGGAAGACCAATCGCACCGGCATCATCTGGAAAGCAGATCAGCAGTGCGTAACCGTCTGCAAGCACGTGTACCGTGTTCGCGTTGACAAGCGCGACGACTGGCTCACCCGGGCTTTGCAGGATCCGACGGATCCCAAAAAGCCCAGAAAGGTGAAGTATTGTCGGATCGTGCGTGAAATGCGCAAGGGCAAGGAGCGCTTTTTCCTTCAGCTCGTTGCCGAAGGGACAAGCCCCCTGAAGCACGCCTACGCCGGCAAGGATCTGCACATGGCCATTGATCCGGGACTCGGTTCGCTCACTTATGCGACTGAGGACGGAACAATTGCCAAAGTGCAGATTGCGCCGAGCGCGGACACGGATCGCCGTGCCATACGCCGAATCCAGCGTGCGATGGAGCGAAGCCGCCGTACGACGAATCCCGACAACTACGAAGCTGTTGACGTTGTTCGTCACGGCAAAAAGAAGAAGTCCTTCAAGGTGAAGTCCGGCAGGCTTCAATGGCGCTTCTCGAAGCGCTATGAAAGTCTGCGGGCAGAACTAGCGGAGATTTTTCGTCTTTCGGCCGCAACTCGCAAGCGCGAGCACGGCGAGGTCTGCAACTGGCTTCTCGGCCATGCAGGCCACATCATTGTGGAGGACAACAGTTATAAGGCGTTCCAGAGGGGACGGTTCGGCAAGACCATCGGGCGACATGCGCCGGCAGCGTTATACGCACAACTGACGAACAAGGCTGAAAGCGCCGGTTTGTTGGTGGAAGTCGTATCGCCAAAGAAGCTCAAGCCCACGCAGCACAATCTGCTGACGGGGCAATTTGTCAAGCACGAACTTTGGGAGCGCCGCGTGCGACTGGGTGAAGATGATGACGAACGCTGGATCGACCGCGATGCGGCGGCTTGTCTGAATCTGTTGTACGCAGATCTTGAAAAACAAACCTACGCCCCGGAACGGATCCGTGAGGCCGTTCTAGCCGGAGTAACAGCCTGGCTTGACGCCGGTGTCGTAGTCATTCAAGCCCGAGAAGGGATCACCGAGCGCGAGTTCGGGAGGTTCCGACGGCGGGGGATTCCGTCCCTTACCGTACAAGGGCTGCGTCAGCAAGGATTTCGTGGTCGGAGTGACAGCAAATCGGGGGCAACCCCGAGGCGAAAAGCCTCGACTGTATCGAAACCCTCCCACTTCAGTGGCGAGGTTGTTTAGTCTAAGGAGTTGCGCCGTGGCCGACCATCACGACGAGGAAGCCGCATGTCCGAAGTGCGGCGGCACGATCACCTTCACGCTCTGGGAGAATCTCGTCGCAGAGAAATATCCCGAAGCGGCGGAAAAGCTCATGAGGGGCGAGCTCTTCGCCTATGAATGCCCGCACTGCCATGCGACGGGCAACGGCTACTATCCGCTTCGCTTCACCGACATGACCGCAAAGGTCATGGTCGACTATCCCGCCACGACCGACCTGCGCGTCGCGGGCGAGATGGTGAACGAATTCAGGGAGAAGCAGAAGCTCTTTGCCGAGACGGGCTTCCCGCTTGACTACGACTACCGCGTCGTGATCGACCCGAACGCCCTCGTCGAAAAGGCCCAGATCTTCGCGGCCGGTCTCGACGACCGCGTGATCGAGGTCGTCAAGTGCTTCATGACCGACGCCTTCCTTGCGGAAAACCGCTTCTACCGCAAGGTGCAGCTGCGCTTCCTCAAGGGCTCGCCCGAACACTCCTTCTACGTGCTCGGCACCGAAGGGGAAGTGCTCACCCGCATTCTTCTCGACATGGATTACTACGCGATGGTGAGGGACGTGATGAAGCTCGACGAAATCGACGAGGCCGTCGTCAACGAGGCCTGGGCCGACGACTACATCCGCAGTCACATCGAGGACTTTCAATGAGCGGTGGAAACCCCTGAGGTCTATGCCTTATGGCGCAGACCCGTGTCGTGACCTATGATTGCCTGACGCATTCCTGACACGGCTCAACGGACGGACGCACCCATGCGCATCACCATCATCGGACTCGGACTCATCGGCGGCTCGGCCGCGCTCGCCTGGAAGCAGGCGCATGCCGAGGGCCGCTTTCCAGGCGGATCGCTCTCGATCACGGCGGTCGACACGAATCCCGCGACGCTCTCGCTCGCCCTTGAGCGGGGGATCGCCGACCGCGTGACGCCCTCGATCGCCGAGGGCGTGCTCGACGCCGACCTGGTGCTTCTCGCGGTCCCCGTGCTGGCCATGGGCGCCGTCATGAAGGAGGTCGACCGCGCCGCGCCCGTCGATGCCGTCATCACGGACGCGGGCAGCGTGCGCGGCAGCGTGATCACGGCCGTGCGCCTGAACGCGCGTCCAGAGCGCATCCGTCACTACGTGCCCCTTCATCCGATTGCGGGCGCCGAAAAGGCGGGGCTCGAGTTTGCTACGCCGACCCTCTACAGGGGTGCGACAGGCGTCGTGACGCCGCTGCCCGAATCCGATCTTGAGGATGCGGCCGTCGTCGTCGACCTCTGGCGTGCGGCGGGCCTCACGGTCGTCGAGATGACGCCCGAGGAGCATGACCGCATCTACGCGATGGTCTCCCACGTGCCCCACATGATCGCCTTCGCGCTCATGGACATGGCCGTCTCGTCCCCCGAGAGCCGGACGGCGCTTGCCGCCGCAGGCGGGGGATTTCGCGACACGACCCGCATCGCGGCCGCCGACGCGCGCATGTGGGCAGACATCACGAGGGCGAACCGCACGGCCATCCTCGACGGCATCAGCCGCTTTGAGGCCGCCCTCACACATCTCAAGGGGCTTGTGGCCGCCGACGACTACGAGGGCTACAGGACCTATTTCGAACGCACGGCCGAGGCGCGCAGGGAGATCAACTCGAGCCTGCCGCCCGTTCAGGCGGGCAAGTCGGGCGGAGACGCAGGGAAGGCCAGAGACCCTGCACGATAATTCAGAGCAGTTCGCGCCTGTACGCGTACAATTCATGCACTGCGCACCACGCGTGCGTTTTGACCGGCCAAGAACAGAGACAGAGTGAAAGGAGAGAAGAGATGAGCAACCGTCTGCCGCGAGCGCTGCTTGCCGACATTGCCGCCGTGATCGGCTCGGGTGACCACGCGTCCGCCCTGATGATGCTGGGCGACGAGTCGGGACCCGAGGCTTCGGCCGCCGTCTCCTCCTACCGCGCCCAGTGCGCTGCGGCCCTCGGGGACTTCGACGCCGCCGAGCGCCATTTGCGCGTTGCGCTTGACCTCGTCGAGCGCCGCATGACCGCCTTGCCCGCAGACGAGGCCGCGCGCGAGCGCCTTGCCGCCGCCCTCACGATCCTCCCGCCCGCCGATGCGCCCGTGACGCCGACCCTCGAGGTCATCTCGCCCGAGCTCACCGCCGTGCGCCTTCGCCGCATGCTCGCAGCCGTCTTCATGAAGGCGGGACGCGAACTTGACGCCGAGATGGAGCTCGCGCTCCTGCCCGTCGAGGCAAGAAGCCTCTGATGAACTGAAGCGGCCTGTTGAAGAGGCCTGAAAAACGAAAAAGGGACGGATTGCGGAAAAACCGCACCGTCCCTTTGTCATGTCTGAGAACCGCCGGTTGGCGCATCAATTGCGTTCCGCTTCACGCACGGCCTCGGAGGGCGTCTTCCTGCCCTTGACGACGTCGTCGAGCGCATTGCCGTAGTCCTCGAGCACCGAGAGCGCGCCGCGCACGAGTTCGGTCATGGCGCCGCGGGTCGGCAGGGGCACGCCCGTCAGGCAGAAGGTCGTCTTGAAGCAGACGACGCCCGTGTCGAGGTCCATTTCGAAGTTGCCGAGCTTGAGGCCGCAGTTGGCGCGCGTGACGAACTCCATCACGCGGCGGCGGTCTTCTTCGGCGACCTTGAAGGGCGCATAGGCGTGGCAGAGCACCACGTCCTCGAGAAGATGGATGTAGAGCGGGGTCTGGCCGATGCGGCTGTCAAGGTCGAACCCTGCGTCGAGCGTGCCGGTGCCGGCGTCGAACCCGTAGGTCCAGCCTTCATGCTCGAAGGCGAGCTTGAGAACGGTGGCGACTTCGGGCAGATAGGCCATGATGGACTCCTTCATTCAATGGGTGTGGCGACGAAAGAGTGTAGCAGGGCGATCCTTATCCGATGCACGGTTCCTTATTGGGAATTTCTCGTAGTTCTACGCAGAATGCTTTTTGGAGGTGATGAAAAGAGACGGGGCGGCAAGGAAAACGACTCAGCTTCTAGGTGAAATGTCTTAGTAGACCATCCGTATTTTTGCGGGTACACTACTCCCTGTGCGGTATGCCGGCGTCCGCAAAGCGGACGGTCAACCCCAAATTCAGATGCGGATTGCGTAGTAATACGCAGGAGAAGCCGCAGACAACATATCGGCATGCCTCAGACCAAAGCATCAAGACACTGACATGCAACCCACTTACGATCAGACGGATCCGACGTCCCCCGCCGGCTCCATTCCGCACTGGATCGATCCCGTCAGGGAGACCGACCTGGTGGCTCGCAGGCGCACGGTCCACAGGACGCCCGAAACGGGCTGGGCCGAATTCATCGCGACCGCCCGCGCTGCCGAATTCTTCACGTCGCTCGGCTTCAAGGTCATGGTCGGGCGCGAGTTCATCGATCCCATCTACGTGCGCGGCCGCTCAGAGGCCGAGGTGAGCGAGTCTGAGCGCCTTGCCAAGGCCGCGGGCGTTTCGCCCGTCCTGCTGCAGCGCATGGGCGGCCTCACGGGGCTGTGTGCGACTTTTGACACGGGGCACCCGGGCAAGACCCTCGCGTTCCGCGTCGAGCTCGACGCCCTCAAGATGAACGAGCCCGTCGATCCCGACCACATTCCCTACAGGGAGGGCTTCGCCTCCGAGCGTCCCGGCCTCATGCACGCCTGCGGCCATGACGGCCATCAGGCCGTCGCCTTCGAGCTTGGCCGCTTCATCGTGGCGAACAGGGACCGTCTGACGGGCCGCATCCGCTTCATCTTCCAGCCGGGCGAAGAGGGCTCCCGCGGCGCCTATCCGATCGTTCAGTCGGGGCTTCTCGACGACGTGGACACGCTGTTGTGCGCCCACATCGCGACCGACCTTCAGGCGGGCACCGTCGTGGCCGCCCCCGAGAAGTTTCTCTGTACCACGAAGATCGACCTTCACTTCGAGGGCGTGCAGGCCCACGCGGGCATGCAGCCCCAGCTCGGCCGCAACGCGCTTCTGGCCGCCGCCGACGCCGCGCTCATCCTCATGGCCCTGCCGCGCCACTCCGACGGCATGACCCGCGTCAACGTCGGTACGCTCCATGCCGGCGAGGGTCGCAACGTGATCGCAGCCCATGCGGACATGGAGGTCGAGGTCCGAGGCGAGAACGAGGCGATCAACCGCGAGCTCGCCCGCGAGGCCGTCACACGTGCCCAGGGCTGTGCCATGGCCTTCGGCGTCAAGATGAGCCACAAGATCATGGGCGAGGCCGTCGACTTCGTGCCCGACGACGGCATCGTGCAGATGATCACCGTCTGCGCCCGCCGCGCGCGCCATGTGCGCGAGGTCCGTCCCTCGGTGCCGCTCAACGGCTCCGACGACGCCACTCTGATGATTCGCCGCGTGCAGAGCCAGGGCGGCCGCGCAGGCTACTTCCTCGTGGGCGCGGGCCTTGAGGCCTCGCACGAGCATGCCGCCGTCGACTTCGACGAGCGCTACCTTGTCACGCTCTACGACATCTTCGCGAACCTCGTGATCGGTCTTTCGGGCAACTGGTAGCCCGAAGCCCGACCTCGGTCCTCTCATCCCGGAAAACCGGCCCCGCCTTGCGGCGGGCGCCGGTTTTCTGCTTTCCGGCGTGCAGGATTCGTGCGTTCTTTGTTTTTCGTTCATGAGGCCGCAGGGGCGGACTTAGCCTGGCTTCAATGCCCGGAAAAAGTGCTTTCGGAGGCTGTTTGTGGTGCCGAAACAACACTGGGAGTAGAGGAGACACCTTATGACTTATGAGAGACAGTTAGGTCGAGGCGCCTGAAGGACGCGCGATGCGTCGCGTTTGACGCGTTAATGCGACAGTAAAAATTTCACACGGCCTGAATGTTCTCTGGAAAAATGCCTCACAGGTCTTGAGAAAAGACCGGACCACGGTGCAAGCGCAGTGCAAAAGCGTGCGTGCCATCTCGACGGAGCCCCTCGGGAAGCTGCCGTCGCCGTTCTCGGTGCCTTTGCCGGCTCTGCTCTCGCTGCCGACGTTCAGCTCTATGGTCTCGTTGACCTCGGTCTCAACTGGACGCAGGTCGACAACGGCAAGACCACGACCGACAGCTTCGGCATGGGTTCCGGTCAGAACTCCGGCTCCCGCTTCGGCCTGAAGGGCACGGAAGATCTCGGCAACGGCTACAAGGTTGGCTTCAACCTTGAAAACAGCTTCAAGGCTGACGACGGCGCTCTCGACAAGGGCTCCCGCCTCTTCCATCGTGAATCCCTCCTGTTCGTCCAGACGCCGTACGGCGAACTCTCCGCCGGCCGCACGGGCGGTCTTGATTCCGGTGTCGGCCGCTACGGTCAGATGGGCTCCGGCGCCACCGCCATGAGCACGGGTTGGGACAACATCGCGAAGACCAGCAAGGTCTTCCTCGGTCTCGGCGACCGCATGGACAACACGCTCACCTACCAGTCTCCGAAGTTTGCCGGCGTGACGGTTCTCGCCCAGGCCTCTCTCAAGAAGTCCAACGTCAATGACAAGGGCGTCGCCATTGAAACTGAGGAAGGCTCCTCCGACGCCGACCGCTACTACGCCCTCGGCGTGACGTACGGTGCCGGTGCTCTCAACGCCGGCCTCGTCTACAGCCAGACGGACTGGAACCGTACCGAACTCAAGGACCAGACCAACGACGACAACCAGACCGTCGTGTCTGCCTTTGCCAACTATGACTTCGGCATGGTCAAGCCGATGGTTGCCGTCCAGTACTTCGACGGCGGCAAGGATGTCGACGTTGCCAACACCGCCCTCAACAAGGGCTACGGCTTCGTCGTCGGTGGCACGGCTCCGCTCGTCGGCGGCACGCTGAAGGTTCAGCTCGGCTGGAACGACTACGAAGACGTGAAGACGGGCGCCACCGAAGGCAACAACATCATCACCGGCGTCGGCTACGAATACCCGCTCTCCAAGCGCACGTTCGTCTACACGGCCGCCGGCTACACGCAGGTCAAGACCGAAAAGGCCGGCGTCGAAACGAAGACCAAAACGTCCGAAGTCATGCTCGGCATGGTCCACAAGTTCTGATCACTGCCTGTTCGCATAGAACGTCAGTTTGACTGAACCAAGCACCCCGGTTCCGCAAGGAGCCGGGGTGATTTTCTCTGGCGAACGGGGTCGACGTTCGCAGGAATTCGGGGCGAAAAATCGAGGAAAAAGTCCCTCCGCAGACCCCTGAGTGAGCGAAGTCGACATTTCGTTCTACAGGCTGCCCACGTGTCGAATTCTCGGAAACAGGGCGATTTGTTGTAGGAATGCAACACTCCGGAGAGAAAGTCACGTTGCGAGGGTTAGCACCTATTTTTCTCCTTAAGGCTAGAGCCACAGGCATTTTCAATGTTTCCTCGTCTGTTTGTCCTCTGGAGCGCATTAGGAGATTGAAGAAGTTTTTGGGAGAATGTCCACAGGTCCTCGCGGACCAAAGACCAGATGCGGCTCGGACCAACTTAGCCGCTCTAAATTCGGCAGCGTCTCCAGTGAGAAGTCTGCCGGCCGCCGACGCATCACAAAAGACGATGCGCGGCACTCAATGAGGAAACAAATCATGTTCAAGAAGTCTCTCGCTGCCGTCGCCGTTCTCGGTGCCTTTGCCGGCTCTGCTCTCGCTGCTGACGTTCAGCTCTACGGTGTCGTTGACCTCGGTCTCAACTGGACGCAGACGGACGACGGCGCCACCAAGACGGACAGCTTCTCCATGGCCTCCGGTCAGAACTCCGGTTCCCGCTTCGGCCTGAAGGGCACGGAAGATCTCGGCAACGGCTACAAGGTTGGCTTCAACCTTGAAAACAGCTTCAAGGCTGACGACGGCGCTCTCGACAAGGGCTCCCGCCTCTTCCATCGTGAATCCCTCCTGTTCGTCCAGACGCCGTTCGGTGAAATCTCCGCCGGCCGTACGGGCGCTCTCGACGCCGGAACGGGTCGCTACAACCTGATGGGCTCCGGCGCCACCGCCATTGGCACGGGCTGGGACAAGGTTGGTTGCTCCAGTGACGTTCTGCTCGGCACGGGTTCCCGCATGGACAACACGCTCACCTTTAAGTCCCCGAACATGGCCGGCTTCACGGTCCTCGCTCAGGCTTCCCTGAAGAAGGACAACACGAGCAAAACTGACGGCGAAGAAGGCTCCTCCGACGCCGAACGCTACTACGGCCTTGGCGTCACCTATGGCGTCGGCGCCTTCAATACCGGTCTCGTCGTGAGCCAGGCCGACTACGGTCGCGCCGCCGTCAACGGCAAGAATCCTCAGAACGACGACGACATGCTGACTGTTTCCGGCTTCGTCAACTATGACTTCGGCATGATCAAGCCGATGTTCGCTGCCCAGTACTGGGACGGCGGCAAGGACTACGATGGTGCCGCTTCCGTGAACATCACTTCTGACCAGAAGAACTACGCCACGAAGGGCTACGGCCTCGTCGTCGGTGCCACGGCTCCTGTCGTTGGCGGTACGCTGAAGGTTACGGCCGGCTGGAACGACTACGAAACCCTCTTCGAAACCGCTCTGGACGGCAATGGCGAAGGCAACAACTTCATGGTCGGCGTCGGCTATGAATACCCGCTCTCCAAGCGCACGCTTGTCTACACGGCCGCCGGCTACTCTGAAAAGAAGGTCGAGTGGAAGACTGAAGAAGACAAGACCAAGACGTCCGAAGTCATGTTCGGTATGGTCCACAAGTTCTGATCGCTGCCTGTTCGCATAGAACATCAGTTTGACTGAACAAATCGCCCCGGATTCCGCAAGGAATTCGGGGCGATGCTTTTTCAGGGGCCGAATCTAAGCGGTTTCAATCAAATGCAAAAGGCAGCGCTCCCTCGGGATCGGTGCCTTTTGTTCTTTGTCGTGCTCTGTCTTTCTCAGTTCCGGACGGGCCGGTCGAACCACCCCGAGAGTTCGTCCACAAGCTCGATGCGAAGCCCTGATGCACGCTCGCCGAGCTTCTTCCTGAGACCTTCGGCAAGGAGTTCCGGTGCCTCTGCATGCGAGACCGAAGCTCGCTCGAGATGAATCACGGGGCTGACGCCGTCCGGGAAGCGGCAGCGGAACCTCAGGCCCGAAAGCCGATCGTCCTCCTTCATGAGGGCTTCGATGGCGGCTTCGGCGTCGGCTGCGAACGTCAGGTCGCGCGACGCGGGCGTCATGCCGTAGGGAAAGCGGGTGAGCAGGCAGGGCCTTGCCATCTGGCCCGGATTGCGAAAGCCGAGTGCGGCGCCGAGCGAACGTATCTCGTCCTTGCTGATGTCGGCCTCTGCAAGCGGGGAGCGGATGCCAAGCTCCTCCAGAGCCTTGCGGCCGGGACGGTAGACGGCGAGGTCGGAGTGGTTTGTGCCGTCGCAGAGCTGGGCGTCGCCGGCAATCCTGAGAAGCTCCGTGAAGATGTGGCGCTTGCAGACGTAGCAGCGCAGGCGTCCCGCGGCGGCGAGGTCGGGCATGTCCGCAGGATCGAGTGGCACGAGCTCGGCCTCGAGTCCCATGGCTCTTGCTTCGGCGACGGCTTCGGCCGTCTCGGCGGGCGCAACGTGCGGGCCTGTGACGTGCAGGAGCCTCACGCGAAAGCCGGCGAGCTTAGCGAAGAACGCGAGGAAGCGGCTGTCGAGTCCGCCCGAATAGGCGAGCGTGACCGCGCCGTTGCTCGAGGCTTCGGAGAGCTTCGAGGCTAGCCGCTCAAGACGAGGATCGTCGAAGGCAGGCGTCATGGCGTTCACTCGGCTGCGGGAACGGGCTGGCCGAAGGCCATGAGCGTGCCGTTGGCGACGCCCTCGAAGATCTTCGGCGTGAAGACGGTGACGTGGTCGGTGACGACCATCTCGGGCCAGCCGCCGAAGCGTGCACCGAGCCCCAGCAGGACCGCCAGCCCCGTGGGCGTCACGGGCTCGCCTTCGCCCGACCAGGGGCGCACGGCGACGCCGTCGAGCATCGCGTAGAGGGCGGGTGCGGGATAGGGCACGACGCCGTGGGCGCAGTTGACGGTGCCGTCGGTCATCGGGAGGGGACTCGCGACGATCATGGCGGGATCGATCGTGGTCATGAAGTCGGCGATGAGCCCGACTGCGATGATGTTCGCCATGCGGCCCACCTCGTGGAAGTGGACGTGATCGGGCGTCGTGCCGTGCACGCGGGCCTCGGCGTTCGCGACCACGGACCAGATGGCGGCGGCCTTCGCCTTCGCCTCGTCGGAGAGCGTGCTCGCCTCATAGTGGCGGAGGATGTCGGCGGGCGTTCTGTGGACGTGCTCGTGCGGCGTCCTGATCGAGAGCGTGTGGCCGAGGATGCCGTTGACGGCGCGCGGGCCGAATTCGATGATGGCGTCGACTTCGGGGAAGCGGCGCGCCATGTAGGCCTGTGCCGTTCCCGCGGTCTGGCCCGTCAGGGCGAGGAGGCCGGCTAGGAAGACGTTGGCGTTGAAGCCCGCATGGATGCGGACGGTGAGGATCGGGTGGTTGAAGAGGTCGGACATGGTCGGTGCTCCTCGGTCAGCGCGCAGCGCGCACGGATTCAAGCAGGGTGAGGACGCGGGCGGCGGCGCAGGCGGCGCCGTAGCCGTTGTCGATGTTCATGACGGCAACGCCGGGCGCACAGGACGCGAGGCAGCTCGAGAGCGCAGCGCGGCCGCCTTCGGCGATGCCGTAGCCCACGGACGTGGGGACCGCGAAGACGGGCTTCGAGGTGAGGCCGCCCATGACGCTTGCGAGCGCGGCGTCGAGTCCCGCGCAGACGACGACCACGTCGCCCTTGTTGATGTCGTCCCTTGCGGCCTGAATGCGCCAGAGGCCCGCAACTCCGCAGTCCTCGAAGAGGCGGACGGTCCAGCCGAGGTACTCGAGCGTGCGGGCGACCTCGTGCGTCACGAACGCGTCGGCCGTTCCCGCGGAGACGATGCTCGCAAGGCCCGTTTCATGGCGCGGGCAGGTGCGGTGCCAGGCGGTGCGGGAGAGGGGATCGTAGTCGTAGGCGGCGCGAAGGTCTTCGGGCACGCGCGCCCAGACGGATTCCGAGAGGCGCGTGAAGAGAATGGGCTTCTCGTCGTCGGACGCAAAGCGCTTGAGGAGCGAGAGGAGCGCGTCGTGGCTCTTGCCCTCGCAGAAGACGGCTTCGGGCAGACCGATGCGCACGTCGCGGTCGATGTCGAAGCGGATGTTGTCGGGCATGCTGGCCTCGAGATGTGGTTCTGGACAAAAAGCCTGCCTGGCCGGTGAGGCGCAGGCAGGCGGCAGTCGTTCGGATGCGGGGGCGTCGGCAGACGCCCGCCGCAGGAGGATCCTTATTCGACGCGGGGCACTGTGAGGGAGCCTTCGGGCATCAGGATCATGTCGGGCGTCTCGCCCACGTACTGCTTCGCGATCTCGAGGGCCTCTTCGACGGTGTCGACGGCGCCCGTGAAGAGCATGTCCTTCGCGAGCTGGCGGTCAAGGCTCGTCACGAGGATGTAGCGGGCCTTCTCGATCGGGCGCGTGATGGCGTATGCCTTGTTGGCGCCGATCTTGAAGTTGGCTTCAAGCTCGGCCTTGATGGCGGCCGGAGTCTTGAGGCGGCGGAAGGTTTCCTCGAGCACCTTGGAGCCCGAGCCTTCCTCGCAGTCGGCGAGCAGGATCACGACGCCGTCCTTCCTGACGGCGCAGGAGGCGTTCTCCATGGTCTTCTGCATCTGGTAGACGTTGATGTCCTTCGGATAGCCGCCGCAGGAGACGATCACCATGTCGGCGAGCTTCGGAATGACGCAGCCGTAGACTTCGTCGACGAACTTGCAGGCTTCCTTGTGCGCGGCGATGTAGTCGCCCGCGAACATGCGCAGGAACTGGTGCTTCGCGTTCAGAATGGCATTGAAGAGGAAGAGCGAGCGGCCCTTGGCGAAGAGCGCGACGCCCTCCATCTGGTCCTCGTAGCAGGGGTTGCCCGTCGTGCGGCCGAGCGCGGCGTTTTCGTCGAGCATGAAGCTGTGGTTGACGCGAACGGTCTCCATCGCGGCGCAGCCGGGAAGGATGGCCTTGCGGCCGCCGCCGTAGCCGGAGAAGTAGTGGTGCACGATCGTGCCCGTGAGGATCACGTGGTCGACGTTGCAGAGCTCCTTGTGGATGTGCACGGGCGTTCCGCGGGAGGTCGTGCCGAAGTATTCGAAGTCGTCGTCATTCGTGCAGATGCTGTTGTACATCTTGAGGCGGGAGGCGACGTTTTCGCCCACGCCCTCGACCATTTCCTCGTGCGTCATGGCGCGGTGGGTCCCGAGCGCGAAGACGATCTTCATGTCCTCGTCCTTCACGCCGAGACGGTTCATCTCATCGACGAGCACCGGCATGAAGTCGAAGCTGTTGGCGACGCGGGTCGGGTCGTTGCAGATGAAGGCGACGGTGTCGCCGGGCTTGACGATCTCTTCGATCGACGGGCAGCCGATCGGGTGGCGGATCGCCTCGAGCACGCCGCCCCTGATGTCCTCCATCGGCGGGAACTCTTCGGTGCGGACCACCTTCAGAACGCGGTCCTCTTCAACGGTAAAGGTTTTGCGACCGCGCCCGTAGGCGAAGTCGTAGGTCTTCATGGCCATGTGTTGTCTCCTTGATTCGGCATGCGAGGGGCGGACTCCGTCCCGTCTTCAAAATGGTCTTCTCGGGATGCGGAGGTCATGCGAAAGCAGTAGTGCTTTCGAGGGTCCGGCTCTGCCGTAGATGCATTATAGGTGCCGCGCAATCCTTTTGAGAAAGGGCTTTCAAGGTAAAGCCCAGTCAGGGCGCGGAAGGTCAAGCCTTCGGGTCAAACTTACAAATCCAAGCCGAGAAAGCCCTCGATTTCAATCGATGGGATGAGAGGTACTCTTCTGGTTCGCAGATTGTCTACGAACCATGCGTTCTCGAAAAGGACGGTGTAGGACGGAAGTCATGAAAGCCAATATCGCCTACAAGTTCGAACTGATGCCTACCCGGGAGCAAACGCGAATCTTCGCTCAAGCCCACCGGGTGCCGGCGTTTTGTTTGGAACAAGGCGGTCGAATTGCAGAAGCAGAGGCTTGAGCACAATCTGCCGTTTCTGAACTATGCGGAACTTTGTGAAAAGCTCACGTGCTGGAAACAGGAAGACGACATGTTGTGGCTTCAGGATGCGCCATCTCAAGCGCTTCAGCAAGGTCTGAAGGATGAGTGCGCCTCCATCAATGAGTTCAAGTCCAATAAGAAGGGCTTCCCGAAGTTTCATCCATCAAGAAGCACGAGAAACGAATTGCCGTTCTTCAAAAGCAACTTTGCCACAACAAGGAAGCCCGCAAGAAGCTAGCCGATTTGGGCAAGGCGGCCCCGTTTGACAAACGGGAGCCGAGTCGCAGGCGCAGGCAACTGAAGAACCAGATTCTGACGCACTATCGTCGTATCCGCAACATTCGTCAGGACTTCATGAAGAAAACGGCTCACACCATCGCACAGAAATACGGATGGGTGGCCATGGAAAATCTGAAGTTGAAGAACATGACGAAATCGGCCAAGGGTACGGTTGAGGATCCGGGCAGGAACGTGAAGCAGAAGAGCGGCTTGAACTGCTCTTTGGCACGCGTTGCGCCCTATGGTATGAGGATGGCTATCCTGTGGGCCTTGTTCAAGGCCGGCGGACGGCTCATCCTTGCCGATCCGAAGTACACGAGCCAGACTTGTCCCAAGTGCGGATACACGAGTTCATCAAATCGACCTACGCAGGCGCATTTCGGTTGCCAACTTTGCGGCGACACTGAAAACGCGGACGTCGTAGGTGCACTCAACGTGCTGAAGAAGAGCCGGACAGGCTCAGTTCGCCCGTCAAGTGAACTTGGCAACAAGTCAGCAGCGGGAACCGTCCTTTTCTTCGCGTCCTGACGCGAATACGAGGAATCCCGGGTATTCATACTCGGGAGGATGTCAAACTTCCGAGGTAGGGGACGCCCCGAATGGCCGGTCGGGGCACTCTCTCAAATGGAATTGCCTTCTGCAATCACTTCCCGTCGACGCTGTTGACGAGGTTCATGCGCATGATGGCGCGGTGCTTCGAGCCGTCGAGGCGCTCGAGGTCGAAGCAGTCGCCGTCGACCGTCGGAAAGCCCGCGAGGAAGGCGTCGATGCGGGCGACGCCCTCGGGCGGCAGGGTGCGGCCGATGAGCGCGGCGTTCCCGTCGACGTGCCTTGAGCTTCTCGTGCCGATGATCGCTGCGGCGACTTCGGGCCTCGAGAGCGTCCAGAGCGTCGAGACGTTCGCAATCGAAAGCCCGAGCGGATCGCCGATCTCCTTCATGAGGGCGAGAAGCGCTTGGAAGCCTTCCCAGCGGAGCGAATCCTCGATGACGAGCGCGTACTTGACCAGGGAGCGGTTCTCGAAGTGATCGTGCTTCGGCGCGCCAAGCCACTTCTCGGACATGAACCCGCCGGCGACGGTGCCGTAGCAGAGCAGTTTTACTCCCGTTTCGCGGCAGAGGCGCTCGAGCCGCATGGCGGGGCGGCGGTCGAGGACCGAGTATTGGCACTGGTTGGTGGCGACGGGGATGCCTGCGTCGATGAGCTTTCGAAGCTCGACGGCGTTGAAGTTCGTGGTGGAGATGAGGCGGATGAGGCCCTTTTCCTGAAGACGCACGAGCTCACCCGCCACGTCGACCATGCCCGGCACCGAATAGTCCCACCAGTGGAACTGGACTGCATCGAGTCGCTCGACGCCGAGGCGCCTGAGACTTCGCGTGATGATGTTCTCGATGTAAGCCGGCGTCACGTTCGCGAGGTCGTTGAGGTCGGGCACGAACTTCGTGTGAATCTGCGGCAGGCGAAGCCCCGCCTTGCGGCGCTCGCGGATGATGCCGCCGAAGAAGTCCTCGACGCCCGTGTAGATGTCGGCGCAGTCGAAGGTGTCGAATCCCATGTCGATGAGGCGGTTGAAGGCGCGGGACGCGTCGGCGAGGTCGAGCGGACGCTCGAGCGCGTGGCCCGCGGAAAGCTGCCAGCCGCCGTTGATGACGCGCGGCACGTCATAGTCTTCAGTAATGTGGATTCGGTCCATGAGGGGCGCTTGGGTCATGATCATGTACTCCTGGTTGTACGGTTGCCGGACCGCTCAGGCCTTTGCGCCCAGCGGCACGACGGTGCATTCGGCGTGCGAGAGGATGCGTTTTGCGGTCCGACGGATCCTGAACTTCGCTCCGCAGTTGGGATCGGGACAGGCGATGAGCGCATCGGTCGTCATCCAGTCGTTCGGGGAGGTGGGGCGTTCCTTGGCGGGCAGTAGCGGGATGAGCGCCGCGAGCGCATACATCGAGAAGCGTCCGCCCTCGGAAAAGACGAGGTCCTCGCCTTCCACCCTGAACGCGTGTCCCGCATGGTGGCGGCAGACGAAGTCCTTTTCGTCGCCTTCAACGGTGACCTCGAGGTCGTAGAGTTCGAACGTGTCGTCAGATGTCATCGTCTGTTTCCTGTTTGTCAATCCTGAATGTCTGGCGTTATTCAGAGGGCGGTTGCAGTCTTGGCCTCTGCAGCTTCGGGTTCGGGCGTTTCCATCATGCGGCCCGTGCCCGTGAGCACCATGAAGCCGAAGACGAGGAAGAGCGCGATCGGGTAGAAGGCGGCGGTCATGAGCGTGAAGGGCGTGACGGCAGCCGCGCCCTCGAGTCCCGAGACGGCGGCCATCGTGATGAGCACGAAGGCCGAGAACGGCATCAGGACGGGAAGGCTGTTCGCTAGGCCCGAGAGGATGTGCGAGCGGCGGTACGGGTGCACGTTCGAGGCGCGGCCGATGTCGTCGGTGAGAGAGCCGACGAGTGCGACGGAGGCGGAGGTGACGGCTGCAAAGAGCGTCGTCACGACGAGCGTGGCGGCCGAGAGAAAGAGCTCGGTGCGAAGTGCGGAGGGGCGGCCCGCCGAACCCGCTTCAAGGGCCTTCGCCATCATGTCGGGCACGCCCGCCTCGCGCACGATGCCCGTGAAGGCGAAGAGCGTGACGCACAGCAGGATGATGGGCGAGACGTTGCTGATGCCTGAGATCAGAAAGCCCGAGAGCCTGCCGTCGACGGCCGCGAAGATCGTGGCGAAGCTGAGGCGGCCGATGAGAAGGCCCGTGGCCGTGCCCGTCACGACGCCCGCCGAGATCGCCATCAGCACGTCGCGGGTCCTGACCGCAACGGCGATGAGGACGGCGACGGGGACGAGCATCAGAAGGGCGGACGCGTCGCCCGAGAGCGCCGCCTCGGAGACGGGGAGGGATTCGCCCATGAAGGCGTAGACGGGCAGGGAGACGGCGAGCGCGATCATCGCGTAGGGAAGCCGGGTGCGCACGACGCCTGCGATGTCGGCGGGCGTGCCGTTGCGAAAGCGCTGGGTGACCGACGAGATGACGGTGACGTCGGAGACGGGCGCGAGGTTGTCGCCGAAGATGGCGCCCGAGAGGACGGCGCCCGCGAGCATGGTGGGATCCGCCCCGAGTGCGACGCCCGCAGGGAAGAAGATCGGCATGGCGGCAAGAAGCGTGCCGATGGACGAGCCCGTGGCGGCTGCCATCAGAGAGGAGGCGAGGAGCACGAAGACCGTGAAGGCGTGGCCCGTGAGGTGGAGCATCCCTCCGAGGAAGACGAGCCCGTCGGCGACGCCCGAGGCCTTCATCATGGCGGAGAAGATGCCCGAGGCGATCAGGATGAGCACGACCGTGCCCGTCAGCTCGGACGAGGCCCCGCGCACGGCGGCCTTCCAGTATTCGGACGGGGCTTTCGCGAGGAGCGAGCCCGAGAAGAGCGTGAGGACGCCTGCGGCTGCGAGGCCCGTGAGGTCGAAGGCGGCATCGGAGATGAAGAGCCTGGCCGTGACGGCCACGAAGAGTGCGAGCGGAAGAAGGAGGACGGCGGCGGAGCCGTGGAATCGAAGCGTTGTCATGTCGGGTGCCTGTCGGGGGATGGTTGTCGGAGGACGGATCGGAGTCGGATGTCTTCCTTTTGCCATCGTCTGCTGCAGGACCTTGCGCGCTCGTTGAGCCTTTGGAACATGTTGAAACCTCTGTGGACGTTTTCGTTGTGTCTTGTCCGTCGTCCCGGGGCTTCTGTGCGCCTGATGCAAAAAGACCCGCGGGAGTGCGGGTCTTTTGGACTGGAATTTGGGCAAAGCTCGCCCGACCCGCTCTAGAAAGAGAAGGAGCGCCACCAAAGGTGATGGTGAGCGGAAGGGGTCGGAAGGAGGATCTGCGTATTCATAACGGATATAGTATAGCGTGGAAGGCTTCGCTTGTGCATCAGGTGGTTTGCTTAGGGTGATCCGTCTATGGAAGGCTGCGGGGCGGGTCTGGGCAAAAAAACGTCTTTGTGAACTTTGTCACAGAGGGGGCCTTCGGACCCGCCTAGACTCGATGTCAGGGATGAGGAGCACGGACCAGGCGCTCCCGGCCCTCAAGACACAAACAGATGTCGAAGATCGCCCGCGAGAAGAGGAGCCGCCTGCCCTTGCGCTCGAAGCACTCCGCCTCACGCCACTTCGAGAGGATCCTGCTCAGGAAGGCGCGGTCCGCATGCACCATTTCTGCGAGTTGCAGGACCGTCACGGGAACGGGCACGGGCTTGAGGCGCTCGGAGAGGGACTCGCCGCGCGCCCTGAAGAGCGTGTCGATGATGCGCGCAAGACGCATGTCGACGGACAGGAGGTCGTTGAGAAGCATGCCCTCCATCTGCTGCTCGTGTTGGCGAAGGAGGAAGACCTTCTGAACGGAAAGCGGCCCTGCTGTGCATGACAGCAGGGCCGCTTCGTGTTCACTTCATTTGCAGAGATCAGCCGCGGGCGTTCTTCGCCGTCAGATCGATGATGGCGAGCGTGACTTCAAGGCTCTTTTCCCAGGACTTCATCGGCAGGAACTCGCAGTTGCTGTGGAAGTTGTGGGCGCCGGTGAAGTAGTTCGGCGTGAGGATGCCCTTGACGGAGAGGTAGGAACCGTCCGTGCCGCCGCGCATGGCGGTGGTCTTGGGTTCGACGCCGGCCGTGGAGAGGGCGTCATAGAGGTAGTCGATGCCCACGCGGTTGTCGTCGCGCACGGCGTCGGCGATGTTGGCGTAGGAGTCGGAGAGCTCGATCTCGATACTGGCTTTCGGATGACGGAAGCGGAGGTATTCGGCGGCGCGCACGAGCTTTTCCTTCTTGCGTTCGTAGAGGGCCTTGTTGTGGTCGCGGACCTTCATCGTGAGGACGGCCTGGCTCGGGTTGGCCTGCATCGTCTTGAGGACCACGAATCCCTCGCGGTTTTCGGTGCATTCCGGCGTTTCGGCGCGGTCGAGCATGTTGATGAAGTCGTGCACGACGAGGATCGGGTTGACGAGGACGCCCTTGGAGGACATCGGGTGGGCCGTGACGCCCTTGACCGTCAGCTTGGCGTTGCCGGCATTGAACGTTTCCCAGACCACTTCGCCGAGTTCGCAGCAGTCGATCGTGTAGGCGAAGTCGACGGGGAACTTGGAGAAGTCCATCTTGCGGGCGCCCTGTTCGCCGAGCTCTTCGTCGGGAACGAAGACGATGTGGATGTCGCCGTGCGGACGGTTTTGGCTCGTGACGATGGAGAGGGCCGTCATGACGTTGGCGATGGCGGACTTGTCGTCGGCGCCAAGCACGGACGTGCCGTCGGAGACAACGATGTCGTCGCCCACGTAGCGTTCGATTTCAGGATGTTCGGCCGTCTTGAGCCAGATGTCCTTTTCCTTGTTGAGGCAGATGTCGCCGCCCTGGTAGTTCTTGACGACCTGCGGGTGGACGTCGGGGGAGAGGCCGACGTCGACGGTGTCCATGTGGACGACCCAGCCGATCACCGGAGCCTTCGTGCCTTCGGGCAGGTTGGAGGGAAGCTTCGAGTAGACGATGGCATGTTCGTCGACTTCAACGCCTTCAAGGCCCATTTCACGAAGTTCGCCGGCGAGCATTTCGGCGAGTTCGAATTCACGCGGGTTGCTCGGCACGCAGCCGGCCTTCAGATTGCTCTGGGTGGAAATGGCTGCATAGCGCATGAAGCGTTCGAGCAGTGCGGCTTTCTTGTCCATGGAAGATTCTCCTTTGACGAATCGAATGGTGGCCCCTCGGTTTGCAGGGGTGCGCCCGAACCCGGACGGAGGCTGTTGCCGGGGGCGGACGCGTTGTGGTCGAAGCAGGGGATCGTGTTCCGAACAGTGGCTGTGTCCAGGGGCGCCGTTCCCCGATGCGGACCCATTATGAACGCCGAAAAAATCCGCGTCCTTGAACCTTGGTACATGGTGCATGCGTCCTGCTTGGTTCAGAATCCCCCACAGTCCGCTCCCTTTCCGCCTCCCGCCGTGACCTGCGGCGGGCGGTCGGCGGACCTCCAACCCGGACCCAAAAGAACCAACACACACCAAAAGGAACGTCAGCCATGGTCGGCGTCATCATTTCTCTTCTGGTCACCATCATGGTGGTGGTCATCCTGCTCAAGAAGATGAAGGCACAGTTCGTGCTCTTCTTCGGCGGCCTCACGCTTCTCGTCTGCTCGATCGCCATGGACGCGTTCGGGCTTCTGCCCAACGGCGCCCAGATCCTTCCGAAGGGCGTCGCCAGCACGGGCTTCATCGGCTTCGACCTCTTCAAGTGCATCACGTCGCTGATGTCGAGCCGCACCGCAGGCATCGGTCTGCTGATCATGTCGGCTGCCGGCTACTCCAAGTACATGTCCATGATCGGCGCCTCCGCCATCATGGCCGACTACCTCTGCAGGCCGCTGCGCATCTTCCGCTCGCCGTACTTCGTGCTCTCGCTCGCCTACATCATCGGCGCGATCGCCGACCTCTTCATCCCGTCCGCCTCCGGCCTCGCGATGCTCCTGATGGTCACGATCTACCCGGTCCTCGTGCGTCTTGGCGCCTCCCGTCTCTCCGCTGCAGCCGTCATCGCCACGGTCTCCTGTCTTGACATGGGTCCGACCTCCGGTGCCGCGAACTACGCCGCTCAGGTGGCCGGCATGGACACGATGACCTACTTCGTCGAGTACCAGATCCCTGTCGGCATCGTCGTGACGATTGCCGTCGCCGCCCTCCATTTCTTCACGCAGCGCTACTTCGACGCCAAGGACGGCGACAAAGCCAATGAGGTCGACGAAGCCACCGCCAAGCAGGAAAAGATCGACATCAAGGGAGCTCCCGCCTGGTACGGTCTCCTGCCGATGATCCCGCTCGTCCTGCTCATCGTCTTCAACCGCTTCGTGATCGACACGGTCAAGCTTGACGTTCCGACCGCCATGTTCATCTCCTTCACGGTCGCCCTCTGCTGCGAACTTGCCCGCAAGGCCGTCAAGGACGTGCTCAACACCGGCTTTGAATTCTTCAACATGATGGGCCGCCAGTTCGCCACGGTGATCACCCTTATCGTCGCGGGCGAACTCTTCGCCAAGGGTCTCATCGCCACCGGCACGATCGACTACCTCATCGCCGGCACGCAGAACCTCGGCCTTCCGGCCTACGCCATCATGATCGTCGTCGTGTCCTTCATCTCGATCTCCTGCGTCGTGATGGGCTCCGGCAACGCTCCGTTCTTCGCCTTCGCGCCGCTCGTTCCCGACTTCGCGCAGCAGTTCGGCGTCTCGACCATCCTGCTTCTCATGCCGATGCAGCTCTCGACGGGGCTTGCCCGCGTGATGTCTCCGATTACCGCCGTGGTCGTGGCCGTGGCAGGCTGCTCGGGCATCAGTCCCTTCGCTCTGGTTCGCCGCACGGCGATCCCGATGACGGGCGGTCTGATCGTGATGGTTCTCATGACCATCATCCTGAACTAAGCCAGGACATCGAAGACATCGATTCGAAACACATCGATTTCCTCTCAAAGCGGCCGGGGTCTCCTGCCGGTCGCTTTTCTTCTTGGCGGACGCCCTGTACGGTGCGCCCGCCTTTTTTAGGTTCTGTGCGCGCCCTTTCGGGTACCTCCTCTGGTCGCGATCGTGCCGAATGCGCATAATTGGAGAATTCCCGTCGGCATTCACCGCACAAGAACATCAGAACGACTCGGCCTGAACGCATGCCGGGTCCTCAAGGCCACACACTCATGCGCCCATCAGCAATGCTCGCCCTTCTGGCGGCACTTCTACTCAGCACGGCACGCGCCGCCACGCCCGAAGCGGGCGTTCAGGAGGACGCGTCCATCGCCATCGAGACACCCGCGAAGGTCGTGAGGCACTTCGACGGCTCGCTTCGTATCGGCTACGCCGATCCACTCGATCTCGGACAGGGGGCGAGCTTCATGGAGCCCTTGGCGGCCCGTCTTGAGGAGAGCCTCAGGGGCGCGGGCAAGGGCGGCGCCGACGTCAGCGTGACGCTTCACAAGTACGCGCCGTTCGACCTGCAGACCGCCGTCGTGAGCCACGAGGTCGACCTCTTTCTCGTCACGAGCGGCTACTACATCTATCTCTCCGACATGGGCGCAGGCGTCGAGTGGATCTCGACCCTGAAGCCTCCGCAGGCGACCGATCCCGAGAGGGCCGCGGGCTCCGTCTTCGTGGTGAGGGCGGACGACACCCGCTACAACCAGGTCTCCGATCTGAGGACCGCCTTCGTGGCGGCCGCGGGCATGGCGTCCTTCGACGGCTGGATCACGGCGCTCGACGAAGTGGCCAACGTTTCGCAGTATCCGAAGAACTTCTTCGGCAAGACGACCTTCCTCGGGGCCTCGGGCCTGTCCGTTGCTCGGGCCGTACTCGAGCGTGACGCCGACGTGGGGATTCTGCGCGTGTGCGAGCTTGAGACCTTGACGGCTGCGGGACTGGTGGAGCCGGGCAGCCTGCGCGTCGTAGGTGAGAAGTCGCAGCAGGGGCTCGCCTGCGTGAGCTCCACCGAGCTCTTTCCAGGCCTTGCGCTCGCCGCCCAGACCTACGTGCCCGAGGACGTCAGGCGCCGCATCGCGGCTGCAGTCTACTCGATGCCCGTCCCCGAGTCGGGCTACCGTTGGACGCTCGCCAACGACTACAGGAACGTGCGCCGCGTCGCGGAGAAGTTCGCCTATGCGCCCACGAACAAGGCGTCCGACGCCAGGTTCTCGGTGGTCGAGGAGCGTTACAAGTACGCGCTCGTCCTCGGATTTCTCATCCTCGCCGCCTCGATGCTCTACAGCGTGTCGGTGAGCAAGATCGTCGCGCGCCGCACGAAGGCGCTCGTCAAGGTGATCGACGAGAAGGACGCACTTGAGGACCATGCGAGGCGCGACCGCGAGCGCCTCTCGCAGCTCGAGCGCGCGGGCATCGTCTCGGAACTCTCGAGCATGATCGCACACGAGCTAAGGCAGCCCGTCGCCTCCCTCATCAACTACGCCGACGGACTTTCGCTTTATCTCGGCGGCAAGGGGCACGACCCCGTCATCGATGAAGCGACCCGCGAGATCGGGCGTCAGGCCGAGCGCGTCTCGAGCATCGTCGAGCGCGTGCGCAGCTATGCCAGGCAGAAGGAGGGCCTGCAGCGCGAGATCGACTTCTGCGCCGTCGTGAAGTCGGCGTACTCCACCTTCCGTTCGGGCGCCGCAAGCTCGTCCGTCCGGGTCTCGGCCGACCTCGTCGATGCGGCTCCCGTCGAGGGGGATCCACTCGAACTCGAGCTCTTCGTCGTCAACACCTTGAAGAACGCGCTCCACGCGCTGCAGTCGGGCAGTGTGGAGCACCCCGAGATCAGGCTGCGCCTCAAGGCTGACCTCAGCGTCGAAAACAACCCGCGCTGGGTGCTCGAGGTCGAGGACAACGGCCTGCCGCTCGACGACAAGAAGTTCGCCGAGCTCTCGCATCCCGTCACGAGCGAGAAGTTCGAGGGCCTCGGTCTCGGACTCTCGATCTGCCGCGTCATCGCCGAACGCCACAGGGGGCGCCTCACTTTCAGACGCGCCGAGCCCCGGGGCCTCGTCGTCTCGCTTTCGCTTCCGCAGGTCAGAACCGCCGAAGCCGCATAGGAGTCACTAGAATCATGTTCACCAGCATGCCCAATCCCGATCTCTACTCGCCGCTCGCGCGCATCATCGACGACGAGGAGACCGTACGCAACTCCGAGGCCTTCATGCTCCGCATGGGCGGCATCAACGCCGTCGCCTACGAGAGCGCCGAGGAGTTCCTCGCGAGGGACGATCTGAGACACCCCGGATGCCTCGTGCTTGACGTGCGCATGCCCGGCATGAGCGGGCTCGAGCTCCAGGAGGAGATGACTCGCAGGGGGATCGACCTGCCGATCCTCTTTCTCTCTGGCCACGGCGACATCAGCATGGCGGTCTCGACCCTCAAGCGTGGTGCCGAGGACTTCTGCGAAAAGCCCGTCGAGCCCGCGAAGCTTCGCGAGAGCGTCAGGCGCATGATCAGCAAGAACATCGCGCACCGCCGCGAGGCGATCGACGTCGAACGAAAGCGCGAGCGCTTCGCCATGCTCACCGAGCGCGAGCAGCTCGTCGTCAGGCTCGTCGCCCGAGACATGCTCAACAAGCAGATCGCGGCCGAGCTCGACATCCAGGAGCACACCGTCAAGATCCACCGCTCGAACGCCTGCCGCAAGCTCGAGGTGCGCTCCGCCCTTGAACTCCACCACTACCTCTCCGCCATCGGCGAACTCGCCGAGGACCAGAAGGCGCCCGAGGACAGGGACTTCACCGACGACTGAGAATGGGGAGTCCGACTCTCCCGAAAATGCATCGTGTGCCCCGCTTGAACCAAGGTACAAGGCGGGGCGATTCGTTTTGATCCACAATCTCTCCCATCGGACGGGCGGACCACATGCCCGTTCACGGACCAACAACCGAATCACCAAGCGGAGAGAGCGAATGCTTGAAACCTATCTGAAGGACCTCGAAGAAGTCGTCAACATCGACTGCGGCAGCAACACCTGCGACGGCGTCACGCGCGTCGCCGAAATCATGAAGCGCCACTATGACGAAATCGGCTTCGCCACCGAACTCGTCGACCTCGGCGACAAGGCCGGCCGCGGTCTCTTCGCCACGAACAAGCCGGGCGCTGAAAAGTTCGACATCATGTTCAACGCCCATCTCGACACGGTCTACCCTGATGGCACCGTCGCCCAGCGTCCGTTCCGCGTCGAGGACGGCACGGTCTACGGCCCGGGCTGCGCCGACTGCAAGGCCGGCGTCATCGCCATCTTCCACGCCCTCAAGAACGCCCGCAAGGAAGACCTCGACCGTCTCGCCATCGCCGTCTGCTACAACCCCGACGAAGAAGTGAGTTCGCTCTCCTCCCGCGAATGGCTCGCCACGATGGCCAAGAAGGCCATGCGCGCCGTCGTCTCCGAACCGGGCCGCGCCAGCGGCGCCTTCGTGCGCTCCCGCAAGGGTCGCTCCGTCTGGGACGTCACCTTCCACGGCGTTGCCGCTCACGCAGGCAACAACCCGCAGGACGGCCGCTCCGCCATTCTCGCCGCCGCCAGGTTCACAATCGAAGTCACCAAGCTCCAGGACCTCGAAGGCAAGGGCACGAGCGTGACCGTCGGCGTCATCCAAGGCGGCACGGTCTGCAACACGGTTCCCGAAACCTGCTCCATTCGCATCGACACCCGTCGCTGGAACGACGAGGACGGCCGCGAGATCGACGAAGGCATTGAAAAACTCGCCGCCATGAACTGGGGCGAGGGCATCACCGTCGACGCCCGCCGCGCCTCCGTCTCCCCGGCCATGCCCTGCACGGAAAAGACGCGCGAACTCGTCGAGCTCATCAACGAAGCCGCCCGCCTCGAAGGCTTTGAAGCGGGCTGGGTCGATGCCGGCGGCGGTTCCGACGCCAACCGCATCGCCCAGGCTGGCACCCCCGTCGTTGACGGCGTTGCCCCTGCCGGCGGCTGCTTCCACTCAGAACGAGAATACCTCCGCGTCGACACGATCGAAAACCGCGTGCGCATGCTCTCGCGCTTCCTGACCCTTCTCTAAAAAGACCAGGTCAAAACAAGTCAAGGGGTGACCGCCCTCAAACGGTCGTGCTGAGGATGCAGTTCGCCCGCCTTTCAAACGAAAGGCGGGCGATTCTGCGTTCGGGAACCGTGAATGCCGTCGTGTCACACAAATGAGATGAACGGGCTGAAACGACAGTGCGAGAGACGGTCCCGGGAAGAACGGCGCCGCCTGAGGACGCTCGCGGCGCAGGAGAAAGTGTCGAATATGACGTCTGTCATCAAATTGTCATAATTCCGTCACGAAGCCGTCACGCGGAGCGGTCAGAATGCGGGCGTTGTCTTACCAACGCTTACATCTGACATGGAACAATACTATCTGGTGTTGCTGGCCTTCCTCGGGGTCATCGCAGTCATTGACCTTTTCGTCGGCGTCTCGAACGACGCCGTCAACTTTCTGAATTCGGCCCTCGGCTGCCGCATCTCCTCCTTCCGCACGACGCTCTGGGTCGCCTCGATCGGCGTGCTCGCGGGCGCGACGTTCTCCTCGGGCATGATGGAGATCGCCCGCTCCGGCGTCTTCCATCCTCAGCTCTTCACCTTCTCCGAGCTGATGATCGTGTTTTTCGCTGTCATGGTAGCGGACGTCATCCTGCTTGACGCCTTCAATTCGCTCGGTCTCCCGACGTCGACCACGGTCTCGATCGTGTTCGAGCTCATGGGCGCCGCCTTTGCCGCCGCGCTCTTCAAGCTCATCGACGCGGGCGCTCCGCTCTCCGACGTCGCCGACTACATCAATTCGAGCAAGTCGCTCGGCATCGTCTCGGGCATTCTGATCTCCGTCGTCGTCGCCTTCATTTCGGGCGCCGTCGTGCAGTACCTCGCCCGCCTCGTCTTCACCTTCAAGTTCGAGAAGGCCTACCGACGCATCGGCGCCATCTACGGCGGCATCGCGCTCACGGCCATCATCTACTTCCTCGTGATGAAGGGCGCCAAGGGCGCGAGCTTCATGCGTCCCGAGTGGATCCAGTGGATCAACGCCAACACGGCCGTCATCCTCTTCTCGCTCTTCACGGGCCTGACGGTGCTCTTCCAGGTGCTCATCACGGTCTTCCGCGTCAACATCTTCAAGATCATCATTCTGGCGGGTACGTTCTCCCTCGCGTTCGCCTTTGCGGGCAACGACCTCGTGAACTTCGTGGGCGTGCCGCTCGCCGCCTGGGACAGCTGGAAGGAATGGCAGGCCTCGGGTGCCGCCGACAACGCCTTCATGATGGGCGGCCTTTTGAAGCCTTCCACGGCTCCGACCGCCTTCCTGCTCCTTTCGGGCTTCGTGATGGTTCTCACGCTCTGGTTCTCCAAGAAGGCCCACCGCGTCATCCAGACCTCCATCAACCTTTCTTCGAGCCGCTCCGGCACGCAGGAACAGTTCGGCGCCTCCGCGCCCGGCCGCATGATCGTGCGCGGCGCCATGGGGCTCGGCAAGGTGATCAGCCAGATCATCCCGATGCCGATGCAGAGGGGCATCGCCTCCCGCTTCGAGCCGCTCCCCGTCGTCAAGGGCGAGATTCCGCTGCCCTTCGACTACGTGCGCGCCTCGATCAACCTGATCGTCTCCGCCATCCTGATCGCCTCCGCCACGAGCCTCAAGCTGCCGCTCTCGACCACCTACGTGACCTTCATGGTCGCCATGGGCTCGAGCTTCGCCGACGGCGCCTGGGACCGAGAGTCCGCCGTTTACCGCATCTCGGGCGTGCTCACCGTGATTTCGGGCTGGTTCCTGACCGCGCTCTCCGCGAGCTCGCTCGCCGCCGTCGTCGCCGTGCTCGTCTTCTGGGGCGGTGAGGCCGCCGCCATCATCCTCGGCTTCGGCGCGATCTTCCTCCTCGTGCGCTCCAACCTCAAGACCCGCGAGGACGACGTGACGCTCTCCGACGAAAGCCGATCCGTCTACGACGCCGCCTACGTGGGCCAGCTTCTCTCGAAGCACGTGCAGAAGAGCCTCTCCGAAACGCTCCGGGTGCTCTCGCGCATTCATGAGAACTTCACGGCCGATCGTGAGCGCGAGCTCACGAAGGTCAAGGCGAGCGCCACCGACGTCTTCGAGGACGCCATCGAGGCCCGCAGCGTCTACTACCGCATGGTCGCCGCCGAGGCCGCGCCTTCCAAGGCCGACTTCGATGCCCGCTACCTCTATCTGCGCGCCTGCACCAATACCCGAGAGGTGAGCCGCTCTCTGCAGAACCTCGCCAAGCTTGCCCGCGACCACGTGGCCAACCGCCACCGCGTTGGCAGCAACGAGATCACGAACGACATCGGCACGCTCGTCGCGGACATCCGCACGCTCGTCAACGCCCGTGAGGATCATGCCGACGTTACGGCGCTTCGCAACAGGGCGGCTGACGTCATCACCCGCATCGAGGATCTTCAGCGCCGCCTGATGGAGGCCCAGCCCCGCGGTTCGATGACCATCCGCTGCTGCGAGTTCCATCTCTCCTACCTCCTGGTGCTCCGCGAACTCGTCAACCATTACGAGATCGCCTCGCTCCTCGAGGAGCAGATCGATGCGCTCGCAAGAGGTGCGAAGGCTGCCTGAGGCCGCATCAGCAATTCAAACGCAGTCTAGTGGGATCGCGGCTCTGGTCCCCAAACAAAGAGCCGCGTCATTTTGGGAAAGCCTTTTTTCCGGGGCTTTCCCTTTTTTTGTCCGCGGGCCTGACGAATGCGAGGGAGATGCATTGGCCGGGATGTTCCATCCTTTCCGAAAGGTCTGGTCCGTGCGTTATCGGCGAAGACCTGTCCCGGCAGGCAAAAGTCCGCACCGGGCGAGCGCGGTGTCGATCGCCTGCGTCCAGAACACGGGGTCGCGAATGTCCGCGTCGAGGTGCTTTTTGATGAGCTCGTCGCAGCGCATTCTGCAGGCGTCCCTCGCGAAGTCGCCGAGCGAGGCGCCCGAAGCCGTGGTGCCCGACGTCAGAAAGGTCTCGGCGAGATGCTGCGAGACCAGGTAGCCGAAGGCGTACTGCCAGTCGTAGAAGACCGTGTTTGTGCGGTAGAGATGAGGTTTCCAGCACCAGACGTACTGGTCGCATCCGTCGGTCGTGCCGCCGAAAAATGCGTCCCAGGCACGGCGGCTCGCCTCGTTGAACCTGCTCGCCGAGAGGATGCCGTCTCGTCTTGCGGCCAACAGGTCGACAAGGAGTTTGTGGCGTGAGGGCACCATGAGGAGCATGTTCGATGCCCGACGCATGAGCTGCCAGCGCAGAAGGTCGGCCTCGGTCGAGCCTTCGAGTTTTCGGGCCATGTGTCTTTCGAGCATGGTGACGGCCAGCTGTCCGAAGATCTCGATCACGGAGTAGGGGAGGCGCTTGAGGGGCGCCTGCTCGCCGTGCTGGGCCTTGTGCATGAAGCCCACGCCGAGCGGATGTGCGAACTGGAATGCTCCCGCCGTGCCCGACGGGAGGGTCGAGAAGACGGCCGTCGCATTGTAGGCGGGAAGGTCTTCGCACCAGGTGCCGCCCGCGCGCTGCGACATTGATCTCGCGTCGATCCAGTGGTTTTCGAGCGCCTCCTCCAGATAGCGGCCGAAGGCGGGGTCGGTACAGGCCATGGCCGAGGACAGCGAGCCGCAGACCTCGTCGAGCCCGTTGAGCCCTTCGGGCGCCGAGGCGTGCATGCCCTCGACGGAGCCGAGAATCTGCGTGACGTGCAGCTGTCTTTCGCCGAGCAAGCGAGCCCTTTCCGTGATCGTGAGTCTCGCGTTCTCACGCCTGAGTTCAAGCGCCTTCATCATGGCGAGCTGCGCTGCGGGCGTGATGCGGTCGGCCTCGAACGCCGCCGTCATGAAGTCCCGTCCCGCGGCATGCGCCTCGTGAAGCTTCCAGCCGAGCACCGCATTGAGCAGGTCTGCAAAGGCGGCCGAGTGCTCCGCAAACCACGCGTTGAAGAGTGCGAATACCGAGCGGCGGAACCTGTTGTCGGGACTCGTCTTGAGGACGGACGTCGCCTGCGCGTAGCTCAGACTGATCATGTGGCCGTCCTCGCTCGGGATCCTGAGCTTCATCGTTGCGACGAGATGCGACTGCTGGGAGCCGAGCGGCAGCATGACCGCTTCAAAGAGGGACGAGGACTGTGAGCCGCGCACGGCCAGAGGCGAGAGCCACGCTTCGAAGGGCGCTCTCGCGCGCACCTCGTCCGGAAGCTCCCGCACTGCCGAAAGAATCCCGCCTGAGGCCTCCTCGAGTCTGAAGGAGAGGCGCTTGACCGAAGAGAGCCAGGTGCCCGGCAACGTGTCCGCGGCGTTCGAGCTCTGCCGCGCACGGCAGACTGTCCGGAGCGAGACCCCCAGATCGCGCGCTTCGTCCGCCATGCGCACCAGATCGCCGAGTGCGGCCGCACCCTTCGGAGGCGTCTTCGCGAGTGCCTCGAGCGCAACGATCTTCGCTTCGAGACGCTCGAGCGCCTCGGCGAAGCCTTCTTCAGAAAGGAGCGGTACGGATCTGCCCGTCCAGGCAGGCGTCTTGTTGGGGGCGGGGCGGGTCATGCGGTCGTATAAGCGGTTCAAGAGAATTTCAGGGTTTTTACTGGGGGTATCTAATGGAAACCCTTATGCATGGTGCTTTGGGTCGTTTGCATGCAAGTGTAATGCCGTTCCGGAAGTGGAAAATTGAACTTTCGGACTACGGGACAACCCTCGTCATCCCGAAGAGCTTCCCTCCGTTGCCCTACGCGGCTGCATGCGCGGCGCGATCATGTGAAGGCTTCAAAAGAAGGGTGCCGTCCGTTCAGCGTGCGGGGAGGCGCTCCGACAATCAACAGGAGAAACATCATGATCGGTATTCTGATCGGCTGTCTCACACTCGTCGTCGTGGGGTGGGCCATCGTCAAGGGCAAGTATGCTCCGCTCGTGCTCTTTGCAAGCGGCGCCTTCATGCTTGCGTGCGCAGTCTTCTTCGATACGGGCACGTTCATGCCCAAGAAGGCGCTGCCGACGGGCAACGACTATCTGAACATCATCGAGTTCATCCGCTACATGTTCTCGAACCGTCTTGCCGGCCTCGGCTTCCTGATCATGACGATGGTGGGCTTTGCCTCCTACATGACGCACATCGGCGCCAACGACGCCTTCGTGAACATCGCGATCAAGCCGCTTTCCATCATCAGGAATCCGTACATCCTGATCTTCGTCGCCTTCATGCTCGGCAAGGCCGTCTCGATGGTGATCACCTCGGCCGTGGGCCTCGGCGTGCTCTGTCTGGCGCTCATGGGTCCCGCGCTTGCCGCGCTCGGCATCAACAAGAAGGCGATTGGCGCCGTGTTCGTCACGTCGGGCGCCTGCTCGCTCGTGCTGCTCGGCGGCTCGACGGTCGCCTCCGCCAAGGCCTGCGACCTGTCGATTCTCGACTACGTCTTCCTCTTCAAGATTCCGGCCGGTATTCCGACCGTGCTCGCCATCGGCCTCGCGCACGTCTTCTGGCAGCGCTGGCTTGACCGTCGCGAAGGCTGGAACTGCGAGGAGCACAAAGGCGAGACGCTCGTCTTCTCCGAGGACGTGAAGCGTCCGAGCACCGCCGCACCGAAGATCTACGCCTTCCTGCCGTTCCTCCCGATGGTTCTGGTGGTCGTCTTCTCCCAGTACTGCATCTCCTCGATCAAGCTTGACATCACGGCCCTGATGCTTCTGTGCGTGATCATCGGCATGGTCTGCGAAGTGATCCGCTGGCGCGGCAACTACGACAAGATCGCCGCGGGCCTCAAGGTCTTCCTGCAGTCGATGGGCAAGGCGCTCTCTGGCGTGGTCGCCCTCGTGATCGCCGCCGGTGTCTTCGCCGAAGGCTTCAAGGCGCTCGGCATGCTCGACGCGATCGTCGACGTCGCCCACAACGTGGGTGCGGGTGCCGTCGGCATGTCCATCCTCTTCGTCGCCATCACGACGCTCGTGACCATCATCGCGGGCTCCAACGGCGCTTCCTTCTATCCGCTCGTCGAAATGGTGCCCAAGATCGCCCGCGACATGGGCGTCAACCCTGTGACTCTCGTTCTGCCGATGCACCAGGCTTCCACGATCGCGCGTCCGCTCTCGCCCGTCGCAGGCGTCGTGGTCGCCATCGCCGGCATGCTCCAGATGAATCCGTTCGAACTCATCAAGCGCGCCTCCGTGCCCTGCATCGTCGGTCTCATCGTGCATCACGTGAGCGTCTTCTGGCTCGCCATTTAAAGAAGAAAGGGGCATTCAAAAATGACGGAATTCAACTCCGGCGCCCCCGAATGGCAGATGGACGACGCCTACGGCAGCTTTGCGGATCCACGCTGGACGCGCGGCGCCGAGCGCGTGCGCGAGCTCATCGCCGAAATCGCCCGCCTGACGAAGGACCTCTCGAGCGACGAGACCCTGCGCCTTGGCCTCGAGGCCTACGAGGAGGCGCTCACGATCGAGTCCTCCATGTCCGCCTTCGCCAAGTGCACGGGCGCGAAGGACACGACCGACGCGTCAGCGATGGCCGCCTCCAACTTCACGGCGGGCCTGCATCACGACCTCGAGGCTGCTGCCGGCCCGCTCTTCGAGACGCTCGCGGCAAAGCCCGACGACTCTCCTCTCTGGAGCATGAAGCCCTTCTCGCACTGGCGCTTCGTCATCCGCGAGCGTCAGGCCGACTGGCATCGCAGGCTGAGCGCGACCGACGCCGACTTCTATGCCTCGATCGAGGTCATGGCCTTTGCGCCGCTCGGTTCCCTGCACAAGTCCCTTCAGAAGCTCGTCGACTTCGACGCGAGGAATGCCGCAGGCGAGACCGTGCGGGTTCGTGCCGCCAAGCTCGTCGCCATTCTCAAGGGCGATCCCGACCCCGTGCTCCGCCAGAGCGCCGGCGAGGCCATGCAGGAGTGGTACGCCCGCCACGGCGAACTCTACGCCGGCCTTCTCAACGAACTGCACGGCATCAGGCTCGCGGGCTTCGAGCGTGCGGGCGTCGAACCCGTGAGCGTCTCGCTCGCCCAGAACCGCATGAGCCGCGAGTGCCTCGAGGCGATTCGCACGGCCATCTTGCGCAACACGGACTGGATCCGCGAGGGCTTCCGCATGCGCGCCCGCGTGCTCGGCACCCCGAAGATGGCCTACTGGGACGTGCTTGCGCCCGCTCCTGAGACCTCGGGCGGCACCCCGCGCCTCATGCCCTATGAAGAAGGCATCGGCATTGTGAAGCGTTCACTCGGTCGCGTGAATCCCGATATGACTGCCTTCGTCGACTTGATGCTCGAGAATCGGTGGATCGACGCGAAGCCCTCCGACAGGAAGGTGGGGGGCGCCTTCTACTCGCGATTCAATGAATTCAGGATCCCGCGCGTCTTCTCGACCTATCTCGGCTCCATCACCTCGGTCCTGCAGCAGGGCCATGAGCTTGGCCACGCCTTCCACTACTGGAAGATGCGAGATCTGCCGATGATCGAGACCGAATTCCCGATGACGCTCACCGAAACCGCGAGCACCTTCAACGAAGCCGTCATCCGCCGCGCCCTCCTTGAGGAGGCCGAAGGCGCCGAACGCTTCAAGATGCTCTGGCAGGACGTGCGCAGCGCGGGCAACTTCCTCGTCAACACGATGGTCCGCATGGACTTCGAGCTCGCCTTCCTCGAGGAGCGCCGCCGCGGCGTGGTCCCCGCGGGCCGCTGCTGCGAGCTCATGCGCGAGGTCTGGACGCGCTGGTACGGCGACGACGTCACGCCGGACGTGTGGCTGTGGGCCCACAAGCTTCACTACTACAAGACCGACCAGTTTATCTACAACTACCCCTACGCCGTCGGCTACCTGATGAGCCTCGCGCTCATGCGCGAGTGGGAGGAGAGGGGAGACGACTTCTACGGCTTCTATGTCGCGATGCTCCGAGACACGGGCCGCATGACCGTCGACGAGATCATCCGCCGACACTTCGGCGCTGACGCCGCCGATCCCGGCTTCTGGGAGGGTGCAATGCAGTCTGCACGTCGCTCCACCGAGGCGCTTGGGGCCCTCATCGAGGCCCGCGGAGCCGAGGCCTGAAGCCTTAACCGCTGAATCCAGAAACGGAGTGCGCCCCCCGTCGAGGGCGCGCTTCGATCCTCATTGAAAGACTCATTCGACAGATTGATACGACAGAAAAGGAGATTCATCATGCAATATTCCAAGATCGCGCTTGCAGTCATGCTCACCGCTGCGGCCACCGCCGTCAGCGCCACTGACATCCAGATCTACGGCCGCGTTGACGCCGGCCTCATGTTCGAAGATGCCGACGGCGGCGAACGCTCCCTTACGATGAAGTCCGGCGGCCGCACCTCCAGTCGCCTCGGCTTCAACATCAAGGAAGACCTCGGCAACGGAAACTTCGTCAAGGTCTATCTGGAGAACGGCTTCAAGGTTGACGACGGCAGCTTCTCCACCGCCGACACGCTCTTCGACCGCCGCGCCATCCTCGCCGTTCAGGGCGCCTGGGGCGAACTCGGCCTCGGCCGCGCCGGCACGGTCCAGTCCACGGCTGCTCCGTACTCCATGGGTTCCATCAAGTGGGACGTCTTCGGCACCTCCTACTCGAACTCCTCGATCGGCACGACGTTTGCCAACTCCAGTCGCGTCGACAACGCCATCAACTACGTCTCGCCTGTCATGAACAACCTCAAGTTCGGCCTCTCCTACTCCACGGGCGACAAGGATGACGACGATGCAAATGAATGGCAGGACAAGGGCCACACCTTTGCCGCCGCCATGAACTACATCGGCGACAACCTCTTCCTCGGCGTCACGTTCGCCAACGTCGACAACAAGCATCCCGGCGGCACCGCCGCCGACGGCCGCGCCTACCAGGTCGGCGGCTGGTACCGTGTCGTGCCAACCGTCCGCATCTTTGCCGGCGCCGGCTATCAGACTGCCTGGTCCACGGGCGCCAAGCTCGCCGCCACCAAGGCCACGGCCGTGACGGCGGATCAGAAGGGCGGCTGGGACGGCTACTCTCTCGCCCTCGGCTTCGAGCACCTTTCCGGGCCGCACAAGACGTTGATCGGCGCCCAGTACTTTGATGGCGAACTTGCCAACAACTCCGACGTCGACTTCAAGCGTGCCGTATACGGCGCCGCCTATGAATATTCGTTCGCCAAGAACGTGATCGCCTACGTCGCGGTCAACTACAGCGACGCTTCGGGCGCCGGTTCCAAGGTCGACGATGCCTCCGCCAAGAACACGGTCCAGGGCTTCCTGGGCATGAGCTACCTGTTCTGACCATGAACCATCAGGGGGGCCGCGGTCTGCACCTGAACGCTCCATCCACAGGGCCCCTGTCGTCAGACAGAGGCCCTTTCCCACGTGTGATCGGCACAGGTCAGTTCAACGGCTGAAGGTCCATAGAGAGGCCGGCTGCGAAAGCCTCATGGCCAACTGTGAGGTGCAGGCTGAAAAATCACGGCCTCCTCTTGTGACACTGTCGTTGTCCCAGTCGCCCACGGGAAAGGGTTTTTGCTTAGTCTGAAAGGCTTAAGGGTTCATGGCTAAGGGAAGATTCTGTGGGCAGTTCCGGTGGCGATGCGTAAACTTCTACGCAACTGCTACTTAGCGACACAGGACCAATTTGTCGCAGCAGTTGAATCTTTTGAGGAGAAACAAATGAACTTCAAGACCAAGCTTGCCGTTCTCGCGATCGGTGCCGCCATGGGCTCCATGGCCTTCAACGCCTCCGCCTGCTCGACGGTCATCGTCGGCAAGGACGCCAGCGCCACGGGCAACATTCTCGTGGGCCACAATGAGGACAACGGCGGCCGCATTCTGACTGCTCAGCACTGGGTCCCGGCTGCCACTCACAAGGCCGGCGAAATGATCAAGTTCGAAGAGGCTGCCGCCTCCATTCCGCAGGTTGAAAAGACCTTCGGCTTCTTCTGGTCGCAGACCTTCGATCCGACCGGCGCCTCCTTCTCCGACGGCTTCGTCAATGAAAACGGCGTCACGATCGTCACGAATGCCTGCACGGGCATTTACAAGGACGACATCATGCCGACCAAGGATGGCGGCATCGGCTACGGCATCCGCCGCCTGATGGCCGAGCGCGCCACGAGCGCCCGTCACGCCGTCGACATCGCCATCGAGCTTCTCGGCAAGTACGGCTACTTCTCGGAAGGCCGCACGTATACGATCGCTGACCCGAACGAAGCCTGGCAGCTGGCCATTCATCAGGGCAATACGTGGGTCGCAAGGCGCGTGCAGGACAATGAAATTATCTACATTCCGAACAACTTCATGATGGACAAGGTTGACGCAACTGACACCAAGAACGTCATCGTTGCTCCGGGCATGATCGAGCGCGCCATCAAGAACGGTCGCTACAAGCCCGCCAAGGAAGGCGTCTACAGCGACTTCAACTACCGCGTTGCCGTCGCTCCGGCCGAACGCCGCTCCGCCGACTACAACTCCAGCCGCAACAACCTCGCCTGGAACAAGATCATCGGCAAGAACATCACGGATCCGGAACAGTTCCCGTACTCCGCCGTCGCCACGAAGAAGTGGACGGTTGACGACGTGAAGGACCTGCTGCGCACGCACGAACACGACATCCAGGAACAGGATGCCCAGTGGACGCATACGAACAGCCTCGGCATCTGCCGCGCCACGACGCATGAGTCCGAAGTGTTCGAAATGAACGCCAATCCGCTCCTCATCACCGGCTATCGCGCACTTGCTCGTCCGTGCGAATCCCCGTACATCCCGTTCTATCCGCTCGCTCGTCCGGCCGAAGGCACGGCCTTCATGAGTTGGGACAAGGCCACGGCCGAACACTTCAAGGGCACGCCGGAATACTTCGGCTGGCGCTCTGAATGGCCGGTCACGACGTTTGTCGCCGCCGCCAATACGTACGACTTCCAGCGTCAGGACCAGAAGGATGTTCGCGCCTTCGTCGAGAAGCTTGAAGCCGGCTGGGAAAAGGATGTTCCTGCCGTCACCGCTCATGCCAAGACTCTTCTCAAGGTCTCCAAGGAAAAGGCCGTCGAATATCTGCATGCCTACAACGTCCGCATGCTGAACGAAGCCCAGGCCGCCGTTGCTGAAAAGCTTGAGGAAAAGGCTCCGTGGACGCTCGCCGTCATGGCCGACAGCATCAATCCGAAGAGCGACGAAAAGGTTGAAGTGGTTCTCTTCTCGAGCGGCAAGCTCGACGCCACGAAGGCCGATCCGAAGCAGACCTGGGGCGGTGTGGGCCGCGCCTCCATTGGCAACAAGATCACGATGAGTCAGAAGCTCGCCCAGCCGGTCAAGGCGGAAGCCCGCGACATTGACGGCGACGGTCTGAAGGACATGGTCTTCACGTTCACGCAGAAGGGCCTCGCCCAGAACATGCTCGCCGGCGCGAACTATGACATCTGGCTCCACACCTACGTCGACGGCAAGCGCGTCGCCGCCATGGACACCGCCTTCATCGAAACCGAAGGCTACAAGGGTCCCGCCAAGCGCACGCAGAACGCCGACCTCTAAGTCGTGAATCCTGCCCGCAGGCCTCCCGGTGAGGAACCGGAACCTGCGGTCGAGTCCATAAGCTCAAGAACAATCGAGGGCGTCTTCCGAAAGGAAGGCGCCCTCGATGCGTTCAGTCGTCAGTACTCGAAGCTGTAGAGCACGTCGAACGCCTGATTGACGCCCGAGGCGGCTTCGAGGTAAAGGCGCGGCATCAGGCGGTAGCGCAGCGTGATGGTCGCGAGCGAGTCGAAGATGCCCACGCCGTACTTGAGCTGAAGGCCGGGGAGGATGTAGCCCGACACGACGACCTGCGAGCTTTCGCCCACGCCCGCCGTGTCGACGCCGAGATCCTTGATGCCCACCGCGTCGCCGATTTCTCCGATGATCCTGCCCGTCTGCGAGACGCCGAGCCCCACAAGCGCCGAAGTGATCATCGAGTTGTCGTCGCTCGACGTGTCGAGCCCCTGTCCACGAAGCAGATAGGAGAGGGTCTGCTGCTGAGAGAGCGCGGGTTCGGAGAATACCGTCACCTTCGGGCGCATGGCGTTGCCCGTGACGCGGATGCCCGCCGTCACGTCGTCCTCGATCGCCTCGGGATTGCGGATGGCCTCGATGTTGAGCTGCGGACGGCTGGGCGGGCCCGCGAAGATCACGTGACCCGTGCGCACGATGAGGTCCTGGCCGTAGGCGTGGAAACGCCCGTCGTCGACGTTGACCTGGCCGTTGAGGCCGAGGCCGCGCCTGGCGTCCTGCGTCACCTTGAGGTCGCCCGAGAGTTTCGCCTTGAGGCCAAAGGCGTCGATGAAGATCTGATCGCCCATGTGCACCACGATGTTGCTGTCGATCGGAATCGTGGCGGTCTTCGAGACCTTGGGCTTCATGTGGCGGTCAAGGAGCACTTCGTCAGACGAGACGCCCGTGGCTGTGGCGGGAAGATCCGCCACCGTGATCTGCGCGGCGGGCACCTCGATCCTGCCGTTGAGCGTCACGCGCTCGGACGAGGCCGCAAGCGAGACGTCGGGCGAGACGGTGACCTTGGCGTACGGGGGAACCGTGATGAGGATGTCGCTGCCTGAGGCATGCACGTTCGCCGTCGGGTGCGCCATGTCGCGCCACTGCGCGTCGCCCGCAAGGTCGAGCGCGCCCTGGCTCGTCTCGAGGCGGCCTTCAAGCGTGGACGTGTCGCCCGCGAAGTCGATCCGGATGTTCGAGGGCTTCATGACGAGGGGCACGGCGCCTTCGGAGACCCTTGCGTCCGTGAGCGCGATGCCGCCGTTGAGGAGCGGCTTGAGCAGCGTGCCCGAGAGCGCCACGTCGACGTTGAGCCTGCCCTCGACCTTTTCGTCCGAACCGATCAGGGTGTTGACGATCGACAGGTCGCCGCCGTTGAAGAGGATGCGGCCGTCTAGCCTGCGGGTTTTGGCGGGATCGATCACGGCGACCGTTGCCTTGAGGTCGGCGTTGTCGCGGATCTTCACGTCGAGCTCGGCTGAGGCGCGCGACTTGTCGGTGCGCGCCTTGAGGCTGACGGTGTCGAGATGCACGACGAGGGGCTCCTCGCCCGTCGTCTGCGTGACGGTCATGCCGTCCGCGTCGACGAGCGCATCGATTTCAGGCAGGCTGCCCGAGGAGAGGTCCCACTTCGCCTTGGCGGTACCGTTGACGGTGCCTGCCACCGTGGTGAGCGGCGGCAGCCAGGGCTTGAGGACGTCAAGTTCCCACTTGCGCAGTCTGAGGGTGGCCGAGCCCTTTTCGCCTGCGCGCAGCTTGTCGTCGATGCAGACGTCGCCCGGCTTGCCGACCCAGCAGTGAGGTTCGAGCACCGCCTCGGAGCTTGAGGCCTTGTAGACGAGGCCCGCGGCCTTGTCCTGATGCCAGCTGCCGATCGGCGTCGAGACGGTGCCGTTGGAGAGCGTGCCCTTCCAGACGAGGGACTTCGTGTCGAAGGCGCCCGCAAGCTTGAGTTCGGCGTTGACGGGCTCGCCTGAGAGATTCACCGTGAGCTCGTGCTTTCGGTCGGTGCCCTCGAGCCTAGCGACGATGTCATGAAGGACGAGGCTCTCGGAGAGGGCGCCGTTCGAGGCGTGCAGCATCATCGAGCCGCCGACTTCGCCAGAGGGCTTTGCGGAGATGTCGCCGCGAAGCATCAGGGCCTCGAGCCTGACGTCGTCGCCGTAGCGAAGGCCCGTGGCCGTGAGGTCGGCCTTGGCGACGGGCTCGGAGAGCGTGCCGCCGATCGTCACGAAGCCCGAGGCGCTGCCTGCGAGCTCCTTCATGTTTCTGCCCAGATCGGGCGCGTCCACCTTGATGTCGGCCTTGATGTTCTTGCCGTCGAGCATGGCGCGGCCCGTGAGTTTATTGGCGTCGAGCGAGACGCTCACGTCGGGGACGTAGACCTTCATGGGGCTCTGCGCGATGGCGGAGCCATGAACGTCGAGGGCGGCGTTATCGATCCTGCCCTTGACGTCGAATTCGGGAAGCTCGACCGACCAGCCCTTCTTGTCGATGCGGCCCGACGTGCGGGAGCTGCCCGAGAGGACGGCCTTGACGGAGGGCGCAAAGTGGGAGACGTCGAGGTTTGCGAGCTTCATGTCGCCGCGCCAGCGGAGCGCGTCGACCCATGTGATCTCGCCAGTGACGCGGCCCGTACCGCCCGCAGTCTTCGCGGTGAGCTCGTCGAGCGTGAGCGAGGTGAGGGTGCCGCGGCCCTTGAGGCCGGCGGTGGCGGACGGAGTGCCCGGCGCCTTGACGCCAAGTCCTGCATCGAGCTTCCAGTTGCGGACGTCGCCCGACATGCGCAGGCTGAAGGCGGAGAGCGAGGTCAGGTCGGCAGGGTTTGCACCTTCGAGCGGCAGCTTGAGGCTGGGGGAGACGAGCGTCACGGAGAACGGGAGGCCCGCAGTGGCGGGATCGGCCGCAAGCAGGAACTTGGCGGGCACGGGACCTTCGGCCACGGCCGCAAGCGAAACCTTGCCCATGACCTCGCCCACGAGCGTCACGTCGGCCTTCTCGCCGCGCACGGGCGCGACGGAGAGCCTGGTGTTCGCACGAAGGTCGAGCGGCCACTTGCCCGAGAGACGTGCGCGCCCCTTGAGGGAGCCCGTGGCTTCGGGCATCTTCAGGTCGAGGCGGCGGATCTCGACTTCGCTCGCCTTCATGGAGGCGTCGAGCCTGAGTTCGTCGATGACGACGGGCGAGGCGCCCGCAAGCTTGAGGTTGGTGGCCTCGAATTCGGAGACGTCGAGCGAGAAGGGAAGACTCACCTCGGGCAGCTCTGTGAGGAGCGGCTTCGAGAAGAGGTCGGCGAACATTTTGTTGAGCTCGGTCGCGTCGAACGTGATCACGGGCTTTCGGGCCTCGAACTTGGCCTTGATCTCGGCTGCGCGACGCTCGGCAACCTTCCTGTCCTCTTCGGCCCTTTCCTCGGCTGTCTTCTCGGAGCCGGGCAGCGCGACCGCAAGCGAGCGGATGCGAAGGGGTTTGACGGAGAGCGCCTCTCCGATCCAGGAGGCGGAGGCGGCGAAGTAGGCTAGCGTCACCTTCGTGCCGTCGGCGGTGAAGTCGAGGCTCGTGATTTCGGCGTTGTCGAGCGATACGGGCCACGGCATGGTGACGGGGCCCGTATCGGCGGAGGGGGCGGACGGGTCGGAGGGCGGCAGCGATGCGGAGTCGAGTACGCCGTGCGGGTGCAGGATCTCGAGCTTCGTAACGGCGATGCGGCGCTCGGAGAGGAGCGCGTCCCGGTCGAGCCTCAGCGTGATGCGGTCGGCGCCTGCAGTGAGGCCCGGCATCTCGTAGGAGAGGTCTGTGATCGTGAGGTCGAAGAAGCCGCCCTCGATCGAGCCCGCCTTGAGGCCGGGCACGAGGGGAAGGGCCGTGCGAAGCAGCATCTGCTGGCCCGACGGCGTGGCGACGAGCCATGCGAGGCCCGCGGCCGTCAGCACGAGAACGCCGCCGGCGCTGAGAAGAACTTTGGCCGAACGTCTCATAGTTCAGCTCCGAGACCGATGTAGAACTGGAGACCGTCGTCCTCGCCGGCGTCTGCGGCGACGGGTTTGGCGACGTCAAGCTTGACGGGACCCACGGGGGAGTTCCAGCGGATGCCGACGCCGGCGCCACGCTTCCAGTCGAAGCTCGCGAAGCTGTTGCTGGCTTCGCCCACGTCGAAGAAGACGGCCGTCCACCACTTGCCCGTGAGGTTGTACTGATATTCGATGCTGCCCGTCACCATGCAGGATGCGCCCGTGAGGCGTCCCTCGCTGTCGCGCGGCGAGATGGACTCGTACTTGTAGCCGCGCACGGAGCGGTCGCCGCCCGCGAAGAATCGCAGGTCGGGCGGGACTTCGTCGAAGTCGTTCGTCTTGATCTTGCCCGCGCTGCCGCGCACGACGAAGCGGTGTCCGCGCCAGGGCGTGCGGATGAGCGTGCCGTGGGCCTGCATGATGATGAAGTCGACGTCGCTGCCGAGATAATGGGTGCCCGTGTCGATGCTGTAGCGCTGGGTGTCGCCCCAGTAGGGCATCATGCCGCCCCTGCTGCGGGTGCGCGAGAAGCTGATGCTGGGATAGACGAGCATGGTGTTGCTCGAGACGCCTGCCTGCGTGAACGAGTCGAACATCCAGTGGACGCCGATCGAGCGTTGCCAGCCCGTGGAGAACTCCCAGTTGCGCGAGAGCGCGAGCGTCATGTTGTTGGAGTCCGTGTCGTTGACGACGTCTCGCTTCATGGCGCCTTGGGCGAGCCAGTATTCCTCAAGCGGATTGGCGACGACGGGAATCTTGTAGGAGAGGTCGACGAGTTGCTCGTCCGAGGAGACCTCGGTCGAGGACGAGAGGCTGTGGCCGCGGCTGTTGATCCATGGCTTCTTCCAGCCGAACTTGGCGCGCGGGCCCGTGTCGGTGGCGTAGCCGAGACCGACTTCGAAGATATTGGCCGCGCGGGGCGTGACGTCGCAGTTCATCGGCAGCTCGGTCGTGCCCGCATCGCGCGCGGCCTGGAAGTCGGGCGCGACGACTGCGGACTTGAACCATCCCACGGAGGCGAGCTTCTGGTTGAAGTCGCCGAGCACGTCGGCGTTGTAGTAGTCGCCCTTCTTGAAGGGCGTCATGTTGCGAAGAAGCTCCTCGTCGATCTGCGAGCCCGAGAAGGTCACGTCGCCGAAACGCCAGCGCTCGCCGGTCTCGTAGTCGATGGACCAGACGGCCTCGCGAAGAGGAATGGAGACGCCGAGCTGGCTCTTGACGAATTCTGCGTCGAAGTAGCCGAGCTGCAGGGCCGCGTTCGTGAGGGAGCTCTTGAACTCCTCGTACTTGGCGTGGTTGAGCACGTCGCCCTTCTTGGGGACGCGGCGCTTCTGAAGAAACTTGAAGACACGCTCGTCGGCGCCCGGGCCCGTGACGTGCACGTCGACGTCGGAAATGAGAACGGGCTCGCCCGGAACGACCGTGATCTCGAGACTACGCTTGTCCTTGACCGTCATGGAGACCGCGGGCTGGTAGTAGCCGAGTGCGCGCAGGGAGAGCCTGACGGCCTTGTCGACGTTCATGCGGGCGGCGGGCGTATCGGTGTAGCCTGCCTTCTCGAGTGGTTCGACCCAGGCGCGGGCGTTGGCCGCCAGATCACCGTCAAGTCCCTTGATGTCGATCCTGAGCGTGTCGGCGGCGAGCGCGGAGGCGGAGCAGAGTGAAAGCGCCAGAACGGCGGTCAATGAACGGCGCACGGCGTATATCCTTCGGAGTGATGAACACGTGCCGGACGCAGGGCCCGGCCAATTCATGAGTGTAGCCCATGTGGCGCGCCCGCAAGGCATCAGTTGCAACCTCAAACCATTTGCCTGAAATCGAATGGGGCGCAGGCGGCGACGGAGGCTTTCAGAGCAGCGTGCGGGAGATGTCGGCGGGGGTGACGCGTCCGATGACGGGCGCGCATGCGCCTGTGAGGACGGTGAGGCGCAGGCTGCCGAAGGCGGCGTGCGTGGCGAGGACGGAGCGCCCCTCGGGATCGAGGACGACGGGACGGCTTTCTTCGTCGAGCGTGAGGCGCCAGCCCGAGCCGCCGCGGTTGAGCTTGATTTCGGACTCCTTCATGCCCCAGGCGCGGAAGAAGGGTTCCGAGTCGCCGCTCTCGGCGCACTGGCGCACGATGGCGGAGGCGGCCTCGCCGAAGCTCATGCGGGACATGCCCTCGATGCTGCGCACGGGGCGCATCGTCTCAAGGTCGAGTCCCATGACGGGATCCTTGACGGAGGCGATGCCGAGCGCAATGCTCGTGCCCGTGTGGGCGATGCAGAGCGCGGTGCGGCGTCCGTCCTTGAGAAGATAGGGAGCGTAGGGCGGCTCCTCGACGAGTTCGGCGTCGAGAATGCGCGCGGCGGCGCTTGCGAGAATGCGGCCCCAGCGGGTCTGGCGGCGGCGCACGGGGTGGCAGAAGGCCGTGATGCGGCTGCGGGTCGCCTCGGGAAGCGTCGCGGCGAGCGACTCCTCGAGTCCGGCTGGAGCGGATTCGAAGTCAAACAGAAGCACGGCGGGGTTCGGGGTGCTGCTGAGCTTCTCGATTGGGGACATGATGAGGCGGACCGTATTGAAGATGAATGGATTCGGGACGGATCAGGAGGATTCGCCCGGGCGCTGACAGTGTACAGAAAACGCAGGCTTAGGGCGGACGGATCATCCTTATGGATGGATTTCCGAAAAGCGGGAAGCCGCAAGGCCTGCGAGGGCCCAGAGGACGATGATGAATCCGACGAAGGAGAGCGAGGCGCCCCAGCCTGCGGGGAGGAGCGCGGCGAAGACGAGGGGACCGAGGCCCGCGCCGAGGTAGCCCACGCCTTGGCTGAGCGCCGAGAGTCCGAGCATGTGGGCCGAGGAGCGCGTCTTCCTTGCCATCAGGATGAAGGCGACGGAGAGCATGGAGCCCTGAGGGGCGCCCGCAAGGATGCTGCCGAGGAAGATCCAGGGGCCGCCAAGCGTCCAGAACCAGAGGCCTGCGAGATAGGAGAGGGACATGAGGGCTTCTGAGGCCCATTCGGAACCGCAGTGCTTCATGAAGCGGTCGGTGAGGATGGAGGCGGGGAGGCCCGAGACGAGATAGAGGGCGAGGGCAGCGCCTGCGGCGTCGGCGCTGACGCCCTGTGTCTGGAGATAGGGCGGGAGCCACGCGGCGACTGTATATATGAGGAGCGACTGCAGCCCCATGACGGCCGTGACGGCCCATGCGCCGGGATGGCGCCTGAGGGATGGGGCGCGAAGGAGCATGGCGGAGGGGCCCGACGAGCGGCCGAAGGCTGCGAGCCAGAGGGCGAGGACGACGGCGCCGAAGGCGGCCCACGCGAGGAAGGCCGACTGGGTGAAGTCCGTGAGGGCCGCAAGCGGATGCGAGGTGAGTGCGCCGATCGAGCCCGAAAGGCCGACGACGCCCGTGTAGATCCCGAGGAGCGCACCTGTCTTCGCCTCGTTCTGCGTCTTGACCACGACGGGCATGAGGACGTTGAGGGCGGCGATGCCCACGCCGATGAGAAGCGTGCCGAGAAGGAGCGCGGGATAGCTCGGCGCCGTGCGCACGAATCCGCCGGCGGCAAGCACGCCGAGAAAGACGATGACGGCGCCGTAGAGCCCGAAGCGGCGGGCTGCGTCCGGGGCGGCGAACGAGAAGAGCCCGAAGGCCGCAACCGGAAGGGCGGCCGCAAGGCCGTATTCGGAGGCGGAGAGGCCGAGCTCGGAGGTAAGGCGCCCTGCGAGCGGGCCTACGGCCGTGATCGGACCGCGCATCTCGAGCGTGGCGGCAAGAATCAGGGCGAGCACTGCAATGGGCTTGAGATGAGTCATGAAGGTGGTGGTTGTTGAAGAGGCCGCGGGCGCCTCCGGAATGGTCCAGAAGAAGATACCTCCAAATGCGGTCGAAGTCCATGCGCGGCGAAAGATCGGGTGACGGGGAATGATGGCCTGAGGAGGTTTTCTAGGTAGTAATACGGATTTTGACGCAAATGTTTGACAAACGTGCCGGAGTCGTGTTTAATTCCAATCCTTCGCTGACGACGCCAAGTCATCAGCGAATAAATTTGACAAAGAGTTGATGAGTTGGTAAACTCTCAATTCTGTGCTCTTAGGAGCGCTGTTCTTTAAAAATCAGAATTCAACGAACCGATAAGTGTGAACATCGGCAGTTTCAGGAGTGACTTTCAAAAGCACTCAAAAAACTTACGAAGTTCG
>ENA-ORIC01000273-ORIC01000273.1-human-gut-metagenome-genome-assembly--contig:-NODE-273-length-70334-cov-4.568584_pt1 | contig 70334 bp, 42 predicted proteins | sample MGYA00243023_ERZ508732 | MGnify/ENA primary metagenome ERZ508732 (study PRJEB26277, sample SAMN04329767) | human gut metagenome | biome: human-associated habitat | host: Homo sapiens | place: USA... | reverse complement strand
GCCCCCGCGGTTTATGTTCGTACCGTTCTTCTTCCGGTTGCGGGGCATATAACTCCCCCCCCCCCCCTGCCGTTTTTCGGGTTTCCCGCGTATTTCTTGGGGGTAGTGCCCGTGCGTTTTTTGAATGCCTTCGAAAAATAAAACGGATCGTTGAACCCCACCTGAAACGCCACCTGCTGCACGGAAAAGCGGCGTTCCTGCAATAATTCCTGCGCGCGGGCGAGGCGCAGTCGCTGCAGATATTCGAACGGCGTGATGCCCGTGATTTTTTTGAATACGGAGCGGAAATAATTCGGCGTGAAGCCGTATTTCGCAGACAGCGCCGCGATATCTATTTCCTCGGCGAAATGGTTGCGCACATAGCGGATGAAATTATCCACGCACTGATAATAATCGTCGTTTTTATCGGCGTCGTCCTCCCACAGATAGGCGAGAATTTCCAGCATATCGCCCTTTAAAGAGAGTGTATCGGAATGCTGCGCCGTACGGTAGCGGTTTCTTGCCGTAAGCGATTCCATGCGTTTCAGGCACTCCGCCAGTTTATCGAATTCGCGCAGGCGGGTTTTGAACGGACCTTTCATCAGCCCCACTTCTTCGCGCCCCGCGGCAAGCAGTCCCCTGTCCGGCGTAACCTCGTCCACGCCCGGAACGCAGCGGGAAAGATACACGCTGTTTACGTCGATATCCGCGCGGGCGGGATCGTAAATCATATCGAAGTGCACTACGTAATATTTGCACCTGTCGCCCTGTTTTATAATTTCGCGATGCGTAATCATCGGGGGCATCAGGTGAATTTCGCCCTCTTTCACGCACACTTCTTCGCCGCCGTAACGAAACCAGATGGCGCCCTGCAACACGCAGATCAGCCCGTAATCGTACAGCATCCGCCGCGGCACGTGGTGTTCGTCCGCGGCGATGTTATACATCATTACAAACCTGACGTACGGATTGATTTTCATCAGATCGAAAGGCTTTGTGAATACGTCCTTCAGCATAATTTGCTTTTCCTTTTTATTCTTCTTTTTCTTCGGCGCGAATTTTGCCGACGGGTACGATTTTTATGCCGGCGGGCGGCAGCGTAAACGTTTTTCCGCCGCCCGGCAGAGAAATCCGCGCCGCCTGCGAAACGCCGGAAACGTTTGCCAGCGCCAGCTTTTTTTCTTTTTCGAAGTATGCGCAATCCACATACGGATTATCGGAAAGATAATTTTCTGCCGCGGACAGATTTCTTAACCGCAGCAGCAACGAAAGCAGCGCCGCGGCGTTTTCCGGCGTGTGTTTATACGAGGATACGTACGTTGCGAAGCCCTTGCCGACGTTTCGCGCAGCCACGGCAAACGTTTTCTCTTCGCCCGCGCGCGCTTCCGCGTTTTTAAGAATGCGTACGTCCGGCGCGAAGATAAACGCCTCTTTCTTTCCCGTGAAAGTTCCGACGGAAATTTCCTCCCGTTCCGCCGCCGCGGGGTATTTGCCGCGGCAGTTGAAATCGCCGCGATCGAGATCGACGCCGAGCAGCGGCGCAAGGCGCAGATTCATTGAAAATCCGTCCGTTTCCGAAGCTTCGTTCACGCAGATCAACGCGCCTCCGCCGTGCACGAACTTCGCCGCGCTTTCGTACGTTTTTACGTCGTTCCACTCGCTTCCGCCGCCATACGCGCTGTTTTTCAAGCCCGCGACAAGCAGCACGTTGCCCGTAAAATCGCCGTTTTTCAGCTGCGCGAAATCGATAAATTCCGTCTGCACGGGCAACCCCGCGACGCTTTCGAGAAGGTTGATAAGGTCAAGATCCGGGTGTTCGTGATAATGCCCGCCGCACGTCCAGCTGCGCAGTTTTCCCCAGTGGGTGAGCACGGAAATTTTCACTGGAAGAGCATAGGGCGCGCCGCCCTTATGCAACGCTTTGATTTCGCGGAATTCGTCCGCAAGCGTTTCGATATAATCGCAAAAATCGGGAAAATTCTGCGTTAAGTGCAGATATCCGCCCAGCCCGATACGGTCGGCACAGCGGCGAAGAAGCGCGCGGCGCACCGCCGTCCAGTATTGTTTTGCCGGCGTAACGGGATCTCCGCCCGCCGCAAACACCGGTTCGCCCGTGAGCCCCGTGGGAAAAAGATACGGGTGCAGACGGAGTTCGTGCGTTTCCACGCCCGGAACGTCCGCGCACATACGCGCTTCGTAGGCGGAAAACACGCATTTGATGATACCGTCGAAGCCGATGCGCGCAAAACTTTCGGAATAAGGCTCGCTGCCCACCCAGCTGTCATCGTAAAACATATACGCTTTTTTGCCGGCATCGTGCACGATTTGCACCAGCTCCGCCGCGAAATCCGCCACGAAATTCTGCACGAAACGCATATATTTCCGCTTCGTTTCATCGGAAAGGGTATGGGTAGAGCGTCGTTTTCCGCCGTTGATAAAATCTTCCGCCGAAATTTTTCCGCCCGTGGATTTTTCGTAATTTTCCAGCATCGCGGGGCTTGCCGTAAAATCGTACGACGCCCAGTCGGTGAAAAGAAAACGGTTGTTTTTATCGCTGCCCCAAATCCACACGAAATTGTAGAAAAGCGAAGTAAACCGCACCACGTTTGTGGCGGGATGCGCCGCGCACCACCGCCGCAGATAGTCTTTGAGATACCCGCGCACGACGGGGTGAACGGGATCGAGCTGCCGGAGATGTTCTTTCTGCCAGCCGTTGGTGATATGATTGTACATGGAAATTTCTTCCCAGATACGGAACGCGAAAAAATTCACGGAATATTCGTGGTACTTTTTCGCGCGTTTAATCAGCGCCTTTCCGCCGCCGAGGTATGTCCATTCTTCGCGCGGCAGTTCTTTATTTTCCGTACGGTCGAACGCCTGCCAGTATTTTTGCGAGCACTCCCTTTCGTCTATTTCGAATTGCTGCGAAAAATAGCCGTTCAGAAGATTTATTTCAAGCGTTTCGCTTTCCGCCGCGACGGGCAGCGAATAAAGCGGCGCTTCCGCCTGCGTTTCGGGATGCGCTTTCGCGAAATCGTTGTGTTCGCGGATGACGCAGATTGTGGAATAAACGCCGTAGCCCGCCGACAGAATTTCGGGGGAAAGCTGCGTTCCGTCGCTGTCCCGCACCACGTCGGCGCCCCACTTTTTTGCAAGGCGCAGCGTAAGTTTTTCATAGCCGGCTTCGCCGGGAAGCGTGAAATCGCCCTTCGGCTTCCGCCGGCGCGCCGCTTCGGATTTTTGTTCCATAATTTATTTCTCCGCTTCGGCAAACACCAGCCGATACGCGCCGATTTTCACCGTATCTCCCGCTTTCGCGCCGTAAATGCCGCCCGTCGCGGGATTGTAAATCGTTACGTTCTTCGCCGCGACAAGTTCCGTTTCCTGCAGGTTGTTGTTGTAATACGCCGTAATGCCGCCCTCGTAACTTTGCCTGATAACGTTCTTCTTCGGCACAAGCAACGCGCGTTTCTTTTCCTTGCGGCGGATTTTTTTCAATAATCCGGAAACGGTGATGCTTTCGCCGAAATCCGCCGTATAAACGCCGCAGTTTTCGCCCACCGCGATTTTCGTTCCGCCGCCCGTTTTCGCCGCGCCGTCGTAACAGGCGCAAGCCGCCGCGCCGGCTTCGCGCTCCTCTTTCAAAAACACGATTTCCGCACCGTTTTCCGATAACGTTTTCAACGATTCCAGCGTTTCTTTCCGGATAAAATCGCATACGGGCACCACCATGCGGCGCATTTCCGCTTTCTTCGTTTTCGCGGCGTTCTTCGCCGCCTCCCGCAGCTGCGCTCCGTCCGAAAAGACGTATTCCTCGCCGCTAAGGAGCAAGGTTTCCGCCAGTTTTTTCAAGGAACGATCGAGCGCCGTAAGCACGACGTCGCGCGCGTATTTTCCGTTGTTGCACGGGGCGAATTTCGCCTGCACGTCCTCCAAAGCATAGTACACGCATGTGATTTTCTGCGTTTTTCTGCCCGAAAGAGCCGCGTACATTCTGCGCGCATAGGCGTTTAAATACAGCGACTGTTCGCGGGTGAGTCCGCCTTTGAACCGGGCGAGAGAAGCCACCGAGCCGCCGCGGTAATCGCAGAGTTTCGGCAGGTAATAGCTGTTGATTTTGCGCGCGCCGAACATATATAAAATGCTCAGCGAACCCGCCGTGTTTTCAAACGCGTTTTTATAAAACGCTTCGTCGTTGAAAAACGGGCAGAATTCCACCATGAAGCCGTCGGAATTTTTCTTTTCGGCAATCATCTGCAGAAATTTCGGCGCGTTGAAATAAAAATCTTCGGGCGTGCATTGCAGAATGTCCATGCCGGGATAGCCCGCTTTTTCCAGAACGCGTTCGTAACTGCCGTAATTCGCCGCGTGTTCCCACACGTGTTCTTCGGCAAGATAATGCCCGGAAATTTTCGTGCCGTGCTTTTTTAAGTATTCGCCTATCTGCCCCGTGTAATTTTCCGCCGCCAGCTCGCCGACGGTTTCGTAAAAATCCGTACGGATTTTCGGATACAGCGCGTCGGTTTCTTCGAATACGAGCGGCAGATACGGCAACAGCGAATATCCGCGGCGTTTTTGAAATTCTTTAAATAACGTACCCGTATACGGCGCGAGCGCGTAATTGAACGATTCGTGTTCGCGGGCGTAACTTGCCATCACGCTCGGCTCGTCCGTAAACACGGCTCGGGCGTTTTTGTAAGCGTTTTCGTCCGCGGCGGCAATCGGCGCGTACGCCACGTTTAAAAACCGTTTCACGGCGCGCTTATCCATAATATCGATGTAGCGTTTGCGGCTGGAAATATTATGCACCGTGTGCGCGCCCTCGTAGGCGGGACGAACGATGAACACATACGCCGCTTCGCCGGGCCGTAACGATATTTTAACGCGTTTTTTCGAAAAAGGCAAGCTTTCCGCGGCAGAAATTTTCAAATAAGCTTCGCAATTATCCGAAAGATCGATTTTATACTTCGCCGCGTACGCGATTTTATCGGAATCGCCGTCGATGACGTACGTAAATTCTTTCGGTTGCAGAAACGCTTCGAATTTGCGCATGTAAAACCCTTTCGCTTCCAGATTTTTATGCCCTTCCAGCGTGATTCCGCCCGCCTGACCGCTGGGATACCCCGTTTCGTCGTATATCCAGTATTCCAGTCCGTTTTCGTGCAGCGTGTTCACGGCGCTCACCAGTTCTTTTACGTTTTCCGGGTTTTGCGTGAAGCCGTTTATGCCCGGAACGTTGGTTACGGCGCCCGCAAAGCCGAAATCTTTCAGTGCCTCGCACGCCGCCGGAACGTCGCTGCCCGGAAGATTGTGCAGAATGGGATTGATCCCCGCCGACGGCGGCAGATGATCGAAAATTTTATCGTTCATAAATGTTTCCTTGTAGTTCGCGCAGGCGCTTTGGCGGCGCTCGGTTAATCCTGCTTTTCGTAAATCATTACGCGGGTGATTTTATACGCCGCCTTTTCCGTCCGCCACGAAGTGCCTTCAAACCAGAACTCCGCCTCCTGCGGCAGATACACCGAAAATAAATCGCTTGTTTCTTCTTTGCCGTTCGTGCCGCGCACCACGGGGTTTACCGTTACCTGCATGTTTACGCGCACCGTCAGTTTGTATTGCGCCAGCGGATCGCCGTCCACCGCGTACGAAAACCGCATCGCGTATTCTTTCGCCGCGGGCAGCCGCACGGTGAATTTATCGCTTGAAAACGGCTTGTCGTACAGCGTTTTTCCCGCTTTCACCGATAAATCGCGGCGTTTGAAACCGCCCTTTTTAAACGTTTCGGTAAGCATGACGCAGCGCAGTATATTCTCCGCCGAACGGCGCAGATCGAAGAGCGTTAAATTGCCCTGTCCGAGCTGCTTTTTCAGATCGTCTTTATACGTCGCGGCGTCCGGCACCACCATGTACAAATCGTTCTGCGCGCGTACGCCGGAAGCTAATTTCGTAACGTCGGCGTTTTCGTCCGCGCAGCCTACGCCCTTATCCAGCGCTTCCGCGGAATCGCACGCCGCCCACCAGTCCGTCATCACCGCGCCGCGAAAGCCCCATTCGCCGCGCAAAATCTGCGTGGTAAGCGCGTAGGAATTGGAACAGTGCACGTTTGCGACGCGGTTATATGACGTCATGATATATTTCGCGTAGCCGCCGCGCACCGCGATTTCGAAGCCTTTCAGATATATTTCGCGAAGAGCGCGCTCGCTCATCTCTTCGTCCACCGAGCCGCGGCGGAGTTCCTGTTCGTTTCCCGCGAAATGTTTCAGCGTAACGAACGCGCCGTTTTTCGCCATGACTTCCGCCATCGCCGCCGCGTTTTCGCCGGAAAGAAGCGGATCTTCCGAATAATATTCGAAATTTCTGCCGCCTAAGGGGTGGCGGTGAATATTCATGCCGGGGGCCAGCGCCACGTCTACCCCGTGCAGAGCCAGTTCGCCCGCGAAGCCCTCGTACACCGCGCCCGCCGCATACGGATCCCATGCGCAGGCAATCAGCGTGCCCGAAGGAATCTGCTGCGTTTCGATGGAACATTCCAGCCGCACGCCGCTCGGTCCGTCGCAGGTGGTGATGACGGGCACGCCCGCCTCCGCCCACTCGGCGGATACGCCGCCGAAACAGCTTGCCGAGCCCGAAACGCTGCCTTTCACCGAGGACATGCCCTCGCCGCGCACCAGCATGCAAAGTTCTTCCGCCGTAAACTGCGCGACAAATTCTTCAAGCTTGGCTCTGCCGCTTTCGACGTCTTTTAATTTTATGCCGCGATTGCCCGTTACGGGCGCTTCCGCCGCCGCGCTTCTTTCGATGCGCACGGGTGATTTTTGCAGCGCCGCGGGTTCGAAAAAGTACGTTTTGCCGTCCGTCGTAGCCATTTTTTCAAACGGGAGCACGGGTGCGAGACACTGCGAACAGCGCGAAATAATCCGCAATTTATCCATGCGGAACGAGAAGCATTTTTCCGCGTCGCGCACGTTTTCGCCCGCATAAAACGCGTATTCTCCCGCTTCCGCCACGTAGCAATACGCCGTGTTTTCGCCGCTTTCCGCGCCCGCGGCGCCCGTATCGTCGTACGAAGCAAGCGTGTAAAACGGCACGGAAATTTCGATTTTCTGCGTGTTTCCGGGCTGCAGTTCTTTCGTCTTTTTAAACCCGCACAACACGCGCGCCGGCTTGCCCAGCCTGCCCTGCGGAGCGGAAAAGTACAGTTGCACCACCTCTTTGCCGCGCTCTTTGCCCGTGTTTTTTACGCGGAAAACAAAATTCACGGCGTCGCCGCTCACCGCGGCGGTTTCGCAAACGATTGCGAATTGCGTGTAAGTTAAGCCGTAGCCGAACGGGAAAAGCACGTCGTCTTTCGCAAACGTTTCGAAATAGCGATAGCCTACATAAATATCTTCGGCGCGGAAATTGCGCACTTCGTTGCCGAACGCGGGTTTGCCCGTGATACGCGCGGCAACCTCCTGCGGGTAGCTTTCCAGCCGCGCCGCCGTATCGGCAAGCCTGCCGCTTGGCGGAATTACGTTGAAAAGCGCGTCCGCCGTGCCGCGCGCCCCTTCCTGACCGCCCTGCCACACCAGCGCCAGCGCGGGAACGGAAAGTTCTTCGTGCCAGGAAAGATCGATTAAATTGCCCGAATTTACAAGCACCGCCGCCCTGCCCGCGAAATATCTGCAAATCAGCGCGATCGACTGCCGTTCTTCGTCCGATAAATACCAGTTGCCTTTTTCCGCCTTGCAATCGTACCCTTCGCCGCAGATACGCGAGAGAATAAACACGGCTTTATCGTTCTTTTCCGCCGCGCGCTTTACCAGTTCTTCGGGTAAAAGCGGCTGTTTCTGCGAGGCGGGGTACGTCCAGCCGTCGCCCTCGGCGGGGTTTTCCGCGATAAAATCGCGATAAAACGCGGAAACCTCTTCGTCGAGCTGCACACGGGAGGAAAATTCGTCGTAAAACTGCGTGATGTACGGGCAGTTGACTCTGCCGCCGGAACCGGAACCGCTTTTCACGTATTCGAACTGTCCGCGCGAAAACAAAGCGATTTTATCGCTGCTATTCAAGGGCAAAACGCCGTTCAGATTCTTTAAAAGCACGATTCCTTCGGGAATGAGTTTTCTGCAAGCTTTCTGATATTTTTCTACCTGAAACATAATTTTTTTGTGGATTGTTTTGATTGAGTGGAGCGGTTTTGCAACTGCCCGTTTGTCTGAATATTTTATCCTCTCTCGGCGGCTTCGCCGCCACTCTCCCCGAAGGGGAAAGCAAGAATTATTTCCTTATTCTTAGCCTTCCCCGTTTAACGGGGGAAGGCTTGCTTTTGCCGTTTAATTACTTCGCGTAAATATTCGTGCTGCCGTAGGCTTGATTTCTGAGATAAATATAGTGCGTTGTTTCAAACTTCCACAAATTTGTACCCGTTTCTTGGTACTGAGCGTTTGTAAGTTGCAAAGTCAACGTACCCCATTTATTCCCCGTCGGATTCACAGCTTTCACGGGAATTGCCATCTTATACCACGTATTATTCTGCAACGTGGTGACGGTATTTCCTTCCATATCGTAGAACAAAACCGTTCCGCCCGTTTTCTCCGTGCCGATTTTAAATTCGTCTTTGTAATTAGATTTATCGGTTCCTCCCGTTGTACCGAGACAATCGCGAATAAAGAAGTCTGTCACATTTTCAAAATATATTTCTGCAGTAACGAATTTTGCAAATACCGCGGGAGTTTGCGCTCCTGCGTCCGCAAACGTAAGCGCTGCCGTCCAAACATCATAGTTGACTGTATATTTCCACGAACCGTCGAACGAGCTTGTCGAATCTTTTATGAATTCGCGCCCTGTAACCGAACCATTCTCCGCTTTATACGCCGTTTCGCCGGGATAAGGATCTGCTTCGCTCGGAACTTGCGCCGCATAAATATCTTTATCAGCAATCTGCACATCTTTAAAGTACAAGTTTTGCGCCGCATCGAGCGTGAGTTTCACCGTACCGAATTTTCCTCCTTTCGTGAAATTCGTATAAACGGGCAAAGCTACTTTATACCAGATATTCGGTTGAATATAAGTTACGGGATAGCCGCTTTCTTTGTAGAACGCAAGTCCCCCACGAGCCGTACCGAATACAGTAAACCAATTCATATTAACGCACCAACTTTCCGTTCCGGCATAATTCGCGCCCCAATCGCCGCAGTTCGAAACGAGATTAAAGCCGCCGTTTTTAACTGCCGTATCCCAGCGGATTTTCATATTCACATAGCCTGCTATCGATTTCTCTTGGGAAGATTGATTGCGCGTTACCTTATCGTTATACGGATCGTTCCAGCCGTTATAATGCACAAGAAGTAAACTGTCCGTCCCCGACGAACCGCTGTATTTATACGCACCTTTCGTTTCCCCCTCTTCTTCTACAAGCGATACCGCGCCCGCCGTTTTCGAGAAAGGAATAAAATCATTCGATTCGTACTTTCTTTCCGCAGTTAAATCGTTGCGCGCGTAGGTGGGCTCGATTGCAAGATTCTTCGATAAATCTTTGCGCAAAGTGTAGCCGTCAACAGTTTCGTTCAAGTCGAGGTTTTTGCCGATTTGCACCGTTTTTTCGGTGGTTTCCGGCGTGGATTTATAGCTACCGATTGTTATGTCCTCTTTATAATCGTCTACGCTCACAGAAACGGTTGCGCTCGCCAAAGCTACGGAATTTTGCAGATAGTTATCGTTTACGAATTTCTTCGCTTTCGCGTTGTCTACCTTGTCATCGGCAACGTATTTCGCCGCTACATAGTAGGCGGAGCGGGTGTTGTTTTCCGCGTCGCCGCCGAAATATTCCGCAAATTTGTATTGCGGCGTTTCTTCTCCCTTCACGGTGTATTTCACGTAGCCGCGCCCCACGAATCCGCGCGTAAGATTGCCCGCTTTAATCGTGTGCATATACCCGCTGAATACATAATAATTATCGGCGTTATCGATTTTCAGATTCGTTTCCGAAGCCGGCGTAAGCGCGGTTTCCGTTACGTTGATGGCGGCATATTTGCCCTCTGCCGCGTTTTCTTCGTTGAATACGTATTTCGCATTTGCGCCGAATAAGTTTTCCGCATTGAATTCCGCGGCTTTCACGTTTTCCACGGGTGCAATCAGCATGCCCCATTCGATATTTTCGTACTGCGTTTTATCCAAAGCTTCGTAATCCGCCTTGGATACCTGCATGGTGAATCGCAAACCGGTGCTTTCTTCGGTGTTGCCCTCCTCCGCCGAGCCGATGCGCATCGAAGCGCCCTTTACCATGCCGATTGAAATATCGGCAAGCGTTTTTGCAGCAGTTTCTTCTGCATTGGCGGTAAAAGCCAGAGAGCCGCCCGCCAAAGACAGGGCAAGCACGGCAAATGCGCCGCTTCCGCGAAGATATCGCCGAAGCCTTGTTCACTCTTGGCAAGGTTGCTTGTTCTTACCGCGTCGCTTTCATTGAAAACGATTGCGACGAGGCGTGGTGTGGTGTAAAGTTTCATATTTTCCTCCCGTTTTGCCTTCCGGCAATTTATTTTTGTGCCGCAGGTTTTTATGATCCGCGGCGTTCGTACCGAAATTTTTCCTTATGCAAGCCTTTCCCCCTTGGGAAAAGACGGCAAGGCATAACTTTGATGAATGAGAGAGGGGCAGCGGTGTTTTTTCGCTGATTTATTTTTAATTTCAAACAGACTTTCGGCTGCCCCTCATCAGTCAACTTCGTTGACAGCTTCCCCCCAAGGGGAAGCCTCAACTATTGCTGCATATTGATTATTCCGCGTAAATGTTGGTATTGCCGTAATCGGCGTTGCGCAGGTACACCGTTGCGTTCGATGTTGCCGAAGTATCGAATTCGAAGAACATTCTCAACGTGCCCCACGTTTTGTTCGGCACCCCTTTCACGGGTACCGCCATTTTATACCAGGTTTCGTTCTGCACCGTGGTTACGGGGTTGCCTTCCATATCGTAGAACAGCACAATGCCGTCCGTCTTATCCACGCCGATCGTGCGGGGATCGTTGTAGTTATCTTTATTTGCCATAAAGCCCAGCTGATCCTGCGTGTTGAAGGTTGTAACGTCTTTCATATAAATTTCCGCAAACACGTACTTCGCGGTGTACACGGGAGAAGAAGTATCGCCGAGAATCAGCGCCGACTTCCACGAACCGCTCATGTTCAGCGTGAATTTGTAGGAATTTTTAAAGTCGCCCTCGGTAATCAGTTCTTTCGTGCCGCCCGAAGGATCGCCGAACGTTACCTGCAGGTATTCGTCGGCGTCTCTGGGAACGTCCGCCGGCTTCGTGTTATGATAGCTTAAATCTTTGAGATACGCCACCGCTTCTCCGTCGCCGTCGCCTTTCAGCAGCCGATAGTAAATCGACGACCAGTTTGTGGGTTTCGCCGCATATTCCACGGGAATCGTAAGCGTGTACCAAGTATCGGTTTCGATATAGCGGGCGTAAGTGCCGTCCTCTTTCATCAGATATACGTTCAGCGCGGTTTTCTTGCCCGGCGTGAGGTTGGCGGTGTACTGCTTCGCGCCCTTGCCGTCGTTGCACCAGGACTGTACCGCGATGCCGCCGAAGTTGCCCGTTACGTACATTTTAAACGAAATGTAATGGTAGCCTTTATCGTAGAAATCACCCGCGGGATGGAACGCGGAATCGTGAATATTGCTGAATTTCAAGCCGTCGTTCCAGCGCTCTTCCGCGTCGATAATCGCGGAGGTGAGCGACGAAGTATATTTCACCGAACCCGCAAACTGCTCGCCGTCGGCGGATTTCGCAAACGACACGCTTTCGTACACGCCGTCCGCAATATAATAATCGGATACGGGGCGTTCGCCGTCGAATTCCGCGGGAATATACGAATTTGTTTCGTAATAGCGGACGTTATCGATATACGCCGTTTCGTTCGCGCCCGTAAGCGCCACGAAAATAGACGCGCGCGACCAGCCGGAAATCGGCTGATAGGCGTCGCGGAACGCCAGCGACACGGTTACCCATTCGCCCTGCGGCAGGGTGTACAGGCGCTTGCCGTCTTTTATCGCCGCGATGTATTTATCCGTTTCGAGCGACGTACCGACTTTTTTGCCCGCCGTTAAACGAATGGTTTTCGAATACAGCCAGTGCCCCATCGTAAGGGAGAGTTCCGCCGCGTTATCGGTGTAGAAATCGAATGTGAGATAATTGCCGTGCTCGGTTAAATTGAGCATGCCCACGCCGATGCTGGAATCGTCCGACGACACAACGACCAGCTGATTGTTCCAGCCGCTTGCCTTGCCGGGAGTAACGTATCTGTAAGCATTTGTATGTACGCCGTCGTCGGTAACGCCGTCTACGGCGCCCGCCTTCTCGTACGTGGTTCCGGAATCGACGCCGTGCACGTGCAGTTCTTCGTTGGTTGCCTGTACGAAGCCGTCTTTCTGTTCGTACGTGCGGGTTTCTTCGGGCAGGAACTCGCCGTCCAGATAATAGCGGATATTATCGAAATACGCCTGCGAACCCGTCTGCCCGCTTGTGAAGAAGAATCCGACCACCGCGTTGGGATAGTTGAACGCGTAGTATTTCATGTCGTACACCACGCGCACCCACTGTTCTTTGCGAAGCACGTTTGTTTCTTCCCATTCGCCCTCGCCGTTCTGCTGCAATATACGCAGATAGCTGCGGTGGAAATACTGATTGAAGTCGATAAATTCGCACAGCGCGCCCGGATGAGAAGCGTCGCCGCCCGAACCTACGTACAGTTTTGTATAAGGTTTATGATATTCTTTGCCGTCTGCGGTAATCACTTCGCCGTCTTTATAATACAAATCGTAAGCGAAGTATCTGTAGCCTTTGCGGTACGCTTCCACGAAGTTGGTGCCGTATTCGGTTACCAGAATCCGATGCCCCCACATTTCCGTTTTCGCGTTGTCCTCGTTGTTGATGTAGCCCAGCGTGAGTTTGTACATATCCGCAGAGCTTCTGCCGCCGATTTCGCCCGTTTCCGCCTCGTACGTGGTGATTTTTTCCACGCCGTCGGCAGGATCGACGCCGCCGACGGGCGAGGGCGTAAACGATTCTTTCACGTAGTTTTCGTGAATGATTACGGGAAGTTCGCCGTACACGGAAGGATCTGCCGTATACGTGGCTTTAATGGTAGCCGCGCCCGATTTCAGCGCCTGTACGGCGCCGCTTTCCGATACGGTGATGTTGCCCGCGCCGGAAGTAACTTCGTACGTTACGGCGGCGTTTTCCACCACGTGCCCCGCCTTTACCACTTTGGGCGTGATCTGCGCTCTGGAAAGTTTGGAATCCGCCTGATAAATTTCAAGCGACGTTGTATTGAATTCCAGTACGTTTGCGGGTTTTACGGCTACGTCGAACAAATCCGCGCATTCGTAACCTTTATAAACCAGCGTAACGGCAAGCTGCGTTTCGCCAAGCGCAAGCCCTTCGATTTTTCCGTTTTCGTACGATACGATGCCGCCGCCGATTTCTTCCGCTTCGTATTGCGTAACGTCCGCGGGCATCTCTTTATCGAGATACATCACGCTGACGGGAAGATCTATCGCCACGCCGAGATACACGGATGGATCGGGCATGGAAAGTTCCGGCACGGCGCCCGAATCGCGCACTTTTACGGAAAGTTTCGCCGACGTTTTTCCGTGCTTTACGGTAAGAGTTACGTCGGTGGTTTTTTCCGCCTTGCCCGTGGAAATCACGGTGCCGTTTTCATAACGCACCAGATCTTCGCGATCGGACGTTACGGTAAGCGAAGAAAGATCTACGCCGTCTTTTACGGGCAGCGCGCATTCTTCGTATCTGTCCAGCCAGAGTTTCGTTTCCGCAAGCAAATCGCCGGAAACGTCTGTTGCCGAGCAGGCAACCGCGCCGAACAGCAGTGCTCCCGCACCCGCTCCGAGTATGGCGGATACCATTCGTTTCAGATTTCTTTTCATCTTGTTTTATCCCCCTTTTAATTGCTTTTTACCGTGCAGAACGCGCCCATGTAGCCCGTTTTCCGAACGTCGGCGCCCTCAAAATCGTACTCGTTCATCACGGGAGCAAGCTTGCCTTTGGCAAGAAGTTCGGCGCTTGTTACTTTAAACGCCGCCGCGGCGCTAAGCCCGTTCTTCGCTTCCGCGCCCGCAAAACCGGGATCGAGGAAGTATGCGTTTTTGCTGATATACGACGTGGCGTTCAGAACGCTCTCTCTGAATTTTTCGTTGAAGCCGTAAAACACGTTGCCGTCGAACACGCACGTTTCCGTTTCGCACAGCGCCACGTCCAGCACCGTATCGGCGTCGCCGCGGGCATAGAAAATATTGTTGCGGAAATTCCAGTTACGCGCTTCCGCCATATAACCGTTGGTGGCGGAAAGGAACATTTTCTGGTTTTTCACGTCGCCCGGAAACACAACCACGTTGTTATCGAAATCCAGCGAGCCGATCGTCGCCTGAAAACGCACTACGGCGCCCTTGTTATCGGCGAATACGTTGTTTCTGAGTTTGTTGTTTTCCCAGTGCGCGGAAACTTCTTTACGGATGGGCAAGCCGTCCTCGTCCAGCACGAAATTTCCGTTCTTGTCGTACTGAAGCTCCTCGGTGGAAATGCTGCACAGCAGAATGCCGCCGCCCGCATTATGGTGCGCGTAATTATACCGGAACAAAACGTTTGAATTGCCGATATCGATATCGAATCCCTGACCGTCGCCGCAGCCGTTATCGAGGTGCGTATACGCCGATTCGTTGTACTGCATCACCAGATCTTCGCACGAATGCGGCCAGATGCCCACGTTGTAATAACCGCTTCTGCCGAGATAGGAAGCGTGATAGGACGTATTGCGTTCGATATAGCTGTCGCGTGCGGACAAAAGCACGATGGAATCGCCGCCGCAATACGAAAGATCGTTATCGCGGACAACGAAATTCCGCAGCGGATAATAGCCGTACTCCTCGCCCGTTTCTTCGTCTTTACAGTACTTGCCTTTGCCGAAATCGTGTCCCGGTCGGCGCGACCAGGTGGAATCGAGGAACATGCCGCTTCTTGCCACGCGCTCCACAGTGTTGTTTTCTATCCACACGTTTTCCAGCCAGCTGGCGCCCTGAAATTCGTCCGTAGGGCTGGAACAGAAAATGCCGCCGGAACCGTAATCGTAGCGCGAATCCGGGCAGATCTGCTGCACCTGCGTGCTTGTAAGCGTTTTCGTAAGCGTTTCGGGCATAGCGTTTTCCTCCAGCCCCAGCGCTTTAGTATCCCAGACGTAGTTGATATCGTGAATGTAGCAATCGGACACCACGATGTTTTTCATCGCGCCCGCTTTTACCGTCGTCATATTCACGCCGCGTTTCGCTTTTTGCGCCGTAATTTCAAACCCGCTCACGCGGACGTTGCCCGCCTTGATTTCCACGCCCGTGCCGTCCTCGTCGGGCACGATTTTCGGGTATTGTTTTTCTTCCGCCGTTTCGTCGGCGCCGTAAACGCCCACAAACAACGGCGTTTCTTCCGCCGCTTCGAAATTTTCCAGCGTCAGCGTGCCGTAAAATGTTGTTCCCGCTTTGAAAAGCAGCTTCACGGGCTTGTTTTGCGTAACGCTTTTCGCAATCGCGTTCGCTTCGGCAAGCGATTGTTTCGCGTTTTCGGCGCTTGCGCCGTTATTCGCGTCGTTGCCCGCTTCGCCGTCGAAATAATACACCGCGTACTTCGCTTCGTTTTCCGCAGTGATTGCCGCGTAATCGGGCGAAGAAAGTTTGCCGATATATTCGGTTGCCGCGGGCGCGGGCGTATCGCCGCCGTCCTGTTTACCGTCGTCCGGGGCGGGATGATTCGCCGCGCACGAACACGACAGCAGCAGCGCCGCGGCAAGCGGCAGTGCTATACGAAATTTGTTTCTCATGATTTTCTCTCCTTGAAAGTTAAATTTTTTATTCTTTCCGTCTTACAACCCCACGGCATTGTTGCGTTTTTCGCGCACGGGCAGCATGGCATAAGCCACGGGCAACGCGATCAGTGTAAGGTATAAAATCCGGTCGCACGGGAAGCGGCAACGCCATTCTTCAAACACGGCGAGGGAAGATTTTACGTTTCCCAGATAAAATACAATCAACGCCGTGCCCGCAGGCACCCACATAATCTGTTTCAGGCACGGCGCGTCGATCTCGCCGAGATGCGTTTCGCCCCACTTTGCATAGATGAACGCAAGAATACACACCGCCGTTTCCACAAGAACGCTTTTAAAAAGATTCTCCACGGGGATGGACATCACCTTAAAGCCTTTCGTGGTTTTGTTGGCGAACGTAAAGGCGTAAAACGGAATGAAATAATACGCCCACTCCTTACGCCCGCGCCGCTTCGCGAAAATCGCCACGCCCGCGCCGAACGCTTCTATATATGCCAGAAATACAATCCAGAGCGTCATAGCCGTTCGCTCTCCTTAATTTTTCTTATCTTTGCGCGCCTTGATTAAAAGGTACTGATCGGTCATCTGTTTTCTCACCGCTCCGCTGGCGGCGATAAAGGCGGCTCTGTTCTTTTCGTATACCGTGCGTTTGCCCGTTTCGTCCATCGTCGTAGGATCCCATTTGCCGTTCCAGGCGTTGTTTACGTCCGCATAAACGATGTTCGTCGCCGTGTCGTACTGCGCCTTAGCGTCGTCTTTCAGCACGAAAAGATAATCGATCGTATCGTTCTTCACATAGTTGTCCCGATCGCCCGCCACGTCGTTGATCCAGCGGAGTTCTTCTTCGGAATAGCCCTTGTACGTCAGGTTGGAAATGTTCTGATTTTCAAGCAGCGTTAAAATGCCCGAATACGGCGGAGCTGTAAGGTAGCTTTCCTTGCCCGCGGGATAAGAATACGTGCCGTCGCCGTTGTTCACCCAGTGCTCGCCTTCGATGCCGTAGCGGCAAAGGTTGTAATTATCTTCGCTTTCGAACACCCAGTTTAAAAACTTCAGCACGTCGTCCACGTTCTTTGAATTTTTCGAGAAACACGCGGCGAACACGGCGCTGGTGTTTCTCATGAATCCTTTTCTCGCATTGCCGCTTTCGTCCTTGGGGCATTCGTCGGCGTTTCTGTGCGCGCGGAGCGCGGGAAGCACCGCGAACGTAGCCGAAGCGTCCTCCGCCTGCGTTTTTCTCGCCACCTGAATCAGGTGCTGCACGGTGGGATCTTCCACAAACACGCTGGTTTTCCCCGCAATGAATTCCGTTTCCGCTTCTTCCAGAAGCACGCCGTTCATCTTGGGATTGAGAATTTTTTTATTCACCCATTCGTATTCGCGCTGCAATACGGCTTCGTATTCTTTCGTGCCGGCGCCCTGCGTTACGAACGTTTTTTCGGCGTCCTCGCCCGAAAGCCCGATTTCGCTGCCCTTTCTCAGCGTAGAAGTGAAATACCCCGCCTCGGTGTACGCGCCCAGCGTAAGCGCCTTTTCGATATCCCACGAAGCGCCCGATACGGTGTACGCGCCCACGTTTTCAAGCGAATTGATCGCCACGCACATATCCGCGAAATCGTCCAGATTATCCACAAGAATATAATTCTTTCCCGTTTCGGGGCACACCGTGTTCGTTTTCGCCGCGTCGTCCGTATAGCCTACTTTTTCCATGCGGTCTTTTCTGACGAGAATACCGAATTTATAGGGGCTGATGACGGAAGGGATACCCACCACCTGATTATCCGAAGTGGTAAGGCTCCACAGCGGGTCGCCTTCGATGTATTTCACCAGATTTTTCGCGCGGCTGTAAAGGCGGGTGCGGATATCGTAATACGCGTCGTGATCGATTAAATAATCGTCGACGCCCACGCCGCCGCGGGTGTGCGAAACGATTACGTCCACCGAACCCGAAGAAAGCGCCGTGCCCAGCTTCGAACGCATATTTTCGCCGAGGTGAGAAATCTGGAAATCGAGCGATACGCCCGTTTCGTCGTAATATTTCTGTTCCACGTAATCGATCACGCGCTCTTCGTCGGAACCCGCAGCCCACGTGAATTCACTGGAACCGCCCGTATAAATGGAAATGGTTTTGCCCAAAGGACGGGTGCCGTCGCTTCCGCCGTCATCAGGTTTTTTTTCCGGATTGCAGCCGCCGAAGCCCATACCGAGAGCCAGTACGCCCGCCGCAATGATTGCAGATACTTTTTTATTCATCTTTTTTTCCTCCGAATAAAATTTTAAGATTTTTGTATATTCAAGGCATTCCGCCCGTTTTTTTATCAGCCTTTTTCCGCGCCCGCCGTAATTCCGCCCACAAAATACTTCTGCAGTATCGGCGAAACCAGAATCAGCGGCAGAATCACGATGACGATGCCCGCGTTTCTCGCCGAAGTGAGCGGCGCGTTGGCAACGCTGCCCGAAGCGTGGCTTGAATAAAACGCCTGCATGTTATCGATCATCTGTTTCAGAACGTGCTGCGCAAGCTGCAGAGAAGTGTGCGTGGCTTCGAGATACAAAACCGATGGCAACCAGCTGTTCCACTTGCCTACAAACGTTATCATGCCCACCGTGAACATCATCGGCAACGCAAGCGGCGTGTACACGCTCCGGATTTGCTGAAAATCGTTGGCGCCGTCCAGCTGAGCCGCCTCGCCCAGCGAGGGGGAAAGCCCGTAGAAATAATTGCGCAGCAGCAGAATATTGTAAGCGCCTATGCTGCCCGGAATAATCAGCGCCCAGATGGTATCGTACAATCCGATGCCGCGGATGACGAGGTAGGTGGGAATCGTTCCGCCCGAAAAGAACATGGGAATCATAAAGAACACGTTGAAAAACTTTCTGCCCACCAGTTTTTTGTTGGAAAGCGCGAACGCCGCCCACGTACAGCCGAATACGGAAATCGCCGTTGCCGCCACCGCCACTGCAACCGTTACGAACAGCGCGCGCAGGAACGCGTCGCCGATAGAAAACAAAAATTTATACCCGGCGAACGTGAATCCGCGGAAAAAAATCGAAAATCCCTCGCGCATCAGAATAGAATTGCTGCTCAGCGAAGCCGTTACGATCAGCCAGAACGGCAGAACGAACAACACCGTAAGCAAAATCATAATCAGCGCGTTCACGATATTGAATACGGATATTTTTTTGGTTACTCTGCCCGATTTCGTCATAATATTCCCTCGTTATCTGTTTTCTTTACGATCCGGTTGGTGAAAATCACCAGAATCAACCCGATGACGCCCTGTATCAGTCCGCACGCCGTAGCGATAGAAAATCCGCCGCCGCCCAGTACCGAATTGTAAGCAAGCGTACCTACCACGCTTGTGGTGGGGTATAGTATATCGAGGCTGCGTGTCATGGCGATGATCTGTTCGTAATTGTCGCCCATAATCGACGAAATATCCAGAATCAGCTGCAACATCATCACGTTCATTACGCCCGGAATCGTTACGGTAAACGCCTGACGGAATCTGCCGCCGCCGTCTATCGTGCAGGCGTCGTACAGCTCGTCGCTGATGCTGCCGAGCGCGGACATATAAATCAGCGTGCCCCAGCCCATGCCCTTCCATAGCGACGAAGCCGCCAGAATCCACCACCAGTAATCCGGTTCGCCGTAGAAATCGAAGCTATGCCCCAGCGTTTTTACGAATATTGCGTTCAGCGTGCCGTTTTCGCCCAGCAGGTTGAACGCCATGCCGCCCACGGCGATCCACGAAATGAAGTTGGGGATATACGAAATCGTCTGAATCACCCCTTTCGCCCTGCGGTTTTTCACTTCGTTCAGAAGCAGCGTGAACACCAGTATCAGGGGGAAATTGGTGCCGATTCGAATCAGCGATATGTAAATGGTATTGCGGAACATCCGGTACGAGCCTCTGATCTGCGCGTAAAAAATCTTTCTGAACGTTTTCATTCCGATAAATTCGCTGCCGAACACGCCGTCCAGAATTTTATAATCCTGAAACGCGATCACCAGCCCGAACATGGGCAGATAGCAGAAAATCAGCACGTACAAAAATGCGGGAAGCAATAACAGATACAAGAGTTTGTGCTGGCGGATTCCCGTGCAGAAATCGCCTTTTAAAAACTTCTTCCAGCCGCGCGACAGAACGCTTTGTTCCTTTACTCCGCGCACCGTGCGCATTTCCGCCTGCGCCGCAGAAGCCGCGCTTATCTCCGTTGCCGACGTAAGCGCGACGGCTGCTCCGCCGCCCGCAGCGCCGTTCTTCGCACCGCACGGAACGCTTCGAACCGCGCCGTTTGCAGTCGCGCCGCCGCACGCATTGCCGCCCGGAACGTTTCCGCGCGCGCCGTTTGCCGCGAAGGGCGCAACGTTTTTTCCCAGTTTTACAAGATATACGAAGAACGCAGCAAGCAAGCCGCCGAGAATCACGCACGCCGCAACAATGCCGCATATCGCCGCGGGGCTCAGCCCTTTTTCGTAAATCACATAGCCGAAAATCGTGCCGATGTCCTTCGTTTCGGGAATCATATTCCCCTCGGTGGAAGTGATTTCCGCTTCGATGAATACAGGGCGCATTTCCACGGTATTTTTGTTCACCAGCCGCATATCCCCGCCCGCGTAGTACGCGATGTCCGCCGGGAAAGATACGGTTACGCTTTCCACGCAGCCCACGTCCAGCAGGCAGAACGCCGCGGCGGTGGATTTATCGCCCGCGCCCGCCGCGTAAGCGTCCAGTTCGTCTACGGCGATTTCTTTGCCGCCCGCCGTATACAGCCTCAGCCCGTCCGCAACCGTGGTTACGTCGATATCCACCGATTTCGCCACGGACTTATAATATATGGTTTCCGTAACGGCAAACATTCCCGCTTCCCAGTTGCGGATCATTTCGCCCGTTTCGCTTGTTTCTGGCACGAACGAGGAGGTTTTCTGCAGGAAAAATTCGCCCATTGCTTTCACTTTATCCAGTCGGCGGAACGAAACTTCCACATTGTAGCCGTTTTCCGTTTTCGTAACGTCCTCCAGCGTAATCATATCGCTTTCGCCGGAACGCACCGTGAAGCCGTCCACATAGTCCTGCGCGGCTTGTCTGAACTCCTGCTCCGCCGCGTCGGAAATCACGGAAAAAGCGGCTGTGCCTTTGCCGCTGTACCTGATTTTCGCCGAGCCCGTTAACGTAAAGCCCGAAAAACACACGAAAATCAACGCAGCAAACACGCTCGCCGCCAGATATTTGAACAGTTTTTTCAGATTGACTGCCAAAGCTTTTCCTCCTTATGTCCGCAAAGCGGCGTTTCGCGTTTTGATCTCCGCCGCCCGCACGGAAAAATTTCCGCGCATGTGCGTGGGGCGCAAAAAAACCGCAAATTTTTTGTTTCGCGAACTTATTATAACAGAGGAATACGCTTTTGTGAATAGACAAAGTAACGATAAAAATGGAAAATGTAACGAAGTTTTTTAGGTCATAAAAAAACGGAGACTTCGCAAAGTTCTCCGTTTTTTTCTTTGATTCAGCGTTATTTTTTTCCTGTTTTTTAGTATTTTTGCCCGTTTTTCACTGTTTTTGTGAATTAAACCCGTAAAATATAACGATTTCTTTTCCGTTTCCGATAGCGCCGTCCGTATATTTTTTATGCAAATTTCCCCGCCGTCGTTTCTCTGCCGATGAAACCGTCGAAACGCCGTCATTTCACCTCGACGTTACAGATTTTGCGAAAAATTTCGCGTGCTTTTTCCGTTTCCGCGGCGGACGGCAACACGGGCGGCAGCGTATTTTCCAGCCCCAGCGCGGCGTATTTCGAACCCGCAAGATTGTGATAGGGCAGCACGCGGACGGCAATTATGTTTTTCAACGGCTTTAAAAATTGCGCCGCCGCTTTTATCTCCTCTTCTTTGGCGTTAAAACCGGGAATCAACGGGTAGCGGATTTCCGTACGCGCTCCCTTTTCGTTTAAAAACAGCAGATTGTCAAGAATCGTTTTATTGCCGCAACCCGTACCCGCGCGGTGTTTTTCGCCGTCGATATGTTTCAGATCGTATAAAAACGCGTCGGTGTACGGCAACACTTTTTCAATCGCTTCGCGCGGCACGTTTCCGCAGGTATCCACCGCCGTATTCACGCCGCTTTTCTTCATCTCGCACAGCACTTCGGCACACGCCTCGCTTTGCAGAAGACACTCGCCGCCGGAAAGCGTAACGCCGCCCGGCGCGTAAAACGCCCTGTCCCGAAGCAGCGCTTCGCAAAGCTCCTCCGCCCGCACGCGCTTCCCGTACAATTCCAGCGCGCCGTACGCGCAGACGTCCGCGCATTTTCCGCACGCCGTACACTTTTCGCGCCGAAACTCGTGGCGGATTTCGTTTTCTCCGCGCTCGTTCTTTTCAAGCCGCAACGTATGGCATCCTTGCGGACACGCTTTTACGCAAGCTCCGCACAGACGGCAGTTCTTTTCGTAATATCCCGTCTGCGCGCGCGAAGAAAGCGTTTCGGGATTGTGGCACCAGCGGCAACGCATCGGGCAGCCTTTGAAAAACGCCGTGGTGCGTATCCCCTCGCCGTCGTGCACGGCAAAGCGTTTGATATTCACGATATTTACATATAATTCTTCGTTCATACGCCCATGCTCCGCGCCTTTTCATTGCGCAATGTTTTCCGCGCGGCGGATATACGCGTTCTGTTCGTCCGTGCTCAGATTGTTCCACAACACGTTCCAGCCGCACACGCGAACCTGCAGATTCTGATATTTTTCGGGATGTTTCTGCGCGTCGCGCAGCATTTCCGCATCGAACACGTTAAACTGTATCGCCATGCCGTTGCCGTTAAGATACGCAAAAAGCAACGTGCGCATTACCTGCAAACCGTCGCTCCCCTCCGCCGAGGAAGGATGCAGCATCACGTCCAGACAAAAGCTTTCCGTAAATGCGTACGGCTTTAATTTCAGCGCCGAAGCAATCAGCGCGGTAACGCCGCTTTTATCGGCGCCGACCGACGGCGAAGCGTTTTTCGAAAGCTCCGCCCCCGCCGTTCTGCCGTCCGGCGTCGCCTCCGTCTTTTCGCCCTCCCACAAAAATTGCATGGCGGAATGTATCGAAGCTTTGTAAACGCCGCCGCGCGCGTTGGGGCGGAAATTCACGACGGACGATTCGAAAGCTGCCAGATCCGCCGCGATTTTATCGGCGGCATCGTCGTCGTTGCCGTATTTATGCGGACTTGCCAGAACGGTTGCGCGTAAATTTCCGTACCCTGACCAGTTATCGGAAAGCGCCTGTTTCAGCTGCGCCAGAGTAATCCGTTTCTTCTCGTACACAAACTCTTTCACCGCCGAAACCGCGTCCGTCAGCGTTGCAAAACCGGCGGTAAGCACGGAGGAATTGTTATATTTCACGCCGCTCTGATAGGCGTCTTTCCCCTTTTCCAACGCGCCTTCGACGGTGGCGGAATACATGAGCGACGGATTGATATACGAAAAATATTTTTCGTACTCGTCCGCAACGCGCATCGTTTTTTCAAGCAGCGCTTTCAGTTGCGCCTTTACCGCCGCATAAAATTTTTCAAACGTTTCAAACGGCGCGTTTCCGCCTTTTTCATCGTTTATTCCGCAGGCATCGGCGCCGTTTTCTCCGCCGATTTCCCCCGTCCGCAGTCCGAAAACCTCGTGCAATTTTTTATCGTACCCGTTGAAAAACACATACTCGACGGCTTTCGCGGCGTTCACGTAGCCCGTGGCGGAAGATACCTCGTTTGCCCGCACGCCCGTTTCGTAACAGCCGCGGATATCCGCCTCGCGCGATTCTTCTTCCGTAGCGCCGTAAGAGCGCATCGCTTTCGCCATACCCGGCTCGCACATAAACGCAAAGCTGTTTTTGCCCCGCCGCACCATGTCGAAAACGAAATTCAGCAGTTTTTCGGGCGTATTTTTGTTGATTTTCAGCTGAATTTTCGGGTTGTAAATGCCGATTTTATCGTACGTTTCCAGAATCAGATACGATAAATCGTTGTATTTCGCAGAACCGTCCGCGTTTGTGCCGCCGAGATAAAACGGCTGTCCCCAGTAATTGCCGATTGCCTGCCACTGAAACAGAAAATACTTCAGAAGCTCGCCTATTTCTTCCCGCGTATACGCCCCGCTTCGTAAATCGCGTTCGTAAAACGGATATAACGTGCTATCCAGCCCGTTGCCCAGCGAGCGCACCTGATACGAATCGAAACACTCGCAAAGAATAAAATACATGTATATCGTCATCAAAGCGCCGTACGTGCTTTGCGGCGCGCCCGCGCGCACTTCTTTCAGGCAGGCGGAAACAACGGGCAGCTTTTCCGATTCCGGTTCGCGTTTTTTCCGCGTTTCCGTATACGAAATCAACCTGTCGAAAAAACGCAGTATCGCGGAATATTCTATGATGATCGCATCGAAAAACGCCTCTTTTTCCGCGGTGAGCGTTTTGTTTTTCTCATGAAGCTTTTTATACTTTTCCGCACGGGACAAAAGTCCCGGAAAGCCGAGGGAAAGCACCGCCTGCCAGTCGGGCACCACGTGATCGAAATCCGCCCAGATTGCAATCGCGCCCGATTCGTTCATTTTCCGCATTTCTTCGTTCGTCCGCGGCAGAATTTTTTCGAAAACTTCTTTCTGCCATACGTCCTGCGTAACCGCATTCGCCAGACGGTTCAACGAATACACGCCCGGAAAATAATCCTGTCCGTTCACGTCTGTTTTTGTATTATCCAGCACATATTCCACCGCGCGCGCCTTTTGTACGGGATGCGGCAAAGCGCTGATTTTTTCTTTCAGCGCACGTAATCCCGCCAAAATTTCTTCGTCGGATTTCCCTGTCGTTTCGTCGAAATCGTAGCCGTGATACGCCATCCGACGGTACGCGTCAAACGGTTCGCCCTGTTTGTGATATTTGTTCGCTATCTTTTCTCTGTCATGTTCAAAAGTTTCCTGTATGCGCATATTTCCACCTCTTTACGGAATTATTATATCCCTCCCGAAGAAAAAATGCAATGGACAAAAGAAAACGATTGACTTATCCGACACAAAAGATTATACTGAAAACAAAAAAGCGGAGGATTTTATGAACGCCCGGAACGGTTTTGAAAATTTCTTCTCTGTAACAAAAATCGAACTTGTGCTTTTCGTTACCAGAAAGCTTACCGCAAAACGCATGGAAGACAGAAAAAATCACGGACTCGTTTACTACGAAAAACCGTACGGCAAACTGACGTTCGGCGATAAAATCATCACGCCTCAGGCAGGGCAGATCGTGTACTTTCCGCAAGGTTCCTCTTACGATGTTTCCACGGAAGGCGCCGCGGAAACGGACGGCTGCCACGCAATCAATTTTCTTGCGCCCGATTTGCCCGCGCAGGAACCGTTCGTATTTTGTCCCAAGGCGCCGCAACAGATTTTTCCGTACTTTCTGCGCGCCGAAAAAGCCTGGAAAGAAAAACGCCCCGGCTACGAGGAACAATGCCTTTCGTGCCTGTATGCCGTCATCGCCTCCTTGAAAAGCTCTTCTTCTTACGCGCCGTCCGGGTACGGCAAACTGCTTTTCCCCGCCGTGGAATACATTCATGAAAATTATACGGAAAAGAAGCTGTACGGCGCGGAGCTTGCCGCGTTGTGCGGTATTTCCGAAACGTATTTCCGTCGGCTTTTTACGGGAACTTACGGCGTTACCCCCGTGGAATACGCAAACGCGCTGAAAATCGGCAGAGCGAAGGATTTGCTTTCGGAACGCGGCGACGCAAAAACAAAAAACCGCGAAGCGTACACGATCGGCGAGATCGCGGAGCTTTGCGGCTTTTCCGACGTATACTATTTTTCGCGGCTTTTCAAAAAACTTACGGGCTATTCCCCGGACGGCTGGAGAAAAAGATAACCGTACGACGTCCGATCCGCCCCTTTCTCGCCGTTTTTTTGCGGCGGTTACTGCTGCTGCCTATTGATAAAGTTGGTTTCGATAAACTGCAGATAATCCACGTATTTCAGCGGTTTCGAGAAATAGTAGCCCTGAATCACTTCGCAGCCGAGCGCTTCCAGCCGCAGCAAATCCTCTTTGGTTTCCACGCCCTCCTGCGTAACTTTCATGCCCAGCTTTTTCACCATGCCGATGACGCCGCTCAAAAGCGTTTCGTCGCGTTCCTCACTTACGCCTTTGCTTAAAAAGAATTTATCCAGCTTGATTTCGTCCATCGGAATGGATTTTAAAATATTGTACGAAGAATACCCCGTTCCGAAATCGTCGATAGAACAATGATACCCGCCCTCGTGCAGTTTATGTACGATGTCAAACAGATAATCGTAATTTTCGTAAGCAAAACTTTCGGTGAATTCCAGCGTGATGAATCCCTCTTTGATGCCGAATTTTTTTCGGATACGCACGTAATAATCCACAAAATCGGGCTGAATCGCCGAAACGCGCGAAACGTTCACCGATACCGGATAACAAATCCGTCGTTCCGCAATACGCGAAGCGATATTTTCGCACGCTTTGTACAATACGAAACGGTCGATTTTAACAATAAAGCCGTCCTCTTCGAATACCGGCAGGAACTCGCCCGGCAAGCGATACCCCTCGATTTTCGGATCGTACCAGCGGATTAAAATTTCACTGCCGTCCAGCGTTTTATTGCGAAGATTGTATTTCGGCTGATAGAAAAGGTGAAATTCGCTGTTTTTCAGCGCGTTTTCCATACGGCTTTCGATTTCCGCCTTACGAATATAATTTTTGCGCAGCATATCTTCGTAAAAATTGATGCTGAGCGTTTTCGCCTGCGAAGAAGCGTTTTCGCGCACGGAGCGCAGCTTTTCCAGCATCGATTTCACGTCGTCCCGATGATTTTCTTCCAGTTCGTACACGGCAAACGTTACGCCCACGCGGTAATCTTCGCCCGCGTTGAACGAAGAAATGCGCAGGTAAATTCCGTTCAGCCGTTCGGTGAACGACTGCCTGTCGCGCAGGTGCATAAACAGCAGAAATTCTCCGCCGCCCGCATATGCGAACGTTTCTCCGACGTGCGTCGCACCGCGCACGCACTGCGCCACAAATTTTTTCAGTTTCAATTTCTGTTCGTCGCCGAATTTTTCCGTAAAATATCCGAAGTTATTGATTTTCAGCGACGCCATCGCAAACGACGAAGCGGCATGTCGTTTCAGTATGCCCTCTACGTCTTTTTCAAACTTTTTCGGCGTGGCGCAACCGATCAAAGGATCAATCATTTCCAGCGCGAAAATACGCTTTTTCGCCGCACGCCGCCAAAGCATCGCCGTGCCCGCAAGCAGAACGATAATGCACGCCAGCCCCGTCAGCGAACTCCAGATCGTCTGCGTTAAAGCAAACCCCTCGTCGTACACCGCGCTTACTTTATACGCGCACACTAAAGTTACGTTGCCCCGATCCGCCCCGAACGGCAGCACGGTAAGCACGTAATCTTCCGCGCCTTTTCTGAAAGCGAACGATTTCAGTTCCGTTCCCGCCAGCGCGTTTTTCGCCTTTTCTTCCGCGGCGGAATCTGTAAGTACGTCCGCAAAAACGTCCTGCACGAGGTCGTTCCGCTTCACGGAAAAAACGTCGTCCGCTTTCACCGCGTCGAAAATTCTGCCGTTCCCCTTGCACACAAACGCAAAATCGGCTTTGTTCAAGCCTTCGGCAACGCTCTTTCCCGCGGCTTCGTAAGCGGTGCTTAAAAACAGCGTTTCGCTTTCGTACACCACCGCAACTTTGCGGATGCTGCCCGTATACGTATCCGGCTCGGGGTACGTTACGTTTGCCGCCGTACAAACGGACATGTTATGATCGCCGTACTGGAAGATGCCGGATTGCACCGTTTTTTCCGCGTTTTTCAACGCCTCTATCTCGGCGCAGTCCGTTACGGGAATTCCCGTTTCGTCGTACAGCGTATCGCCCGAAAAATACAGCACCGCCACCGTGCTTTCTTTCGTCCGCGCGAGAGAAGCGATGGTATGAAAGCGTTCATGCAGTTCGTCCTCGCCGGAAGCGTTGGCAAGCTCCTCGGCGTAAAATTCCGTTTCCGCGTTCATCTTCGCGTACTGTTTTTCAAGAATCTGCGCCTGCGCGGAGGCATACGTTTCCGCGCGTTCCGCCGCCTGCGCCTGCACCGTGGAAGAATAATCCCGCCCCAGCGACACGAAGTGCGCAAAGAAAAATATGCAGATCATCAGCGCCACCGCGTACGCGATTTCACTTCTGTGTTTTATCAGAAATTTCTTCATCGTTCACCTGTTTTTCGCTTCCGCTTTCGCGGTCGGCGTGTTCCGCTCCGTTTTCGCGGAGCATCTTTTGCACTTCTTCCCGCACACGTTCGTCCATCAGCTTCCGCTTTTCTTCCTCTTTCTTTTCCTCGCCGAGCGCGGAAGCGATTTCCGGCACGTATACGAACGCGCACGCGGCAATGAATGCCGCAAACAGCGCTACCAGCCCGAAAGGCGAGGCATACAGCCTGCCGAAAAAGGTAAATACGGGCAGATTGCTTTTAAACGTGGCTGCAATATCCTCTTTTTTCACCGTTTTCGCATCCGCCGCGGCGTTCGCGTCGCCCTTCATCACGTACCCGTCGTCCGTGATTTTTTCGATGCGATGCGTAATCAGACTGCCGTACGCCGCCGAAGAAACGTCCTGCATGCGGTAGGTTACGATGTCGCCCTCCGCCAGTTCGCCGCCGTCGTACTTCTTCACGAGAATATAACTCTTCGCCCCGATCGCAGGCTCCATGCTGCCCGTTTCCACGCGCATCATCGCATAACCGAACACGTACGCAGGAGAATTTCTCTTCCTGCCGAGCACCGCCGAAACGAATACCAGCGCCGCGCATATCACGGCGCAGACAAGCAGCACCGTTCCCGCGATTCTCTTGAATTTACTTCCCGTTTTCGCCATCTGCTTCGCGTTCCTCTTCCGTTTGTGCCGACTGCTCTTCGTCTAAAATAAAGCCCGTACTGTCGTCCAGTCCGTAATCGGTAGGCTTTTCGTAATTGCCCTCGGGGCGGACCATATTTTCCAGCGCCTGCGCAGCGGACGGTCTTTTGTATTCCGCCGCGGGCGATTCCTGTTGCGCCGCAGCGGCGTTCGGCGCAAGAAACGAAGCCGCAGACTCCGAAACGGCGTTTTTCTTTACTTCTTCCGCCGCAACCAAACTTTCTTCCGAAACCGCCGTGCCGAAATTTCCCAAGCCGCGGAACAATCCCTTTTCCGCCGCGAAATCCGTGATTTTTCTCTTCGCCGCAAAAATCCAGCCTTTACGCAGCATCTCTGCCAACGGCACAAGCGGATAATTTTCCGCCGAAACGGGTTCGGGCGGCTTTTTCGCAAGTTTCAGCCCGTATGCTTCCGCCAGCGCGGCAATGTACGCCGTAGCCCGCCGCTCGCCGCCGCTTCCTCGCACGCGCAGGCAAACGGGAGTATCTTCAAACCGCGTTTCTTCTTCCCGCGGCATGTTGTCCGCCGCGTTTTCCGCTTCCGCAAAATACACTTTCAGCGCCTTTCCGCTCACCGTCACGCGCGCCAGAATCGTTCTGCCCGCATGAAACGAAGCGAACCGCTTGCTTTCGCGCATCTTCACTTTGCCGAATTTCAAAAGCTCGTTGGCAATCCGCGCGAATCTCTCTTTCAGCTCGAACGGCGCCGTGCGGATCTTCGAATGGAACGTTCTTACATACCGCGTTCCGAACAATTCCGACGTCGGCTCTGCCAGATCGTCCGCCAGAAGCGCCACGTCCAGCGCGAACGCGATTTCGTCGTTTTCCGCCGTATAATCGGGCAAAGACTCGCGGAATTCCTCTTTCACTGCCCCGCGCGCGGTATCGATTTCCGCCTTCACTTCGGGCGCCGCCGAATATTCGTATTCCGCCGCGTCTTTCACGGGCTTGCCGGCGTTGTGCAGAAACACTAGATAATTCTGCGCCGCAAGCGCGTAAATCTCTTTTACGTACTCGTCCGGAACGTCTTTCACCGTTTCGCTCACCGTAATGCCGTAGCCGGCGTCCTCGTAACTTTCGATAAACTCCCACAGAGCAAGGCATTCGTTGAAATACTTGTTTTTCAGAATCGCGTTCGTCCGCATCACCGGCGGGCGGATATAATTTTTATCCATCGCCTTCACGAACGACGACTGCATATACCCCGAAACAATCTCGTTCAGCCGCTGCACTCTGTGCCAAAGTCCCGTGCCGAGGAACGGCTTGCGCGCCGTTTCCTCCGTGTTGCGTTCGGAATATTCCACTTCGATTTTAATTCTGCCTCTGCCCTCGCCGTGTTCGAACGCGCTTTCGAATTCGAAATTTTCCAGTTTTTCGTCCGCGCCCGCTTCTTCGGCAATCTTCGCCCGCTTGCCGATAAAAAGAAACAGCCGGCTGATCAGCGTGTTCAGAAATTTGTTTTCGTACGTTAAAAGCGAATCTTCGCGGAATACGTTCAGAAGCTTCGTGGGCGTAAGTTCGCCGTATTCGTTTTTGCTGATATAATCGGTATGCCGCGCAAGATGCGCCACCGATCTGCCGCTCACCCGTTTCGTCAGTTCGATGGGCAGCACTTCTTCCGTTTCCGCGATATACCGCGCGGGTTTGCGTATCAGTTCGTCCAGCGCCGGCAGACAGCGCTCTATCGCGCTCACCCACATTTCGTCTATCGAACGCAGCATCAGCTTTTCCGAAAACCGCGCCGTACCGCAGCCGGCAGCCAGCGCGCTTAAAATTTCGGAATACGCCCCGTGGCGCGATAACAGATTCTCCGAGGAAGCCAGCGTATCGGCGTACGCCCCGTATTTTTCGTTCTCCGCGGGATGTTCCGCGGGCACGGGCACGATAATTTCTTCCGCCGCGCCGGATGTCCGAACCGCCGCGTTCTTCTCTTCCGTTTTCACGATGCGGATAAACCCGCGCGTTACGAGATTGTTGAAAGAATCGGCTTTGAAATTATCCGCCGATACGGGTTCGAACCCGTCCGCGCGTTTTTTCAGTCCTTTTTCCTCGGCAAGCGAGGCAATCAGTTTCAACGCGTGCGCCAGCGCGCCGCGGCTTTTGATTTTAAACAGCGACGGCGTTCTCGCCCGCTTTTTCACGCCGCCGACGTCTTTCGCCTTATACCGCCCGTCCGCAAACTCTTCCGGCGCCACGGCGAGATACAGCGAAAGCGTCTTTCCCGAAAGCGCGATAAAAGCGAGGCTTTCCCGCCCCGCCGAAAACGCCACGCCCGACCAGCCCATTCTGGAACGCGCCTTTTCGTACGATAAAAGCGCCGTGGCAAGCGCCGCGTAATATTCTTTTACGCACCGTTCCGCCAAAGCGATTTTCGCATAAAACGAACGGTCGAAACGGATTTTCTGTTTCCAGTCCGCCGCGCCGCCGCTTTGTCCGCCGCCCGCCGGATTGTTATTTAAGCCGCTTTCCGCCGCCCGCTCTTCCGTGTTTTCGTACTCCATAGCCGCCATCTATCCTTTAATACATTTTCTGCAACCGCTGCAGATATGTGATGCTTTCTTTCATCGCACCTTTGCCGAACAGCGAATCGAGATACGATACCAGCGGACGAATTTCGTCGCGGATCAGCGAAAGGTTCAGGCTTTCAAACTTTCTGAACACCTTCGTGGCAAGCATATAGTCCACGCCTTCCACTTCGCTGCCGCCGCACGCCACGTACGCCGGAACAAACGTTTTCAGCTGCTTCATGATACGGTTACCGAACGCCACGCGGAATTTCTCAATCACGTAGTTATCCAGCTTCGCAATCTTTCCGAGGCTCTCTTCCGATACGGGATAATCCGCCGCAGCCTGCCTGTAAAGCGATTCCACTTCGCTGTACGAAACCCGCTTCGCCTCCGTTGCCGGCGCGTCGAACGGAACGCCCTTGCTGTCCAGATTCACCACAAACGCACGGTCGTACACCTTATCCGATACCGAGAACGTGGAATCGTCGTTGTTGATCGTGCCCACGTACCATACGTTCTGCGGAATCACGAGATTTCCGTTTTTCAGCTTCACGGGATCGTTCTCCCACGACGACGGCACCAGTTCGATTTTCCATTCGTTGTGATCGGGCATTTCCAGAATAGAAAGCATTTCCGCGAAATAATACTCCACGCGCGCGATGTTCATTTCGTCCAGAATCACGATGTTTAAATCGTCGTTATAACCCGATTCGTAAATGCGGCGCAATACTTCCGTTTCGTTGAATTTCTTCGTGAATTCGTTGAAATAGCCGAACAATTCGTTCCTGTCTCTCCAGGAAGGCTGCACCGACGCGATTGTGGCGTCGTTTCTGAAAAACTTGCCCATCACGTACGGCAGCGAAGTTTTACCGGTACCCGATATACCCTGCAGAATCAACAGCTTCGTGGAAGCCAACCCCGCAATGGTCAGGCGAATCGTGCGGATATCGTAATACAAACCGTTGTGCGAACAGGCGAAGTTGCGCAAATCTTCGCACAGACTTTTCAGAGTGATGTCGTTATCGTAATCGGGCGACTGATAAAACGCATACTGTTCGTCCACCAGCGCCAACCGCTGAAAGCGGCGGTCGGCAAGCAGCTTGTTTTTCTTCTCCTCGTCGTTTCCCGCAGCGTTCGCCATGGCGGCTTCTTCCGCCTCGCGCTGCAGTTCTTTTTTCATCTGCTCGTACGAAAGTCCCGCGCGGGTAACCTGCAACTGCGTAATTTTCTCCTTTTCCGCCGTCAGGCGCGCGTTCTGCCGCTGCAGTTCCGCAATCTCTTCCAGAAAATCTTCGTTGCTCGACATCGACTTTTTAAACCGTACGATTTTTCCGATACCGATACCGATCAAGAAGAAAATTCCCACCCAGACGGCTAAAATCAGAATAAACGCAAAAATCGAAAATATCCAGTCCGCAACGCCGAAACTGCCGCCGTTATCGCTCCATAATTTAAAATAATACGAAAAGTCGAATATTTGTATCACGCCGAAAAATATGCCCTTGAATACCTGCAGTATTCCCTGGAGCATATTACCGAAAAAAGCTTTGAACCAAATAAAAAATCCTTGCATATTACCATTCCTTTTTGCGCGCGTTCTGCCGTCTGCGGCTCTTCTCTTTTTTTGGGGAGGCTCCGCCGAGAGGCGGTGGTGAAGAAAAGCTTGCTTTTCTTTTTTGTTTGAAAATTTGCCTTGCAAAAAATTTTCAAACAAAGGGGCAGTTACATTTCCGCTTTACATCATTTCGCACGAATCAGTCGCGCCCCTCATTCGCCTCGCTTTCGCTCGGCACCTTCCCCCCAAGGGGAAGGCTTAATTTTCGCCTTATTTCAGCTTATTCGTCTTTCTCCGAGTCCCTCTTGTCGCCTGCCGCGCTATCCGCACCGTCCGCACCGTCCGCAGCGTTATCGGCGCTATCCGCCGCGTTTTGCCGCTGCAATTTCAGATACTCCTCGATGGCGCGCTGCTTAATCGCTTCTTCGTCCTCTGCGGTAATCATCTTCTTGCCCTCGTTCTTAATCTTCACAAACGTACGGATAAACACCGCAAGTTCGTAAATAAAGAACAATCCCAGCGGCACGATGATGGCGATAATAAACCCCGTTTTCGAACTGATCAGGTCTATCACGCCTCCCGCCAGAGGAATTTTATGCCCTGTGTATACGGAAATAATCTGCGAGGCGTACACGTCGTCCGAAGCGAACGAAACTTCGTGATTATCGCCCTGCGCTTTGAAGTACAATACCCTGCCGTCCGTTTCCGATTTCACTACTTCCGTAATTCTGTGCGAGTTTAAAATAGTAACGGTCTGCCCGTTCATTTCCGTTTGCATTTCAAACGTAATAATGTCGCCCTTCTCCAACGAATAAATTTTATCGGTATCGCCGTAAATGTATTCGCCTATCAGAAGATCTCCCTTGGTAAACCCCTTGGGCTTGCCCTCCGCCCAGTCGGGCTTATCGGCTTTCATCGAATACGATTCCACTTTTAAATAGCACTTGTTGCCTATGGTGGGAATCTTTTTATCGTTCGACCCGGCGGAAACAGCCAGCACCGTAATCAGTACGGAAAAAATCACGAACAGCCAAACCAGCACGTTCACGATAATCCCGATGATTTTTTTAGTTTTAGAGGTGTTTGCGTTTTGTTGCATTTTTTTATTCCTATGTTTCCCCCTCCGCCGAACAACGGCTTCGGGCTGCTACGCGGCGTTTTCCCCGGCGCAGAGGAGTTGCGCGTAAGATAGAATTTTTAATAGAATACTAAGCGGAAAAATCCTCGTTCGCCTCCCAAGCGCTTTCTGCCCGGGAGGTGCTTTGAGGAGATTGTTTTTGTATCCTGACTGCAATTACAGAGTTTCGGTAGCCGCAGCAATTTTAACGCCAACCTTTCCGGTCAAATCCGTAGCCTCAGCCGTATCTTTAATCTTGACATTATTGCCGTCTACAAACAAGTATACCGTAACTTTAACAAACTTCTTCGTTTCTCCGGCGCTTAATTCATAAGTTTTGGTCGTCTGATAACCGTGGGAAGTTCCGTCTGCCGTTTTTCCTTCAATTTGAACAAATTCGGAATTTCCGTCCGCTTTTTTATCCGCACCTTCCCATTGTTCAAAAGCAACCGCAGCTACCTTAGCGGCATTCGCTTCAGCCCCGGCTACAACAGAAGTCTGCAATTTAGCAGCCTTGAAATCATCGGATTTTTCATTCAAACCAACATAGAAAGAATAACCGACAAAAAACTTAGAATTCGTATAAACTTCCCCAGCATCCACCTTAATTTCGCTTACATTGATAATGTCGCCCGCGGTGGTAGAATCATACTTGCTAACATTCGCCGTCCACCACTTATCTGCAAGTCCTTTCTCGTCGTTCACTCCATATGCGGCAGGATACACCGTACCAGTACCAGCAGTACCCGGCTGCGAAATCTGGTCGTTCGTTAATGTTTTCTCAATATCGGTGCCGAAAGTCGTCTTATCGGTAGAAATAACAAAATACTGCGTGTTCGCCTGCGCAGTAACGCTCATGCCGTTGGCTTCAACTTTTTTGTTCACCGAGAACCAAGCATAAGTAGAGGTGCCCAGCATAGCGGCGCTAACAAGCATTGCGCAAAATGCAGGAATCAGCTTTTTGAATTTTTTCATTTTAGTTTCTCCTTAAAAAATAGAATTTTTTTATATTCACGCGGGTGCGCCCCCGCAATAAATATCAAGTTTGTTTTTCGGCTTCGCCTTATTTCATGGCTACCCCTCTGGGGGGAGGCTCATCGTTCTCTTGCTTTCCCCTTTCGGGGAAGGCTTAATTTCTGCCGAAGTTCTTGCTTTCCCCTTTCGGGGAGAGTGGCGCGAAGCGCCGAGAGAGGACATATCAGGACTCGACCTCTTCAGTCGGCTGTCGCCGACAGCTTCCCCGAAGGGGAAGCCAAGAATAACGGCAAGAAATCCCGAAGAGAAAATCATTTCGCGCGAATCAGTCGCGCCCCTCATTCGCCTCGCTTTCGCTCGGCACCTTCCCCCCAAGGGGAAGGCGCGAAGCGGCTGACAATTTTTGCTGATTTTTGCGGTAGCTAAAATCGGCAAGGGGAAGGCTTTGTTTCTGCCTTATTTCAGGGCTACCCCAAGGGGAAGGCAAGAAATCTTACTCCTCTGTGCCGCCAACCACCGCGAAAGACATATCCGCTTTGAACTGTCCGCCCAGCGCGTCGTCGTTGCAGTCGGCGTCGTCGCCCTCCAGCCAGATCACCACGGTGATTTTCGCGATGCTTTTCGGTGCAAAATTCGTTACTTCGTTTTCCACCACAACCGAATCGTTCACGAAATTCACCAGCTCGTTGCCGTAAATATCCGTTTCCGCCTTGCCGTTGCCGCCCGTAACGGGCTTCGCGTAATCGGTATAAGCGCCGCTGTAATTGTATTCGCCCGTAGAAGCGCGGTAGTAATCGGGGTTGAAATACACCCTGACTCTCGCCGCCCCGTCGATACCCAGCGTAGCGCGGGTGATTGCGATTTTATACGAATACGTGCACGCTTCCGTGCCCGAATTTTGCAGATAAAACGTATACGCAAGATAATTTTCGCCGTTATGCGATCCGTCCGTATCGTTCAGGTTGGTAGGCAGATCCGCCACGGAAATGTTATTCACGTTTTCCACCGCCTTTACCGAAAGCCGCGAAGTTTTTCGTTTGAAGTCCGCGTTTTCGCAAAGCGTCAGCGAATATCTTGTATCGCCGTAATCTTTCACGGAAACGGTGAAAGTTCCGTTTTTCATAAACAGCAGCGAAGCCACGTACATCATCACCAGCACCGCCGCCAGAACTCCCAGCACCGCCGGAACGATTTTTCGCCATTTATTGAGGCTTTTTATTCTTCGGGCGTTCCGTTTCAGCTCGGTGTCCGTCGATTTTTCTTCAATCATTTCCGTTCACCTCGCTTTGTTCCGCCTTATTTTCGGCTTCCCCCTCGGGGGCTTTCTCGCCAAACTCCTCGGCTTCCCCTTCGGGGAAGCTGTCAACGGAGTTGACTGAAGAGGTCAAATCCTCTCTCGGCTCGCCGTCCTTGCCTTCTTCTCGGGAAAGCATGTCGCGCCCCTCATTCGCCTCGCTTTCGCTCGGCACCTTCCCCCCAAGGGGAAGGCGCGAAGCGGCTGACAATTTTTGCTGATTTTTGCGGTAGCTAAAATCGGCAAGGGGAAGGCTTAATTTCTGCCTCGTTTTCAAGGCTTCCCCTTGGGGGGAAGCTGTCTGTGAAGCAGACTGATGAGGGGCAGTTTCATCAACGGCTACGTCCTCCTCCGCTGCCGATTTTTCAATCAGTCGTTCCAGAGCAATCGTTTCAAGATGCACATTCAGCCTGCCCGCATACCCGGCGCCCGGCAAAAACCCAAAAATATCCCGCGCACGGTATTCGCGCAGCTCCTCGTCGTTTTCAATCTCCGCCGCCACAACTCTGCCGCCGAGATTCGCCAGCAGATTCACCACGGGCGCCAGCGCGTTCTTCTTTTCCGCGTCCGTGGCAATCGCGTTCAGCCGCGCCGAAGTAAACGCAAAATCGGGGCACGCGCACAGCAGCTTTTCCAGAGCAAACCCCTCGCCGCCCAAACCGTCCACCGCGATTTTTAAAGACAGCGCCCGCGCCTCCGCAAAAAACGCGTTCAGGGTTTCGCCGTCCGCGTCCGTCGCCGAAGCGTCGAATTCCAGACAAATTTTCCCCGCGAACGCCCGCGCGTCTACGTCGTTTTCCGTTGCGGCGCCCGACAGTTCGGAAGAAAGCAACCCGCCCGCGTTTTCGGCATAAATCAACGCCACGGGGCACCGCACAAACAGCATGGAGCACGGCAGATTGTTTTTCGTAAGCTCCGCAAACGCCGCCACCGCCTTGCGCACCGAACGCAGCGCGTATTTCACCGCGATATCTTCGGGAATCTGCGCGGAAAGATAATCGTTTTCGCCCAGCACGCCCGCCACAACGCTGTTGATTTTCAGCTGCATGCGGTACGCCGCAACATCGCCGAAATCCGCCTCGAATACGGGGGTTAACATCGTTTCAATCGGCTTCACGCCGCTACCCAGCGTACGCCGAGCGAAAATATTCAGTTTTTCGTTGTAGATATTTCCGTTTTCCATACGCCTGTTTTTTGCTATCTTTCCTTATCCCCGGCTTCCCTTTTTTTGGGGCGCCGTACCCCTTGCATCTTTCAAGGCTTCCCCAAAGGGGGGCTCATCGTTCTCTTGCTTTCCCCTTCGGGGAGAGTGGCGCGAAGCGCCGAGAGAGGACATGACAGAACTCGACCTCTTCAGTCGGCTATCGCCGACAGCTTCCCATCGGTGGCTTGCCGCTGTCCTCGGCTTCCCCTTGCCTGCATAAAATTTTGCTTACAAAATTTTCTTCGGCAAAAATGTGAAGCCTTTCCTTACGTCAAGGCTTCCCCTTGGGGGGAAGCTGTCTGTGAAGCAGACTGATGAGGGGCAGTTCCATTTGCCTTGCAAAAAATTTTCAAACAAAGGGGCAGTTACATTTCCGCTTTACATCATTTCGCACGAATCAGTCGCGCCCCTCATTCGCCTCGCTTTCGCTCGGCACCTTCCCCCCAAGGGGAAGGCGCGAAGCGGCTGACAATTTTTGCTGATTTTTGCGGTAGCTAAAATCGGCAAGGGGAAGGCTTTGCTCTCCGCCGCATTCATGGCTTCCCCTCGGGGGGAGGCTCCGCCGAGAGGCGGTGGTGAGGGGCAGTTGCATTTTCAAGCCGCCGTTTTCGGTCGATTTCCGCAAAAAAAACCGGGCTGCATATCATACTTGCGTATAATTTGCAACCCGGCTGACTTTTTGCAGTTCTTCGCCCCGCGTTTTCGCAAAGGAACGAAATACACACCTTGAAGTCCCGATGGCTTTGCGTCGCCGCCTCACGGCGGTTTTGCCCCACTGAATTCAATTTACGCTATTATTTTATCATACGCGCGCAAAGATGTCAACGGATTTTCTTGCCGTTTTTCAATATTTTTCTATATTCCTCGCGATTTTTCCTCAAATTTCGCCTGATTTTCAAAATTATTTTTGAACAACGCGGAATAACTTTTCTCCGTCCACGCCCGCCGACTATGCCGCGTTTTCTTTCTTTTCCGGCCCCGAGGAAAGCGAACCGTCCTTCGGCGTAACTAAAACCGTGATATTTGAATAAATATACGCCACTTTGGTAGCCGCGGTATCTTCGCCGTCCGCAGCCGCCTCCCGTTCGAACGATACCGAGGGAACGCCGCTTGTTCCGGCGCCGCTTAAATTGAAAGTAACGTCTTTAAACGCGGTGAATTTACCGTTCGCGGCGTAATCTGTGGTGTTGTTTACAAAGTCCACAGTATCTATGGTGTACGCCGCCGTTCCGGGAGCGCTTCCGCCGTCATCGCCGCTGCCGTTCGCACCTATGTCAAGGTACATGAGGTAGGCGTTGTTTGCGCTGGAAGAAACGTCGGTACCGATAACGTAATCGCCCGCATTCACAGGCATTTCGAAATAGTACGCCGCACCGTTTTCCAACCTGTCCGATTTTGTAAGGCTATCGAAATCGAACACCGGTTTCCAACCATCGCCAGGGTCGGTATTGTAACTAATAGCGTTCGTTGTGGAATTGCGGTAAATCTTAGAAATCCTCGTCATGCTTGAAATAGACGTGGAATTTCCTTTTATAGTTCTTTCCACTTTATACAAATCGAATAAAGAATTATAGGCGGATTGATAAAACGCCCCTACGATCGTTTTAATTACCCCATCTTCCGCAAGCGTAAAATTCACGCCTCCTTTCACCAACGGATAACTGTAATACGTATCTAAAGTTTTGTCCGTTCCATTATAAATTTTTACGGTTGCTTTTTTAATATTTGCGCTATTGCCGTAATAATAAGTTGAACTTGAATCGGTTGAAATTCCTTTCTGAAAGTGAAAACCGTGCACCATATAGGCGCCGTCCATTGCCGTATCAAAATTTTTTCTCGCTGAAAGATACAGTTTCCCTTTATCGGCAAAATCGATCTTGCTATCGTTATATTGTACCGTTTCCTTGCTTGTAGAAAATACGTCTTTGTTTTGCGCTTCTGTCGAATTTACCGTATCGCCGATACGGTATGTGTTGCCGTTTACGTCTATTGTAAGCATAACAAAATCCGTGCTTGAATATTGTTTTAATGCGGACGTAGACGGAACCTTCCCCACATATCCCTGCGATTTATAAATTCCGGCTTCATTATCCGAACCCATAACCAAAGATTGTATTCTTGCTCGAATGAAGCTTTTATCTCCGGACGTGGTTGCCGTACCGCCGCCCACTATATACCCGGTATTTTTGGAGTCGATAGTTTCTGTTGTTTTTTCTTTATAAGCTTTATTATAATAAAAAATGTTATTCGTTTCAGACAAATATTCCTTTTCGTTTAAATCCGACAACCCCATTTCCGTTTTGTTCACATTGAGAGGCAAAACGGTTCCGTCAGCCAGCGAAAAGTATTTGTATGAGGTCAAGGTTGTAGAATTCCAGTCATATTCCGAAGTAGAACCTCTTCCGTATAACCCATACCCGGAATCGCTAACTAATGTATAATAGCCGGAAACCGTTCCCGATTTTGCCGCCATATAATCTAATCTTCGGTTCAAAGTACGCATGTCAATCGAACCGCCCCAAGCTGCGCCGTCGCCCGAACTTCCTCCCGAAGAAGGTTTTTCATCCCAAGTAATCACCGCGTCGTTATAATCGCCCAGAAGCGAATAGTTAGAAAGCGGCGCCGAATCGCTCAGCCCCGTAGCGCCCGCGTTCACCGTAATATCGCACCGATACACGCCCACATTGCTCAGCGAAGCGCTTGCATACCCCGCAGCCAGCCCCACCAGCGTTTTAGAAGAGGCGCTTTTCACACTCAGATTATCCGTGTACAAATTTTCCACTTTCATTACGCCGTAATATACTTCGTCCGCTCCCGAGGTAGTCGCCGCCGTCGGCAAAGAAAGGCTGTCTTTAAATTTATTCGTATACTCGTTGCTTCCGGAAACCACGCCTTTCGCAACCGCCGAAACGCCGTAATCGCCCGTTACGCCGAACAAGCCCACAATATTCACCGCTTTCGTTGTTGTGCCCGCGGTTCCGTACACCGCTAGCACTTCGTTGTTGTTATCGTCCGTCGCGGTTTTGTACGTAGTGGGGCGCACGATTAAATCGGACATCAGGTTAGAAACAAAAACATTGTCTATTTTATGCCCGTTGCCGTTGAAATTGCCGATAAACGGATATTGTTCCGTACCGATGGGCGGCAGCGCCGATACCGTTCCGTTGCGCTGCAATTCTCTCATATCTATATTTTTCGTCAGCTTAAAATAGCTTTGCAATCTGCCGTTGTTGGCGCCGCCCGCCGCGTTGAAATAGCCGAGATACTGCAGCCATGCCAGATTATAAAAATGCGTGGAAGAAGAAATCACATAAGCTTTTTCTTCGCTGCTGCCGTCGCCGCCGCCGAAATACGAAGCCTTTGCCGAACCGAAATCGTCGCGGAAATTCAGCAATTCCCCGCGCGAAAACCAGCAGAACGTTACCGCAACAAACGCGAACGCCAAAGATAAAAATATGCAGATTGTATGAACCGCTTTTTTCATAATTTATCTCCGCTCCGCTTTTCAGTCCGCCTGCACCTTTATTTCGAAATCGCACATAAACGGCACTTCGTCCAGATTGACTATATCGTTGTTGCCGATATTCGCCGAAAACACAGCCTCTATCAGAGCGGTGTCGTACGAAATGAGAATAAACGCCGTTTTGCACTCTGCGTTCGTGTACGCCGAACCGTCATAGCCCGTGCCCGTAAACGTTTCCGTGCTTTCCGGCAACGTTATTTCGGGCATGGTAATCGCGCCCCACGGAACAGAATTCGCGCTGCTGTCCGCCATAAATTTCACATACTTTTCATCGGCTTTTTCCGTCCACACGTAGCCGTTATTCGTGTCGCCCGAAAGTTCGCCTGCCGCCACGCCGCGCATCGCCACCACGCTGGAAAGCGGATTTTTCAGCGTTCCGTCCGCGGGCAGCGCCGCCGCCAGCCGATGCTCTTGCGTTCCGTCGCCGAGGAAATAATTCGTATCCGTTTCGGCGCTCACCAGCACTTTTTGCGCGTCGGCGCGAAGATACAGCTTTATCATCAACTGATATTTCCGGTTCAGAACGTCGTAAGCGCCCGGCTTCTGCTTGGTTTCGTCGGTAGTTTTCACAAAAAGAAATTTGTCCTTGTTCGCTTCGCTTGTATCCGCGACGTAATATTCGTAAGCAATCAGATCGGCTTTCTTTTTCGCCCCTACGCCGATGCCGCCGCCCGAAACGTTATTGTTGAACGCAAACCAGGCAAGCGTAAGCGTTACGCACGAAAAAAGGCTCGCTATACAAAGGAACAGCGACGTAAACATTTTCAGTTTTTGCCTTACACGTTTTTGCATAACGCCCTCTTCAACAAAAAAAATCGCCGACAACCACCGCTTCTGGGCGGTAATTTCGGCAACCGGCTGACTTGTATTTTTTCCCTCGTCGCAGCGTTTGTATGCGGTATTTTTTATACCTTGCGCACGCGGCGGAAAGGAATCAAGTCCCTTTGGCTTTGCGTAATAGCCTCACGACTATCTTGCTATTTTCGAACGGGAACAGATTCAATTTCAAGCATATTATATACTTTTATAGCGTATTCAAGCATATTATATACTTTTATAGCGTATCTGTCAAGTTTTTTTTGGCTTTTTCGGCATTTTTTCGGGCTTTTTCACAAAATTTTCTTGATATTTCACGAAATATATGATATAATTTTACATACCAAACAACAAATAAAAGGAGGATTTTCGCGATGCAGGTTGCCCTTTGTATCGAAATGAACATTTTGTGTATGATCATGCTCAGTGTTATGGCGTACACCGCCGCGCGGTTCGAGCTGGATTCCACCGCGCAGACTCGCACGTTCACCATCGCGATATGGTCGGCGTTCGCAATGCATTTATGCGACGTCTTCTGGGCGCTGGGCTTGTCGCGCACTATCCCCATGCCCGTCTGGGTACTGCACGTTATAAATGCTCTGTATTTTACCATGCTCTGCTGCGCTACGTTTTTCTGGTTTGTGTTTTCGGAATATATGTTCTGCCAAGGCATGCCGCGCAAACGCATAGCGCATCTTCAGCTTGTCATGCCGCTCGTCGCGCTCATCGCGCTGTTCCTTATCAATCCGTTCACGGACTGTTTATTCACGTTCGGCCCCGATTTGAAACGCATTCGCGGACCGCTTTATTATTTATTATATGCAGTCCGTGCTGGGGGTTTCGTACCTCTTATTATCCGTAGCGCTGTATCTCGCGCGGAGATTTTCGCAGCGCAACAATAAATACTATCTGAAACAGAACGAAGATACCGTTTTCATTTCGTTTACGATTCCGCTGTTACTTTGCATCTTTCTGCAAATTTTCTTACAGAAACTGCCCATTGTTTCGGTTGCGATCGTCATCGCGTTCATGCTTGCCTACACCAGCGTAATCAAGCTGCGCATCACGCTCGATCCTCTTACGGGCATCAACAACCGCCGCTCGCTGTTAAAAGCGCTGGCGGTGAAATGCCGCAACGTGAAAAAGAATTACAGTCTGTATTTTCTGTTTATCGATATCGACAATTTCAAAAATCTGAACGACGTGTACGGGCACTACGAGGGCGACCGCGCGCTGCAGTCGGTGGCGGATTCGTTAAGCAGGGTGTGCCGTTCTTCGGGCGGGTTCTGCGCGAGATACGGCGGCGACGAATTTGCCGTGATGCAGGAGCTCGCCGCAGATAAAAGCCCCGCGGAACTGTGCAGAAAAATAGAAAACGCGGTATCGCATCACAGCGAAAAAGCCGGGCTTGCCTGCACGGTGAAAGTCAGCGTCGGGTTTGCGGAATTCAATAAAGACGCGGCAACCGCGCAGGAACTGATCGATTATGCCGACGAACAAATGTACAAAAAGAAAGCGAAAAACCATAAAAAAGCGTTTTAAGAGGTAGTTATGAGCGCACAAGACAGCGACACGCAATTAAACAATCGGCAGAAAGCAGAATCGCTGCTGAAAAAATGGTTCCGGAAAAAAGAAGTACTGCTCAGAAGATTGTTCCGCGAACGTTTTCTCGGCGTAGTGTATCTCGATTGCAAAACGCAGAAACTCGGCGTTTACGACGAGCAGCTTACGGGGAAATTCTCGGAATATATAAACCCGGACGGCGGCTTTTACAACGAAGAAGCGGCGCGCGTCATACGCGTTTCTTTCGAATATGAGGACGAATCGAAAGAGCGCATTATGATATTCGCCGAAGACGTAACAAAGCTGATATCCGGCGAAATCGATCCCCTCACGGGCAGGTACAACTCCACGGGGTTTTACAAACGCATCGAAGAATGGATCGCCGAACACCCCGGCAGGCGGTACCGGTTTCACCTTTACGATCTGGATTATTTCAAAGACATCAACGGCGTTTACGGGTACGAGCTTTCCGACCGCCTGCTTCGCGACATCGGCAAATATATGAAGCGATACGATACGCCGGATTCGTTTTCCGCGCATTTGAACGACGACCGCTTCGCCCGGTTCTGCGCCGACGACGGCATATCCGTGCCCGATTGTTATAATAACTTCGTGCAGTGTTTCAGCTCGTATAATTTAAGTATTCCCATCAACATGCACATGGGCGTATACAATTTATTCGAGGACGATAAAAATCCTTCCTCAATGTCGTACAAAGCGCAACTGGCTCTGCAGGAAATCGAAAGCGATATGAACAAGCGCATAGGCTATTACGAACACGGCATGCTCGATCGCGAAACGGAACGCCTGCAACTTTTAAAGGACGCCGAAACGGCAATCAGCAACAAAGAATTCGAAGTGTGGTTTCAGCCGCAGGCAGATTACGCGCACCACAGATTTTTCGGCGCCGAAGCGCTGGTACGGTGGCGGCACCACGCGCGCGGCTTCCTTTCTCCCGCGGAATTTATTCCGTTGCTTGAAAAAAGCAATTATATCGGCAAAGTAGATTTGTACGTCATTCAAAAAACGTGCGAATATATGCGCAGCTGGCTGGATATTCTGCCCGAATCTCCGTTCACCGTTTCGGTAAATCTTTCGCGAAAAGACGTGTTGAACCCTCTGTTTTCGGGCGAAATGGAAAACATCGTGGAAAAATACGGCATTCCGCGCGAACGACTGCGCCTCGAAATTACGGAGAGCGCGTACATGCAGGACGGCGAATGCCTTCATAAAGAAGTCGCCGCACTGCGCGAACGCGGTTTCGCCGTAGAAATCGACGATTTCGGCGCCGGCTATTCCTCTTTGAATTCGCTGAAAGACATGAACTTCGATAAACTGAAGCTGGATATGAAATTTCTTTCGCAAACCTGCAACGCCGCCAAAGGGAAAATCATTCTTTCGTCCGTGATACAAATGTCTTTAAACCTCGGCGTGCCCGTAATTGCCGAAGGCGTGGAAACGAAAGAGCAGGCGGATATGCTGCTTTCGTACGGCTGCGAAGAAATGCAGGGCTATTATTTTGCCAAACCGATGCGCGCGGAAGATTTCGGCAATCTTCTTCTCGGAAAAACTTCCCTGCCGAACATCTGAATGTCTGCGTATCCCCCCCTATAAAAACCGCGCCCGCGGGAAGTAAGCTTCCCGCGGGCGTTTTTCGTATTCTCTGTTTTCAAAGCTTATTTTTCAATCAGGTCGAGGAATTTAAACGTTCTGCAATCTACAAGTCCTCTGTCCGTAATTCTCACTTCGGGCAGGCAGGCAAGCGACACGATAGACATCGTCATGAACGGCGAAGGCAGCGTGCAGCCCAATTCTTTCCATGCGTTTTCCAGCACTTTCACTTTTTCTTCCATTTCTTCCACGGGAACGTCGTTCATCAGTCCCGCCACGGGCAATTCCACCAGACCAAGGATTTTCCCGTCCTTCACGGCAACCAGCCCGCCGCCGCAATCGATCAGCGTGTTTACCGCAATCGCCATATCGCTGTCGTTCGTACCCACCACCAGCAGGTTATGCGCGTCGTGCGCCACCGTCTGTGCAAGGGCGCCGTCTTTGATTCCGAAGCCGCTGATAAACCCTTTGCCTACGTTGCCCGTTCTGTGATGCCGTTCAAACACGCAGGCTTTCATAATATCTCTCGCGGGGTCGGCTTTCAGTTCGCCGTTCACAGCCGTCATTTCCACCGTTTTATCCACCGTGCTCGTCTTTGCGGGAATCACTTCTATCACATGCGCTTTTACGGTGCCTTCCGCCGCGATTTTCAACGCGCTTTCGTCGATTTTATCCAGATTCACCGAATGTCTGTACTCTTCGGGATAGGCATATTTGCCTCTTTCGAAAAGCGCTTTTCCCTTCTCGGCAACAAGTTCGCCGTCGATGAACACCTCGTCCACCACGCACTTTTCCAGATCGGAAATCAGCACCATATCCGCGCATTTCGAAGGCGTAATCGAACCGAGCTCCGCCGCCAGCCCGAAGCACTCGGCGGTGTTTATGGTAACCATCTGAATCGCCGTTACGGGGTCGAATCCCTCTTCCACCGCGCGCCGCACCAGATGATCGAGATGTCCGCTGCTTACCAGCGTGTGCGGATGCGAATCGTCCGTAACAAGGCACGCGAAACGGCTTTCCACGCTATGTTTCGTTACCGCCTTGCCCACTTCTTCCAGATCGTGCCAGGCAGATCCTTCGCGAAGCTGCACGTACATGCCTCTGCGCATCTTTTCCAGCGCGGACTGCTCCGTCGTGGATTCGTGGCAGCAGGAAATGCCCGCGGCGATATACGCGTTCATCATCGCGCCCGTTTCCGGAATCGAAAAATGTCCCGTAACCGTCTTTCCCGCTTTCAGCGTTTCGCCCACGATATCGTGCGTGTGTTTATCCGAATTGACGATGCCGGGGAAATTCATCATTTCTCCAAGCCCCGCGCATTCCTTCCACTTCATCGTTTCCGCAACGTCCGCGGGGTGAATTTCGGAACCGGTATCTTCGAAGCCGGGCACCGCGGGCACGCAGGAAGGCGTCGTCAGCATGGCTTTCAACGGCGTCGTTTCCGCGTCTTTCAGCATACATTTCACGCCGTCAAGCCCTTTCACGTTGCATATTTCGTGCGGGTCGAAAAAGATGCCGCTCGTTCCGTGCGGAATCACCGCCCGCGCATACTCTCCCGCCGTCAGCATGGAAGATTCGATGTGCATGTGCCCGTCCATAAACGCCGGAGCCAGATATTTGCCCGTTCCGTCGACGACTTTCGTATTTTCGCCCACCGAAGCGGAAACGTCGCCGATCGCGGCGATTCTGCCCATCGATACGGCTACGTCGTACCCTTCGAGAATCTCATGCGTGCATACGTTGATCAGTTTTGCGTTTTTGATGACAAGGTCGGCTTTTTCTCTGCCGAGCGCTACGGCAGAAAGCTTGCGGGTGCATTCCCAAAGCGGAAATTTACAGAACGTGTTTATCATGGTTGCCTCCGAAGTAAAATAGAATGATACCTGTATTATACTCTTATTTTTTTGTTTTGGCAAATTTCCGAAGCCCGAAAAAATGTATTTTCCGCGAATTTTCATAAAAAATCCGTAAAACTTTCCTGTAAAAAACAACGACAGGCGCATCATCCGCCCGCCGCCGCTTTCTTTTATTTTTCTGTGCGCTTACGATATTTCCGAAACGATCGTCGTCATCGTTCCGCTTTGCGCCGCTCCTATCTCCGCGCCGCCCGTCCGCCTCATTCCGTGCGGAAGTTCAATCCGCGCGGCAATCCCTTCCGGAATCGTTACCGTCCAGGTAAACGTGTCGTCCTCCTCATTATACTCCCACGCCGATACGATCGCTCCGCGCACGCTTTTATAGGAAACGTAAGCGTTTTTCAGCTCCTTGAAAAAATACGGCTTGATAACGATTTCTTCAAATCCCGCTTTCACGGGCTTGATTCCGCCGAGGTATTCGAAGAACCAGCGCGTCGCATTGCCCACGGCATAGTGATTCAGCGAATCTCCCCTGCCCACGCGCGCTTCCCACGATTCAGTCGTCGTACCGCACCCCGCCGTGTCTATCATATTCAGCAAAGAGGGATATTCCTTGTTCGTCATCATTTTCAGCGCGTCCGCCGCATACCCGTTATCGCACAAAATTCCCGGAATAAACTCCGTGGACATAAATCCCGTCTGAAAACGGTACCCGTCCGCAACAACGTACCCGTGTAACGTATCGGCAAGACTTTGTATCTCTTGCGGTTCCGCAATTCCGAACGCCACGGGATATACGATTCCGCCCTGATTTCCGGGGGTATAATCGTGTTTTTCCGGCAAATAATATTTCGCATTGAACGCTTTGCGGGCTTTTTCGAATTCGTCGCGGTACGTTGCCGCGTCCTGCGTTTTCCCCGCGATTTCCGCCATGCGGGCAGCGCACGCGAACATACGGCAATAATACGCCGCGCAGAAAAAATCGTCAGGAACGCGCTTTCCCGCTTTATGGTCGCCGTAAGTAACCGTGTTTACCGACGGCAGAACGTCGCCCGGCGCCACCTGTTTTTTACGCACGGAAATCAGTTTCCGCACTTTTTCGTATTTCGAAAGCACTACGTCCGTATTCTCGTAAAAACGGTACAGCGTAAGCGGCGTAACGTAATCTTCGTCGCCCCAGCCGTACGTGTCGTCGCCGCCCATTTTCCGCCCCGCTTCCGTCCAGCGCTCCAGAAACAGATTGTTATCCGTATACCAGCAGGCGGTATTGATAAACGCCTGCAAATCGCCGTTCCAGAAATTCTTTTCGCGCGTGGGGCAATCCGTTGGCGCGGTTACGGTATTCGAACGATACGAACGCATCACCGCGTCAAAAATCCGCTCCAACCCCGCGTGTCCCGCTTTAAAAACGCCGGTTTGCGCAAGGTCGCTGTACATTTCCGCTTTTTGCACGGCGTCTTTTCCGTAAACGCCGCTGTATCCGGAAACATACACATAACGGAATCCGGTAAACGTAAATTCGGGAATATACGTTTCCTCTGCGTCTCCGCGGCAGATATAAACGTCGATATTCCGCGCCCCGTAACAAGCCCGCCCCGTCGCCAGCGTATCGCCGTAAAAAAACACGTCGCCGTATTCCGTAACGTTCGCTTCGCAGCCGCGTTCCGAAAGTTCCGTTTCCTCGCAGTAGCGGATAAGCACCGGTTCTCCGCGCACGGTGTTTTTCAGCGTAAGTTTCACTCTGCCCGAAGAATTCGTCCCGAAATCATAGCACACGGAACCGTCGGCAAGCGTAAACATTTTTTTCGCGGAAACTACGCTTTTTATGCGGACGGGCGGATAATTCTGCGCGGCGAACGGCTTCTCTTCAAATCGGCGTTCTTCGGCATACCCCCACGTTTCGTCGGCGGCGCCCGCAAACGGATTTCCGTTTTCCTGCCGCGCGTCGTACCTCTCCCCGAATTGAATATCGTTTTCCGTCCGCGGCGAAGCGTGCACCCGCCAGTTTTTGTCCGTACAAAAATCGTACGTTTCTCCGTCCCGATACTCGATTTCCAGCCGCATCATCAGTGCCGGAATCCGATTGTAAAAACTTCCCCAGGATTCGCTGTTATAAAATCCGCTGCCCAGTTCCGCGCCCAGAACGTTTTTGCCGCCGAGCAGAAATTCCGTTACGTCAAACGCGCGGTATTCGGTAACGCCTTCCGCGGAACCCGGCAAAAAACGCGCGTCCGATACGCGCCTGCCGTTCAGGTACGGAACGTACAGCCCCTTTGCCGTCGCGTACAGCACCGCTTTTTTTACGGGTTTTTCCGTTTCGAATTCGCCTTTGAGATATACGGCGCGCACACGAAGCCGCGGATGCAGACGGCTTTGATTCATCGCGCGTTCCTCCGTCAGCGGCGTGGTCTGCCATCCCGGCGTTTCGGCGTTTTCCCAGAACCCGCACATGCCGTAATTTTTAAACCCGTCGCTCGTATCGAACAATTCCGTTTCCCCGTCGGTATACGTAACTTTCAGGCACCCGCGCACGCCGATAATAAAATGTTCGGGGTTATCGGACAAAAATCCGCGCACGCTCAGATAATTAACGCCGCGCCGAACCGCCGTCGTTACGTTATGCACGCCCGTCAGATACCAGCCGTCCTGTTTTTGCATGCCAATTTCTTCGTCGCCCAGAAATATATCCGCGGGCAGGCTGCTCTGAAATTCCAGTTCGGCAACCGCCACGGGTTTTTCAAGAAAAACCTCCCGCCGCAGATAATAGCGCGTATACTGCACGGGCGAAATCCAGTCTCCGAGCGGCAATACGGAAGAAGGCATGCTCTCCGGAGCGCTCAGATAGCATTCGGGCGCGGAAATAAATTCCGCGCCTGACATTACGTTACGTTCGTTTTTCTTCTCGTTTTCCGTCATATCGTCTCCGTTTTTCCGCCGGACGTCAAACGTCAAGGCGGATTTTTTATATTATAACATATTTTCCGCCGGACGTAATACAACAACCGAAAGAATACTTCCTTGTGAACTTTTCACGCTTTCCGAGAATGCCGACTTTTCTTACCTGCGTTCTTCTTGCAAGTATCTCCTGCGCCTTATGGCAACTGCGCTTGATTATCTTTTGTTTTCTTTTTTTACTTCTTCTCGAATACTGCAAGCAAGTCTGCAAAGGATTTCTTTTTAATTGACGGAACAATAAAAACCGGAGTTATTTAAGATAATACGTTATCGTCCCGCTCGTTTCGTCCACGCCGTTCTTAAATACCGTCTTGCTTACGTTTATTTTCCGTCCGTCCACCGTGTACGTTATACCGCCGATAAACTCGGTGTAAATATTGACGGTGGTAAGGTTTTCGAACAGAACGCAATTCCCGCTTGAAAACTCGACGGTCGACTTGCCATCGGGCCGATGCACGTTAAGGGTGGTCAACTTATACCCCGTCAAAGTATTCCTATTAGCGCCGAAAATGCCTATTATATCGGCGTAACTATCGTAAGACAAAGTAAGTTCGGTAAGATTTTTACAGCCCGCTAAGGCGTAATTTTCTATCCCGGTAGCGGTTTTTGGGAAGGTTATTTTATTAAGACCGCTCAAATCAGCGAACGCGTACGAAAAGATATAAGTGTACCCCGACGGAACGTAGATATATTTTATTTTCGCCGCGTATTCTTCGCCGAGAGCGTCGAAAACCTTGCCGAGAACCGCTTTCACGTCGAACTCGGACGAAGCGGAACGGCCTTGCAACGGCAATCTCATTCTTCCGTCGTTGTCGTCTATATACTTCTTGAACTCTTCCGTCTTTTTTCGGTTTATTCCATTGATTGCCCAACCGCCACGGTTAGACAACGAATAGGTAAAATACGACGACGGTATCTCTTTTACACTGTTACAACCTTTTCCCGTACACACAAAAGTTTCTTCTTCGTAGTCGTGACGTGGTTCGTTCCATCCGTCGATTTCCTTTCCGCAAAGAGTACACGACACCGTCGCTCTGACGGTACAGTTTTCGGCATTTCTTTCTCCGTATACGACTGATCCGCGTTCGTGTTTAAGGGGATTTACGGGAGTAATTTCCGTCGTTTTTCGGGGACAATAAAGGCATTTTTTTGCGTCCACACCGGTTGTCGTGCAGGTGGCTTCAACGTGGTTTTCTCCGTCTTTAACCATACTGTGCGACCTCGTCTTATAAAACACGTCTTTATGACACCTGTCGCACTCCCTGTATGAATTATAACAGTAATTCTCGTTCGAATTATCCATATAATCGTACTTTATTTCCGTGCCCGCAGGGAAACGATGGTTTAGTTTTTCCGTGACGTCCGTCTTTGTTTCTCCGCACCCGGAACATACCGACTTAACGTATCCCGGCTCTTCGCAAGTAGATTCTTTACTTTCCGCTTCTTCATAATTATGGGCGGACAAGCCTAATTTTTCGGTAACTTCGTAATCGCAAAACTTACACTTCTTTACCCTTTCGCCGAAAGCGGTACAGGTAGGCGCAAGATTTGTTTCCCACGTGCCAAATTCGTGTTGCCTTATCGGTATAACAAACTCTTCTTTATATTCGCATACGGAGCAGGTCTTGCTTTCTTTGCCTTGCTCGTCGCAAGTGGCTTCTTTTTCTATAACTTTTTTGCCGAAATCGTGTCCTTTGCTCTTCAATACGAACCCGCTCTTTTCGTACCCGCAAACGGCGCACACCCTTTTGCCTGTTCCGTCTTCGATACAAGTAGGTGCGGTTACTTCTATCACCTCCCCGAATTCGTGGTTGTTTCCGCAACGGTTGTTCCCCAAAAAGTTGCACGCAGAAAGGACGGCTGCCACACACGCCGCTATCACAACGGTTATTAAAATAAAAATTGTTCTTCGGTTCATTTTATCTTAATTCATCCTTTATACTCGGTTTCTTTTACCCTCTCTGTAAATAACAAAAAACAAGGCGTTGTTCCCGACGCTTCGCAAACTTTTTACTTTCGGCAAAGCCTTGCAAAGGCGTTCGCCGCTTTTTGCGCTCTATTCGGGGCGTAGATGAGTCGGTGCGTTTCGCACAAGTTGCCATGTCTTTCTGTCTGCACGTGTCGGGAGCAATCGCCTTGCTCCGCTTGCTTGTTAGTTGATTATTATGTCTTGTCAGTATTTGTTATTGTTTTATCTGTCTTTTGCTTGTAAAGTATGCCTCTTTTCCGTTCGGTTTTTCAACCGCTTTCTTTATCTTTATGGATATATTATACCATATTTTGACGCAAATTGCAACCTATAACGACCGATATATTGTGAAATTTGCTTCTTATTCGGAGAGTTTTAAATCTTTTGCAACCTATTTTTTATTCTCTCAAAAGTTCGATTTCAAACAATCTTGCGGTTATCTCATTAAAATGTACAGTCAATTTTCCGTTGTTAAAAGAATATTTAGTTTCTAATTGCATCGGATAACCGACTTTCACAGAAATAACTTTTTCATTTATAGGAATGATTGCTTTGTTTTCCCCTTTAAGGTTCCATACGGCAAGATATATTTTATTCAAATATTTTAAGCCACAGGCCACTACCGAATCTCCGTATCTCGCAAAACCAAGCGGGAGATACGGATACGCTTTTTTCTTTATATCCGTTAATGAATTGTAATAATCTACACATTCTTTTACAAGTCGTAACAATTCCCCGTTTAAGAGATCTATACGACTTGCAAGATGAACCCTGCCCAATATTGCATTAACCATATTCATAGTTACACGTTCGGCAGAAATATTATTTTCTATGTAGTCTTCCGAAGGTTCATAAACAACGCCTATACTCCCCGGAGAAACCACAGGGTAACTCCACACACCTGCCTGTTCCGGCAACGTTGCGGCAAAAATATTCCCCACGATATAAGGGTATTTTCTATAATCAGTCTGATCCGATGTTGACGCCACCGAAAACCGACTTAACGATTCCCAATCTAATCGCATACCACCGGAAGCGCACCACTCAAATACAACACTCGGAAATTTTCTTCGAATTTTATCCATCCAATCAAAAAATGCGTTTGCACATTTTTCTATTCCGGCACCAAATCCGTCTACATCGTCTGCACCGATGCCGATATCCTGATTATAATCTATTTTTATATATTCCGCTCCGTAGTCTTCTATCATTCTCCTGATAGTTTCATTCATATATAAAATAACTTTTTCATTTCTAAAATCAAGGAAATACCTGCCCTGCACGCATATCTTTTCGCCAAACCTATGGATAAAACATTCTTCGTCATAATACTGAAGCATCTCATTGCATTTATAGCCTATTATTTCCGGTTCAATCCAAAGACCGGGTTTCATTCCGAGTGAACGAATATAATCAGTAGTAGTTTTTAACCCATTCGGAAAACGAACTTTACTTTCTTTCCATTGCCCAACATATGGATACACCTTATCCCCGGGTTCTTCATTGTGCCAACCACAATCGATAACGTAATATTTTACACCGAGTTTTGCAATTTCGGGCGCAATGCTTTTAGTTCTGTTCTCTTCAGGACTATCCCAGGAAAGATGCATATATTCATTGAATATAACAGGAAGGTTTGTATCCGCCTCACACGAATGCATAAGTTGTCTGCGGTAAATAGTCAAATCCGCCATCACGTCATTTAAACAATTTGCAAAGAACATAGATATAGTCTTTGTTTCATATTGCTCTCCGGGTTTCAAAGTTTTGCTCCATCCACAAAACTCGCAACAACCCAAACTCAGATTTACGTATAAATTACCATTGAAATCACTGATTTCGTAATACCGGTTATTACAACTTTCTATCTGAAAAGCCAGGTAATTGTTTTTACAAGAAAGTAATCCGAGCGGCAACTCCTCTTTGGTTGACCAACTACCGACGTTTCCATGCGCTACGCGTATCTGCGAATTTGGCGAAAGCGGCGATAATCCTTCATCAAAAAGAGTTTTCGTTTTCGGCTGACATTCGGCGTGATGACTTTGTAAAAACCGCGTAAAGCATATATCATCAGATTCATTTACACTTTTTCCGAGACCGTAAACAAACGAAATATTTTCAATCCGTACATTTTTATCGGTGATATTTTGTACCTTAAGTTTTACAGAAAAACCTTGAACGCCGTCATACTCCTTAAACTCGGCTACCACCTCTATTTTTTCATTTCTCAAAACTACGAATAAGGTTTTCCTTTTATATTCGTGCGAAACGTAATTGAGAGTCGGCGTCTCCGATAAGCAAATTTGCTTTGCACCCAAATGAGAATTTCTATTCTCGCCCGTAAGCCCTACTTCTACTATCGGGAAACCGTTTATTTTTACTTTGCCAGCTTCAATCGACATCTCGATGTTGTTGAATTTAATCATAATCTTAGTGAATCAACTTATTTTGATAATTTTTTTCAGATTTTATTAACGTATCTCGAAAGTAAGTGTTTCTCCGCATTCCATATTAAATGCAGCATCGGAAGAATCGTGAGAATAGTAACGTTTTTCATATAACTCATACAACGAACATGATTTTGGCAATTTAATTTTCTTTTCTCCGTCAGTCGATGCGTGAATGCAAATAAAATTTTTACCTACATACAAAACGTCGTCGCTATCCGTATAAATATGACAGACATCCCGCACTGCGGCCGAACTGATCGCATTGACGCACCGTACGATCGTTCCACAGATAATTCAGCCACGGGCGGCGCGGCTTCATGTCCTTGATTACCTATTTTTTATTCTTATCGTCGAAAAATCCCTGCATATACGTTCTCCGAAAGTTTTATGCCGAACGCAACTCTTTGAAAAAATACTCGAAAACGCCCGCCGTCCAGCCGAGCATTTCGGGCACTTCGTATTCGTTTACGGTAGCCGCGCCGCCGCAGACGGCGTCGTATTTTTCCCAGAGTCTGCCGTTTTTTTCAAACTCGGCGGACACCGTTTCAAGATAACAAAGCGCGATTCGTTCCGCCGTTTCTTCCTCGCCCACGGCTTTTGCCGCGGCATACGCCAGAAAATTATCGGGCGCCCAACTATTGGGATACCCCCACTGATACACCGTTTTTTGTTCCGTCTTTTCCACGCAGAGCACACCGTAAGACCGTGAAAGCGTATCCGCAAGCCGCAGAAACGCCGCTTTATCACGCAACAATCCGACGACAAACGGAAAAAACTGCGCGCTGCACCGCAACGAGGATCGTTCGCCCGTAACGTAATTATAATCGTAATACAATCCGTCTGCGGCAAGAAAATACTTTTCCGCCAGGCGTTTTCTCTTTCCCGCCGCTTCTTCAAACCGCGAACTTTCGTGCGGCTCGAATTTTTCCGCCCATTCGGCGAGATGTTTTTCCAGCGCATAGAGGTTTGCGTTCAGATCCACGGGGAGAATCGCGTCTCCGCAAAATCCGAAGCGGGGCGTCCAGTCCATTCCGCTTTCCGCAACGGCGAGAAATCCCTCCGCAAGTTTACATTTTTCCTCGTCGCTTTTCCGATCGGAAAGTTTCAGCCTTTCCCCCGCCACTACGTCGTAATAATCGATCAGTTCTTTCTTCGGCAGCGGATGATGATAATGCCTGTTCAGCCCCGTAGCCGTCATTCTTTCTCTCTGCCAGAAGGCATACTCTTTCTTTAACGCAGAATACGCTTTTTCAAGCCATTCGTCGTCGTATTCCGCGTTATACACGTCGCTTATCATAAAATGAAGATACGGCGGCTGCGAGCAGAATTTCGACATGTGATCGCTCAGAGCGTTCGGAACGAAGCCTTTCAGATTCACCGCGTGAATCAGGTTTTCCGTATTATTTTTCGCCTCTTCGATAAGCCCGTCCGCAAGAAGCCCTTTATTCGTAAAAAAAGTATCCCAGTAATAAAGATTTTTAAACGGTCCGTCGATACACGGCGGAAGAAAGGGCTTTACATACATATGCGGCGATTCCGCGTTTTTCGGAAGAACGATCGCCTGTTTCCAATGAGAAAGAATATAATCGTGCGTTTTCTGAACGTTATCCATACTGTTAAAAAATTTTCCTGTTTTCAAAAAAGTCGCCGCCCGCGTCGCTTCAATCGAATATTTCGTCGGGTTCTTCGTTCCCGAACAGACTGCCGCATGCCCTCGACCACACGTAGCGCGAAAGAGCGCTGTCCGTCTGCCGCGGAAAACCGTTTACGATACGGAAACCCACGTCTTCGCAACGATTCGTAAAGCCGCCGCCAGTTATATAATCGGGCTGATAACAGGCGTAACTTCTTCCGCGCCGATCGATCTTTGAAAAGTTGCTCATAAAGCCGTTCTTCGATTTTTCCAGATAGACTTTATCCCCCGTGAGAACGTAATACCAGTAATCCGCTTCGGCTCGCCAGATCGTCCAGGCGTGCCCCATACATAAAGCGTTTCCGTCTTTATCGCCCTCCCATTTCGTTTCCCACCAGCGAAGCGAACTGAAAAACATCGGGGCTTTATGCGTTTTCACCACCCAGGAATCGTGAATATCCAGAATCTCTTTGGCTCGGGCGACATACTCTTCTTTCCTTTCGACGTTGGCGCAATAATATAAGAGCGTAAGCGCGGAACAGGACATACTGCCCTCTTCTATAAACGGCTCCGCCTCGCTTTGAACAAGCGTTTCCGTGGGGAAGGAAATGCCGCGATCGTAAACGTGCCGCGCCATTTTTTCCGCCGCCTTGTAATACCGTTCCGATTTTTCGGGCATCTTATCTTTTAAAAACGCGGCGAGTTCTGTCACGGGGATGATCAGGCAACACACCGTAGTGTAATCTTCGGTGGTTTCCGACCATTCCATGAACGTTTCTATCGCACCGTTTTTTGCCTGATGATTTTTTAAAACGGAATCCGTCGCCCGAATCGCATAATCGAGATATTTCCGCGTTTTAAACGCTTTGAAAGCGTCGAGCAGAATCCCTATGCCGAAAAACTGCTCCTGCACGCGATTTGAATTGAATACGTTGTACGCGGGATAGCCTTCGCGCGCTTTATAAAAAATCGTCTGCCTGTCCTTCGCCTTATTTTCGTCGCGCTCGGTGATGACGGCAAGTTCTTTTTTCACTTTTTTAACAAGCGCGGGCTTGCTTCCGTAACGCTGCATATATCTTAAAACAGCGGAAATATGGCACTGCCATTCGCACAAGTTTCCGTCGCCCGTGGCAAGATCTTTTTCCGAAACGGAATACATCGATTTTTCAAACAATCCGCCGATCGATTTATAGGCAAAAATCACGCAATCGAGCCCCTTTTTCCGCCCTTTATAAGGAACCGCCGTAAGCAATCCTTCTTTATCGGGCATTACGTAAACAAAGCCGCCTTCGTTATAAAATTGTTTTCTTCCGATCCTCACGAAATCGAAATCGCCGATCACGTCGATTTTCAGTTTGTCGCCGAGCCTGACGTAACTTCGTTCGTAGCACGCCACGGGAAGACGTTTCAGTTCCGCCGTCTTTTTTAATGCCTCGGTATACGAAGCCACGGGCAGAATAAGAAGCCGAAGGCGCTTATTGCCGCTGCCGCGATACGCCTTATCGAACGAAGCGAGAAATTTCAGATTATCGAAATACTGTCCGCCCGAAAAAAGCGAATAATCCATCTTCCAGCCGTCGCACTCTTTCAGCGACAGAATAAGCAGATTTTTCCCTTCGGGATTCGTAAGATAGCAGAAAATATGTTTGTTATCCCCCGAATTATACGGCGAATTGAAAAGATATTGTTTCTTCCAGCCGCCGCAATTCTTCTTGCCCATGAATTTCAACGGCAGATTCAGCCCGAATTCGGATAACTTGTCGCTCGTTGTTTTCAATTCTACAAGATAACCGCCGTATTTTTCGCAGACGGAAAGACGGCTTTCCGTTTCGGCGTTCGCCCCGTTTTCGTCGAAGCCGCCTTTACGGGAAAGATAGGGCGTGCCCTGCGGCTTTGCACCTTTCGTTATATCGTCCGTTTTTAACGTGTACGATACGGATAAATCGTCGACGAAATATTCGTTTTTCAGCCTGTAATACGCTTCATTCATATCATATCGATTCATCTGATATCGATCGGCTCGCCGCCCGCAAGGCGCGATTCTTCCGCCGCGAAACTCATCCTGTGCGAAATAAGGCTGTCCGCCAGCGTCGTCCTCGTTTCGGTGGGCGCGCCGCCCGTTATATACGAAACGAAATCTTCAAACAGCAACTTATCGCCGCCGCCGTGTACGGAAAGATCGGTGGCGTATTTCGTGATGTCGATTACGTAGTCCTCCGAACGGAACGGCTTCACCAGCACGGAATTTTCTTCCATATCCGCCACCATTTCGCCGAGCGTTCCGTGCACTTTGATACATCTGTGGCACTCTTTGGAAAACGCCGTCATGGTGAGTTGCGCCGTAACGTTCTCCTCGAAAAGCATATTCACCACCTGATGATCCACCACGTCGTTGTCGCAGGCGAAAACACACCTGCCGTAAGGGTATTTTTCATCGGACAACAGTTCGTTTATGTATTCTTTTCTCGTTCCGCGGAACGCCATGGCGTTGCCGAGAATAGGGTTATACGCCTTATAAATATCGTTGTAAATTTTAAACGCATCGTAGGGGCAATTCTGTTTCACGCTTTCGGGGCAACGGAAACATCTGTCCGCCGCGCCTTCCGGCGCGTTTTCTTTTTTGAAATAATACAAATCGCCGAACGACGAAACTTTTTTGCACTTTTTCCCGAGCAGCCAGAAAATAATGTCGAGATCGTGGCAGCATTTGGCAAGAATCATCGGCGAACTTTCCTCTTTGTTTCTCCATGCCCCGCGCACGTAGGAATGAGCGTCGTGCCAGTACGCCACGTTTTCCGTCTGGCTGATCGTCACCACGTCGCCGATTTCGCCGCTTTTTATCACTTCGCGGATCTTCATATAAAACGGGCTGTAACGAAGAACGTGGCAGATCATCGCTTTTTTTCCCGTTTCTTCCTGCACTCTTAAAATTTCCTCGCAATCTTCCATCGTTGCGGCGATGGGCTTTTCGAGGCAGATATCGTAGCCGAGCCGCATTGCCGTTATCGCGTGCTCTTTATGCTGTTTATCCTGCGTGCAGATAAACGCCGCGTCGGCGATTTTCCCGTGCGAAAAAATTTCGTCCGCGCTTTTGAAGCAATTTTCGGGCTTGATTCCGAATTCTTTGATCGCTTTTGCTCTCGCTTCGGGATTCACGTCGGCTATGGCGACGAGTTCCGTGTTTTCGTGATCCAGAGCGTAGCCGCCGAAAAGTTGACCGCGGCTGCCGAAGCCGACGATAATCAATTTCGCTTTTTTCATTATTTCACCTCGAAAATTCCGATACTTCCGAAAACTCCCGCATTTTTATTGCTTCCCGTCATCGCGTTTTCTTCCGTAGAACCGATCGTGACGGCGATTTCGTTTTTGCCCGCGTGCAGTTTTCCCGTAAGATCGAATGTATACGGCGCCCAAAGCCTTGCGCCCGCAAATTCGCCGTTTACGGAAACGCTTGCGTAATCGGCGACGTCTTCAAGTTTCAGAATCGTTCTTCCGTGCGTTTCCTGCGGGGCTATATCCGTTTCTTTCACGAAAGTGACTTCGCCCGAAAAGTTTTCTTTGCCCGCGGAGAAAAAGTCCGCCCGTTTTGCGATTTTATCTTCCCCCGCGATCTTCCAGCCGCACGTTATATCGGCAAGCCGTCTTTCTTCGGATTTCCCCGCGGGCGTTAAATTTTCGCGCGTGAAAGCAACGATTACCGAACCGAAAGGCGGCAAAACGATATTCGCTTCCGCCCCGCCGTTTTTCGCGGCGAAATCGGCGGGGTATGTTTCCCCGTTTTCCGCATTCCATATTTCGGCGGAGGAAAAGCCTTCGCCCCGGATTGCGAACGATTTTTCTTTATCTTCCGTATTCGCGAGAAAACGTATTTCCGTAACGCCGTCCGTCCGTTTCAGAACGAACACTCCGCTTGCGTCGCCGCTTACGACGTCGTGCGGAAGCGCCTCTTTCAGCGCTGACAACGCCTCGTCTTCTCTGTGCTTTTTCAGCGCCTTATAGCCGATCGACTTTTTCAATTCGTTCAATGCCGCGGTAAAGCGTTCGCTTCTGTTTCCCGTTTCGTCGACGGGATCGAAATCGCCTACGCTTAATACGACTCCGCCGTGTTTCGCAAAATCGGCGATTTTTTCAAGCGTTTTTTCGGGCATCACCGTCACCGACGGCAGAATAATCGCCTTATACGCGGATTTTTCTATCCCCGTAAGCGTTTTTCCTTTTCTTTCGCAACGCCCGATTCCCGTATCGTCGAGGAAATCGAAAACGATTCCGCCGCCGTTCAGTTCTTCGGTAAGCGCAAGAATCTGTTCGTCCAGTTCGTGGAGGAAAAATCTGTAGAGCGGGCGAAATTCCGCCCATGCCGTTTTCACGGGGAAATAAATCGCCGCGTCGGCGACGAAATTGCCGCTTCTGCCTATGTAACTCAGACGTTTCGCATAATCGGAAAATTGCCCGAAATATTTCCAGTAGCCGTTTTGCAGGAATAAGGACGGCGGGCTTTCCGTTTTGCGGATTCCGTCGGTGGAATAGAAAAACGCATGCGGAACAAGCATGTTCACGCCCTGCACGTATTGCAGATCGACGCGCCGTTTCATCTCCTCCGTGGTGAGATTCCAGCCGAAGCCGCCGAACGTTTCGCTGAAACAGATTTCTTTGCCGTAAATATGTGCGGCGGAAGAGCCGAGCCTTTCCGTGATACGCACGGGATTTCTGTCAATACAATCTATGCCGGAAGCGTCCAGCGCGCTTATCGCGGAAAAGAAATCGCTTTCCGTCTGCACGAGCGATTCGATAAAATCTTCTCTGTGGAGATGCCCGATATGAATCAGCCCGTCTTTATGCAGAAAATCGGAAATAACGTTGAAATAGCCCTCTTGATAAAATTCCGCGACGGCATTATAATAATCGCATCTGGTTTTCACCGAGATCGCCCCCATGTTCTGCCACAAGCAGCAAAGGTGCGGGCGGATATCGTATCCGTATTTTTTGATAAACCGCTCTGCGAAATCGTTCGTCCAGATGACGGTATTCAGATTTTTACATTGCTCGAGATAGTTCTGATAGAATCCGGGCTCGTCGGTGAAGAATCCTTTAATCACTTTTCCCCATTGATCGGGAAAGTGTTTTTTATATTTTTCGTGCGTATGCCGCACGAAAGAACGCGCAACCTCCGGATTGAGCAGATCCATGTACGGATAGGGCGAATAGGCGGGGCGATGTCCGCATTTTTCCTTGCGGAAAACGAACACTTCCCATTGCAATGTTTCCGAACGCCACGGTTTATTCGTCTTATGCACGTAATCGGTGATATCGAGGAAATAATCGTCGTCATGCACGGCGATCACGCACTCGATTTCGGAATCCGGCTTATTTTCCACCGTGATATATTCCCCGAGCACGGGATAAATTTTATCCACGGAAAGGCAAATCGCCGCAAAATCGGGATTTTCTTCCGTGATCCTGCCGCCCGCATAGCCGCTGGGCCAATTATCCTCGTCGTAGATCAGCGCCGTCATGCCGAGTTTTTCGCACGCGTCTAAGATAACGCCGATCTTTTTGAACCATTCTTCCGAAAGATACCCCACTTCGACGCCTTTTCTCGAATGAAGAATCACCCGATCGACGCCTTTTTCTTTCATTTCGGTAAGTTGGCGCACAAGTTCGTCGTCATTCAGATCGCCGTTCAGAAACCAGAACGGAGCGATCGAATATTCTTCCGACGGATTTTTAAATTGTTCTCTGTCGTAATTTCTCATAATTAACCTTTCACGCCGTCGGAAGAAGAGAGTCCGTCCTGCAACGGTTTCTGGAAAATCGCGTAAACAATCAGGATAGGCAGCATCGCGATAATCAGCGCGGCGAATTTCAGCGTTTCGCCTGCCGTAGCGTCATTCATCAATTCGTTGATCCCCACGGAAAGCGTATATTTCGCCTGATCCTTTATAAACGTAATGCTCATGATGTATTCGTTCCAGATCCCCACGAAACTTAAAAGCCCCACCATGAAGATCGCGGGAACGATCAGGGGAAGAATCAGCATCGAAAACGCCTGAAACTGATTCGCCCCGTCGATTTCCGCCGCTTCAAGTATGGAATTATTGATGCTGCGCACAAACGGCGTAAGCAAAAACACGTAGAACGGAACGCCCTGCAACGCGTTCGTAAGCATCAGCGTGAAAAGCACCGCGTCGTCTTTCGTCATATTAAGTTTTTTGCACATCTGCAAAAGCGGAATCAGAAGAAGCACCTGCGGCACCATCATAAAGACGGAATAAAATACTTCCACGCCCTTCACCACGGGATGCACGAATTTTCCCACGACGTAAGCCGTGGAAGTGGTCATGATAATCGAAAGGATCACCGTGCCCACGCTCAGCATCAGGCTGTTTGCGAAATATTTGGAAAAGTTCGCGCCGAGCCATGCGTTTTTATAGTTTACCCATTGCAATTCGGCGGGCAACGTCCAGGCGTTGATACCGAATTCTTTATTCGTTTTCAGCGAACTTAAAATCGCCCAGAAGAGCGGGAAAAGAATGAGGAGCGTCCAGATGACGAGAAAAATTCTGACTATATTTCTCGTGATCGTAAGGGATTTATCCCCCACGCGATTTTTCACTTTTTCTTCTTTCGTCATAACGATTCCCCCACTTTATTCATCGCGTATTTCACCGAGAGCGAGATAACGCAGGTGATCACCAGCATCACCAGCGCGGCGGCATAAGAATAGCCGATCGCGATCGGTTTGCCCGAATAGCCGTAGCGATAAACGTACAGACCCATTACCATGGCGTTGTTATCCAGTCCGCCGTTGGGCGCAAAAACGTTTACGAGCCCGAAATTTCCGCCGAGCGACTGATACAGAATGGAAACGACCATAAACGTCACCTGAAGCCATACGGCGGGCATCGTTATGTATTTGAGTTGCGTCATTTCTCCCGCGCCGTCGATTTTCGCCGCCTCGTACAGTTCGCCGGGAATCTGATGAATGGAGGCGATCATCGTAAGCATAAAGAGCCCCACGCCGCACCAACTCGCCACGAAACCGATCACGCCGAGCGGATATTTCGTCACCCAATCGACGTCGACGCCGCTTTTGAAAATCGAGCAGATGGAATTCATAAGCCCCATTCCGGAGGGCATAAACACAAAGCCCCAGAGCGAACCGATGATAATCGTGGAAATCACGTTCGGGATATAGAAAACGAACTTATAAAGCACCACTTCGGGCGTTTTCATGCGGAATCTCGTGAGCGTAACGGCGAAAAGGACCGTTAAAGAACAGATCAGAATTTCTTTGATCAACGTGATAATCAGATCGTTTTTCAACGCTTTCCAGAAAACGCGATCTTTCAATACGTCGGCATAGTTTTTCCACTGTATATACGTCTTTGTTTTATAGCCGCCCCATTTGTAAAAACTCATTTTCACCGATTGCAAAATGGGAACAACGCAAAACATGAAATACAGCGCGAACACCACGCCGCACGTTGCCGCAAAAAATATCCATTTGGATAACGTCATATTGCTGTTGATTTTATGTCTACGGTTTTTCGTCATCCTTTTTCGCTCCTTAGATTTCAAAGATAACTGTTTCTTTTCCCGCACGCAGGATCGCTGCGTGCGGGAAAAATCGCTTTACGCAAGTTGTTTTCTTGCCTGCGCCGCAAGTTCGTTGCACACTTCGTCCACCGTTTTCGTGCCCGCAACGATGGAATTCACGCCCTGATTGAACACGGCGTCCACTCCACCCCAACTTCCCACGTGAAGAACGCGTTTATACGCGGGGTTATTCATCACCGACTGCGCATACCGAAGCACGTCGGAAACTTTCGATTCGTCCAGTTCCACATTGGTGGCAGAAGGGGAATCGGAACTTTCCGCAAATTTCTTCGCCACGTCGCTGCGATACAGGTATCTCATAAATTCGAGAGCCGCCTCTTTGTTCTTGGCGTCTTCCGCGATCGCACACGTCTGCGAAGAAGCGATAATCACCTGCCGTTCAACGTTTAAAGCGGAAGGAGCGTATCTCATTTCAAAGCCGTCGGGAATCGCGTTGAGATCCGCCATTTCCTTTCTGAGCCAGAGCCCGTTGGGGATAAACGCCGCTTTGTGATTGAGCCACTGCATCTGCGATTTGGTGTGATCGAGCGAAAGGCAACTGGCTACGGCGTTTCTCTTTTTCACGATTTTCTCGAAACGATTCATCACCGCCTTGAATTCGGCGGAAGTGTAAACATCCGCGTCGCGGGCGTTTTCCACTCTGTCGAAAAATTCGTCGCCCACTTCCGCAAGCGCAGGCAGAATCATGCCCTGCACAAGATAGCCGGAATATACGCCGGGATAGATCAGCGCGGCGGTATCCGCGGTGGCGTTGGAATCAACCCATGCGGAAAGTTCGTTGTAATTTGAAGGAACGCTCCACTTCTTCTGCGTGAACAACGCGTCATCGTACCACATACCGTAAGAACTGAGCAGCAGAGGCATACCGAACGTGATCGTTCTGCCGTCGTCGTACGTATACTTATGGGCGTAATCAATCATCGCCCTGTCTTTGATCTTCACGCCTTCTTCGCCCGCCACCGTTGCGGTTTCGAGCCATTCCGTGAAATCGTACAGCATGCCTTCTTCCAGCCACGTTTCCTTTTCGAGCGTACCGTCGAGATACACGAAATCGGGAGGGTTGCCGTCGCGCCATTCGTCCTGCATCGTAACGTTTACGGTGTTGCCGTACATGGGAATCACGTTGTATTCGGGATGATCTTTTTCAAACATCTCCACTACGTATTTCCACATATCCGCGCCATAGCCGCCCGTGTAAATCTGAAGGGTAAAGTCGGTGGTTCCGTCTTTATTCGGTTTTTTTCCGCCGCCGTTACCATTGCAAGCAGTCATCGACGCCGTCATGCAGAGCGCAAGCGTTCCGATTAAAAGTTTTTTGATTTTTCTCATAATGTTTCTCCTTTTCCCCGCAGGGAATTTTTTATTTTTTTACGAATTTTGCCTGCTCGTTTTATTTTTTAAGTTTTTTGCGCTTTTTTAAAACGAACACCGTCGCGGCGGAAACAACCGCCGCTGCCGCCACCGCCGAGCAGACGATCACAGCCGCTTTTTTACCGTTTCCGGAAGAGCCGTTATCCGGAGCGGTTCCGTCCGTATGTTTTTCCGCCCGCAACAGCACGGTGGTGCCCGCTTCCATATTCAGATCCACTTTCAGAACGTTCTTCGCGATATATTCGCCTTTGAATACGTCGTAAACGTCTACGTAATGATCGAATTCGATCGTCTTCACGCCGCCGTAGGGCGAAGCCACCGAAACGTAACTGTCGTTTCTGTACACCGCGTCGTTTTCGCTTTCCACAAGTTTCACGCCGCACGTTCTTAAAATGTTTCTCATCAGTTCTTCGGGAATATTTCCCACCGCAGAATAGACCGACATATAATATCCGCCGTCTTTCGTCGGTACGGCTTTCACGGCAAGCCCCGTAAGATCGCTGTTATAGATCTTCCCGAGTACTTCCGCCGCTTTATCCGTTACGTAGAACATGGGATCTACTTTCGTCGATCCGATCCTTCCGTAAAGCAGCCCGTCGAGCCCTTTGGTGAACGATTCGTTGCCGATGATTCTGATGCCGTAACTCGACGCGGGCGCTCTTGCAAGCGTTATATCCGTAAGCGCGGAAACGTAATCCGCCGACATCGTTCCGTCTGCGCCGTAAATTCCGGGCGCGCCTACCCATATAATCGTTTTTCCGTCTTTTTTAAGATATTTGTTGATCGCCGCCTGTTGTTTTTGGGAAACGTTGGCGGCGAGAATCAGATACACGTCGTAATCTCTGTCGAAGCCGTCTTCCACGTCGGAAAGATACAGCATATCGTGAGACGTTCCGATGTGCCCGAGGCTTTCTTTCTGTTCGTACAGTGCGTCGTACAGGAAATGATACGTTCCGTCGAAAGAGTACGCCAGCGTAGTGGCGAGATCGTCGCCGACGATGAACGCGATACGGGAATTGCTCTTCACGGGCTTTTGCACCGCCCTGTCCCATTCCTCTTTTGCAGTTTTAATCATCGAGTAAATTTCCGGATCGTTGAACCATCCGCCGTACATATCGTACCACCAGAGCCCCGCGCCCTTGATCATCATATTCGCGAAATCTCTCTTCAACGCCTCGATCGAATCTTTCAGCGTGTACGTTTTGCCCCACTCCGCCAGCACTGCGGGATTCGTCGTTTTACTGTCGAAATACACGGTACGGCTGTCGCATTCGATGATCGGAAGTTTTCCCGCCGTAATCACCGAATCCACCATCATCATGTAAGAAGCGCTCATGCCGAGAAGCCGTTCGTCGTAGCAGATAGGCGAGCAAAGAAAATCGATATACGGAGAGGCGAGTACCCGCGAAATCGAAGCGTTCGCAAGTCCGTTCGCTTCATACGTAAGCCCGTGCGTAAGGTAGCCGTTATACGTGCCCACGATCCACTTATTATCGATGGCTTCTTTCACCACTTTCGCAAGATACAATATGCTGTCCGTCGTCATATCGCTCATGAACGAGTGGAAATCGATAGCGTTTCTCTGCGCCTTTCCGTCGAGAAGAGTTTCGTACGTATACGCCTTTCTTTCTTCGTACGTAGGCACGGAAGCCGTTCCAAACGTGATGCCTTTCTTGCCCCACGCTTCCGCCAGCGCTTCGTCCGTCACGTACTTTTCTTTCAGCCAGTTGCGAAACGCATTCAGCGCGTCCGTGCCGAAATCGGCACATTCCGAAAGGGTTACCCCGTAATACTGCCATTCAAACGTTGCGCCGGACGCGATTTTCACCGCAAACATATGTCCCGCGTAGGGCTGCGCGAGAACGTGCGCCAGAAGAGCCCGATAAAATACGCCTACGTCTTCTCTCCATTTCTGCGAAGCGTAACTGATGCCCACTCTTTTTCCCTTGCTGTCCACCGCGTAAGACCCCGGATTTTCGTCAAACCACCATTCCGGCGGATCGGCGTCGAGCATGAGCATAAGTTTTGCCGACGGCGCGCCCTGAAGCGTTTCGTACACCACTCCGTCGAGCGAAGAGAAATCGTATTTTCCGTAACCGTTCCACATAGAGCCCGAACTGTTCATATTGTATATACGACAATTCGGAAGGCACATTAAATCTACGCCCGCGCCGTACATTCCCGCGGCATATTCCACGTTGAACACCGTTTTTTGTTCGCGAAGATACATCATCGGCGCCACTTTTTCGCCGTTTACGATCAACTGCACCCTGCCGTTATCCTTTTCGATTCTGCTTTCGGTGAGAACGACGCCGCCCGTGGAGATCGCGACGTATTTGCCGCGGATAATATTTTTATTGTATCTGCTGTTCGTGACCGTAAATTCTTTCGTATCGAACTGAAGTTGATAATTGTCCGAAGCGAGATAATCGGGTACTTCCACGCTGTAGGTAACGATATTATCCTCGCCGATCGCCCAGCCCGAAGATTTGCTTCCCGATACGAGCGTGGGAATCAGCCACGTTTCCAGCACTTCGTCTTCGTCGGCAACGTACTTGCTTCTGAAATTTACCCTGAACGAAATATTCCCCGAAATCTGCTCTTTGATGTGCGCGTTAATCGTAAACTCCACCGTTTCGCCCGCATTTGCCGCTTCGGATACCGTTACGCTTGCGATCGTGATTTTGGGCAGAGATTCCGCATTCTGCTGATAGTTGATTTCGCCCCACGGCATGCACGGAGGCGCGCCGATCACGAAGCACTGCTTCCAGGCGGAATCGTCGTAAGAAGAAGCGATCCAGTCGGAAGAATCGAGCCGACTTTCTCCTCCGTTGAAGGAAAGAAGAGTGCCGTCGGAATAAACGCGCATCTTTTTGCCGCTTTCCAGCGTTATTTCCAGATCGAAAAGCACGCCGCCGTAATAAGATTCGTTATACACCTCGAACGCGAGAGTGTTTTCGCCTACCTTCAGTTGATCTTTGATATGCGCGACAAGCACTTTCGCCCACGAGTCTTTTCCCGGATCTTCCAGTTTCTGTCCGTTGACGTAAGAAGTGATCCTATCGTCGCCCGTAACCTGAATCTGCGCCGACGTTACGGGCTCGGTAAGCGTGAACGTCTTACGGTAGTAGGCGTACATATACGCGCCGCCGTACGCTACGTCCGCATACGGGAAGCACACCCACTTCGCTTCCCAGCCGCTGCCCGCGGTTTTCGGATCGTATGTTTTATCTATTCTGATATTATCGAACGACACTTTGCCGTTCCCGTCGTTTTTATAAATAATTTCCGTATACGTGCCCTGCGGCTGAGTGAATTCCGCCAGGAACTGCCCGTCGGTGGGCTGTAACTTAAATTCTTTACTTGTAAGCAGGTTTCTGTTGTAATCGAACCAACGAAGTTCGATAACGGGCTTCGCCGCACCTTCCGTCACGCAATCGCCCGTGATCGAATACCCGTTGCCGTACAAAAGCGCGATCGTCTCCGTTTTCGCCTGTTTTTCTGCCGTAAGAATCAGTTTCCCGTCCGCAAACATTCCCGGTTCCGCATCGAAGCCGTCGGGGATTCCGTCGTTGGAAATGCTTTCAAAATCTTCCGTATAGGCAACGTTGCCCGATTCTCTGCAATAAACGCCGTCGATATAGCAATCGGTTTTCCCTTTCGTGATCGTTATCGTGTATCCCACGGAAACGGAGCCTTGCGGCGCAACGTATCTCACCCATACGTCCGTCCAGTCGGAAAGACCTTCTCCGCTCTTCAAATATACGTAAGGGCCCGTCTGCGTGGCGATGGTGTTGCCCGCGATGCCGTAATAACTCACCGTGATCGTGGCTCTCGAGCCCTTTGAATTTTCGGAGCGCATGCGGAAGCCGATATCGTACGATCCCGCGGAACGCACCGCCGTTTTCGCAAGCGACGTCATCGTGAACGAAGAAACGTAATCTTCACGCACGATGTGCGCCGAAGTTTTACCGTCGTAATAGATCTCGTCGCTGAAAGAAAAGTCCGAACCGTTGGACATCGTCCAGCCGAGCGGGGTTTCCATCCCCCCAAATCTTTCAAATCCGCCGTTGAATTCTATGTTATCCAGTTTTTCGATAGAGAAATCGTCGTAAAACACGGCGTTTTCTCCCGTGGGGGCGATATCCAGTTGCAGCATGGCTTTCGCCGCGTCGGAATCGGTGGTGAACGCGGCGGACACCTGTCTGTATCCGTCGGTTGCACCCGCCACGGTGGCGGTATCCACCCAAAGATAAGTGTTTTTCGTGCCGTTGCCGTCGCTCTTAAACTGCCTGATGCAAAGAGAGTTTACCGCCGTGGACGAATCGGAGCGGTAATAAAACGAAAGAAGATACGTCTTTCCGCCCGCCACTTTGAATTCGGCGCTGTTCACCACCCCCCTTATCATGCTGTCGCCCGACTTATTAACGCATTTCAGCGCATTTCCGTTATGCGCGTCGCTTCCGCTTACCACGGAAAACGTTACGTTCGCTATCGATTCGTCTTTCTCGTTCAGCGCCACCCACGTCGTCCAGTCAGCGGGCATGTTTCCCGCCAGCGTTTCAAAACCGGGATTGGCGATTTCCGTCACTGCGTCTTCCGCCGCCGTTTTATACAGCATGCCGAAACCGCAGCCGAACGCGACAAAAGAGATAAACGCGCACACAAGGATAGCGAAAGCCTTTATTTTCTTGAAACAGAATCTCATTACAGGTTTTCCTCCTTCGATGAATTCCGACGGGGCTATCCGCCGTACTTCCCGATACAATACAAACTTGATTTAACCGCAGGGCTATGTTATTTTGCGGCGTTTCAGTACCGCCCGCAATGCAATCCCGGTTAAAAAAATTCGATATACAGCCTGTGTTCGTATTATTTCGGAAGGTATTCAGGATAGCCCCGTCCGCAAATTTTCACTTCGATTTTTTCAGTCTTTCTTACGTTTTCCGATCACGAACGCCGCGGCGATCAATCCGCCGAGCGCGATCGCTCCGCCGGAAACGCTCGATTTGCATCCGCCTTTTTTGCCGTCTTCGGAATCGGCGGGCTTATAATCGGGATCCTCCGCGTTGCACACGGTGCACTTTCCGTCTTTATAATCGTGAGGCTTTTTGGGGATAACGCTTATGTTGCCTTTCGATCCGCAAACTTTGCAAACGTCCTGTTCGGTGCCGTTCGACGTGCACGTTGCTTCTTTCAATATTTCTTTTTCGTAAACGTGTTCGCCCGTAGCGGGAAGAACGGTTACGTTAAATTCTCCGTGGCACACTTTGCACACGTCTTTATCCACGCCGTCGCGGCAGGTGGCGTCTTCGTGAACGTGTTCCAGATCGTGCGGCAGCATGGGAATTTTTTCGATATACACGTTCTTTTCGCAATCACCGCAATAATAGAATGTTCCGCCGATTTTCGTGCAGGTGGCTTCTTCCGTAGTGGTGCCGCCTTCTGCGGGCGCGGCATGCGTATGGGTACGGAGGAATATCTTTTTGAACGCGGCGTATTCCGTTGCCGTGAATCTGAGCCTTACGGACTCC